>Ga0316217_10006845_pt1 | contig 11108 bp, 8 predicted proteins | sample 1anoAmetaG_FD_203633 | JGI IMG/M metagenome (GOLD analysis project Ga0316217, IMG submission 203633) | Freshwater microbial communities from Trout Bog Lake, Wisconsin, USA - 1anoA | ecosystem: Environmental > Aquatic > Freshwater > Lake > Hypolimnion/Profundal zone | place: USA: Wisconsin... | reverse complement strand
CCGCGTCGCCCAGGCCCGGCAAAATGTATCCGCGTTCGTTCAATTTCTTGTCAACGGCGGCGGTGAAGATCGGCACGCGCGGATATTTTTTCTGCACAACGCTGACGCCTTCGGGCGCGGCGACCAGATTGACAAGGCGGATGCGCTTCGCGCCCTGTTCCACCAGCAAATCAATCGCCGCCACGGCGCTGCCGCCGGTCGCCAGCATCGGGTCAATCAAAATGGTTTCAAAGTCGCCGAGATTTTTCGGCAGGCTCTTGTGGTAGAACATCGCGCGCAGGGTGGTCTCCTCGCGCTTCAAGCCGATGAAGCCGACGCGCGCGTGCGGGAGAAGCTGCAAGATGGAATCCAGCATTCCGAGGCCGGCGCGTAAAACGGGAACCAGCACGACTTCACGTTCGAGCTGAAAACCGTTTGTCCGCGCGAGCGGCGTTTGGACGTAAACTTTTTTGACGGCGAAGGAGCGCGTCGCCTCGTAGAGCATCAGCGCGGCGATCTCACCGAGCAGGCGGCGGAATTCCTGCGGCTGCGTGCGCTGGTCGCGCAACCGCGTGAGATTGTGCTGCACCAGCGGATGCGCGATGACGGTGACGCCCTTCATTTAATTTTCCGGTGCCTGATACAGGAAATACATGCAGCCGGACCGCAGCTTCGGAATGTCCAGGCCGAGATCCAGCTTGATGTCGTGCGCCGAACCGCTCTGGCCGAACATCGATAGGAAATCCGAGATGTCATAACGCTCGCGGTATTCGATCAGGTTCGCGTCGGGAATGTTCGCAATGCGTTGCGCGCGTTCCACGGCGTCGTCAAAGTCACCGACTTGATCCACGAAGCCGAGCGAGAGCGCCTGGTTGCCGGACAACACGCGGCCGTCGGCGTAATCCTCCCATTCCAGCGCGAGCGCCTTGCCTTCGGCCTTGTTCTTTTCGTGTGCGGCGGCGCGGCCCGTGCGAACGACGCCCTTGAATTTCTGGAACGTCTCGTCAATCAGCGCCTGCACCATCGCATGTTCCTCCGGCGGAATGTCGTTCGTGCTGCGGTCGGGACTCAACATGTCCTTGAACTTGCCGCTCTTGAACGTCATCGGCGCGACGCCAACTTTGTCCATCAGGCCGCGATAGTTGATGCCGTGCATGATCACGCCGATGCTGCCGGTGATGGTCAGGTCGTTCGCGACAATCCAGCGGCACGGCGCGGAAATGTAATAGCCGCCGCTCGCCGCCAAACTGCCCATCGAACAGATCACCGGCCTGCGGGATTCGTCCTGGAATTTTTGAATCGCCTTGTTGATCTCATCCGACGCCATCACCTCGCCGCCGGGAGAATCCACTTTCAAAATCACGGCCTTCACGCGCTTGTCGTCCTTCGCGCGGTCAAGCTGCGCCTGAATCACGTCCACCATGTTGTTGCCGGCCTGGTCGGGCGTGTGGCTGGTGATGACACCGTCCACAGTGATGACGGCGATTTTGTTGTGCGCGCCGTTGTCCTCCAAAATGCACTCGTCAAGCTTCGGCCCGACCTCGCGCGCGTTGGTGGTTTTGAAGCCGCGATCGAATCCGCCGCCAATCGCGTGCGAAACAGCCTGCACCAGATTTCCCAGCAGGCTGAATCCGAGCAGCACGATCAAAATCAAGGAGACAATGATCCAGCCCCAGCTCCGGCGCGGCTTGGCCGGCGGTGGCGGCGTGATGACGGGCGGCGGTGGTGGCAACGGCGGCGGCGCGCCGGGTGTAGAAAATGCATTGTCCATAACCCGCGCAACCTAGCGCAAAGCGGACCGGGCGGCAAGCAGTGGTATTCACAAACCGGCGGTGCTTTTATACTGTAAAATTCGCCGGAGCCGTTTTCATTCCGGCTGCCCGACCATCAGCCGTCATATCGCGTCGCGCATGGGAAAATAAAAAAACGGGCGGCTGATTTCTCAACCGCCCGTTGTGGCGTTTGCAAAGCATCAGTGCGTTGCCAGCAAAACCGGAATGCGAATCCGGGTGAGGCAACTGGAGGAGGCGTCCTCCGAGAGGATTTGTGCGCGGCGGGCGAGATCCCCGTAGGTATATTGGGGGCTGCCGGCCACCGGCACCGTGACGGGCATGTTGTTGCCGGTCAGGAAGTCTGACAAAGTCGCCTCGCCGGACGGATTGGGACGCTGGTCAACATGGAGGAAGCCGGTGCGCGTTTCGGCACCATGGCAGTCATCGCAAGTGTTGAGCGAGAAACCGTGGCGGGTTGCTTCGGTGATCCCGGGGGCATTCCAAACATCTATGCCATTCGGGGCGGAGCCTCCGAGAAAATTACTGAAGGGCGCAAAGGGCAGGCTCAACGGGACGGTGTAGGTGTTCGCCACGATGGCCGCCGCATTCGCGTTTATCCAGGTGGCCAGATCGCCATTTTGCGGGCCGCCTTGATTATAGGCCGCCTCGTCGGGAGTCTGTTTGACGGTCACTTCGCTCAATTGATGGTTGGTTTGAATCTGGAACTCCCGCAGTTCCCACGGGAAGGCAAGCTGGATTTCATCCGTGCGCAATTGATCCAGCGCGCTGCCATTGGGCTTGGCAGGATCTGCGTTGGCGGCGGCAAAAACTTCCGTGATCGCCTCCAGCGCCGTGTTGTAGGCCGGCGAGCCAAGGGTCAGGCTCTGGAGGTTGAGCCACTGTTGCGCCCAATTTTGAATTTCCGGACAGGTGTGCTTCGGAACACCGTATTCGAGAATGACGGTGAACGAATCCGGAAAGCAAGCGTTGGTGCCGGGCGCGTTGGTGCCGCCGCCGCCGATAACGGTGAAGACAAAGCGGCCTTCCGCGCCGCCCACCACGCCGTAGGCGGAATTCCCGGCGAGATCAATGCGGTTGACGATGGCGGACAGCTTCATCGGCGCCCGGGCCAGATCCAGGCGGCCGTCAGCCAGTTTGGGCCAGGCATTGATGATGCCCTGAATGTTTGCCCGCGCCGGCACGGCGAATCCATTCACGGTCTGCGGTGTCAGCCAGGTTTGCAGCCAGTTCAACACAAAGTCCGAAGGATTGACGCCCGTGACCGGTTCGTTGGCCATCTGGGTCATCAGATAACCAAAGGTCCATTTGCCCATCGGTGTGCCGGCCCCGGTGCAGGGATTGAATGTCCGCGAAGGGTCGTCAACCACATTGGTGTCGGTGATGAACAGGCTTTCGTTAGGAACCACCAGGGTGCCGCCGGTTCCGAATGGAGTCAGCTTGATGATGCCGCTTGCCCGCAAACGCGCCAGCTCCGCCGGGTTGATGGCTTGTGTGCTGACCACTTCGCGTCCCCGAAAAACAGGAACGGTCAGCGGTGCCTTCTTCCGGTTCAGCTCGGCCAGCAACCGGTCTTGTTCGGCGGCCAGACTGTCCCAGTCCGACGGCACCACCGCCGAGTAAACCTGGTCGCCGGCCTTTTCATCGCCATTCAAACCGTCATCATGCAACACGACCGGGCTTTCGCCGGGATTGATGGTCACGGTCTGCCCCAGCCGTCTGTCCGCAGCAAAGCGCACGGCAACCAGTTCAGTTGATGCCGTCAGTTTTTTGACGGTGAAATCCTCCACGACCGGCGGACTCAAACGAAAATCCGCCGCCTTGACCGCAGCCGGCGCCTCCACCGGCGGCCGGGCGGGATTGTAAGTTTGAGGCGTTGACGCCGGCTCCGGTTTGCGCGTCACGCAGCCGTAAAGCAGCAGCGCGACGATGGTGATGGCGGCAAAAAATGAAACCCTTCCTGTTTTTGTGCGAGCGAATGTTTTCACGATTAATCATTGGTTCAACAATTTGTGTTAGTGGGACAACCCTTAACCCGAAACAACTGGGAGAAGCCTACGGCCTGCATGTTTACTAATTTTGAACATTTGTCAAGCGAATTATGCGCGCGGCTGCATGGAGCGCAAGGCCCGCACCGGGGAAAGGTGGATTGAAAGCCTCTTAATCCTGATCGTCATCGCAAGCTTCTTTGCCCGGCGATTACGATTGAGAGCAGGAATTAGGATTAAGATTCAAATCTTACCAGCAGTGATGCACCAGCGGACAAATCTCCGCGTCGTAAAGCGCGCGGATCTTTTTCATCGTGGCGGCGGACAGCGGCCGCAAGTCCGACGCGGCGATGTTTTCCGCGACCTGCGCCGGGCGTTTCGCGCCGGGAATCGCGCACGTCACGGCGGGAAATTCCAGAATCCAGCGCAGGGCCAGTTGCGCCAGCGCCACGTTTTTGGGTGCGAGCGATTTCAATTCCTCCACCACGCGCAAGCCGGTCTCAAAATCCACGCCGGAAAAAGTTTCACCGCGGTCAAACGCCTCGCCGTGGCGGTTGAACTGGCGGTGATCGTCCTTCGCGAATTTTGTGGCGCGGGAAATCTTGCCGGACAACATGCCCGACGCCAGCGGCACGCGCGCGAGGATGCCGACCTTTTTCTTCTGCGCCTCGGCGAAAAACAATTCCGCCGGACGCTGGCGGAAGATGTTGAAGATGATCTGCATCGTCTGAACGTTTGGAAACTCGATGGCTTTGAGTGCCTCCTCGACCTTTTCCACGCTCACGCCGTAATGCCGCAGCTTGCCAACCTTCGTCAGGTTGTCGAGGATGCCGAAGACTTCCGGCATATAATAAACCGAAGTCGGCGGACAATGCAGTTGCAACAGGTCAATCGTCTCCGTGTTTAGATTCTTCAAGCTGCGCTCGATCCACGCCGTGAGATTTTTGCGGCTGTAACCTTCCGGCACCTGCGCGGGCAGCCGCGGCCGGCTTTCGTGGCGATGTAAAATTTCTCCTTCCGCTGCTTTTTCAACTTGGCGAACAGCCGTTCGCTGCGAACATCACCATAGACATCCGCCGTGTCGAAAAAATTCACGCCGCCGTCGAGCGCGGCGTGCAGCGCGGCCAACGATTCCTTGTCGTCCACGCCGCCCCACGCGCCGCCGATGGCCCACGCGCCAAAACTGATTTCCGAAACCTTCCAGCCGGTCCGTCCGAGCTTGCGGTATTTCATGCCGCCACGTTAATGAAACTGCCTTTAAGCGCAAAGGGAGAAAACAGTTTGAAATCCTACGCCGCCTGATGCCGCGACTGGCGTTTGGGCAAGGAGCGGTCCCGGTCGCGGATGGCGGACCAGTTTTCTTCCGGCAGAAATTCCTTCAGAAAATTCGGCGCGTCACGGCGGCCGGCGCGCTGGCAGTCGCGCCAGAAAGTTTCCGCGACGAGCTTCGCGTCGAGCGCGAGTTCGCGCGTGAGAAATTCAAACAGCAGCTCCATCAGCCGGGCCAGCGCGATGCTGTCCGTGCGCTGAATTTTGGCGAACAGCCAGTCGCTGAACCGGAGAAAATTTCCAAATGGCGATGCGTCATTGCTCCAGATCAGCGGCGCGGTGGCGACGAAGTTACCGCTGTTGCCGACCAGATCCCAGTAGCGCGCAAAGCGGCGCAGCCGTTGCATCAGCGTAAAATCAATCAGCCGGTTCTGTAAAATTTCGTAGGGCGGATGGGCATTGTAAACCATCCGCCATTCCTCGTCGTGACGAACAATCGGCGTGCCGCGCAGCCGTTTCAAAATGCCGATCTGGATTTCTTGCGGACCCAGCGCGATGAGCCGGTCGAAGCCGGTGGCAAAACTTTCCAACGTTTCGCCGGGCAGACCGACAATCAGATCTGCGTGGATGTGGACGCTCGTTTCCTTGCGTAAGAAATTAAAATTATCCGCCAGCCGTTCGTAATTCTGCCGGCGGCTGATGAGCGCGCCGACTTCGGGATTAAACGTCTGGACGCCGACCTCGAATTGCAGCGAGCCGGGCGGAAACTTGGCGATGACCGCGCGCAATTCGTCGGGCAGCCGGTCGGGAATCATCTCAAAGTGGTAAAACATTCCGGGCTGGTGGCGCGCGAGGAAAAATTCCAGCAGCGCCCGGCTGGTGGCAATGTTCAAGTTGAAGGTGCGGTCTACGAACTTGAACTGCTTCAAGCCGCGATCCAAAAGCTTTTGCATCGCCGCGAAAAATTTGTCCAGCGGCACCTGCCGCACCGGGATGTCGAGCGACGACAGGCAAAATTCACAGGTGAACGGACACCCACGCGACGCCTCGACATAAACGATGCGGTGTGCGATGTCCGCCTCTGTGAAAAAATCGTAAGGCAGGGCGAGGCGCGAAAATTCCGGCAGTTCGGCGGCGATGATTTTAGGAAATTGCGAATTGTTGCCGAGGAGTTTCCGGCACACCTCGGCAAATTTCAAATCCGCCTCGCCGGTGATGACATGGTCGGCCAGTTCAACAATCCCCTGCCCCTCGGTTTCGTAGCTGACCTCCGGGCCGCCAAGAATGATTTTAATTTCCGGCCGGATGCGTTTTATCGCGGCGATGACCTCGGTGGTTTCCTCCACGTTCCAAATATAAACGCCGAATCCGATGATTTTGGGTTCACGCGCCAGCAGCGCCTCGGCGATGTCCAGCGGGCGCAGGTTGATGTCGAATTCCGCAATGGCCGCGCGCGGCTGCAGGTCGCCGAGGTTGGCGAACAGATAGCGCAGCCCAAACGCGGCGTGGATGAACTTCGCGTTGAGCGTGGTGAGGACGATGTCCGGCATCGCATTGAAAATAGCAGCCGCCGCCGCGCGCGCCAAAGAGGAAATCTGTTTTTAACCACAGATCTTTTCAGATGATACACAGATGTGGTCGGGAAAAACTGCGTTTCATCTGTGTTCATCTGTGGCAATAGGGTCTTTCCCTGACTTGACGTGGCGCGCATACCTTCTATTTATTAGACATGCAACTCGACAAGCTCACATTGAAATCGCAGGAGGCGTTGCAGAACGCGCAACGGCTCGCGCGCGAACAATCACATCAGGAGATGGACGGCGAGCATCTGCTGCTCGCGCTGCTCGGCCAGAGCGAGAGCCTCGTGCCGGAATTGCTCACGCGTATCGGCGTGCCGCCCGCCAAGCTTCAGCCGGATTTGGAAAAGGAACTTGCGCGCCGGCACAAGATTCAAGGCGGCAACGATCCTTACGCCGGGCGCGATCTGCAAAAGGCGCTCGACGCCGCGCAGTCCGAGGCCGGCAAGCTCAAGGATGATTACGTCAGCACCGAACATCTGCTGCTCGGCCTGCTCGATGAGGCCAGCCCGTCGCTCAAGAAAATTTTCACCGCGCACGGCCTCAAGCGCGACGCCGTGCTCAAGGCGCTCGCGGAATTGCGCGGCAACCAGCGCGTGACCGACCAGCAGCCGGAAGGAAAATTTCAGGCGCTGGAAAAATACGGTCGCGATTTAACTGCACTCGCGCGGCAGGGAAAGATTGATCCGGTCATCGGCCGCGACGAGGAAATCCGCCGCGTGATGCAGGTGCTGACGCGGCGCACGAAGAACAATCCCGTGCTCATCGGCGAGCCGGGCGTAGGCAAGACCGCCATCGCCGAAGGGCTGGCGCGGCGCATCGTCAGCGGCGACGTGCCCGAATCGCTAAAAAACAAGCGGCTCGTGGCGATGGATTTGAGCGCGATGATCGCCGGCGCGAAGTATCGCGGCGAGTTTGAAGACCGGCTCAAGGCGTTTCTCAAGGAAATCACGGCGAGTAAAGGGAAAATCATTTTATTCATTGACGAATTGCACACGATCGTCGGCGCGGGCGCGGCGGAAGGTGCGACGGACGCGGCGAACATCATGAAGCCGCAGCTCGCGCGCGGCGAGTTGCGCTGCGTCGGCGCGACGACGCTGGACGAATATCGCAAGCACATCGAGAAAGACCCGGCGCTCGAACGCCGTTTCCAGCCGGTGCAGGTGAACGAGCCGACGGTCGAAGCGACTATCGCGATTCTGCGCGGACTGAAGGAACGCTACGAAGTGCATCACGGCGTGCGCATTCAGGATTCCGCGCTCGTCGCGGCGGCCACGCTGTCGCATCGATACATCACCGACCGGTTTTTGCCGGACAAGGCGATTGATCTCGTGGACGAAGCGGCCTCGCGCATCAAAATGGAACTGGATTCCAAGCCGACGGAACTGGACCAGCTCGACCGGCAGATTTTGCAATTGGAAATCGAGCGCACGTCGCTGGCGAAGGAAAAGGACGCGGCCAGCAAGGAGCGGCTCAAGATCATTGATAAACAGGTCGCGAACCTGAAGGACAAATCCAAGGCGCTGACGGCGCAATGGCAGAATGAAAAGACGGCGGTCAATGCCGTGAGCATTGTTCAGTCGCAGTTGGAGCAGGCGAAAATTGAATTGGAAAAGGCGCAGCGAGCGGGCGATCTGTCAAAGTCGGCGGAGATGCAATACGGCAAGATTCCCGATCTGGAAGCCAAGCTGGCGAAAATTGAAAAGCAATCGGTTGAAACCACGAAAACATCATTGCTCCGCCAGGAAGTCACGGACGAAGATATCGCACGCGTCGTCGCGGCGTGGACGCATATTCCGGTGTCGCGGATGCTCGAAGGCGAGCGGGAGAAGCTGCTTAAGATGGAGGAGCGATTGCAGCAGCGCGTCATTGGCCAGAAAGAGGCGATCACCGCCGTGTCGAACGCCGTGCGCCGTTCGCGCAGCGGATTGCAGGACCCGAACCGGCCGATTGGCTCGTTCATTTTTCTCGGCCCAACCGGCGTGGGGAAAACCGAGACCGCCCGCGCGTTGGCGGAATTTCTCTTCGACGACGAGAGCGCCATGATCCGCATAGACATGAGCGAATACATGGAGAAGCACACCGTCGCGCGGCTCATCGGCGCGCCGCCGGGATATGTCGGCTACGAGGAAGGCGGGCAACTCAGCGAAGCGGTGCGGCGCAAACCGTATTCGGTGATTTTGTTCGACGAAATCGAGAAGGCGCACTCCGACGTGTTCAACGTGCTGCTGCAGGTGCTCGACGATGGCCGGCTCACGGACGGCCAAGGCCGCACGGTGGATTTCAAGAACACCATCGTCATCATGACCAGCAACCTCGGATCGCCGATCATCCAGGAATATTTCATGGACGGCCACACCGACAAGGCGTCGCATCAGGCGATGGAGGACAAGGTGATGGCCGAGTTGAAAAAACATTTCCGCCCGGAATTTCTGAACCGTGTGGACGACGTGATTATTTTCCAGAGCCTCGACGAAAGCGAATTGGCGCGCATCGTGGACATCCAGCTCGGGCGGTTGGAACAGCGGCTCACGCAGCAGAACCTCACGCTCGATGTAAATGCCGACGCGAAAAAGCTGCTAGCCAGCGAAGGCTACGATCCGCAATTTGGCGCGCGTCCGCTCAAGCGCGCGATCCAGGAACACCTGCTCGACCCGCTCGCGACGAAGTTGCTGGCGGGCGATTTCAAGCCGGGCGATAAAATCAAGGTGAGCGCGAAGGGCGATGAACTCATATTCCTGAAGAAATGAAATTCTTGCCGCCCGAATTTTGAGCCGCATATTACCCGCATGTTGTTTCGCGACCTGAACGCCGCCCAGATTCTCGCCTTGGCCATCACGGCCGAGGAGGAGGACGCCCACATTTATCGCGATTTTGCTGAATCACTCCGCGCAGATTTCCCGGCCACGGCGGAGTTGTTCACCACGATGGCCGCCGAGGAAGACGGGCATCGCCACCGGCTGACGGAATTGTATCGCCAGCGGTTCGGCGAACATATTCCGCTCATCCGCCGGCAGGACGTGAAAGGTTTTGTCACGCGGCGTCCCTCGTGGTTCACGCAAACGCTCCGGCCCGAACACGCGCGCGAGGAAGCGGCCTTGATGGAAATTGAATCGCGCCGCTTTTACGAAGCCGCCGCGCAACGGACGACCGACGCTGGCATCCGCCAACTGCTCGGCGATCTGGCACAGGAAGAGCAGCGGCACGAAAACACCGCCGAGGCCATCACCGATGCGCAGGACAAGTCCGGTGCCATCAGCCAGGAGCGCGAAGTCGCGCGCCGGCTGTTCGTGCTGCGCTTTGTGCAACCGGGACTGGCCGGGCTGATGGACGGCTCGGTCTCCACGCTGGCGCCATTGTTCGCCGCCGCCTTCGCCACCAGCAACACGCTGGACACCTTCAAGGTCGGGCTGGCTGCATCAGTCGGCGCGGGCATCAGCATGGGCTTCGCCGAAGCGATGTCCGATGACGGCAAATTGAGCGGGCGCGGCACGCCGTGGATTCGCGGCGTGGTCTGCGGCCTGATGACCACGCTCGGCGGTCTGGGCCACACCCTGCCGTATCTCATCCGCGATTTTCATCTCGCCACGACTATCGCGCTTGCGGTCGTGGCGGTGGAATTGGGAGTCATCGCCTGGATTCGGAAACGCTACATGGACACGGCGCTGCTGTCGGCAATATTTCAAGTTGTGGTGGGCGGCGTGCTGGTCTTTCTCGCCGGCTGGCTGATTGGCGCGGTTTGATGCACCAACAGGATGCCTGATCCGCTTGCCACCGAGCGCAGCTGGCGGGTGAATTCAAGCCGTGTAACGTGAGGCAAGCAGGTTCAGGGGAGCCGAGATTGGATGTTGCGCCTTTCAATACTGCCGCCATACGCTCAAATTCCGTCTGGTGATTCTGCATTTCAACCGGTCCAATCATTCGACGAGCCGGAACTGGCGCTGCCCAAGACGCAGCACCGGGGCGAGGGGCATGAGCAGGCGGATTTTAACAGCGGTCACCTTAAGAAATGAAAAATGTTCAAACATCCATTTTTATGCCGGCAATTCAGCAAGCTTTGAATTTTAACCCAGTAAACATTTATGAAGTGAGATTGACTTTGGATTTGCTTGCACTGGAAAGCCCTCTTTTAAAGAGGTGAATAGCGTAAAAATTAGTTGACACGGCGTTTTTTGTGTGATAAAAATATTACAAATCTGGACGCCGTATTTGTTTAGAATCTATTTAGAAGAAATAAAATCAAAATCAGGAATCCTCTATGAGCAAAGTTCTATTCTGTTTTATCAGTTTGGTCAGCATTGCTGGTTTGGCTTCTGCGGCTGATAACGTGTCCTACACGGCAACGGGCGCCCCGGGCAGCAATCCGGATGGAGTCGATCAAACCTCAACTCCGGTTCAGGTTTGGACGCAGACTCAGGGTTCCGGCGGGTCGGGCAGCGGGTTTGGCACCTGGACGCTCACACCCAATTATTGGCAGATGTATACCTATCCTGACGGCAGCAGCG
>Ga0316217_10006842_pt1 | contig 11114 bp, 13 predicted proteins | sample 1anoAmetaG_FD_203633 | JGI IMG/M metagenome (GOLD analysis project Ga0316217, IMG submission 203633) | Freshwater microbial communities from Trout Bog Lake, Wisconsin, USA - 1anoA | ecosystem: Environmental > Aquatic > Freshwater > Lake > Hypolimnion/Profundal zone | place: USA: Wisconsin... | reverse complement strand
GCGGCGTCCATTGTGGTAATCCGGTCTCGTAGAGTGCAATCAAAGGTCCCGTGCGAGAGGTCTTTACTTCAGGCGGATGTGCAGATGCAGACCCGCTAAATAGACGCGTGAAACGTTCGAGCATAATGATCTCCTTGAAAAATCCACCATGCGACAATCATGGGTCGAGGATGGACAATATCGTCCAAGATGGAGGCTTGACGCGACTCACAACGTCCCGGTCAAATAGGAAAATTTAATTTCACTTCTCATCCAAGCTCCAAAGCAGGACGGGATATGGGGTGATGATGATATATTTCACCATTTAGAGTTTTCGTTCATGTCCGAACCTTTGCCTCAAAGCTCCCAGCTTTCGATTGAGCCTTCCGTCAAGCCCATTCCAATTATCGGCAATGCCTATTGGTTCAGGGCCGACTATACGACGGGCGATTACGGTCCTGTGCTGGGAACCCTCATCGCTCGGGTTCAAACCAATCCCGATGATGCTGCGGCGCTCATGGATCTGGCAAGTGTGTTGCGCCTCAAACGCAAAAATGAGGAAGCGGACACGTTTCAACACAAGGCCCTTTCTCTTTGCACCACTTACATTCGCGAAGGTGCGCCCGACGGTCTAAAACTTCTGGCTATTGTCACCGCGGGTGATTTCATGGCCAATACCCCGCTTGATCTTCTCATAGAAGGTTCGCCCGTCAACCTGATTGACTATTATGTTGCAGTAGAAAGAGATTTAACGCCTCTGCCAGAACATGATGTGCTGATCGTCGCTATTGCAGAATCCGATCTCAACCGCGCTTTGCTTGAACATTTGCAACCGCTGCTTGAGCGCTGGCCTCGGCCCGTGCTCAACCGTCATGTTCAAGGCATCATTGCGCTTAGCCGCGATACGATTGCTGATGCCTTTGCCTCTTCCTCCGTTATTGTCTGCCCGTCGGCCACCCGCATCTCGCGCGATGACCTTGAACATCAGCGGGATCATCCATGGCCGGTGATCATACGTCCCATCGGTTCCCATGCCGGACAGGGGCTAGAAAAAATCGACGATGCCGATGCCCTTGTAAACTATCTGGCCCGTCATGCGGATGAACATTTTTTTCTCTCTCCCTTCATCGATTACGCGGATGAAGATGGGCGTTTCAGCAAATACAGGATCGCTTTTATCAAAGGCCATGCCTATATCGCCCATATGGCCGTGTCCGACCATTGGATGGTGCATTATGTCAGTGCAGGAATGATGGTAGACGCCTTCCGCCGTGACAGGGAGGCCGCTGCGATGGCTTCGTTTGATGAAAAATTCGCTAAAAAATACGCGAATGCTTTTGATGAACTCGTCGCTCATATCGGTCTTGACTATTTCTGTATCGACTGTGCCGAAACCCGGGACGGGCGCTTACTGCTGTTCGAAGCCGATACGGCAATGGTTGTTCACACGCTTGATGATCCTATCATGTTTCCTTATAAAGTGCCTGTCATGAAAAAGCTCAAAGAGGCTTTCCAAACGCTTCTAAATGAGACTGCTCGAAGCTGATTGTGCGATATCTTACGATATTTTTTTACATTGCCCGCCGCCCACGCTGCACCGCTCGCGCCAGCGTAGCCGCCACTTGTGCTTCGGAACGTTTAAAACTCTCCGCATCTTGCGCATTGATCGTCACATGAACGGTTGAGTTGCCCTGTCCTGCTAAGCCTAATTTTCCATCACTTCCTCGGGTTAGGGGCATAATGGCTTCTGGCCCTGCTTCGCCTGCAAGTGCTGTACCACTCGAGGTTGGAAAATAGCTCGGCGTGGCAACAATTCCGCCATCGGCAAAAGGAGTGATGCCCCCTAATAGGCCTTGTGTGGCACCCGATAATGTCGTTCCTAAATTGGGTACCGCGGCTTTAGCGGCCAAATCCAAAAGCTTGGCACCAACCGATTGTAACACATCATCAAAGCTTTTGCCCTGCACCACGCCTTTGGTAAACGCATCCGATATCGCTGTACCGAAACTTGTTGCCGCTTGGTTTAACGATGTCAGTGATGCGCCCGCGGTAGTAACGCTCGATGTTGATTTTGCCATAGCTTAAACCTCAAACTTTGCCCCGATCCATCTCCATTTTATGCATAAATCAGCGAGCCCGAGATATCATTCACGCCGAGGCCCGTGCTTGTATTATCGGTGAGGCCTTTGCCCGCTGTCACCGCATAAGTCAGCGCGTTTGTAAAACCAATACCCCCTTCAAATGCCATATAGACGCTGCCACCCGCTGGAATATCAATTTCGAACAATGCAGGCGTTGTGCCGAGTGTAACACCCGTTGTCAGCGCATTCCATAATTTAACCGAGCGAAGTGTTGCAGCCGAATTTTGCAACAAGACGCCGAGCAAGCGACCAGCGGCCGCTTTTGCAGAAGTTGCAACAGGTATCGCAGTTGACATAACGGCAGCAACCGATGCCGCACCTGTTGCGTTACCCCGATATTCAAGACCAACATCGCCAACGAGATTGGTACCAGCAGCCACGCTAGAAACGGCAACCGCATTGGTTACACCCGCCGGAGCAGTGTATAAAAACGGTGCAGCATTGGTTGCTCGGATCGTCGCAGTAATTGTACCCGATGTATAGGCCGCCGCTGTGGCTCTAATCTGTTGCATACCTGCGCAAAGCACATGCCACGCACCGATCGTCGTAACGTTTGATACAGGAGCAATGTTCGCTGGTGATCCAACAGGTATCGCAGCAAGGGATACCCAGTTAATGCCATCAACGGTGCCTTGAAAAGCAAGGGTCGCAATAAAGGTTCCACGCAAATCTATCATCGCACCGGACGCGCCATTCAGCGTCAATGCAACAGAAGCATTTAGGGCAGTGATCGATCCCAATGTCGAAACACCCGCCGCGTTGACGGCAACCGTCTGGTCAGATGCAATATTAACGGCGCTTGAATTAGCTGTTGTTTGCGCGCCTATGGTAGGTAAATTAGCAACTGTAACCTTCATACCGGTCGTTGCCGATCCTGGCGCGCGGTCATAACTTGTGCCATTCCATAGCATTGGTACTTCGGCTGCAAGTCCTGTAGCAGGCATACCATCGGTCGAAACACCACGCTTACGATCTAAAGTTCCCGCACCGTTTATAAGCTGATCAACGCCTCCCGTCATAAGCCCATACGATGTCGCACTAAGGGCCTGATTATCGGCATTATGAAAAGCCTGTACAAGCGAACCATTTCCAGTCAAGGGATCAACGAGCACAACACGAGAAGCCTGACCAGCGGCAGTGGCGACCGTACTTGCTGTAGATCCCGTTCCAGTACCACTATTCGCATTATATACAACTTCGGCAACGGTTCCATCGCCCATATCTTTTAAGCGCTTATTCACGCCACTTAAGACGTTCATCAAAATGTCGGCCATAAGGTAGAACTCCTTTGTAAAGAGATAAAAACATGCCCAGCCTGTCTTTTTTGACAGGCGGCAAAAGCATCAGAGTGTCGTATGTTTTTTTCTATTGAGGGACCCCAATGCCCTCAAAGGCCCGCCCAAGCCCTGCTTGATTACCGATGGATGCGACGAGAGCGCCTCTGTCTCACCCTCAAGCCAAGCCGCCTGATGTAGAAAATGATTGGCCTCGTACCAATGATCACATCATCAGGCGGCGTTGGGGTGAGAATCTGATCCGCATTAGCTTCGTCATTGGGATTAACTATCTGCACTTCTTGCTTGCCCGACCTCATATCGACATCATAAACTCTGTAAAACCATTCAACCGATGTCCGAAATAAGCCGTGCAACAAAAATCCCATCACCTTTTTCTTTCCGCTTTATTGGCCTGCCTATCCATCACCAATGTAGCGATGGCACAGGTAAAAGCTGCGCCGACTATAGGTACCAAAGCAAGCGTCTATGCCGACCCAGCCCGCTGCAAAAATCGGTATAACGGTACCGCAAGCCAAGTACCGGAGCTGCTGAAGTGCCTTTATGAGCCGTATCTTACCCCTCAACAACCTTGGCCCGAATATGCACTTTCCGAAGATGTTTTGATGCATTTTGCGTCCCGTGAGTTAAAAGAACTCATACCGGAAATCGAAAAATGCCGTAGACGCGTGAGAGGTGTATGCGGCCCCGAGATGGACCCCTTCATCTTTGCCCAAGAATGGACTCCCCTTCAAAATCTGAACATTAAATTTAATCCCTCGATCGCAAGAGCGACAATTACGTTCAATAACGGGACGAGTATGCTAAAGATCACTTTTATCTTTGCTGTTGAGCATGGAAATTGGGTTATTTCCGATATTATCGGCTTTAACGAGTTTCCCGACGATGACTACGGCCCGATATCTTATTATTATGCATTGAAACATCTTGAATGAAGGGGCAAAATTTCTACCGAAATATCCTATAGGGTGGTCGCTCCAAACGGTAGGAGGAGCCAGGCCAAAAGCCCGGTTGCTTGAAATCAGAAATCCAATTGGTGCCATTGTATATAGCAATATGACCATTTTTGGAGTCATGTGTTCCTTGAATGACAACAATATCACCCTTCATAGGTGAATAATCGGGTCCCGGAGTTGGATTAAGAGGCTGAAATCCGGCGCGTTCAAGCAGTGGACCGTAATCTTTTGCTCCCCCTCCCGATGGCGGTAAACTAATTCCACCAGCTCGCAAAGCGGCAGCAACATGTGGCGCGCAGTCATGCACTCCAAACGGATGCTCTACCGGAGATACCACATGGTCCGTTGCATATTGCGTCGCCTTGTCAACATTGAGGCGGGCATTGTGTGCCGTCGGCCAAGTGGGCGATGTGGTGGGCGCGGCATTCCCGTTACTCCCCCCATCGCCACTCCCAAAATCAAACCGCCCTCGCGAGTCATGGTTCGGGTTAAATTTTAACCGCACCTGATGCCGCCTCCACCCTGTCGCAATTTCGCGGTCTTGATGGGGTGCTTCTGGCAGCGCAAGGCGCGACGAAATGCCTGTCACTTTGCGTTCAAGGTTCTGAATTTTTCGCTCATACATCGCTCATCTCCGTCACACACCGTCTAAAGCGCCCGTACCCGCGGCGTCCCCTTCGCCCCCAAAGACAGTGCACTGATCGCCCACACCAGCGCATCCATCCGGTCGGGCGAGCGGCCTGTCGAGAGGCCAAATCCTTTCTCCGTTGGTCCAAAATCACACATCTCGTCTTCTAATTCAGGAAATACGCCCGCATGGCGTACCCGGCCCTGCTCATAAAGATGCGCCACAGGTTCGGCGCGCAGCGCTTTGCCGCGCGTGGCTTTGACCGGGGTGATCGGAACCTCCGCATCCACTTGCCGCAAAACGGCCTCCGCCATCTCGCCACCTTGATTGGTTTCTACCACCAAAGCATCGGCCTCCAACCGTCGATAAAGCGCCAAGGCTCTCGACGCCCAAGCCGCAGGCGGCGCGCGTTCCAACGAGGCGTCATCGAGCACATAGACCGTGCCGTCGGGTCCAATCCCCGCCGCCACAATCCCGCACGCGTCCGAGCGCTTATGGGAGGAGGCGGGCGGATCAATCGCTACCACAATCCGCACCAAAGGCGGCACCTCTTCCCGAAAACGCAAAGCCTCAATCCCCACGCGTGACCAGAGCGCGTCCTGCCGCTCTTCAATCATCTCACCCTCAAGCTCTTGTCGGCCTAACCGAGTACCGGCATAGCGTTTGACGACGGCATCGAGAAAAGCGGGGGCCAGATTATAGATATTATCCTTCGTTTTGGATCGCGTCAGCGCGGTCGCAGGGTCTGCAATCAAACGTTTCAAGAGCGGCGTTGGCCTGGGTGTTGTGGTCACCGTCTGCCGCGGGCGCGTCCCCAGCCGTAAGCCAAATTGCAATTGATCAAACGTCTCTTCAGCCAAACGCCATTTGCCAATTTCATCAAGCCATGCGGCTTCAAATTGCGGCCCGCGCAAGCTTTCGGGGTCTTCGGCTGAGAACGCATGGGCCACCGCACCATTGGGCCATTCAAGCCGCCTTCGTGCCGGTTGCCAACGCGGGCGCTCATCACGGTTATGAACGCTTAAAAGGCCCGATACGCCCTCAATCATCACCTCGCGCACATCGTTTTGCGTCTCGCCCACAAGGGCTATGCGCGTCACGGGCTTATCGGCAAATGGTGGCTTGCCGAGCGCTAAACCACGCACCCATTCCGCCCCCGTGCGCGTTTTGCCCGCGCCTCGTCCGCCCAAAACGAGCCAAACGGTCCAGGCAAGCCCGGTTTGCGAAGCCTCAGGTGGCAATTGATCAGCCCTCGCCCAGACGCGCCAATCGCCGAGCATAGCCTCAATCTGTTGCGCTTCAAGCCCCGCCAGAAGGTCCGGTAACAGGCCCTCGCTTTCGGAGGCCCGCAAGACGTCGAGCCAGCTCGTCGGCAAGGTCGGTACGAGGAGCTTCGGCTTCACGTCCATCAGGGGCTCCTTGCTTTGCTGCTTTGCCGCCCCCGGCTTCCGCGCGATCGAGCACGGTTAAATCTTTTAAAGTACGCACCAAAGTTGCCACCGCCTTGGCATCGTTTGATGCATTGGCTGCACGCTCTTTATCCGAGGTGATGGCCATCATGCGCATTTCAATCTCATTGATCTGGAGATGCGCCGCTCCCCATGCCCGCGCGACCAGCGCCGTGCGTTCGGGGCATTCCGCCAATCCGGTACAGGGCTGGCCGAGCCACCGCATCGGGCGCTGACCTTCCGGCGGTTTTCCACCCCGCCTTGGCCGCCACCCTTGATGCCGTGAATAGTCTTGGATCGTCTTTGTCGATACACCAAGCTTTGTTGCAATCGCACTCAAAGACAAAGGCGAATTCTCATAAAGCTGTCTGATCTCGATCGCCTGTTCCCGCGTTAATCGCCGCATGGCGTCAACCCTCATCAAGAGATATGTGACCAGAGCCAAAAAGGAGCGGGCTCTGCAAAAAATGCAGGCCCGCTGAATTGGTCACACCAGTGGAGTATGGCCTATCTATACGCCACCACCGATGCGGTGTCAAGGACTATTTTCTTATATTTAGTAATTTTTCTTATTTGCTCTTAATCGATCAATCTCTATCGAGACGGCCAAGCGGAAGGCTTCTAAATCACGTGGGCAGGCGCGAGCATCGTCTTCGGTAAAGGTTGTCTCTGTTTCTGGTTGTTGGCTGAGCGCCAACAATTCTTCAGGTCCAAGCGAAACAACTGCCATTTCCCGCGCCTTTCTTTGGCGCACCTCCGTATCATCAGAAGGCTGCGTTCGATCTGGTTTAGGCCCTTTTCGGTGGCCTATGCCGAGCGAAAAATCGCTTTTTTTGTGCAAGCGCCTTTCGGTATCGGCCAAGATTTCCGTTACCGGGTCGGAGCGTTTGCGTGAGCTTGGGCGGGCTATCGTTGCTAAGGTTGAATGTTCGTTTTTAGGCATGACAAGGGTCTCATCTTTAAGGGGGGATTATACGCGAGACCACGCGGATCGGCGGTCGCGCGCGCGAAAAATCGGTCCATCGGCCCAACCGGATCTTGCCCGCCCCTGAGCAAGCCAAGACAACGAAAACCACACTAAACTTCCGTTGCCTATGCCATATGCCACGCCCGTAACCAGGTCGACAGAACGACTGCCCAACTTTACGGTATTTTATTGGCTTTGTAAACGAATTGTTTCCTAGTATGGGTTATCTTGCTTAGCCAAGCAAAAACGCCTCTAACCCATTCTAAACACTAATCTATTGGCTTCCGTTTCGCTTTTTTCGGATAGGTCAATGGCCATTGTTTAATCCGATTCACCACATCTTCAACCGCGATTTCGTCTTCAAGGCAATGCACCCGGCCTTTAATGGAGACGCCCGCCTCGATCACCGTTTCCGCCCGTCCAGATACAAGCGGATGCCACCAAGCGAGATCCTGCCCCTCCGCTAAAAGCCGATATCCGCAGGTAATCGGCAACCATCGAAGGGTACGCGCCTCATGCGGCGTTAAGCGCACACAATCGGGGATCAGCGATTGGCGCTCTGCATAGTTGCGGCACCGGCATTGATCCGTATCCAGCAGCCGACACGCAATATCAGTCGCGTAATAAGCCCCCGTATCCTCATCCTCAAGCTTTAATAAACAACAGCGCCCGCAACCATCGCAAACACTCTCCCATTCGGATGGCGTCATCGCCTCAAGCGTTTTCACTTTCCAAAAGGGCAAGGATTCATCGTGCATGAAAGAGGCCTTATTCACACAACCAAAGGGCTGAAGCATCATTATAGCCTATTTTTCTCTAAAACGGCAAAAAAGCGTCAGAGATCGCTATCCCTTGCGGATAATATGCGCACGAGAAGGCACGTCCAATCCCATACCGCAGCGATTGCCCTTCTCCACTTCAGCGCGCAACAGCGCGATGGCTTGCGTCGCGGGTTTAGCTTCGCGGTCAGGAGAGGCCGCATAGAGGCGTTCAACCGCGATATGGTAAGCATCAACACGTTCAATCATGGCGTGCTCAACGATACGGCCAATCTCCGCATTGCTCGCCACCCGATCCGTTGCGAGCTGTCTTTGCACGTCAGAGAGATTAGAGGTCATCGCCATCGCTTTTAGCCGCTGCGCGTCATCTATCGCCACGCGACACGCAGTTGCTCGAAACAAGGGCACCAGGTCCAAATCGGCCAACGCATCGCGCTCTACCCGTTTATACCGGGCTGTGACCGAGAGATCGGCATGGCCCGCCACACGGCTGTAATAAAGATCAGGATCGGAGCCGATGGCAAATTCCAAGGCATCAATCGACGGAAAATTCGGCTTTTCTGGATTGAGCGAAAAGGCAATCGCGCGGTTTCTAAATTCGATTTCGGTATCGGTGAGGGTGGCGCGCGATCCAAACCATTCGCCCGGACCATCCAAACCCTGCTTGCCTTCAAAAAGACCAGGCCGACGACGCCCAAAATCACCAGTTTCGGCGCAACCGACAACCGTTATGGCAATAAGTAAAAGAAATGAAAATCGTGATCCTATAGAGACCAGTAAACTATGTTCCACGCTTTCTCTTGGGTTCGGTGGGGATCTTGACTGTATTTACTCGACGCTTTGTTATATTTTCGTCATGAACTTCAATATTTTCAGATCGATTATATCTAATTCCGGGAAATATAATAATCTCACAACCGGAAGATATACTAATTTTTTTCTTTAATTTACTTCGTTTTTCTTTAGTGACAAATCGTAAAACATTAGCCATTGTAAATTCTCCTCGAAGTAAAGCCGACTCGAACATGGCGATTATGACCTCGACATGGTTAATGTTTCGCTAATGATTGGTGCCTATATAATTTTTATTGATGAAGAGGGGGATGGAAGTTCATCTCCCCCACAACAGGTCTAAGCTATGCCAAACACCGCCGCCATGGATGAGCTTCCCGATCCAGCTTCACCAGCATCCATCGCGCACGAAACTATCGACCATCATACCGCCATTGCAGCGTTTAACATGGATGACATCATCCGGCTTTTACCCCACACCTCCGAGCGGGTGGCGTGCCTATGCGCAGAAAAATTACTACGCGCTTCTTTAATGACGCAAAGCTTAGCGGATATTTTATTGCGCCGCCGCGACCGCTCTTCGCTGATTGTGCTCTCCGAAGGGATCGGCCTATCGCCGATTATGGTAGCGCATTTAGCCAAACTCGGCTCGATTGAGGAAGCGCGCGCCATCGCCGCATGTCCGACATTATCTGAAAATACGTTATTGCATCTCATCGCCCGCAACGATCCAATGATTGATCGTATCATAGCCGAATGTTCAGGCGAGCCACTGCCAGACTCCGTTTTACATGCGCTGACAACACGTGCGTTTAACGATGCGCGGCTCGCCCGCATTTTAATTTCGAGAACGGATCTACCATCCCCCTTTCGCGCCTCGCTCTTTGCCCATGCCTCGCCGCGCGAAAAGATCGCCATTCTAAACTTAGCGAACCAATCCGCCTCCTCACGTCCCCATGGGGTTGATCCCACGCGGTTGAACGCTTTGAGCCAAGCCATTGAAACAGGCGACGCATCAACACTCACTTCGCTTTTATCCAATTACCTGAATGTGTCCTACGACCTGCTCTATACGATTTTAGGCGAAACGAGCGGCGCCACTTTGGCTCTAGCCCTTAAGGGAATGGATCTTCCCTCTCATCTCATTCGGCGGGCGTGTCGTTGGGCGAACACGACCCATGCGGGTATGCCGGGCGGCATTGAAGATGTGCTGGAGACGGTTAGTCCATCATCAGCCTTATGGATGATAACGGCCATCCTTTCGATTGCCAAAGCCAACGAACCGATCACACAAAACCGGACGGATCATGAGGAGCGTTTAATCGCTTAATGCTGAACCCTTTCATCCTCCAAAAACACCCGCCCTTCACGGTCTTCGACTTCAACAAACCATAAATCGGGATCAAAGCCGATTTCACGTTTCATCCGCGCTTCAACGCTCGCTGCGTCGACCCCTTGAACCACGCATTCAAACCGACGCTCTGATCCATCCTCTGAATCACGATCCGGCGGCGCAGGCGCAAAGAGCGAGCTTCGACCATCAAGCCAATCAAGCTTGATATAAATCGCCCCCGCCTCCGCCGATCCACGACGGCGTAACACGGCCACCACGCCATTGACCGCGCAGCGCCGCAAATAGGCCGACACCCAGATATCAGAGCGTAACCGGGCGGACATCAGAGCCTAATCCAGCCCGATGCCGGAAGCCTTGGCCAATTGCGGTTTTGTGATGCCATCCACTTCGCCAGTTGCAGGCAGATGCTTGTCCTTTTGAAAATGCAACACCGCCTCACGCAACGCGGATGATTTCAACCCATCAGGCGAAACGGGGCCATAGCCGATCTTGTTTAAAGCCCGCTGCGCCGCCAGAACACCCTTATCCGGCTTCGGCATGGATTGCGCCAATAAAGCACCAACAGGATCCGTTACATTATGATCAGGAATAGGCTGTGGCGGCGCAAAAACCTGCTTTGGATCAGCAGACGCCACAAGGCTCACAGGGGCCGTTTGCTTGGGCGGTGCGCTTACCGGCGGCACGGATGGTGCCGGCATCGGAACCGGAACCGCTTCAACCCTATCTGGCCGCCGCGGCGGTTGCGGCGCGCTATCCCCCGAAGGCGCATTATCAA
>Ga0316217_10006841_pt1 | contig 11114 bp, 10 predicted proteins | sample 1anoAmetaG_FD_203633 | JGI IMG/M metagenome (GOLD analysis project Ga0316217, IMG submission 203633) | Freshwater microbial communities from Trout Bog Lake, Wisconsin, USA - 1anoA | ecosystem: Environmental > Aquatic > Freshwater > Lake > Hypolimnion/Profundal zone | place: USA: Wisconsin... | reverse complement strand
GCCGGAACTGCTGCCTGCCTTTCCTGCACCTCGGGACTCTACCTCCAAGGCTCAACTTGCGTCAACAACTGCAGCGGGATGGCTGTCAGTGGAAACAACTGCGTTTACTGTGCCTCGAGCTGCCTCACTTGTCTATCGACAAACAACTCTTACTGCACGTCCTGTAACGGCCTCTTTCTCTACAGCGGCACCTGTGGAGCCAGCTGCGTATCCGGCTACTACCCCGACCCCAATCTCTCGGCCTGCATTCAGTGTCTCTCCCCCTGTGCCACCTGCTCCTCGGCCACAGTGTGCCTCAGCTGCGCCCTTTCCTCCAGTTTCCTGATTGGCTCTTCGTGCGTGAGCTGCCAGTTTCCTTGCCTGACGTGCTCCACGGGAATCTCAGTGTGCGCCAGCTGCAACTCTTCCTCCACCAACCCCTACTTTTACCAAGCCAACTGTCTCAGCACCTGTCCCTCGACCTACTACAACGACGCCTCCTTCAACTGCACCAAATGTGCCTCGCCCTGCAACACCTGCTCGGGGGCCGGCAACCAAACCTGTCTCACGTGTTTGGGAGGCTACCTGCAGCTAAACAGCAGCTGCTATGTTTCGTGTCCAGGCGGCTACTACAATCTGAGCAGCAACTGCCTCCCCTGCACTTCCCCGTGCTTCACCTGTTTTGGTCCTGGAACTGCTGCCTGCCTTTCCTGCAGCTCGGGACTCTACCTCCAAGGCTCAGCTTGCGTCAACAACTGCAGTGGGATGGCAGTGAGTGGGAACAACTGTGTTTACTGTGCCTCAAGCTGCCTCACTTGTCTATCGACAAACAACTCTTACTGCACGTCCTGTAACGGCCTCTTTCTCTACAGCGGCACCTGTGGAGCCAGCTGCGTATCCGGCTACTACTCTAACACCAATCTTTCAGCTTGCATGCCATGCCTATCTCCATGCTATACTTGTACTTCATCGACATCATGCTTAAGTTGTATCGATACGTCAAAATTTTTACTAAACTCTCAATGTGTTGGATGTTCAAGTCCTTGTCTAACCTGTTCGTTGAGTATTAACAACTGTACAAGCTGTGATTCACTCTCAAGCTATCCCTTTTTGATTGATTTCACTTGTCTGAACAGCTGCCCCTTAGGTTACTTCCAGCAGACAACTTCTAAGTGTACAGCTTGCACATCCCCTTGCGCCAGCTGCTCTGCTTCCGGCATTAACTCCTGTTTGACCTGTGTCTCAAACACTTACATCCTTTCAACTACCTGCTACTCAGTCTGTCCGACAGGTTACTACATCAATATCAACGTTTGCTCTGCCTGTACTTCGCCTTGCTCTTCATGCCAAATTACAAACACTACATGTACTTCCTGTGTGACTGGATATTTCTTAAGAGGGTCCAGTTGTGTGACTAACTGTTCGACTGGCTAGATAGTCGTTAACAATAGCATTTGCCAAGTTTGCAGCAATAACTGTTTGACTTGTGTTAGCACTAATTACAGCTACTGTACGGGTTGTCAAAGTGGAGCTTATCTTAGCTCAGGAGCCTGCGTCACTATCTGCCCAAATATAAGCTATGCGGACACTACCTATCATTTATGCGTGGCTTGCGTTTCACCTTGCCTCACTTGCACCTCTTCAACCCTATGCACTTCCTGTGTAGTTAGTACTTTATTTTTGATTAACTACAGCTGTCAAAGTTGCCTCTCGCCCTGCTACACTTGTACTGGAAGCCAGACCAACTGCACATCATGCAATATTTCCTCCACTCGACCATACTACTTCAGTAATGGATGTTTGGCGAGTTGTCCCTCTGGTTACTATGATGGTGGATCTTACAACTGTTTGGCTTGCCTTTTGCCTTGTAGCACTTGCACAGCTGGTACCAATCGCTCCTGCCTTACCTGCATAAACGGCTATGCTCAACTGGGCACAGATTGCTACTCTACTTGTCCTTCAGGATACTATTCTAATGGCACTAACTGCCTCCAATGTAATAGTGCTTTGTGTCTAACTTGTACGCTTAGTGCATCAACTTGTCTCTCCTGCGTTTCGGGACTTTACCTCTATGGCTCATCGTGCCAAGCCAGCTGTCCATCCGGTATGATAATTCTCAGCAACAGCATATGTTCCTCCTGTACAAGTAATTGCGTGACTTGTCTTACTCTTAACACCTCCTATTGTACATCATGTCTGTCGAACAACTACCTCTTTAACGGAGTTTGCAATACCTCTTGTCCGAATTCCTATTACAATGATGCTTCGGGAAACTGTATACGTTGTAGCAGTCCTTGCTCGACATGCCAATCGGTGAGCTCCTGTCTTACTTGCCTCGATTCTACGTTTTTTGTCTAAAACAACACATGTGTGAGTGCCTGTAGTTATCCGTTAATCGGCATCAATGCTACCTGCTATCGCTGTGCCTCGCAATGCCTCACTTGCACTCAAACAGTCTCCACCTGTCTCCTATGTGCGACTGGATTCTATTATTACTCTGCCAATTTCACCTGCTCTTTGTACTGCTCCTACTATATCCTGCCCAAAAACATCAGTTCGAGTGGAAACAACGAATGCACACAAACTTGCCCGACTGGCACTTACACTGATAATTCAACCAAGTACTGTGTTTCCTGCCCCTCGGCTTGCAAAGCCTGCAATAGTTCAAGTTCTTGCTCAATGTGCAACACTGGATATAATTACTACTCTTCTTTCTGCTATTCTCCCTGCCCGGCTATGGCACCATATGCTGTAAACGCTCAGTGTATAATGTGTAATATCAGTAATTGCTAGACCTGCTTCAACACTACATATTGCAAGACATGCACAGGGAATTACCTCCTCATAGTTCCGGACAATTCTTCGATTTCCAGTTGTATCTCGGCTTGTCCTTCAGGACAATAGTACAATCAAAGCATCCTGAATTGCATAGATATCCCGATTCCTGTTCCTGTTTCAAATATTGTCGATTCTGTTGTTCCTGCTTACACTTTCCTTATTTCCTCAGCAGCTTTGACTTTCATTAGCTTTATTATTAAGTTCAAATATCCTGCAGCCAATTTGCCTTTAACTCTTTTTTTGGCACTATAACTCACCAATTGCGCTGCCATCATCAATCTTCTCACTATTTAGCTGCCCAATTCAGGCATTTCACATGGAAATTTCGCACAAGCATCAGCTTCTACCTATATCCTGTTATCAAGCGCAGGAATTCAAGTCTTGTCTTCTTTGGGATCTATTCTAGCAATCATAAAAATAAGAGACAAATAGCTAGTTAAAGTTTGGATGTCCAATCCTATAACTTTTGTCGCGATTATGGTTCTCTCAGCAGTTGATTCAAACTTAGTGTTTATTACAGCTTCTCAGATAATGGATGTAGCGTGCTTCCAAGCAAAATTGACAAGCGATTCAATGACCAAAGTGTTTATTTTTGGCTTAGTCTCAACTATTGTCTGCAAAGGGTTAAATACAATTTATAGTGCTATGCAGCTATTATTCTACACCAGCAACGCTCATAGATTGCTAGCAGCGGTGAGTTATCCCATCTAAAAGAGTTGCACCATAGAATTCATAGTCATAGCCATATTGAGTATATTTTTCGCAATATATTTGATCTGCTCACTGCGAAAAGAGACTAAATAATAAGATTCAAAGCAATAATCGCACCAATCTTTGATTGACGAAAGCAAGGCCTTTGACAAAAGAAATGAAAGCAATGCACAAATCCTAATGTCAGTGGACAATAGTGATCTGATGGTAGATATCAATAGCTTAAAAGATTAAAAGTAGATTTCTTCGATAGATAACAGCAACTTTTTGTTCCAATAAAACGACTCACACAACGAACTTAATTTACCCAAGAAAAGACTGAAAAATAAAAAAGTTACACCTGATGAAATGCTCAGACAAATGAACGACAAAATCGAAGAGGAGAACGAGACCGAAATGCAAGGATTATAAAAAATAGATAATGTCTTCTTTGCTGAGTAGGAACAAGAAGATGATAAAAGAGTAGAGGATAATAACACTTTTCGTGAGGGAGAAAACCAAGATGACAAAAGAGATGATACTGCCGTATTGGATGTCACTGATAATGATATGATTGACAATAACGAAACCATGGAGAAGATTGTGCTTATCGCAGAAAATACTATTTAGGTGATTAGCTCTCCCTCCAAGTTGGCTGATATCTCAGATATCACATACAGAGAAGGTGAAGATCGCAGCAAAAGCAACATTTTTGACGGAGAGTAGTTTGAATAGCAGCTGGATGAAAAGACCAAAACAGAAGTGATAAAGGTAGTCTAACAGGCAGGTTCGCCCAAAAAGTAGGATAAGCACAGCCCTTCGTAGTTATCTAAGTACAAGCCGAATTAAAACATTGTGAACTAGTTCGCTCAAAACAGCTATTTAGACGATGCGATGAAGTTCCACTAACATGTATTTGAGAGTAAACAAAACGAAATAAATCCGATAACTTTCGAGTAAGTCAACGATAATTACGACTAATAACATTCTGTAGAATAGATTTCCTTCCAAAAACGTTAGAAATTTGTTGAACCTGATTTGATCCAGATTACGACTGAGCCTTCAAAGCCAACTAAAGAGGAACAGAAAAGACGCCAGGAATAAGAAATAGCTAAGATTTTGGAGGAGGAAGATCCAAAGTTTAATATAATGCGCATTGAAGAATAAGATGAATATAAGGAGAGATAGACTCCCGAAATTAGAACTCCAATTACCAATTCATTTTTTGATGAAGAACAGTAGATGAATGATTTTAAACCCAGCTAGGGCCTGAGAGGAAAAAAGAACAGAAGATCTCACAAGAAACCTGACATTCCTCTGCCTAAAAATGAAATATAGAAAGAAATAATGAACATTTATCAGAAAAAATAGAAGAAAGAAACCAAAAAGAAAAGATATCCTGACATCCCATTGCCTAAGGCCTCCAAAAACAGCCATTACGTCGAGTATGAACTATAAGACCAATAGTTTGTAGAGTAGGCAAGTGTTCCAAAGCCTATCTTTTCGGGATAGATAAGGAGATAAGGTGGTTCTCGTTACAATAAATCCATACACAGTGGCAGTATAGAGGGTTCTGTTTATGATTAAGATATGCCAGTGAAGCCTTCCCTAAATCTCCGGAAGAGTTCTTTCAAAAATGTTGGAGAGATGATTATTGACGGCCAGAATTCAGCAAGAAAGTGAAGCCCTCAGTTGATCATTTTGCTATTTTATAGCTATCTACTCTTATTAATATGGACTAGCAGAAATTTTTTAAGTTAAATTCTACCCCATGATTCATTTTGGCTAGAATGTATTTGCTGATTTAGCAAAATAAAAGTTTATAATAAGAAGGGCAAATGATAGCGAATTACGATGAGTTGTAGCAGTCAGTAAGGCTATATGAGGCAAAGCTTAAGGGAAAAATAAAGTAGAAAAAGGATTTAGAGCACTTGAATATGAGTCTCATTATCGACAAGAATAAAAAAATTGATCACATAAATAAGCTAAATAAATAAAAGGTTGTAAAGGCCAGACAGCTAAGAATCAAGATAAGTGAATTGTTTAATCATAAAGTATGGAACAATCATTAGTAACTTCAGAAACGCTTCAAAAATCCATAGCGATTAAATACTTCTCGCATATCATTGGCTAAAAAACCTAGTGATCCTTTGGCCAGTTATTCCTAGAAGCGACTATCTTCATTTAAAGCAATTGCAGAATCCAGAATGAGCTAAAAAGGGCAATCAAGAGGATAGATCAATAAAAGAACGAAAAGTTAGCAGAGTGTAGGAATGATAAACCTCTTTTAGAATTTTACTGAGAAAGAACTAAGTTAAATCTAAGGGGATTAGAATTATTTCTTAGTTAACTCTGAATTGATTCAATTATTTCGAAAGTATATGGTAAAAAGGCGCATAAATACTAAAGATACATCTTATGAGAAATTTATGCTTAAAAGTATTCACAACCATTTGTAGCTTCCGAGCTAAAGAATAGCCAAAATGTCTCAGCTATAAATCAAGGAGTACATTATCTAAAGGGTCTAATCTTTGCCTAACTATGAGGAAGCATTTAAACCTCATCTTTTCACAAGCCCTTTATAAGTCCAGCTGCCATCAAAGGCCAATATTAAGAAGCACAAATCTTAACATCACAGGACGCCTGCATTCTAATAGCTAAGACAAAAGCAATTTGAGAATGAACAGCGGCTGAAAATATAGCAGTAGAACAAAGTTCGCAAGCTGAAAATCGATATTTTTTATAATGCAGGGATTGCAGCTGAAGTTAGAGCTGTCCAGTCCGATAAAAGAAAATAGCTGCTTTCGCAAAGAAATAGCTTGCAAAATAAAAAATCGATTGAGTGTAGAAGCAGGATAGCCACTCTGAACTAATATTACGGGAAAACAGTGGATTTGACTTAGCAGATAAGGAAGGAGTTTATGAACAAAAGAAAGGTTAAACAGATTGAGGCTGGTAATTGATTTTTATAGTTATTTAACACATCAGAAATTATTGATATGCAGGGATTCAAAAATTTGCTTAAGAGTAATCACTATACTGAAGATGCTTTGCAGTCCTTTAACAAAAAGGTTTAATAATTTCAAAAAGCAATCTATTCTCCTTTATACCATTGCTAGTCATTAGTCATGGCCAATTAGTCTAGTAGTTCTTTATTAGAGAAATGGGTGATGGATTACAACAGCTGTGGAGTAGAGGATCTACGAAAATCTCCGTTTTGGCTTGCTATAGCCTAAATTTGCATAAAGCTAGGTACAAGCCAAAAAGATTTCTCTTCAAAGCTGAGAGGATCTTTTATTGAGAGTAGCAGATAAGCAAGAAACAACTCAATCCTTTAGTTTTAGTGTTGCATTGAGCTAATTAGTAAAGTGAGAATTTACAGGTGTCAAGAGCAGGCTATGCTTTAAAGCTACAAACGGTTTTGTAAATTGCATAAAAATATGCTTTATAATATTTAGAAATATAAAAAAACTTTTACAGATGTGAAAATGATTTACAATAGGTAGGAAAAAATCAAAAGATATTGCGCTTCTGAAGTAAATTATGAGGAGATGATGACATAGTATAATCAAATCGCTGAGAAACTGGTGATTATGAGTGATTCCAAGAAAGAACTTATAGCTAGTTTTAACAGATATCTAGAATTGATTGCAAAAGGGATTAAGAGTGTGAGTCAGAAAATTTAGTAATTCTGCTGCAGATATTTGGAATTGGTTTATCAAAAAAAGGCAATTTCCATTAATCTATTTACAAACGCTATTCAAAGATTATCAAAAGTTTAGACCAAAATATAATTTTCATGTCCCATTTCAGACAAACAGGCTGAAGAATACCTTCAGCCAGAAATCAACTTCTAAGAAAATCAATTCATCCCCAAAATCATTATGAACTATCAATATCTCAAAGAAACTCATTTACTAAACCTAGGGGTTTTGCTACTCAATTATGAAAAATAGTTTGGCGAGCTTATTCGCAAGAAGAAAATTTTCAATCGCCAAATATTGTAGTATTTTGGGTGCCTTATCAAAGGATATGAGAAGATAAAGAGTTTGAATAGGGAATTTATATTTGAGTTGTAAAAAAGAATAAAGAAATATAAAGAACTGTTTGGAGTCTAACATTTTTTTATTAAAGCTTTCTCAAATACTTTGAATATTAGTGAAACTATTCAAGATAGGATAGCTAAACAGTTTTCCTCAAAATATAAAGCTTTATAACAACTTCTCACATAATAATTGAAGTGCTTATAAACCCTTCATAGAGATTACAAAAATTTCTGCAGTTAGAGATTTGGTACGAAAAAAGATTCAAAAAAGAAGTCCTTTTTTGAGAAGGCCTACTTTTAAGTTGAAGCTTAGCTGAAAAAGAATGAAAATTAGTTGATGAAAATTGAAACATTCGATAAAATGGGTAATTTGAAGCAAATTTTCGAAATATGCTATGAGAAGCTGAAGAAGATTTCTAGCTAGATAAAGCTGCAGATAGAGTAAGTACTAACGCTTTTGTAAAGATCAACGATTGAGATTTATACGGCGATAAATGTTGAAAAAGAGTTGGAAAGATAAATTAATTAAACACTCAATCCAAAAGAGGGTATTATTGACGAAATAAATCTGGTACGAACCAAAATATTTGAACAAACTATTTTTGCAGGATTACTAAATGAAGAGCCAAACATAATTACTTTTGATGGAGGTTTAAATAAAGTCTAATAGTTTAAAAAATTGAAAAAGCCTCAGGAGATTTTTTAAGAAAAAAGCGAGACCACAGAAAAATTAAACGCTGTAGAGTCACTTGAGAGGGAGAGATCTTAGAAAAGTATGAAATAAAGTCAATAAAAGTCTGTCACTGCATAAAAAAGATAAAATAAGAGTAAATACTAAGCTTTTTTGATTTCGAGGACCATTTTTATGCCTAATTAACGGTACATTTAAAGTTATGTATGTGGGCTAGCATATAACTTTATCCTCGCAGGGAGACTCTATGTAACAAATGAAAGACTTTGCTTTTATTCCAAATTCAATCCCAAAAATATTTTTTTCGGTGAAACTTTTATCTAGATTCCAAAGAAAGATATAAAAAAGATAGAAAAGCGTCAAAATGTAGTAGTCTTTGATAACTCACTTTCGATAACTACAGTCAATGGAGAAATGTTCTTCACCTCTTTTTTTTCGAGAGATGACGCATACGACAAAATCCTTTCTGCGTTAAATTTAAATTTCGATGAAATTATGTATGAACCTGAATAAAGAACTGAAGTAGTTCTTGAATAAGAGACGATAGCTGAAGAAGATGACGATATTGAACAAGAAGTTTTAGCAGAACGTGCTGAATCGATTGATTCGATACTTAAAAAACTAGATTACAAAGATTTGATGAATACAACATTGAAGTTTAAAGATCTAACTGCTTTCAAATATTTCAAAATGTTCGAATTGAACCAAGAAATCAACTATAACAGAGGCAAATATTTAGGTTTTCAAGGTTATTTCCATCATATAATTGGTCACACTGAAGTGAGTTTCTAAGAATGGAAACCCAACCTCCTGGGCTATTTAAACTCCAGCAACTTAAAAGGTGATATGCCTTTATCTTTCAAAAGGACAGTAAAACAAGTAGTTCCTGTGACAAACACTGGCATCCCTTTTATGCCCAAAACCTCAGCAATAGAGGAAAGAATAACTGTTTACTTTTACAGTAAAGATAAAATCATATTTGAAATCGACTACAAAAGTTTTGGGGTGCCCTATTGTGACTATTTTCTTCTTAACTTTAGAAAGGAAATCATAACAACTGAACTCAGTAACTATTCATTAATTTAGATACTGTCTCATTCAAGATGTAATTTGCCACTACCTTTATAACCAATACAATGATGAAAGGAGTTATCTAAAGTCGCTCATTTGAAGAAAGTCGAACTACGATGATCCGACTGGAAGAAGAAATGCAGAAGTATCTTAAATTTTTGGAAAAAGCCACTATGAAGACAAACATCGCTACCATAATAAACGAAACTGCAAATTAACATTCAACTATTGAACAATCAGCTACGGAGTAGTTAAGCAGCTAAATCCAAAGCTTGAAAGAAGAAAACTTGGATTTGAAAGCCCTTTTATCTGTGTAGAGAAGAAGCATGGACAAAACAAAGAAACTGTTTTTGGCTTCAGTTATCCTCAACATAGCCTTACTACTATTACTATTTTTATGATTCGAACAAATACTAACTCAAAAAATACATTTCACAGATAAAAAACATATCATGACTGCAAATTATAATCTAATTGAATCTTAAAACCAAGTTTCAGTATTTATTGATTAAAATAATTGGACCTTGATTTCAATTTAATATAAATTGGAATGTTAGCTATGGAATTATTAAACAAGAAAAGAATATTCCGCAGAAACAGCCACAAAGATATCTTTCAGGCTGAAGTCAAAACCTTCAATTCTTAGAAATACTAATAGGCTATTTGCCTAATAAACGAAATGGTGCTCAATGTTCGGACACTTCTCCTCAAAACCAAGGTCATCAAGGAAGAGATCGAACGCACTACAGAGGCAACTTTTGCCACAGTTCAGTCGAAGCTGGAAGAGTACAGGAAGCTCCAAAGATCATTCGAGTGTACTATTTTGAGTGAAGCCCATTTTGATCAGAGGTATATTTATCTAAACTAAGTATGACTGGAGCATTCGTGATGCGGTTAAGTAGAGAGATGAGTTTTTTTGCCCTCTGCCTGCCCTTTGTTTCAAAAGTTAGAGACTAGATGGACCACCTTTACTCTGAGCAGAAGAATACTGACTAGCTGAATATAGAACATATTTATTTTCTTGCAATCAAACAGATCAACAAAAGAGCGAGCTAAATTATCAAACTCCCCGTCTAGAAGGTTTTGGCAGAGTTGAACTCTTAGTGCGAGGACTAGGAAGAGTAAAAACCCAAGGTAGAGGTCATAAGCGATCCTTTCTCACTTCTTTACATTTAGCAGAAAAAAAACCTATAAAAAATGAAAGAATTAAATGAGTTTTCCAATAAAATGTTGATCAGAAATTACAGGGGGCTAGATATCGCCCTTTTCGAAGCCATAAAGCTCTATAAGCCAGATAGAGACGAGAATCAAAACATAGACTAGCTATTAAAAAAGCAAGTCAAAAGAAGTAAAAAGCAGAAGCGGCAGATTGACTAGTTTTATATCAACTATGATAAGTACTTAAAGAAAAGGCTCAACAGAATATCTTCTGAGACCAACCCTTAGAAGCTGAAAAGAGCTTCCAGCAGCTACGGCAGAATCAAAGGGCTTCGCATGGCTTCATTTTGTATTAACCACTCAGTTTTAACGTAATAGAGGAAGAATAGCTATAAATTTCCAATTCTAGGTGCTTGTAAGCTTGAAAACAATCAGAAGACTGTTTTTTGGGCTAACAGCAAAAGCAAGAGCAGAGAGAAGAAGGTTTTGAGTGGTGCAAAGTCAAAACCCAAGTTTAAAAAGTCCAACAAGAAAGAAAATATACATACGAGGCAAAATAAACTAAAACTATGATTTTAATTAGCCTCATCCGATTTAGAATTCTATATTTATTGAGTGATTTTCAGAAATTTTCCATACTTC
>Ga0316217_10006839_pt1 | contig 11115 bp, 10 predicted proteins | sample 1anoAmetaG_FD_203633 | JGI IMG/M metagenome (GOLD analysis project Ga0316217, IMG submission 203633) | Freshwater microbial communities from Trout Bog Lake, Wisconsin, USA - 1anoA | ecosystem: Environmental > Aquatic > Freshwater > Lake > Hypolimnion/Profundal zone | place: USA: Wisconsin... | reverse complement strand
TCTCGAGTCCTGAGTTGTTCTACTTTCTATTGATTCTGGAGTTGCTTAAAAGTTCTGGCGAGTACATACTCCGTGTCCATATCTTAAAATGTTTGATAGTTGGCATATTTGAACAAGGTAAGCTGAAACTTACTAACTATTGGTTAATTTTTGAGATGGAATAGTTATTTGAGTTAATCGGGTTCAATCTTATCTTGAATGTTCAGTAGAATAATTTTGTCTTAGGCTTTAGAAGTCTCATCCATTGGCGGAATAAGATATTGGATCTCTTTGAGGTAAGCTTTGTTTTAGGCTTTGACTTGAGTGATGAAAATAGACCTAAATGCCAACGATTAAGTAAGATTATTGGTCACTATGACCTTCAGTAATTTTTCTTTACTCAGCAAAATAACCAACTAATTCAATATAGGTAACAACCCCTCATGGAACATTCCTATTCCACGGATTAGAAACTCTTTGGCTATCGATAAACTCTGAAGATTATTAGCCTCCTAAACAATTTCGATAGAAGTTTGGTAATAGAGCTATATTCTGCGTTTCTCCTCTTTTGATGTCAAATCAACAGTTTAGCATAAAACCCGCGCATATTTCTCTACATTCCTCTTAGAGTCGGCGAGACAAATTATAGGAAACCTATCCAATGAATATAGCAACCTGACCACACCTTTCAAATGCTGTTAGATAGGCTATTATTTCTTTGGTTTGCTGCCAGAGAACTGTGCACTCTGCAAGGACTTATTTATCTTGTCGATGTTAGCATCATCCACTTTGCCTTAAGCATCCATCAGCTGATAAATACCTTTTGACTGTGCGGTAATTCCATATACTGCAGGGTATTTTGATTTTTGCTTTTGATAGAGCAGGTGGAAAGGACGGAATCTCAACTTGGCTAGCCAAGTCATAATCGAATCTATATTGCTCGGCTATTGTCTAAGCACCAGCAGATAGTTTAGCTCGAGAGGTAGAGTTATCAGGGTCTCCTAAAATATCTAATCTTAAAGGGAAATGTTAAAGAAGAGCACATAGTTGAATTTGTTCAATTCATTCATGCTCTGAAATAGTGTCTTTCTGAGGTTAGCTAAAGTTGTGAATTAGAAGACCAGTTCAAAATTTGATGAAGATTTCAGATTTGATTTGGTTCCGTACCACTTCAAATGCAGCTATATGTCTATCTTATTGTGTTGATTTGGGGAAACAAACAACACCTTTTTCTTGGCCTGTTGGCAAAATGACTTAATATGCTGCAAGATAAGGCTACTCTATTTTTTATTTTTGGATAAAAACACCGTTGATTCTTCTTACATCAAGGTTTTTACTAACTCCTTTTAATAACAATTCTATGTCGAAACGAGGTAAGCATTATTCTGATGGTCAAGTCCTTTGATTTTGTTATATCTAAGCGGAATAAATGACTAGTGGACGACCTCATCAGTTTACTCTATACTGTGATAGATTCTCTACTGAAGTGGTAATGTTTATGCACCTTATTCGCTTCTTTGTTATTGTTTTTTGCCTTAGAGGAATGCTCTTTCTAATAGGGCGAATGGGTCTAATAAGTTTTTTTTTGTTTGGGTGGTTTACATATTCTCTTCGGACATATTTGGCCAATCTATTATAATTAGTGGATGATTGTAATAAATTCATCGTTTCCTTTCTTACAGCAATCACTTTCAAAGATACAAATATGATAAATTTGTCAGGCATACTCTGCCGATGATCATACTGCTATCCTTTACTTCCTACTGCATCTAAGTGAAGCCAAGTTTGGATAGTGTTAAACTATTAATTTTTTGGAATTGTAATTGTTTAATGTTGGGATTTATCAATAAAATACTCGATTGGATCAAAAGCAAATTTTTCAACAAGGAACTCTAAATCGCAATCGTTGGACTACAAAACGCCGGCAAGACGACACTTGTCAAGGCTATCACTGATGGCACATACGACTAAGACACCATCCCAACCATCGGATTCAACCACCACTAAATCAAAAAAGGTATGCACCCCATTATTTAGGAAAGATATCCATGAAGCTTTGGGATTTGGGAGGTCAGGCGAAATTCAGAGATTCATGGGAAAAATTCTGCAGAGACTCAGATGTGATTATCTTTGTAGTTGATTCTTACGACCAAAGTAAGTCTGCTCTCACTCAGCAAATATCGATATGGCCAGAGCTCAACTTCATGAACTCTTGGGCAACAAAAGTTTGACTGGAATTCCTTTGCTGGTTTTGGGGAACAAAAATGATTTGGAGGGGTCTTTGCAATAGAAGGAAATTATCTAAAGGATGGATTTGGGTAGTTTTAATGACCGGACTGTAGCATGTTTTAGCATATCGGCCAAGAGTCAAAACAGATTGGATGTAGCATTGAAGTGGCTATCTGATCTGAAACCAAAAAAGTGATCCTATAATCCTAAGCAACATCAAATGATTCAGTTAATCAAGTTATCAAGCAAGGTCAATAAAATGGATGAAGCTTATGATTGCCATATCACACAGCCAAAAACTATGATGGTTTGTGCGACAAAATATTATTACGAGAGAAAGACTCATTCTCTTTTCTTTTAGCTTTCTGTAGAGATTATTTGATTTCTCATAAGCAGATGTGCAATTAATCAAATATTGGCTAAATTCATCAAGACCCAAAATACTCTTCAATATTGCCAGTCTTCCTAAACCTCTGGATCTTTATAAACTGCTCCTCAAGCATATCCTAGTTTTTATCCTTATATGCGATAAGTTTCTGCGATGCTCCCAAAAAGGGCAGTCCAAACAATACAAATCTTAGGGGTATTCTAGCGTAAGTTGGCAAGATGAGTATTTTAGGGAGTGCTCTCGTTGCGACCATATTGATTATGAAGCCTCCCACTCCGCAGAGAGCAGATAGCATACCAAAGCTCTTGGCGTTTTTCCAATACTTTTTATTGAAGCTATCGGGGACGATTTCGGGGTTGCCCATCATAAACTGAAAAAGGTTTTCAGGACTAATCACGCTAAGTTGCTCCATCAGCTGAGGATTGAGATCATAGCCGTTGGGGATTTTCGCCTTGCCCTTTTTCTCTTCGGCGTTGGACTTCGACATACCAGATCTAATTATAGTTGAGACCAATAAATGATCTGGATTATCAAAAATAATCATAGCCTATTTTTACAACATTTGGATAAAAACAAACCTTAGAAAGGATAATTAGGCAAGAAATTATGCAAATTAGCTTCCGGCATTTATCTAATTTAGAGAAATTTGAGAGATTTATTAGTTCTGAGAACCAAAGAATAATCTGGATTGCCAACCCTTGGTTCAAAATAGATCTTATAGAAGTGGCGAAACTAATCGACTAAACTAAGGCAACAAAGAAATAAAATATCAAACGAAGAAATAGGATTGAGAAGAAACCATTTTTCAAGGAGATTCTAAAAGAAATGTTCTACATTAAATGAATCTTCATTTTTGACATTCTTTTCATGATCACTCCACTGATCATACAACCTAGCATGAAGTTGTCTAGGCTGCAGATTTCATACTCCTTTTACCTTATAAAAAAACTTATCCTTACATTTGACTGTATTTATACCAATCTAATCAGTGCTGCATATGGCTCCAAGCTTAATCTTTTCAAATGCTATCTCAGCTATTATCAGCTTATTATTAATTACTTTGGCTCTAGACATGCAGAAAGGTACTCTTTGACCTTAATCATAGCTAATTATCAAGATAAGTCGGGTGAGTGTATTCAAGAAACTATTAGATCAAGTGGGAGTAGCTTTATCTGTTAAAATAGGGTTGAAAGAAGTCAAAATAGCGAATGAGGCGTTAGATTTTTTTAAAATGAGTCATAATCATGCATTTAATATAAATTCGATTTGAAACTGCACTCTCAGTTATAGTAGTTCAACAAAAAGTAAAGATTACACTTTTGGTTTGTCGCATTCAGCAAAAAACAAACAGATAACGGGGCATTTTGATGAAGCCAACCCTTTAAAAAAAGTATGTTTGAGTGTAGGCGTCCTTTGAAATGCAGGACACTAGATTTATCAGATAAAATTAAATTAACTTTATATAAGCTCAGAAATGAGAGGCAAATTCGAAAGATTCAAGAAGATAGTGGAAGTCAACTATGAGGAGGGATAGAACAAAGTCTTCGAAGTCCTTAATTGCATCGAAAACTTGCACCGATTGAGAATAGTCGAAATCATCGCAAGGCCCATTTCCTACGAGTCAAAAGAGGCCCACTTCCAATTTTTCAAACAAAAATTCATACATTTGCATTTCCTTATGTAAAATCTGAGACAATAGATGCCCAAGGAAAGCGAGAACGGACAGTAAAAGCAAAGGACAAAGGGAACAACGCACAGCACGATGGGGGTGAGGCAGAAAATAAAGAAATAAGATATCCGCAAAATAGAATCAGCGTATCGAGAGGTAAAGATGGTGAGATGTAGGTGTTGGTCGAGGGGAGTTTCAAATACTACTACATGATTGCCAAATTACAAGGACTGCCTCTCAACCTGGAACCGCTCAACATTTAGGAGTGGGCTGCCGATTGTTTGGAGGAGTCTAAGCAAGGCTGCTGCTGAAAGGCAGCGTTGATTTTGGAACCTGCTTGAATTCAGTCATTTTAGACATTTATAATATAGTAATATCAAATATAACTATATTATCTGTCGAAAAGATTCTAATCAAAGGAGCCAAGTTTTTAAACAGAATAGGTATGATTTCCCTAATGTTCAGCAAATTGCAAAACTTAAGCAGCCGTCAGATTGTCTTTGTAATAAAGCTGTTCAAAGCAGATGTTATTTAAAGAGGAACCTCCGTGTGAGTGAGCATCCAACGGCTGTTACAATACAAAAAATGTATCAACGACAAAAGAGTAGCAGCAAACTTTACGGAGGGTAGATGTTTGTATTTTTAATAATCGATGAATTTCATGTTTTAATGAGCTGCTAAGTCAAAAAGAATCAAAATGTAGATATTCTGAAATCGTAAATCATTTTCCTGATACCAAGGTTTAAATCTCTTTTATCACGTATTCCAAGGCACCGATTGGAGGATAGAGTTTATTTGCTTCAGCACTCGCAAATTTTTCGTGAGGCTTCATTATTACACTGTCCTAAAGTTGCGAAAACATCGTTGAAGATATCCGCCAAAGTACTTTTCCCTTTTATTTAGCGATTTGCTTAGCTTCTTAGACTTCCTTTGTGTAAATGATTTCGTGGAAGCCGGCACTGATGTAGCCGCCTGTGAGCCATTCCAACTGTTTGCCTGCTTGGATGAGTAAGTGTCCTTCGGGCACTTGCACCATAAACTTTTCGCCAGTGTTGAGCCAGGAAAACAAGCCTGGGAATCGAGCTTTCCCGTGGATGGTCAATAGGTCGAAGTCTCTGTGAAAGGCACCCAAAACGTCGCCTTTTTTACTTTTTTCGAGATCCGCTGCCGTTGGAGATAGCATAAAACGTGCTTTTTCTAGTCTACTTGAGAAAAATTGAGGCTAAATTTCAAGGCCTATTGCGAGCATTTAGGCAATCGTAAGACAACCATTTTTCATATTAGATCCCCATTAGTTCATAGTTGAGACCCATTCTGGGAAATCTGCTGGAATAATATTTAGTTACTCCTCAACCCTCCAGTAGTACCTCCATTTAGGATCTCTTGAAGGTACAAGAGGAGTCACTGCTAAGTTAGGCTATCTTAATTTCAGTTTTTATTCTTAGTATGCTTGGAACCTTTAATTGAATTAATGGACGATTCCAATACCCAGGCTCAAAGTAGGCTAAACATCAATGGTTTTGTTGCCTTAGATAAGCTGCTTACTTCTCTTCACGAAATACCGCTCCATTAAATCCAAAAACTTGTCATTTTTGGCAGCATCGACTCTCGGATCTTTGACGATCACCAAACCGTATTTTCTGAAGGTTTATGCGATTTGTTTACAGTCATTTCTGTAATCAGCACTTTTGTTGAGGAAGTTAGAAATGTCAACGCTGGGCACTTTGATGTTTTGAATGCAGTGCCGAATGATTTTGGTCAGTATCATGAAAAGTTATAGAGCAGGCAGAATTTAACCGTGATTTAAAACAAACATCCAAGTATTTTATTTCAAATTTTGGCATATCGTTGATGAAGCCTTATAAACTATAAAAAGTAAGAGTTTATACCCAAGATCGATAGTCCAAGAGTAATTTCTAACATAATATCTTTCATTATTTTAATTGAATTTATCAATAATAAAAAATAGGATCGAATGCCATTTTTGAGCTTCCTGTTCTGTGTGACCTATCCATATATCAGCATCAATCGCTAAGTTAATTTCTCGGTGTTAAAGAAGAAAAAATTAAAGACCTTTTACGAAGCTGTTACCTATGTATGTCAGCAGAAGCCACCGTCTTACAGAGATCCTAATCTCTAACAGCCTCGCCTGGAGATTTTTTGCATAGCTAAGCTTCACAGCTAATAAAGCAAGTATCCCACGCAAGACAGATTGCATAAACCGTTAGCAGTATAGAACCTTAGTTATTAAAGGCTAATTGGCATAGATTAGCAATCCGAAATCATTTGAGTTAGGTCAAGTTATAGAGTTCTTGTTGCAAAAATTCTGATGAACGAATGGCAGGATAGAGCTTGTTCGCTTCAGCACTCGCAAACTTTTCATGAGGTGCCATTATTACACTGTCTTACAGTTGCGTAAACATCGTTGAGGATATCCGCCAAAGTACTTTCCCTTTTTATTTAGCGATTTGCTTAGCTTCTTAGACTTCCTTTGTGTAAATCACTTCGTGGAAGCCGGCACTGATGTAGCCGCCTGTGAGCCATTCCAACTGTTTGCCTGCTTGGATGAGTAAGTGTCCTTCGGGCACTTGCACCATAAACTTTTCACCAGTGTTGAGCCAGGAAAATAATCCCGGGAATTTGGCTTTCCCGTGGATGGTCAATAGGTCGAAGTCTCTGTGAAAGCCAGCCAAAACATCGCCTTCTTTGTGTCTATTGAGGTCGACTGCTGTTGGAGCCAGTTGGAAATCTCCGTTTATTAGTCTACTTGAGAAATATTGAGGCTAAATTTCAAGGCCTATTGCGAGCATTTAGGTAATCGAAAGACAGCCATTTTTCATATTGCAGCCCCAGTCATTCATGATTTCACCCATTTCTGGAAAATCTTCAGGAATGATGTTTTTCTGGTTGCCAACTTTCCAATGAAATCTCCACTTTGGGTCCCTCTCAGGTATAAGAGGACTCAGTGATAAGTGAGGCTATTTTAGCCTTAATTTCTCCTCTTTAAATGGTCGGAATTTTTATTGGAATTAATGCATGATTCCAACTTGAAAATTCCATGAATGAGAAAGGTCAATAGTTTTGTTGCCTTAGTAAAACTCCTTACTTCTCTTCACGAAATATCGCTCCATTAAATCCAAAAACTTGTCATTTTTGGCAGCATCGACTCTCGGATCTTTGATGATAACCAAACCGTATTTTTTGAAAATCTCAGCGATTTGTTTGCAGTCATTTCTGTATTCAGATCTTTTGTTGAGGAAGTTAGAAATGTCAACGCTGGGCACTTTGGTGTTTTGGATGGAGTGCCGAATGATCTTAGTTAGGATCATAAAATTATAGTGCAACCAAATTTAATGTTTAATAATAAAAGCGACCAACTTTTTTATTTTCTGATGCGAGCTAATCATTGATTTAGAGGTGCAGATTATAAAGAACAGCTACTTATACCTCAGATCGATTGTTTAAGGCCACATTTTAAGATAATAATTTTGATTTTTTTAATCGGATCTTTAAGAATAGAAACTGGCGTCAAATTTTTGAGTTTGTCTATTCTGAGATGCTCATCCGTGTTTGTGTCTTAATTTTTGGGCTAAAAAGAGAAAAACTAAATACTTTTGACAATGCTGTTATTTATCCGTGGCAGCTAAAACTAAACTCCGCAGCTGAACTGCAAAGAAGCAAGTTCCACTGAAAGAGGGTCTTTCATAGAAAAATGGTATAAAACGAGAAAGTAAAACAAGCTGAATAGACTCAAGCGGTAATATTTCCACCCCGCAACTTTTGTTACTTAATGGAGAAGAATAACACAGTCCTTGCATCCAAACGAGGCAGATTGCATAAACTGCTAGCAGTGCAGAGAAATGATGTATTCATATATTTCAAAGACCTTAGCTATTAAAGATTAATGGGCATAGATTTGCAATTCGAAATCATTTGACTTAGGTCAGGTTGTAGAGTTCTTGTTAAAGATATTCCAAAGCTCCGATAGGAGGATAGACTTTGTTTGCTTCAGCACTCGCAAATTTTTCGTGAGGCTTCATTATTACACTGTTCTACATTTGTGAAAACATCGTTGAGGATATCCGCCAAAGCACTCTCCCCTTTTATTTAGCAATTTGCTTGGCTTCCTAGACTTCTTTTGTGTAAATCACTTCGTGGAAGCCGGCACTGATGTAGCCACCTGTGAGCCATTACAACTGTTTGCCTGCTTGGATGAGTAAGTGTCCTTCGGGCACTTGCACCATAAACTTTTCACCAGTGTTGAGCCAGGAAAACAACCCCGGGAATCGGGCTTTTCCGTGGATGGTAAATAAGTCGAAATCTCTGTGAAAGGCAGCCAAAACATCGCCCTCTTTGTGTCTATTGAGGTCAACTGCTGTAGGCGATAGTTGGAAGTCTCCGTTTATTAGTCTACTTGAGAAATATTGAGGCTATATCTACAGACCTATGGCCAGCATTTCGGCAATAGAAAGACAACCATTTTTCATGTTCTATCCCCACTCATTCATAGTTGAGACCCATTCTGGAAAATCTGTAGGAATCACATTCGTTTTATTACCAACTTTCCAATGAAATCTCCACTTTGGGTCTCTCGTAGGTGAAAGAGGGGTTTGAGATAAGTGCGGCTATCTGAGCTTTAGTTTTTGCTATTAATATCCTTGGAATCTTTATTGAAACTAATGCATAATTCCAAGCTGAAAATTGGATTCAGGGGAAAAATCAATGGTTTTGTTGCCTTAGTAAAACTGTTTACTTCTTTTGACAAAGTAGCGCTCCATCAAATCCAAAAATTTGTCATTTTTGGCAGCATCGACTCTCGGATCTTTGATGATCACCAAACCGTATTTTCTGAAAATCTCGGCGATTTGTTTGCAGCTATTTCTGTAGTCAGATCTTTTGTTGAGGAAGTTAGAAATGTCAACGCTGGGCACTTTGATATTTTGAATGCTGTGCCGAATGACTTTGGTTAGAATCATGAAATATCAAAATAACAAAGACCTGATAGCTAAACATAAAATATTAAGCTACTTTATTCTCAAATGTTGCTAAAATATCGATCAAAATGTGTAAGCTTCATAAATAGGATATTAGCATAGAAATGGATTAAATCGGCTGCAGTCGATGAAAAAAATTTATGCTTTTGATGATTTTGTTATCATACCAAATCAGGCTGGAGAAACAAGAGAAATTTATGGCTTAAGACAACAATGTGGTAATTTTACCTTCTAATGTTTGCTATTCTTCAAAATATAGAAGGTTTACGCTTTTATACAATAAATTTGGTTATTACGCTGCCTATCAAGATTTTATTTTTTTTATTTTCTCCAACTCTCGACTTCACATTTCAAATAAGAGTTTAGCAATTAGTTGCGAGAAGAAACATATAAAGATAAAAAAATGCATAAGTTGAGAAGCAAAAAATATTGAATTTGTGAATGAATAACACCTATTCAACCAAAAAAAACAAAACTAGTCAATAAAGTAAATTTTTCTAACTATTTACCAGCTGTCTTCGATATCTAATTCCAATTGTTGTGCAGAAGATGAACCTGCATCTGTATTCAACTCTTTGAATACCAATCTTGATGACTAAGGCTTTAGAAATTTGTTATAAGAAACAACTTTAATTAATCTGCTTTAAATTTTCGAAAAATATTGAAATTTCTTTTAATGTAGCAACATTCAATCTTGAATAATCTTCTTGGTTATTTGTTCTTAGAAGTTGTTCATAAAATTCAAGCCTAGGCAAATTCAGCTTCGGAAACAGACAAAATTCTTTTACACATCCTACCTAGTACAATGCTTATATCTATTTAATGATTTCTGACTAATGGCGTCATTAATTTCTCTCAAATTCGACCATCTCATTAGAATTCTTAAATTAAGCATGGCTCATAAAAGAATATAAAGGTAACTTGCTGAATTGCAAAAGGATTCCAACATAAACTTTTCGGCCGGTCCCACTGAGACCGGAAACATCTTCGATTGGCAAGCTAAAATTATTGGACCAGAAGGCAGCCCCTATGCAGGAGGTATCTTCTTCCTCAACATCCACTTCCCAGAAGACTACCCCTTCCGTCCTCCTAGATGCTACTTCACCACCAAAATCTACCATCCCAACATCAACACCAACGGATCGATGTGCCTGGATATGCTAATGGACTCATGGTACCCCGCCCTCACCATTTCCAAAGTTCTTCTCTCGATCTCAGCACTTTTGGGTGATGTCAATCCTGATGACCCTTTGGTCCCTGAAATCGCAGAACTCTACGAAACCAACAGAGCCCAATTCTAAGCCACAGCCAAGTAGTGGTGTAAAAAATACGCTAAGTGATCTTGACCCATAAGATTTTAGTTGGCTGAGGAGCAATCCATCGATTGCTACCCAAGCCCTTATAATATTAGCTACCAATATTAGTAACCAATCTTTTTAGTATTAGCTATGAATTTAGCGGAATTAGCACTTCATGAAATCTTTTATTTTCATGCACTAATCAAGATAACTCAGCTGTAGATCGATTAATAGCGGTAAATCAATAAATAGCAAAGGCTGCAGCCATACTTCAATCCTCGATTATTTGTTGTGATTGCCATTTAATGATATTCTGCCTCAACCCATTAGTCTCATACAGCCAGTCATTTAACATCATTTTTCTTAACTTAATTAACAGCCTTCTATATCAGGACATTCCAAGAATATACTTAAACAGTGTAAAATTTAGCTATAGGTTGCATGTGATCAAATCAATCTCTATCGAAAATGCGACGGATATGCTGCATGGCCCTTTTGACCTTCCTACTACGTTTGGACTTGACCTGCCTGCCGTACTCCCTCTCGTATTGCTGCCTC
>Ga0316217_10006838_pt1 | contig 11115 bp, 11 predicted proteins | sample 1anoAmetaG_FD_203633 | JGI IMG/M metagenome (GOLD analysis project Ga0316217, IMG submission 203633) | Freshwater microbial communities from Trout Bog Lake, Wisconsin, USA - 1anoA | ecosystem: Environmental > Aquatic > Freshwater > Lake > Hypolimnion/Profundal zone | place: USA: Wisconsin... | reverse complement strand
AATGTGTATTCATTTTAAATAAATTACTTATTATTTTGGCGTAAAACTTCTACGTGAGGCAATTCGCCACTTGATGCAATTTGCATCTATATTGATTTATTTATCGAAGCTGATTCTGCCCCGCCGAAGCTCACCCACCCGGCCCGCCCCGGGATCTCCCTCCGGGTGATGGCCAGGGCGGGCGGGTTGGCCGCGCGCAGTTCCGGCACCCAGTCGGCGTGGGTGCGGACCCGCACCTCCCGGTCGCGCAGACCCTGAAGAAAGGCTTCGAAGGTGCCGGCCAGGGCGCCGCCCTCCACTTCGGTGTGCAGGGCGTAGACGTTCAGGGCGTCCTCCCGGACCAGATCCAGCACCTGCTGGTTCACCTGCTCAGGCGTCCGGCCGTCCAGGCCGAGCAGCTCGTCCAAAGTGGGCAGGGTGGTGGGCACCTGCAGGGTGGCCAGGGACCGCCCCTTGACCACCGGGTAGAACGGCTCGAACCCGCGGCAGTCTCCTGCGTAGTCCAGACCGAAGGCCTCCTGCAGTTCCAGGGTGGTGTCGTTGCAGCGCCAGGCTGGGCTCACCGCGCCCCGGGCACGGGTGCCGAACACTTCGGCGAAGGCTTCGTGGGCCTGGTCGTACCAGGCGGACAGCCAGCGCCGGGACTTGCGGTCCAGCAGATCGTGGTACTGCACGTGGTCCCAGCCGTGGATGGCCACCTCGTGGCCGGCCTCGCGGGCCTGCCGCATCTGGGCCGCGGCCCGCTTCCAGATGACGGGCGCCGGGATCAGCACGCCGTACATCATGGTCTTCCAGCCATATAGCCGGGTGGCGCCGGTGCGGCGCATCTTGGCCAGGAACCCCCGGCGGAAGATCCGCCGGATCGCCTTGCCGCTGTTGTCCGGACCGAAGCAGAAGTAGAAGCTGGCCTGCATCTTCTGCCGGTCCAGCATCCGCAGCAGGGCCGGAATGCCCTTGAGCGAGCCTTCCAGGGTGTCGACGTCCACGCGCAGGGAGATGGTCTTCATCCCTCCAGTGTGGCACTAGGCCGCGGAGCCGTCCTTGAGGATCTCCTCCAGACGCTTGAACAGGTGGGCCCTGGGGCCCATGGGCACCCGCTTCAGCTGCATGCCGGCCTGCTCCGGGGTGCGCCCGCCCTTGGTCTGGTTGCACACCAGGCAGCAGGCCACCAGGTTCTGCCAGGTGGTGCGCCCGCCCTGGCAGACCGGGATAATGTGGTCGATGGTGTCGGCCCGGTTGTGGCAGCCTTCGTACTGGCAGATGTAGTGGTCCCGCTTCATGACCCGGCGGTCCAGCCGGCCCATGAGCAGCTTGCTTTCAGAGCAAGCCTTGGCGTTGGGGAAGATGATCAGCGCGATGACCCCGGCCAGATCCAGGTGCCGGTCCAGGTTGGCCGGATTCAGCACCATGGCCCGGCCGGTGGCCACCGCCCGGATCGCCTTCCGGCGGGCAACCTCCATCATTGGCACATAGTTCCGGTCCACGGCTATAACCGAGTTGACGGCGGGCCTGTCCTGCTTGGATGCCATGGCGACCTTGCCTGTGTACCGATCCATCTCCATTTTGCAAGGAAAGGCGCCGGAAGGACAGGCTTTTTAGACACCGGACGGATGGACCGGGCCTTGGAACAGCGGCTTGCCTGCCCAGGGCAGGGTCCAGCGGGCCGTACGCTGTTCGCCGTCCCCCTCCAGATCCAGCCGGGCCACCCAGCCGGTGGGCCAGGGCCCGGAATCGCCGGCCCACTCCACCACCAGGTAGTCTCCGGCCTGCACGGTCTCCTCCAGGCCCAGGGACCAGGCCCCGGCCTCCCCCAGCCGGTAGAGGTCCAGGTGGTGGACCCAGCCCCCAGGGCACCGGTAGCGGTGCAGGACGGCGTAGGTGGGGGAGGCCACCTGGTCCGGGTCGCCGCCCAGGCCGGCCAGGAAGCCCCGGGTGAAGGTGGTCTTGCCCGCGCCCAGGCCGCCCCGGAGCAGCCAGGTGCCCCCGGGCGGGGTCAGTCCGGCCAGTTCGGCGCCCAGCGCCTCGGTGGCCGCATCGCCCTGGAGGATCCGTTCTTCAACCCTGGATGCCATCACGGCTGAACTCCCTCAGCAAAGCCCCGACGCTGGGGCCGAGTTCCCGGATCATGAGTGGCCCCTGGCCCAGGTGGTCCGCCGCGGCTCCGTGCAGCCAGACCGCCTCGCCCACGGCCCGCTTGAGCGCCAGCAGGTCCGGGACCAGCTCCTGGCCCCGCTGCTTCTGCCATTGCCCCACCTTGGCGGCCACCATCCCGGCCAGGAAATCGCCGCTGCCGCCGGTGGACAGGCCCCGGTGCCCGGTGGGGTTGACCCACAGGCCCGGATCATTCCCGCCCGCCAGGATGCTCTGGGCGCCCTTGAGCACCAGGATGGCGGGCCCCTGGGCCACGGCCCTGGCCCGGGCCAGCCGCTCGGAGGTCCGGTGCGAGAGCGGCCCCGGGAACAGGCGGACGAATTCGCCCGGATGCGGGGTCATGACCGTCTGGGGCCGGGCCATCCAGCGCTCGCCGCTGCCCGCAGCCAGGGCCGAGGCGTCCAGCACCAGCGGCCCGTCCCAGTCCGGCACCTCCTGGATGCCGCCCGGCCCGGCCAGGAGCACGTCGATGCCGTCCGGAATCCGGCCTTCCCAGGCCTTGACCATGGCCTCGGGCACCTGGGCCGCCACCTCGGCGCGCACCTCCGGATCAGGCAGGATGGTCACCAGCCCGGCGCCCATGCGCAGGGCGCCCAGGGCCGCCAGGACGGCGGCGCCGCCCATGCCCAGGGAGCCGGCCCGGATGCCCACGTGGCCGAAATCCTTCTTGTGGGTGTCCCAGCGCCCCGGGAAAGCCGCCTCGGGACGGCCCAGCAGCTGGATGCCCGCGGTGGCCGGCAGCCGGAGCGGGATGGGGATCACGCTGATCTCGCCGCAGCAGTCCCGGGCCGGGCGCAGGCCGTGGCAGACCTTCAGGTGGCCGAAGCAGGCGGTGCGGTCGGCCAGCACCGCCACCTCCGCCCCGTCGGGCGAGCCGGGGTCCAGCCCCGAAGGCAGGTCCAGGGCCAGCACCCGGAACGGGGCGCCCTGCCCCGCCACCTCCCGCAGCGCCTGGACCCAGGCCGCGGCCGGACCTTCCAGGGGCCTGCGGCCGCCCAGTCCGAACAGTCCGTCCACCACCCAGCCGTGGAACCCGTCCACGGCCGTCTTCGGCTCCGCAGCCTGCAGGAAGGTGCCGCCGAGGCCCTGCCAGAGGCCGGCCTGGATCGCCGCGTCGCCCTTCCAGCCCGGTTCCGGCCCCAGGGTCCAGACCTGCACCTCCCGGCCCTGGAGCCGGGCCAGCCGGGCCAGGGCCAGGGCGTCGCCGCCATTGTTGCCGGGCCCGGCCAGCACCTGGAGCGGCTCGCCCCGGGGCAGCAGGGCCAGGGCGCCCAGGGCGGCATGCTCCTGCAGCACCAGCGAAGGGATCCCCCAGACGGCGATGGCCTCCTGCTCCAGGTTTCTCATCTCGGATGCAGTCAAGAGCGGGATCATGGCAGCGCCTCCCCAGTGGCCCCCATTGTCGCCCAGTTCTCTGAATCCGCCCAATGCCCCCCCGGCCCGGCCCGCTTGCGGCTTTGCTCACCATCCTCCGCCGGCCCCCATGTTATATTCAAGTATTCGCTGGAGTTGAAATGTCCGCTTCGCCCATTCGCGTCATCATCGCTAAACCCGGACTGGACGGCCATGATCGCGGCGCCAAGGTGGTGGCCCGGGCGCTGCGGGACGCCGGCATGGAAGTGATCTACACCGGCCTGCGCCAGACCGCCGCGCAGATCGTGGCCGCCGTGGTCCAGGAGGACGCCCAGGTGCTGGGCCTGTCCATCCTCAGCGGCGCGCACAACCAGATCTTCCCTGAGGTCATGCGCCTGCTCAAGGAGCAGGGCGCGGACGACGTGCTGGTGTTCGCCGGCGGCATCATCCCCGACGAGGACATCCCCGGCCTCAAGGCCATCGGCATCCGTGCCGTGTTCCAGCCCGGTACCAACACCGACGACGTCGTCGCCTTCATCCGCCGGGACCTGGCCTAGCCCGGACCCGGCGACGGCTACTTGGAGCTGATCCAGCGGGTGCCCTGGGGCGGCTGGAAGGTGAAGATGGCGGGAGCGAAGGCCTGGGGGGGGATGCGCGGATCCTGGAACTGGATCACCTGGGCCGCGCCGGTGCCGTCGGTCCACTGGATCCGGCGCGGCAGGCCGCCCTGGCCATCCAGTTCCACCCGGGGCAGGCCGGGCTGCCGGGGTTCCAGCGAAAGGCTCTGGCCGGAGCCGGGCCGGGCTTCGTAGAACCTGCCCAGGGCGCCGGGATTGAGCAGGACGTTCAGCAGCGGCGTGTCGCCGGCCGCGCTGCGGAGGGGGATCCGCTGGGCGGTCCGGGCTTCGGGATCGTACTGGGTGAGCGAGCTGCCATCGGCCACCAGCAGCAGGCCGCCCTGGTACTCCACCCGGAGCCGGCCGCCCCGGGCCAGCCTGATCCGGCCTTGCCGGGACAGCTTGCCGAACACCGCGCTCTGGGATTCCTGGGTGAAGCCGCTCTCCATGCGGGCCAGACCGGGAAACGCCCGCCACCAGGCCGGCAGTTCGGCGGCCGGAAGCACCAGGCCCAGGCACAGGCAAAGCGAACGCCGCAACACCTCAGGACCTCCTGAATTCGACGGAGAGGGTCCCGCTGCCGCCGGGCCCGGGGCTGGCCAGGGTGACCTCGCCCTCGGCGAGGATCCGCCCGTCGCGGCGGACCACCACCTGCACCTCCAGATGGCCGCCCTCCGCCTCCGGGGGCAGCAGCACCTGCAGCGCTGGCAGGCCGTGGGCTCCCGATCCGGACGGCGGCAGCGCCCCGGCCGGCACCGTGGTGCGCGGAGGGAGGGCGGCCACCGGCTTGAGCACCAGCCGGGGAACCGCCACGACTGCCGCGGCCAGCGCGGAACCGGGGGACGGTACCGGCGTTCGCCGCACCACGAGGGGCGCCATGATCCTCATCCCCGCGCCGCCGGCCTCGGCCGGTGCGCCGGAAAACGGGACGGGGGCTGGGACGGGGTCTGGGACGGGGACTGGGACTGGGACTGGGACTGGGACGGGAGCTGGGACGGGGACTAGGACGGGGACCGGAACGGGGACTGGGACGGGGGCTGGGACGCCGGCGGGGTCCGGGCCGGGCATCCCGGCCTCCCTGGGCGGGGAGTCCAGGAAGCTGAGGGAATCCGGAAGGCAACTGGGGGTGAGCGCACCGTCCCAGGGCGCAGACCCCGGGAGCGGGGCGGCCGGCTGCTCCCCGGTCTGGCCGGGACCGAGGCCCGGATCCAGGTCCCAGGGCATGAGGGGCGCGGCCGGCAAGGGCGCCGGAGACCACGCCCGCCGGGGCGCGGGCATGGTGGCTTGCGCCTCACGTTCGCCCAGGTGGAGGTTCTTGATCCGGGTGAGGGCGAGCCGGGAAATGCCGCGCAAGGTCTCGAACACCCCTTCCCCGTCCCGGGCGACGGCCGGGAAGCTGGGCAGGATGCCGGGATTGAGTTCCCGCTCCAGGTTCTCCACCGAGATGACGTTCTTCAGATCGCGTTTGTTCCACTGGAACAGCATCGGGATCTCGAAGATGTCCTGGCCCAGCTCCCGGAGGTTCTCGAGGAGGTTCTGGAGGCTTTCCCGGTTCGCATCCAGCATGGCGGCCTGGCTGTCGGCCACGAACACAATGCCGTCCGCCCCCTTCAGCACCAGTTTGCGGGTGGAGTTGTAGAAGACCTGGCCGGGAACCGTGTACAGCTGCAGCTTGGCCTTGAAGCCGCCGATGATCCCCACGTCCATGGGCAGCAGATCGAAGAACAGCGTGCGGTCGGTCTCCGTGTTCAGGGAAACCATCTCACCCCGGGCCTTCTGGGCGGTCCTGGCGTAGATGGTGGTGAGATTGGTCGTCTTCCCGCAGAGCCCCGGCCCGTAGTAGACGATCTTCGCTGTCATCTGGCGGGTTGCATGGTTGAAGAAAACCATTTCCTGGGCCCCGGGGTCAGAGGAGAAGTGTAGCGGCAAGAGCCGTTCAACTCCAACCATAAATGCTTAAAGAAACGGGGTTTCCCTGTCAGCAGCTCCGCATCACGCCCACCAGCACGCCCTGGATGGCGATGCGGTCCGGGGCGAAGCACTTGGGTGAAAAGTCCGGGTTGTGGGGAATGAGCCAGACGCCCTTGGGGTCACGGCGGAATTCCTTGAGAGTCGCCTCCTCGCCATCGATGAGGGCCACCACCCGGTCCCCGTTGCGGTAGTCGCCGCGGCGCTGGAGCACGATCAGATCGCCGTCCAGGATGGAATCCTCCACCATGGAATCGCCCCTGACCCTCAGCACGAACAGTTCCTGGCGGTCCCGGTGGATGCAGGTGGGCACCTCCAGGGGGATGGCCCTGGATTCCGGCAGCAGCGGCGTGCCGGCGGCCACCTCGCCACAGAAGGGGACGGACCGCGAGCGCCTGACATCCTCGGCCATCCACCCGGGCGCCGCCGGAGCCGGCGCGGGCGCGGGGACGCTATCGGCGGACAGGACGATGTTGTTGCCCTTGCCGTGGCTGCGGTCCAGGAAGCCTTTATCCATCAGGTGCTGGACATGCTTGTGGATGGTGCTCACGGCGCTGGAGCCCACTCCGTCGGCGATCTCCTTGAGCGTGGGACTCCGCCCCTCGCTTTCGAGAAACTTACGGATGTGCTGAAGCACCGCCAGCTGTCGTTTGGTGAGGTCCATGGGTTTCATAGCTGCAAAGGTAGGCGAAAAGAAAAGGGAGGTCAATCCCTTTTTTTTCGCCATGCAGTAAATTTTCGCGGCGGCCGCTGGTACGCCTCATTAGATGACCAACGTGGTAGGCTTTAGGGATGATGCGAACTTGCAACCAGAGCCGGGGGTTCGCATTATCATGGGGTTCGCCCCAAACGCCTCGACCAGGGAGAAGAAGCCTATGCTCACCCACGCTGACCCCTCAAAAACCGTGGAAAGCCGTTCCCGCGTGAATGATTTTTCCATTGAGGTGGCCACGGTCAACGGCTCCGGTTCCCAGACGGCCAATATCGTCCTGATGCGCACCATTTTCCAGATGGGGGTCCCGGTCACCGGCAAGAACCTGTTCCCGTCCAATATCGCCGGCCTGCCCACCTGGTTCCAGATCCGGGCCAGCCACCGGGGCTACCAGGCGCGCAAGCAGGAAATCGATTTCATGATCTGCATGAATCCGGAGACCGCCAAGGAGGATGTGGCCAAGGTCGGGCCCGGCACGGTACTGGTCTACGATGAGCCACTCAAGCTCGATGGCCTGCGCAGCGACCTGGTGTTCTGCCCGGTGCCGTTCCAGCGCCTGGTGGCGGCGTCCTGCCCGGAACCCAAGCTGCAGAAGCTGGTGAAGAACATGGTCTACGTCGGAGTCGCGGCGCAGATGCTGGACCTGGACCTGGACGAGGTCCGGATCGCCATCGGCAAGCAGCTGCATGGCAAGCAGAAGGCCATCGAGCTGAACCAGACGGCGGTCCAGGCCGGATACGACTGGGCCGCGGCCGAGGCGCCCCGGACGGAGGGCCTGAAGGTGGTGCGGGACCACCTGACCGACGGCCAGATCATCATCGACGGCAACTCCGCCTGCGCGCTGGGTGCGATGTTCGCGGGCGTCACCGTGGTGGCCTGGTATCCCATCACCCCCAGTTCGTCGGTGGTGGAGACGCTGATCGACTACGCCAAGGACCACCGCAAGGATCCGGCCACCGGGGAGTCCACGCTGGCCATCATCCAGATGGAGGACGAGATCGCCTCGGCCGGCGTGGTGGTGGGCGCGGGCTGGGCCGGCGCCCGGTCCATGACCGCCACTTCCGGCCCGGGCATTTCGCTCATGAGCGAATTCATCGGCCTGGCCTACTTCGCGGAGATCCCCGGAGTATTCATCGACGTGACCCGGGTGGGCCCGTCCACCGGCCTGCCCACCCGCACCAGCCAGGGGGACACCGGGATCTGCGCCCGGGCCAGCCACGGCGACACCCTGCACATCTGCCTCTACCCCGGGACCATGGAAGAGTGCTTCCAGTTCAGCTACCTTGCCTTCGACCTGACCGAGCGGTTCCAGACCCCGGTGTTCGTGGTGTCCGACCTGGACCTGGGCATGCAGAACTGGGCTTCCCGGCCTTTCGCCTACCCGGAAGGGCCCCTGGACCGCGGTAAGGTGCTCGACGCGGAGGCCCTGGCGGCGATCCAGGACTGGGGCCGCTACCAGGATGTCGACGGCGACGGGATCCCGTACCGGACCCTGCCCGGCACTCCCGGAGGCAGAGGCGCCTACTTCACCCGCGGCTCCGGCCACAATGGCCACGCCCTCTATTCCGAACGGCCCGAGGACTACCGGAACCTGGTGGACCGCCTCAAAGCCAAGTTCATGACCGCCAAGGCCTTCGTGCCCAAGCCGGTGGTCTCGGGCACCGGCTCCCCCCGGGGCATCCTGGCCTACGGTTCCAGCGATCCGGCCGTGGCCGAGGCCCGGGACATCCTGCGGGAAGTCCACGGCAAGGACAGCGACTACCTCCGGGTGCGGGCCCTGCCCTTCACCGACGAGGTGATCGACTTCATCCGGGCGCGGGAGGTGGTCTACGTGGTCGAGCAGAACCGAGACGCGCAGATGGCCGCCCTGATCAGGGACTTCCACCCCGAGCTGGGGACCCGGCTGCGCCCGGTGCTGCACTACGACAGCACGGCCATCCCGGCGCAGACCATCGTCGACCAGATCAACGCAGCCGAGAAGTGAGGACCCATGCCCGCCACCACCTCCCCCGTCCCCACCAACAAGCTCGGCCTCACCAAGCAGGACTACGTGGGCTCCAAGTCCACCCTGTGCCCCGGCTGCGGCCATGACGCCATCACCAGCCAGATCATCCAGGCCGCCTTCGAGATGAATCTCGAGCCGCACATGGTGGCCAAGCTCTCGGGCATCGGCTGCTCCAGCAAGACCCCGGCCTACTTCCTGGCCCAGGCCTGGGGCTTCAACTCGGTGCACGGCCGGGCCGCCGCGGTCTGCACCGGCGCGGCCCTGGCCAACCGCAACCTGGTCAACCTGCTCGCCAGCGGCGACGGGGATTCCATGTCCATCGGCATGGGCCAGTTCGTGCACATGATCCGGCGCAACGTGCCGGTGGTCTACATCATCGAGGACAACGGGGTCTACGGCCTGACCAAGGGCCAGTTCAGCGCCACCGCCGACGTGGGCTCCACCCTCAAGCACGGCGACGTGAACGAGCTGCCGCCGCTGGATCCCTGCACCCTCGCCATGGAGCTGGGCTGCGGCTTCGTGGCCCGCTCGTTCAGCGGCAACCCCAAGCAGCTCGGCGTGATCCTCAAGGCAGCCCTGGCCTTCCGCGGCACCGCCCTGATCGACGTCATCAGCCCCTGCGTGACCTTCAACAACCACGAGAGCTCCACCCGTTCCTACAAGAGCGCCAAGGACCACGAGCTGCCGCTCCAGGACCTGGGTTTCGTCCCCTACTACGACCAGGACGAGATCGACGTTCCCGCCGGCGAAGCCCGTGAAGTGGACCTGCCGGACGGTTCCCGGCTCACCCTGCGGGCGATCCGCGAGGATTTCGACCCCACCGACCGGTTCGCCGCCAGCCGGGAGATCCACGAAGCCCGCGAGCGCGGCGAGCTGCTCACCGGGATCCTGCACATCGAGACCGGGCGCAAGACCCTGCACGATTTCATGCACATGGTAGCGACCCCCATGGCCGCCCTGCCCGATTCCGTGACCAAGCCCGGCCCCGAAGTCCTGGCCGCGTGCATGGCCGAGCTGATGTGACGCAAGGTTTTCCCGCCCGGAACCGCAAGCTGCCATTGACTTGGGGCGATCCCTGGGTAGACTGGAAACTCCCATGGGGCTGTAGCTCAGCTGGGAGAGCGCCTCGTTCGCAATGAGGAGGTCGACAGTTCGATCCTGTTCAGCTCCACCAACAAACCGCCTGAAGCCAATCACTTCAGGCGGTTTCATCGTGGGCTTAGCATCAATGAAAGGGTCGTGGTCCTCAAAACCGCCTGACGATACGGGGCATCGCCTCGCGAGTTGAAGCGCCATCAAGGGGACAGTACAGCTCGATTTGAAGGGAGTTGGCCACCACCGCGATAATTTCAGAATCGTTGTAAATACTGTGATCATTATTACTTTTAAAGCTTATGTGAACTTCGCCTGGATACGCCCTTCATGAAACTATCCATCGCCAAGGAGTGCCATCCCCAGCAGGTCGGGAGCCTGCACGGCAGGCACCACGTCCTACCCGAGTTAACGATTCGAGTGGTGCCCCGTGCGTAATCCGTGCGTAAATCTTCCTTGAGACTGAGAATCCCAGAATTACTGTTCCGTTTCTCCAGTCGGTGGGGCATGCCGCTGATCATGGGTATCAGGATCTGCCCAGGCACATGGGGATCCAGGAACCTTGCTGCATGAATGTCCAGGTTTCTGCGCAGCAAGTTGCATGTGCAGCTTTCTGCTTTCCTGCGCAGCTTCCTGCAGCAGGGGGGACAACTTGTCTCCCCCCCATGCCTGCGTCAAGACCGGGCCCCTGGGCCCGCGCTTATCTGGCTTCCGGATCCTCGGGATCCGTGAATACTTCCTCACGGATGATGCGTTCCGTGGCTTCGTCCAGATACTCCCTCAGGGCCTCCGCCAACTGGTTGTACTCGGGCCAGAGGAGGTCGTCCACGAAGCTCGGCACCACCATCAGCATGACGGTGGTGCGGCGCTGCCCGTGGCGCCGATAGGGCTTCAAGCCATACCGGCGGCATAGGGCCAGGAAGAGCCGCACATGCCAGCCGTCCCCCAGCGTGAACTTCATCTCTTCCGGCTGCTCCCGCGCCTCCGTGGCCTTGAGCTTCGCCATGATGCGATCCCGGGCCGCCATGGCGGCCTGGCGCTCGCCATGGGTGGCGGCGCCGGCGAACAGGGCCTCGATCTTGCGCAGCTTATCCTTCAATTCCTGCTCGGTCGTCATCCGCAGCTCCGGCCATTCGCCAACAAGGATTCTGAAGCACAGCGCTCGTCCATCTCCATCAAGCCGATCATGGTTCGCCCCTTTCCGAATGTCCGGCAAT
>Ga0316217_10006837_pt1 | contig 11116 bp, 6 predicted proteins | sample 1anoAmetaG_FD_203633 | JGI IMG/M metagenome (GOLD analysis project Ga0316217, IMG submission 203633) | Freshwater microbial communities from Trout Bog Lake, Wisconsin, USA - 1anoA | ecosystem: Environmental > Aquatic > Freshwater > Lake > Hypolimnion/Profundal zone | place: USA: Wisconsin... | reverse complement strand
TGATACGGCTGGCGGTGGAACGAATGGTCAAGCAACGGAAATGCACCGGCAATGAACGCCCGGTGGCGATCATCTGGGATGAATTTCAAACCAGCGTGACGCATGAGGACAGCAAGTTTGCCGCCGTAGCTCGCTCGCATCGGTGCGGGCTGGTGATGGCAACCCAAAACGTCAGGACTGTCAACGCCGTCATGGGGAGTGAGGACAAGGCAATGGCCTTGTTTGGCAACTGCCGGACAAAACTTTTTTTTGCAAATGACGACCCTGCCACCAATCTTTACATGGCCGAAGTGGTCGGCAAATGGCCGGTGAAAAAGGAGTCCAAGACAACCGATCACAAAGGCCACACGTCAAAGCAAGTGAACCCGACCCAAGATGAATATGCCGTGCCGCCACGCACCGCCTTGGTTTTGAAATCGGGGGGCAAGGATTTTGGGAGAAAAGTCACCGGCATTATGACGCATACCGGCTACGAATTGACCAAAGGCCAACCGTGGATGAAGGTCAAATTTAACCAAGGCGCCCCGATCTGGCATTGGTGGAATTTGCTCACCCGCAACACCGGGGCAATCGGCTGGCGACGCCCTGCCCCGGATTTCCGCTGGCTGCGGTGAAAACCAAATCGTTATACAGTCGGCTGGGCGGGTTTCTTCCGATGCTTTGTGCGTTTAATGAGACCGATATGACGGAGATACTGCACCAGCGCATAGCGCGAAACGACGATATTTTTCAGTTTGAGATAGCGGATGATTGTCCGTTGCGACTGGCTGATTTCATATTCCTCCTGAATGACTTCGCGGTAGGGTGTAAACTTGGCAAACTTGCGGTCCTTGTCCTCGGCAATCAACCGGCGGAGTTCGTCGGCGGGCGATTCAGTTTCACTCATAAAACCAATCTAAACCGGGCTGGTCTGGATTCCAACCATTTTTCAACCAATCTTCAACCGTTCTTCAGCCAACTTTCTTACGCGAAGCGTAAGACGATGGTGTCTTGGATAAAAAATGGGTGGGGTTCGGCTAGGGATTTTGGCAGCCTTAATAGGGGGTTTGCGCCATGATCACGGTTCGCTGCATGACCGATGGGGCGACCTATTTGAGCCGTCACCTCTGCCACTCCGATTATTACGATGAGCAACGGCGGGTGCAAGGAAAATGGCTGGGAACGGGGGCGGAAAGATTGGGGCTAAAAGCGGGGTCGGCGGTGGAGCCGGAAGTCTTCGACCAACTGCGACAGAACATCAACCCGGTGACGGGGGAACGGCTGACGATGCGGACGAACACCGTCCGGCGCGGCGGTGGGCGGGAAGTCTCAAACCGCCGCTGTTTTTACGACGTGACCATCTCCGCACCGAAGTCGGTTTCTATAATGGCACAACTGGCCGGGGATGAACGGCTGGCGGCGGCGCACCAGCACGCCGCGCGTTACGCGCTGGCGGAAACGGAGCGGGCGGCACAGGTGCAGGTCAGCCTGGGGCGGGCGAAGTCCCGCCGGTTCACCGGCAACCTGATTGCCGCCGAGTTCGGGCATGACACCAGCCGGGCGTTAGACCCGCAACTCCATAACCATTACGTCGTCATGCCCGCCACTTGGAACGCGGAGCGGCAACGATGGATGGCGCTGGAAGCGCGGGAAATTTACGAGCAAACCAAGTATCTGACCGAACTATATCGAAATGAACTGGCGAAGGAGGTCGGGCGGCTGGGTTACGCGATTGAAAGCCGGAACCACGGCTGGGAAATCGCGGGCGTGACGGATGAGCTTTTGGAGCGGTATTCGCAGCGGTCGGCGGCGCGGGATGCGGGGGTGGCGGCGGAAGAAAAGAAGCTGGGGCGGCAACTGACGAACGACGAGCGGGCGGTGGTCGTTCGCGAGACGCGCGAAGCCAAGTTGGAAACAATAAGCACGGCGGAAGTCCGGGCGTTGCAACGCGGGCGGCTGGCACCGGCTGAAATGGCGGAATTGGGCAAAGTCCGGGCTGCCGCCGTAGGCGGTAAGGGGGTGCAAATTGAGCCGCCGAAACGGGTCTTGGGACTGGCGGCGGAGCATTGTTTTGAACGGCGGACGGTCGTTGCCGAACATGACTTGCTCGCCTCGGCATTGCGGTTCGGCTACGGGCGGCTGGATGTGGCCGCGCTCAAGTCGGAATTGAAAAACGACGCCGGGTTTTTGAAGGCCGGCGGCAAAGTGACGACGGCGGCAAGTTTGCAGCGCGAACTGGATGTGGTGGAGTTTGTCACGTCCACACGCGGCAAGTTTCCGGCATTGGGTTCGCCGGTCAAAAATGACCGGCTGTCCCCGGAGCAGGCGCAAGCCGGGGCGAACGTGTTAAGCTGCCGGGATCAAGCCGTCGTTTTGCGCGGGGCGGCGGGCGTGGGCAAAACCACCGTGCTTTCCAGCATCATCGAGGGCAGCAAGGATGATGTCTTGGTTTTCGCCCCGACGACGAAAGCCGTCGAGGTTTTGCAAAAGGACGGCGGGCAATCCCGCGCCGGTCAAGCTCTGGCGCGGACGCAAACCGTCCAAGCCCTGCTGCAATCGCCCCGGCTGCAAGCCGACTGCCGCAACAAGGTCGTGGTGGTGGATGAATACAGTCTGCTGTCGCTCCGGCAACTGCATGACTTGACGGCGCTGGCGCGGCGGCAAAATGCGCGGCTGATTTTCAGCGGCGATTCGCGCCAGCATTTGAGCGTCGAGGCGGGCGACGCCGCGCGGATTGTCGAGCGTGAAACGCCGGTGCGCGTGGTGGACTTGAAAACCATCCGCCGCCAGGTTCCGGCCAAGTATCGGGCGGCGGTGCAATCGCTGGCCGATGGCCGGACGGCCAAAGGACTGAAACAACTCGACGCCCTCGGCGCGGTGGTGGAAGTCACCGACCGGGATGCGCGCCTTGCGCGCATGGTGGATGATTACCTGTCCGCCAGCGCAGAAATCAAAACGATTGTAACCCGGCACGGCAAAAAATCCTCGCGCAAGGATTGCATCATGGTTGCGCCGACTTGGGCGGAAATAGACGACTTGACGGCCATTGTCCGCGACCGGCTCAAGCAGGGCGGCGAACTTCAACCCAAAGGGGTGAAGTTCACGGCGCTGAAAAATCTGGATTGGACGGTGGCGGAGCGGAAGGATTTGAAAAAGTTTCGCGGCAGCGAAGTGCTGGTGTTCCACCGGCCAGCGGCCGGGTTCGCCAAAGGCGAACACGTCCGCGCGGTGCGGCTGCACAAGGGGAAATTGGAAGTGCGCCGCGCCGATGGTCGCGTGGTGTCCGTCACCGGCAATCAGGCCGGGAGTTTTTCCGTTTTCAAGGAAAAGGAAATTGAGCTTTGCCCCGGCGACAAGCTGCGGCTGCAAACGCCGTGCGTCGATGCACGCGGGCGCAAGCTCGCCAATGGTTCGGTGGTCACGCTGGACGGCGTGACGGCGGACGGCAAATTGAAACTGGCCGATGGCCGGGAAATTGCCACGCGGCAATTGACGCATGGCTACGCCATGACGAGCCACGGCGCGCAAGGAGTGACGTGCGACAAGGCGTTTGTCGCGGGCGTGATGAGTAAACAAGGTTTGTATGTCAGCGCGTCGCGCGGGCGCGAGTCGGTGACGTTCTACACGCCGGACAAGGCGGAGTTTGTCGCGGACATGAATCTGCGTTCGGAAGAACGCCAGTCCGCCCTGGAATTTTCGCGGGAAGCGAAATTGCAACTGGCATTTGCGCCCAACCGGTTGACGCTGCTCCGCAAATTGCTGGAATCGGGCTTAGATGATCCCCGCGCGCTGGCCGCAGGCTTCATCCGACAGGCCGGGGAGTTTGCCGGGCGCGTGCTCAAGCGCGAGCGCAAGCAATCCCTCAAGCTTTAGCCCCGGCTTTTGCTTTAGCCCCAACTTCTTCAACGGAGATGGATTTGACGCTGGGCGGCGGCGGGATGTTGCCGGAACCTTGTTGCTTGTCGGGAAAGCCCGACTTGGCGGAACTGGTTTCGCGGATAACGTGACGGATGGTTTTTTGCAATCCGTCCAGCAGTTCTTTCAGGTGGAAGCCGGTCACGGTCACGTCATGCGACGCAAACACCAACTCAAGCTTGTCGGATTTGTCGTCGCAGCCTTCAGGGGTGAGTTCTGCGGAAATCAGCGAACTGTAAGGCAACAAATAAATTTTACCGCACTTCTGTTCAATGCGGAGAAAGGCCATCGGTTCGCCGGTTTCTCTTGGGAGGTCACTTGCCATGCCTTTGATTACGGTTTTCCAATGGGCGGGTCTAGGAATTTCACAAAAGCAATTTGCAAACTATGACCACCCGCCGCCTGTCGGGAACTGCATCGAACCATTCAAATTCGGAAGACAAATACGAAGCGGTTTGGTTGGACTTATAATGGCGCTCGTCTCCTTCGGAGTCCCACACAGAATTTCTCGGCGTGCAATGCACCAGCTCACACAATAGAATCTTCACGCACAATGAACACGCGCTCACAAAAAAACGCGATCAAACAATTTCAAGTTAAAGTAGTTCTGGCCTGGGTTTCGTCAGGCGAGAAAGCTAAAGAGCATGGTGTCTTAATTCGCCACCGCCCGCCTAACGGATAATTATGGGCGAACTGCTTTCCTCGGGGTTGGCGACAACTGCGTCTCAAGGCGCTTTGGATGCCGGTTTCAAGTTCGGCACAAACGGCCCGCATTCGAGCCGCACGATGATGCTCGAAGATTTGCGGGTCTTGCTGGAACGCACCCCGCCGGAAGCCACGCTTGCCGATTTTCGCCGGGTCATCGTGGACGAAAACTTGCTCAACAAAAAAACCGAATCCACGCGGCGCGAGACGTTGCGGCGTCTGCGCGAACTTTACACGCTGGATTCGGAAAAATTGGTGTTTCGGGTTTTGCGCAATTACTGGCCGCATGATCCCGCCGGTCGTCCGCTGCTGGCTCTGCTCGTCGCGCTTGCTCGTGATCCGTTGCTGCGGATTTCTGCGTCGGTCATTTTGAACTCACGCCCCGGCAGCGAAATTCCGGTCAGCTTGTTTGACGACGCACTTGCGCGGGCGATGCCCGGCCATTTCGGTCCGAAGATTCAGGCGGCGACGGCGCGGCACATTGCATCATCATGGGAACAATCCGGCCATCTGGCGGGCCGGTTGTGCAAGACGCGCTCGGCGGTGCGTCCAACTCCGTGGGCGGTAGCGTTGGCGCTGCTGCTCGCGTATCTGTCGGGCGAGCGCGGCGAATACCTGCTGTCGAGTCAATGGCTGCTGGTGATTGATGTTCGGCCCGGCGATGCCGGGGAACATATCGCGGCGGCGCATCGGCTGGGCTTGCTTAATTTCTTCCGTTCTGGCTCTGTGGTGCAAATCACTTTCCCGGCTTGGTTGAAAGCCGGCGGGGAATAAATATATGGCTCAAATTGACCGACTTCTAAAAAACTACACGCGCTATGTCGAATTGCCGTGGGGCGACAATCTCGACGGAAAACAGCGCGTCTGGTTTGCCATTTATCCCCCGGCGGAAGAACGCCGTCTGCGCGTCCAGTTTTCCGCTTTCGACCTTGCCACCAAAGGAGTGGGTCATGGCTGGTCGCTCGTTGATTTGACTGATATTTTTCCTGACTGGCTGGCGGGCTACGAACATTTTCAGGATTACCTCGGCGACCCGGACAGTCTCGCATTCGGTCTGCCGGATTTGCGGAAAGCAGTCGTGGAGAAAGTTTCGGCGGCGTTGCGGCATCCAAAGGCCGACAACAATTCCGTGGTCGCGCTGCATGGTTTGGCCGGGCTTTATGGTTTTCTGAAAGTTTCCGAAGTGGTGGATGCCGTTGCCAAAGACATTCGCGGTCGGCTGCTGGTTTTCTTTCCCGGTGAAATTGACAACAATGTTTATCGCTTTCTCGACGCGCGGGAAGGTTGGAATTATCTCGCCACACCCATCACCTGTCAGGATAGTTTTATCAAGCTATGATCAACCGCGAGATTTACCAAAAAGACCCGACGCAAACGGCGCTGCTCAACAACGGCGTGGCAAAAATCGGCGAGCTGTCTTCGCCGGAAGAAATCAAGACGCTACGTTTTGAATTGGAGAGTTTCGTTTGCGATGGTGAATACGAACGCGGGCTGCAACGCATCCTTCAATCGTTCCTCGCCCAGCTTTCGCAAACGGAACAAAAGGCCGCGTGGATCAGTGGCTTTTTCGGCAGCGGCAAATCGCATCTTGCGAAAATGCTCTGCTACCTTTGGGTGGATTACAAATTTCAGCCCGATGGCGCCACGGCCCGCAGTCTCGCGCATTTGCCCAGCGAAATCCGCGACCTGTTCGTGGAATTGGGCACGCAAGGCAACCGCTTTGGCGGGCTGTGTGCCGTCGCGGGCACGCTCGGCAGCGGTTCGATGGACAACACTCGCCTGGCGTTGTTGCAACTCGTGTTCCGCTCGGTCAATCTGCCGGAACATTACGCCCTCGCCAAAATCGTTCTCTGGCTGCGCGAAAAAGGATGGGAAGCCAAAGTGATTGCGGCGCTCAAGGCGCAAGGCACCAGTTTTGAAAAGGAAATTACCAATCCCTTCGCCTCGACCGCGCTGGCGCAAGCCATCCTCGCGCAAGATTCATCGTTTGGTCAGCCGAATGACGTGCTGGCCGCCCTGCGCCAGCAATTTCCCGTCAACGCCAATGTGACCATTGCCGACGTGGTCGCGACGGTGCGGGAGATTTTTTCCAACGGCGGCGAAATGCCGCTGACGCTGATTGTGCTGGATGAAGTCCAACAATTCATCGGCCAGACCAATGTTCAGCGGGCGATGGACATACAAGAAATCGCGGAGAAATTTTGTTCCGCCTTCAAGGGCCGGGTTTTGCTCGTGGGCACCGGCCAGCAGGCGTTGACGGACACAACCATTTTGCAACGGCTGATTGCGCGCTTTCCAGTTTCGGTTTCCCTGTCGGATGCCGACGTTGAAAACGTCGTGCGCAAAGTTGTCCTCGCCAAGCGGGCGGACAAGCTCGGCGAGTTGCGGCAATGTCTGGCGAAGAATCAGGGCGAGATTGACCGCCATTTGAAAGGCACGCGCCTTGGCCCGACTTCGGACGATCACAAATGGCAGGAAGCTGATTATCCTCTGTTGCCGGTGCGTCGTCGCCTGTGGGAAAAGGTTCTGCGCGCCGTGGACACGACCGGCACCGCCGCGCAACTTCGCAACCAGTTGACGACCGTGTTTGAAGCCACCCGCGCCACGGCACCGAAACCGCTGGGCAGCATCGTGGGCGCGGATTTTATTTTCGACCAGCTCGCAACGCAGATGCGGAACACCGGCGCGTTGTTGCCGGAATTTGACACCATCATTCGCCGTCATCGTGACGGCACGCCTGACGGGGCGTTGCGTTCGCGTTTGTGCGCGATGATTTTTCTGGTCGGCAAACTGGAACGCACCGGGCCGGCTGATGTCGGCTTGCGCGCCACGCCGGAAGCACTGGTGGATTTGCTCGTCGAAAACCTTGCCGACGACCGCACCGAACTTTTGCAGCGCGTTCCGCCGTTGCTCGATGGTCTGGTTGCCGCCGGTGACTTGATGAAAGTCGGGGCGGAATACTCGCTGCAAACGCGCGAGGGCGCGGCCTGGACTGATGAGTTCAAGCGGCGCGTCAACCAGCGGGTGAATGACACCGGCCATCTGGACAGTTTTCGCACCGACCGCCTGCGGGAAAAGGCGGATGAACTTTTGAAAAAGGTCACGCTTCAGCAGGGGGCGAGCCTCACGCCGCGCAAGCTGCAAGTCCATTATGACGCGACGCCTCCGCCGCCGGCTGGCGACGCGGTGCAGGTTTGGATTCGCGATGACTGGACCGAAGCTGAAACGACTGTCCGGGCGGAAGCCCAGGCGGAAGGGACCGGCAGCCCGCGCTTGTTCGTTTTCCTGCCGCGCAAGTCGGCCAACGAATTGAAGAACGCCATTGCCTCGCGCATGGCGGCGGAAGAAACGCTGGCCGCTCGTGGTAATCCGACCAGCAATGAAGGCGTGGAAGCGCGCAAATCCATCGAATCAAAACTGAATGACGCCAACAATGGTGAAAAGGGCATCACCGCGATTCTTGGCGAAGTGTTTGCCGACGCCAAAGTTTTTCAAGGCGGCGGCGCGGAAACTTCCGGCAAGCCGCTGGCGGAACTGGTGGACGAAGCCGCGCAAAGTTCCCTCGTCCGTCTGTTTCCGCAATTCGGCGTTGCCGACAATGCCGGTTGGCGGACGGTTTTCACCCGCGCCCGCGCCGGCGCGGCGAACGCGCTGGAAGCCGTCGGTTACAACGGCAATCCCGAAGCGCATCCGGTGTGCGCGGCCATCAAGACGTTTGTTGGTGCGGGGCGGCGCGGCAGCGACATTCGCAAACAATTTGGCGCGGCACCTTTTGGCTGGCCGCAGGACGCCATTGATGCCGCGCTGATGGCGTTGCTTACCGCCGGACATTTGCGCGCCACGGGCAACGGCAATCCGGTCAATGCCGCCGCGCTGGCGCAAAGCAGCATCGGCGCAACGGATTTCCGCGTCGAGATTCCGAGCCTTTCCGCCAATCAGCGCGTGGGCGTGCGCGGCCTGTTCCAAGCGGCGGGCCTCAATGCGCCGTCCAACGAAGAATCCTCCTTTGCCCCGCGTTTTCTGGAAAAGCTGGAAGCGATGGCGAAAGAAGCCGGTGGCGATCCGCCGTTGCCGGCGCGGCCCGACACGAAATATCTGCGCGACTTGGGGTTGCTGTCAGGCAACGCCCAACTGCTCGCCCTGCTCGGCGAACAAACGCGGCTCAAGGCGGACATCGAAGCGTGGCAGAAATCCGCTGCGGACATCGCCAAACGTCGTCCGCGCTGGGACACGCTGCAACGCCTGCTGCAACTCGCCAATGGTCTGCCGGTGCAAGCGGACGTGGCAAATCAAGCGGCGGGCATTGCCACGCATCGTTCGCTGCTGGCGAGTCCTGATCCGGTTGCGCCGCTCTGCAAACAACTGACCGCCGCGTTGCGCGACGCGCTGAACACGCATCAAACCGAGTTGGAAAACACTTACCGCCAGCATCGGCAGGCCATCGAGGGCAGCGCGGTTTGGGCGAAATTGAGCGAGCCGCAACGGAATGCCATTCTGCGCGAACATGGACTGGAAACCCCGGCCAAGATTCAGGTCGGCAATGAGGATGAAATTCTCGCCACGCTGAACGCCGCGCCGCTGGACACTCGAAAGACGGCGGTGGAAGCCCTTTCGCATCGCGCGGGCAAAGCGATGGAAGCCGCCGCGAAATTGATCGAGCCGAAAGCCACTCGGCTGCATCTTCCTTCCGCGACCATCAAGGATGAAGCGGAACTTGATGCGTGGCTCGGCGAAGTTCGCAACGAGGCGACGGAAAAATTGAAAACCGGCCCCATCATCGTTTAGCCCGGCCAATGAACGCACTGCCCGCACCGCTCCGGCGTTTGTTGGAAAATGCCGCACAGGACGCCCGCGACGTGGCGGAAGCGGGGGCGCTGGCGGCGTTGAACGCGCTGGCGGTTCCGAATGCCCTCGCCTTTCCGCACCTCAACGAGGCGGACAAAAAACTGCGCGTGGCCTTGCGCGCCCAGGCGCGGCAATTGGGCGACGTGATTCCCAAAAATGAAGCCGCGCCCGCGCTCACGCATCTGGTGGAGAAAGTCGCTTACGACACCTGGCATCGTTTGTTGTTCACGCGATTTCTGGCCGAGAATCAATTGTTGCAACATCCCGGCGGCGCGAGCGTGACGCTGCAAGACTGTGAGGAATTGATTCGCGAAGACCTGATGCAGCCGCAACGCGAGTTTGCCGCGCCGGATGGCCGCACGCTCGCCGTGGAATTTGCCGCCCGGATGCTCCCGGCGATTTTCCGCGCCGATGATCCGGCGGGAAAAGTGGGCCTGCCGCCGGAAAATCGCAATGCCCTGTTCAAGCTGATTGATGAGTTGCCGCGCGACGTGTTCGTGGCGAGCGACAGTCTCGGCTGGTGTTATCAATTCTGGCAGGCGCGGCGAAAAGACGAAGTCAACCGCTCCGGTCGGAAAATTGGCGCGGATGAATTGCCATCCGTCACGCAATTGTTCACCGAAGATTACATGGTGGATTTCCTGTTGGACAACACGCTGGGCGCGTGGCACGCGGGCAAAATCCTCGCCGCAAATCCCAAGCTGGCCGAAACCGCCGAAAGCGAAGAGGAACTTCGCAACGCCGTCGCGCTGCCGGGTTGCCCTTGGAAATATCTCCGCTTCATCAAGAATGAGGATGGCAAGTGGACGCCTGCCGCTGGCACGTTTGACGGCTGGCCGAAAACGGCGAAGGAATTGAAATGTCTCGACCCGTGCATGGGCAGCGGGCATTTCGTGGTGGCGATGTTCGAGCGGTTGGTGGCCTTGCGTCTGGCGCAGGAAAATCTGGATGAAGCGGCGGCGGTGGCGGCGGTCATCCGCGAAAATCTGTTCGGTTTGGAGATTGATCCGCGCTGCACGCAGATTGGCGCGTTTAATCTGGCAATGGCCGCGTGGCGGCGGGTCGGTCATCGCCAATTGCCGGCGATGAATCTGGCTTGCTCTGGTTTGGCACCGAACACGCGCGAAGTTGATTGGCTGGCGCTGGCCGGCGACGACGGGAATATCCAGAACGGCATGGCGCGGCTTTATCGGTTGTTCAAAAACTCCCCCGTGCTGGGCAGCCTCATCAATCCGCGCGCCGCCCGTGATGAACTGCTTGAAGCTGGTTTCCATGAACTTCAACCGTTGCTGGAAAAGGCGCTGGCGCAAGAAGCCACGGACGACAACGCGCATGAAATGGCCGTGACCGCTCGCGGGTTGGCAAAGGCGGCGGAAATTCTTGCCGGCCAGTTCACGCTCGTCGCAACCAACGTGCCCTATCTTGGATACAAGAAGCAGGACGAAACACTTAAAGAATATTGCGAGCGAGTTTATCCTGATAGCAAGCATGACCTCGCGACGTGTTTTGTTGAGCGTAGCCTCGACTTCTTATACTCTGGTGGCAGCACCGCGCTAGTTACTCCGCAAAACTGGCTTTTTCTTGGTTCTTACAAATCACTTCGGCAAGAGCTTTTAGCAAAATTCTGTTGGGATTTTGTTGCGAAATTGGGTTCGAGGGCTTTCGAGACAAT
>Ga0316217_10006836_pt1 | contig 11116 bp, 10 predicted proteins | sample 1anoAmetaG_FD_203633 | JGI IMG/M metagenome (GOLD analysis project Ga0316217, IMG submission 203633) | Freshwater microbial communities from Trout Bog Lake, Wisconsin, USA - 1anoA | ecosystem: Environmental > Aquatic > Freshwater > Lake > Hypolimnion/Profundal zone | place: USA: Wisconsin... | reverse complement strand
GAAGGCAAGCCCGAAGGCTATCGCGAGCATCCAGGAGGCTTTTTTCATTGCGCGGCATTATACCAAGGCCCGGCCTGGTTGGCGACACGCCTCGCGGACTTGACAGCTGCCTACCCAGACGCGACTATTCCCCTACGGGAAAAGCGTCGCAGGGAGGATGGATGGGCGATCTCGATCTGGTCGAAGGAGACGAAATCCGCAGCTTCGTGGCTGCAAAGGTGGAGACCCTCCAGGATTCCTTCTCCATCCTCAACGTGGGACACATCACTAAAATCGTCGAGCCCCTAAACAGGAGCCTCAGGCTCTCGGAGGCCCTCCAGGCCTTCGCGGCCTTTCCCGACGCGACCTCGATGCCCATCGACGGCGACCATGGAGTCATAGGCATTATCCATAGGCGGGACATATTCAGGAAGAAGTCCGCCCTCATCTCCATGACCGACCCCCCCATCGAGCGCTTTCTCGACAGGAGCAGCTTCACCATCGACGCCAGCGAGAACTGCGAGAAGGCCATGGCCCTCATCCTCAAGCGGGACCAGGAGAAGCTCTACGACGACTTCATGATCTACGAGGGCGGCAAGTTCTTCGGGATAGGCACCTTCGCCGACCTCTCGCGCAACATCGCGAGGATCAGGGACATAGACCTCGAGAGGGCCAAGATCATGCAGGAGTCCCTCATGGCGAGGAACAGCATACAGCGGCCGGGCATCGTGGCCGAGCGCTATGTCCGCATGGCCCACGAGCTGGGAGGGGACTACCTGCAGTGCATGGACATAAGCGACAACCTGTCCATGCTCTCCTGCTTCGACGTCTGCGGCAAGGGGACGGCCGCCGCCCTCCTCACCACAACCTTGAGCGCCTTCTTCTCGACCCTGAAGACCTGCGGCACCCTCGCCTCGTACTCCCCCGCCTCCATCGTCCAGACGCTCAACGACGTCATCATCGACCAGACGCCCGACGAGATCTTCATAGCGGGCATCCTCGCCTTCGTCGACCGCAAGAGGCGGGAGGTGGTCTTCTACAACTGCGGCTATTCCCCGCTCTACCTCTTCTACACCGACGAGGCCGAGGGGAAGACCAAGGGCAAGATACTCAACGCCGACCTCATGCCCCTCGGCATCAACGAGTTCTCCGAGCCCAGGGGGAAGACCTTCCCCATCTACAAGAACCTGCGGGTGTTCATGCACTCGGACGGCCTCACGGACGCCTGCAACGAGAGGGGCGAGAGGTATGGCGAGGATAACCTCAGGAAGTTCCTCTATCCCAAGTGCATGAAGCGGGCGGGCGACCTCATAGCCGACCTCGACACCGAGATAATGGGCTTCATGGGCGCCGCGCCGCAGGCCGACGACATCACGGTCCTGGCCGCCGAGATCTTCTGACCGCCCGGCCCGGGCGTCAGCCCAGGGCCTGGGCGCCGGCTAAACGCTGCGCTATAGCCGGCTCAAGGCCTGGGCGCCGGCTTGGATGGCCTTGACGTTGAGCGGCACAAAGTTGTGCTTCGACTCGGGGAAGAAGGTCTTGAGCACGCTCTCGAGCTGGTCGAGCCTCACCGCCCCCGTGGCCTTCGACAGGGCGCCCATCATCACCATGTTCGCGATCTTCGCGTCGCCAATCTTCTCGGCTATCTCGACGCAGGGGACCTCGAGGACACGGAGGTCCTTGCGCGTGGGCCTTGCCTTGACCAGGCTCGAGTTGATGAGCATGAGGCCGCCGGCTCGCGCCATGCCCTCGCAGATGGGGAGGGAGTCCTCGTTCATCACCACACAGGAGTCGGGGGCGGTGACCATGGGACTCGCGATCTCGTCGCTCGAGACCACCACCGAGGCCCTGGCTATGCCTCCGCGCTTTTCGGCCCCGTAGAAGGGGAAGAAGGTGACCTCAAGCCCCTCCTTCATCGCGCAGTAGACCCAGAGCTGGCCCAGGGAGATGATGCCCTGGCCGCCGAAGCCTGCCATGAAGGTGCGTTCGGTCATTTGGCCCTCCCTGCGGCGGGAGCCGCGGCGGCGGCCGCGGCCGGCTGGCCGCCCGGCTGGCCGCCCGGCTGGCCGCCCGGCTGGCCGGGAGCGACCGAAAGCTCGTTCTTGATCTCACCGAGGCGGAAGAAGGGGACCATGTCGCTCGCCACCCAGTCGGCTGCCGCCACGGGGCCGAGCTGCCAGTTGGTCGGGCAGGGGGAGAGTATCTCCACCATGGTGAAGCCCTCGCCCCTGAGCTGGGCCTCGAAGGCCTTCTTTATGTACTGCTTGGTCTTGCGCACGTTGGGCGCCGAGTCGACAGAGCCCCTCGCTATGTACCTGCTCCCGCCCAGGGTGGCGAGCATCTCGCAGACGCGGATGGGGTAGCCCATGCCGGCTGTGTCGGGGTCGCGGCCGTGGGGCGCTGTCGTGGCCTTCTGCCCTATAAGGGTGGTGGGGGCCATCTGCCCACCCGTCATGCCGTAGATCGCGTTGTTCACGAAGATGGTGGTGAACTTCTCGCCCCGGTTGGCGGCGTGGACAATCTCCGCGGTGCCGATGGCCGCAAGGTCGCCGTCGCCCTGGTAGCAGATCACCAGGTGGTCGGGGCGCATGCGCTTGACCCCGGTGGCTCCCGCCGGCGTACGGCCGTGGGGCACCTGGACCGAGTCGACATCGAAGTAGAGGTTGGCCCAGATCGAGCAGCCCACGGGGTTCATGAGAATGGACCTGTCCTGGACGCCGAGCTCGTCTATGACCTCGGCTATGATCCTGTGGATCACTCCATGGCCGCAGCCTGGGCAGTACTTGGTCTGTATGGGCTTGAGGCTCTTGGGATGGCCGTACATCTGTTCCATAGTCACTCCCCCTCGCTGCAGGAAAGAAGCCTCGTGGCCTCGGCGAGGACTTCCTCCTCGGTCGGGACCATGCCGCCCGTGCGGCCGAAGAAATCCACGGTGCAGGCCTTGCCCAGCCCGCTGACGGCCAGTCTCACGTCCTCGACCATCTGGCCCATGCTCATCTCGACGGTGAGGAGGCGCTTGCCCTCCCCCGCCAGGCGGCGAAGCACATCCCGTGGAAAGGGCCAGAGGCTTATGGGCCGGAGGAGGCCGAGCTCGACGCCGCGAAGCTTCGCTGCCTGAATGGCGCCGAGGCAGACCCGCGCGGCCGTGCCGTAGGCCACAAAGACGAGGTCGGCCTTGTCGAGGTTGACCTCCTCGAAGCTCGTGTTCTCCTTGGCTATGTCCTTGTATCTCTCGAAGCGGGCGATGATCGTGCTCTCGAGCTCGGCGGGGTCAAGGTGGATGGAGGTGACGTGGTTGGGCTCGCGGCCCTTCCCCGCGCGGCCACCTGCGGCATCCCCACGGGGGATGCCGACAGCCCAGAGGCGCTCGGGCCGCGGGCGCGAGGAGAGGTCGGGCGGAAGGACCACGCCCTCCATCATCTGGCCGATGAGGCCGTCGGCCAGGATCATCACGGGCATGCGCCAGCGCTCGGCGAGGGCAAAGGCCTCGTAGGTGAGGTCGGCCGCCTCCTGGACGCTCTTGGGCGCGAGGACTATGTGGTGGTAGTCACCGTGGCCACCGCCGCGCGTGGACTGGAAGTAGTCTCCCTGGGCGGGGGCTATGCCGCCGAGGCCTGGGCCGGCGCGCACCACGTTGACGACGACGCAGGGCAGGTCGGCGCCGCAGGCGTAGGAGATGCCCTCCTGCTTGAGCGAGACGCCCGGGCTCGAGGAGGAGGTCATGGCCCTGCCGCCCGCCGCGGCGGCGCCGTAGACCATGCTCATGGCAGCGGTCTCGCTCTCGGCCTGGATGAAGACCCTGCCCTTGTCGAGCATGTGCCTGGCCATGTAGGCGATGAGCTCGTTCTGCGGCGTTATGGGATATCCGAAATAGGCGTCGCAGCCCGCGCGGATCGCGGCCTCGGCGATAGCCTCGTTGCCCTTCATAAGGCGCTTTTCTTCGACCATGGCGGGCTCCTTATACCTTGTAGACGGTGATCGCGACGTCGGGGCAGACACTGAAGCAGTTGCCGCAGGCTATGCACTTTTCCTCGTCGACCGCCCTTGAGGGATAGTAGCCCCAGGAATTGGCGCTGGTGTCGACCCCGAGCACCTTCGTCGGACAGGACCTGACGCAGAGGAGGCAGCCCTTGCAGCGCTCCCTATCGATCACGAGCTTACCCTTGTTCGCCATAGAAACTACTCCTTACCTGCTCGCCAGGGCCGCGAAGGCGACGGAGGCCAGCATGGTCTCCGCGCTGTCCGACCTGCTCGTGAGCACGATGGGGGCTGCCGCCCCCATGACGATGCCCGCGCCCCTGGCGCCGCATAGGTCTATGAGGCATTTATAGAGGATGTTCCCCGCCTCGATGCCGGGGACGACGAGGATGTCGGCGTCGCCGGCCACTTCTGATTCAAGGTTCTTGATGCGGGCGTTCTTCTCGCTTATCGCGCAGTCCAGGGCCAGGGGCCCGTCGACGAGGCTGGCCCCGAGCTGTCCCCTCCGCCCCATCTGGCTCAGGATGGCGGCGTCGACTGTGCAGGGCATCTTCTCGTTGACCTTCTCGACGGCGGCGAGGAGGGCGACTTTTGGAAGCACCAGACCGAGGGCGCGCGCCGCGCGGACCGCATTGGCGATGATCTCCACCTTGGCGGGCAGGTCGGGGGCAATGTTGATGGCCGCGTCGCTGAGGAAGAGCAGCTTGTGGTAGCCGGGACTCTCGATCACCGCCACGTGGCTGGCCAGCCTGCCCGCGTTGATGCCCGTCTCCCTGTTGAAGACAGCCTTGAGGAGGACCGAGGAGTCGACGAGCCCCTTCATGAGGACATCGGCGTCGCCCACGCGGACGAGCCTCACAGCCTCCACGGCCGCCGCGGCCGGGTCCTTGGCCTGGACGAGCTCGAAGCGGCTCAAGTCCAGGCCCAGCGAGGCGCCGAGGGCCTTGATGGCTCCGATGTCGCCTATAAGGATGGGCTCGGCCAGGCCCTGCGCCCAGGCATCGACGACAGCTTCCAGGGCTGGGGCCTCCTGGGCGGCCGCCACGGCTATCCGCTTCCTTCCGGACTTTCGGGCGGCTTCTATCATCTCGGCGATAGTCTTCAAGCGATCCCTCTCTTCGTAGGTCAGTAGTCCAGGACTCTCGCCTCGCCCGTGAGCACGCGGGCACCTGCTGCAGCCAGTGCCTCGAGTTCTTCCTCTCCAGGATAGACAACGACAGGCGCGATAAAACTGCACATTTTTTCAATATTTGTCATCATGTCCACTGAAAAAGCAATACCCCCGGTCAGGATTATGGCGTCGACCTTGCCCATCGCGGCGGCCGCCAGGGAGCCAACAGCCTTCGCGACGCCATAGCCGAAGGCCCGGTAGAGCAGCTCGGCCTCGCTGTCGCCCGCCTCCTTCCTCTCCTCGAGGACACGCAGGTCGTTGGTCCCCGCGAGGCTGACGAGGCCGCCGGCGCCCTTGATCATAGCAAGAACTTCGCTTAGCGAATACTCTCCCGAGAAGCACAGCCGAGCGAGGTCGCCCGCGGGCAGGGTGCCCGAGCGCTCGGCGGAGAAGGGGCCGTCACCGTCAAGGGCGTTGTTGACGTCGACGACTCTTCCGCCCAGGTGGAGGCCCACCGAGACCCCTCCGCCCATATGGGCGACGATGAGCCTGGCCCCCTCGTAGGCCCTGCTGTTCTCCCTGCACCAGCGCCGCGCGACGGCGCGCTGGTTGAGGGCGTGGAAGATGGAGCGGCGCCTGAAGGCCCTGTGCCCTATCACCCTGGCCACCTCCCAGAGCTCGTCGACGACGACAGGGTCTACGATATAGGCCGATATGCCGAGGGGCTCGGCTATGCGCTGGGCGAGAAAGGCGCCTAGATTGCTCGCGTGCTCCCCATAGCGGGCGGTCTCGAGGTCGGCGAGCATGTCCGGCCCCACCCGGTAGACCCCGCCGACGAGGGGCCGCAGGAGCCCGCCCCTGCCGACCACCAGGGAGAGGCGGCCCATGTCGTAGCCCCAGCGCTGGATGGCCGAGCGCACCTTCTCCTCCCTGAGAGCGAGCTGCTCGAAGAGGGTGCTGAAGCCCGCGAGGGTCTCGGATGAGAGGGGCATGTTGGCGCTGAAGAGGGGGACCTCGTTCTCGTAGACCGCGATCTTCGTGGACGTAGAGCCGGGGTTTACGACAAGGACATTCCGCGACATCACGCCCCTCCACGGTGGAAGTTCGAAGCTTCCTTGAGTATAGCATCGAGTCGGGTTTGGACAAGGGAAAAGCGCAGTATTCGAAAGATCGTTTCAATTAATGAAACTTAAGCTAGGAACAGGCCACGACAGCCATCCGGTAGCGGGCCGCCAACAGGCTTCGAGGGACTTAAGGAAGCCTCTCGAGCCGCGCCCCGACAATCTTCAACAGGTAGAGCTGGAGATACAGCTCGAGGGCCTGGTGGTTCTTGATCTTGCTGAGGCTCGGCGAGTCGGCGAGGGTCGAGCCGAGGTTCTTGACCCGCTGGGTGGTGAAGGAGGAGCCGCCCATTGTCCTGAGCACCCCGCGCAGGTAGTCCCTGGCGAGGGAGTCGACGTCGTAGACAAGGTTTTTCTTCGCCTCGGGATTAAGGAGGGTGTTCCACCTCTCCTCGAGGATCTTGAGGTACTCCTCGAGGCCATAGCCCTTGGGAAGGAGCTCGAGGGCAATGCGGTTGGCGGCGGCCTCGAAGGCCGCGCGCCTCTCCTTGGCGGTGAGCTCGTTCTTGCCCCTGGGCTTCTTCTCGATGAGCTTGGCTGCGGCCTGCCCCTCCTCGGGGCGGGAGCCGCGCCCGCGCTCGAGGCGGTTGGCGAGGCGGTGGAGAAGCCGGGCGATGTCGAAGAATATGGGCACCGAGTACCAGAAAGGGAGGAGCATGCGCACGTCGACGAGGAGGGGCTTGCGGTACAGGGAGAGCAGCTCGTCGAGGGGCACGAGGTCGTCCTTGTAGAAGAGGCGGGCTATGTCGGGGGGAAGCTCTGCCCGGGCGGCTGCCTCGTCCCGCACAAGGGGGAGGAGCCTGTCCCGGATGAGGGCGTCGAGGACGGGGAAGCGGGTCTCGATGAGGGAGACCAGCTCGCCCAAGAAGGCCTCGTCACTCTCCATCGCGGGTATGGACTGGAAGTCCTCGGCCAGGCGCTTCCACTGCTCGAGCATCCTGACGCGGAGCTCCGAGCGGGCCTCTCCTATGAGCTTGACCGCGAGGAGGAGGGCCTTGTCCTTCGCGACAAAGGCCCGCTTGCCGCTCATCGAGAGGATGAGGAGCTCGGGCAGGGCCCCGTCCTCGGCCTTGGTGGTCTTGAGACGTATCCTCCCCTCGAGCTCCTCCTGGCTCAGGCGGCCCAGCAGGGGCGCTCCCTTGGCGTCCCTGAAGGAGAGGATCTCCTCGATGGTGAAGTAGTACGGAGGCTTGCGCATCGAGAGGTCCAGGGCCTTCACGGCTGCCTCGATGTCCTGGATGCGCTGGGCCTTGCCCTTGTAGTAGTTGACGAAGAACTCGCAGAGCAGGGCCGACTGCTGGAAGGAGGAGTCCTCGGCCGTCCTGTTCTCCTTCTTCTCGAGGTCCTTCTTGATGGCGCTCACGAAATAGGCCCAGAAAGGGTAGGTGAACTCGGACTCGGAGATCTGGATGCCCTTCACCGCCTCGGCGTTCTTGGTGAGGACGGCCCCGAGGGCCTCCTTGAGCTGGCCTTCCTTGCCCGGGAAGGCGTTGACCAGCTTGTTGTACATGTAGTCCTTGTTGGCGCCCTTGCGCAGGTACTGCCTTAGCTTGAGGACCGAGTACTCGAGGAGCTTGACGGGGAGGTAGGCCGAGGGGACCACGAGCGAGCGGACCCCGTCGGGGAAGGTTATGCGGTAGAGGGGGACAGCCTTGTCGCCCTTGGCCTCCGAGACCGAGCCGAGGTCGGTCTCCACCGAGATGGACTGGATCCACTCGCTGGGGACCGAGATCTTGAGCGAATCCTCGTCGGGGAAGGGGACGTCGGGACTCTCGTCCATGCGCCTGTATTCCTGGAAGAAGATCTCGGAGAAATGCTGGGGCAGGATTATGGACTGGATCTCGTTGCCCAGGGTCTGGAGGACGAGCTTCTTCTCCCTTGACAGGAGGAAGAGCTTGGGGACAAGGACGGTGTCGGGGTTGAGGGCGAGGTCCCTGTACACCGGCTCGTCCTGGTCGGAGAGCCGGGCCTGGCGCTGGACAGCCTGGACGAAGGTCTTGTAGTCGAACTCGCCAAGCTTGTTCCGCTGAGCGAAGGACAACACGAGTTGATAGACATCGATCGCTCGGCCCATGGGCTTCGATCCTAGCTGATATGGGCCCTATCGGGCAAGCAAAAAAAGCCGCTCCCGTGGGAAGCGGCTTTGCGTGGACCTAAAGGATAGCGACCTTAGGCCCTGGTCTTGTGTCTGTTTCTTCTCTTCTTCTTCTTGCGCTTATGCGTCGCTATCTTCTTGAGCTTTCGCTTCCTACCACAGGGCACTTCGCTCTCCTTAGCCGGACAGTTCCCGATTATGCATGGCCGGCGCCGCCTCGTCAAGAGGCGGCGAAGATCGGCTATACTGGCTTGGAAGCCGATCGGGGCAGGTAGTACCTTTGACGAGGTGCGACAAAAGGGGAATCCAACGTGGTCGATGACAACTCACTGCTAACCCGAGAATGCCTTACAGGAGACTGCGGCAGGACAGTCGAGCTCGCCGACCTCGAGGCCAAGCTCGAGGGAAGGCCGGACTTCAGGATCGATGACCAGTACTGCAAGGGCGCGGGCAAATACTGCCGCGACGAGGACTTCTGCGTCCAGCTCGTGGCCCACGCCCATCTCCCCACACGTTTCGGGGAGTTCGAGCTCTACGGCTTCTATGACGCCCGCGAGGACAAGGAGCACACCGCCATGGTCCACGGCGACGTGGCAGGCAAGAAGAGCGTGATAGTGCGCGTCCACTCGGAATGCCACACGGGGGATGTCCTTGGGAGCCTGCGCTGCGACTGCCGCGACCAGCTCGAGGCCTCCCTCCGCTTTGTGGCCAGCCAGGAATGCGGGGCTGTGGTCTACATGCGCCAGGAAGGCAGGGGCATAGGCCTCCTCAACAAGATAAAGGCCTACAGGCTCCAGGAGCTGGGCCTCGACACTGTCGAGGCCAACACCTATCTGGGCTTCCCCGGCGAGGCCCGCGACTACAAGGTGGCGGCCAAGATACTGGGCCTCCTCGACATCCTGTCCCTCAGGCTCCTCACGAACAATCCCGACAAGATAGACAAGCTCAGGGCGGAGGGCGTGGTGGTCGAAGGCCGCCTCCCCCTCGTGATCGCGCCCAACCCGCACGACGAGGCCTATCTCTCGGTGAAGCGCGAAAAGATGGGCCACCTTATCTGAGGGGGCTGATCCGCGGGGCGCGATCTTATTTTATGGCAAAGCTCTATGGGCCCGATCCGGCCTTGCAAAGGCTCTGCTCTTCTATTATAACCGTAACAGTGGACCCTCGGCCGAACGATCCTGGTCGATCCTGTCCGGGAAAAAGGAGCGTTGAAACGTATGATCGCCAAGTCCGACATGCCGAACATCAACGAGAAACACCCCGACGGCCTCAAGCCCGACGGCACGCCGTATCGGGTCCTCATCGTTGACGACTCAATGTTCATAGCCAAGCAGCTCGGGCAGATTCTCACCTCCGAGGGCTTCGACGTGCTGGGGACGGCGGGAGACGGAATGGCTGGTCTCGACAAGTACAAGGAGCTCTGCCCCAACGTCGATCTGGTCACTATGGACATCACCATGCCCAAGATGGACGGGGTGACCGCCCTCGAGAAGATCCTCGAGTTCGACAAGAACGCCTGCATAGTCATGGTGAGCGCCCTCGGCAAGGAAGACGTCGTCAAGAAGTCCCTCCTCCTCGGGGCAAAGAGCTATATAGTGAAGCCCCTAGATAGGAAAAAGGTCCTCGAGCGAATCCTCGCAGTGCTCAAGCGCTAGGTACTTCCTGCCAGCACAAGCAATACTTAAACCTAGACAATAAGAACGGGGGGCCTCAGGCCCCCCGTTCTCATTATTAACCTGGCCCGATTCCCGGGCCAGGCGGATTCTTACTTGCCTATCTTCGCGATGAGGCTGTCCACCTTCTCGCCATAGCGGTCGGGCGCGGCGTCCTTGGCGGTGTTGAGGAAACCCTTCGCGTCGTCGAGATGGTTCTCCGCGTAGGCGTTTACCCCGAGGGCATAGTTGGTGATGGCGGGGTCGCAGCCCAGATTGAGGGCGGCACGGTAATGCTCCTCGGCGGCCACAAAGTCGTTCTGAGCGTAGGCGATGAGCCCAAGGTAGTACTCGGGCACATAGCTGCTCTCGTTCATGCCCTGGGCGGCCGTGAAGGCGGCGATGCCGTCAGCCCAGGCCTTGTCTGCGTACTTGCGGACGCCCAGGGCCACGAGCTCGGGGAAGGTCTTGCGGTCGGCCAGGTAGGCCTCGAAGGCCTGCTGCAGGGCCTCGTTCCCGTACCAGGTGTCGACAAGCTTGGCGACTGCCGCCTGGTTGCCGTCGAGGTCTGCGTCCTTGCTGAGGCCAGCAATCGAGTCCCAGAGGAGGCGATTGTAGGCCTGGTTGCTGCTGTTTTCGAGGAAGGAGACGAAGGCCCAGGACTCGGGATAGAAGATGTCGAGGTCGGCGCGGGCCTCGTCGGCACCCAGGGCCAGGAGCTTGTCGAGGGGAAGCAGGAGATTGCGGTCCTTGAGCGACTTGACAGTCTCGAGCCAGGCCAGGTTCTCGGGGAAGGAGATCTTGCCCGCCTTGTCGTCCCAGCGGGCAGACTCGAAGGCCACCGCCACTCCCTCGCGCATCCAGAGGGGGGGATTGGCCACAAAGGCCTTGATGAACTGGACAAAGGCCTGATGGTCCAGGCTGGCAGAGTAGTCGGGCTCAGCCTTGGCGAAGACGAGGAGCTCGGAGCGCTCGGGGCTCGGATAGTGAAGATAGACAAAATCGTCCTTGCTCTGCCCCACTATCTGGTTGAGGTAGATGTCGAAGCCCGCCTTGTCCTTGAACTCCCTCACATTGAGCTTCGATTTGAGGCTTGCGGGATCGTAGCGGAAAAAACCGTCATAGAGGCCGAAAAGGGCCTCGAGCTGGCGGGAGAGGGCCACCGCCCTGTCCTGGCCCA
>Ga0316217_10006834_pt1 | contig 11116 bp, 16 predicted proteins | sample 1anoAmetaG_FD_203633 | JGI IMG/M metagenome (GOLD analysis project Ga0316217, IMG submission 203633) | Freshwater microbial communities from Trout Bog Lake, Wisconsin, USA - 1anoA | ecosystem: Environmental > Aquatic > Freshwater > Lake > Hypolimnion/Profundal zone | place: USA: Wisconsin... | reverse complement strand
GCTTTGCCGGTGCCGTCGAGATTAAGCGCAACGACGACTTTGGTTTCGCGTGTCTGTCGAGTGATTTCCGCTGTGCGGCTCATGGTCAACCTGCCTTTCTACAAAACCGGCCAACGGCCCGACTAATGGGCCATTAGCGATTCAATACCGGCCAGCAGGGCATTGTTCTCCTGCGTCAGGCCAATGGTTATACGCAACTTATCGGTTAAACCCGGCAAATCAAAATAGCGAACCAGGATGCCCTGGCGTTTCAAGCCCAGATACATCGCTTTGCCATCACCGCCTGGAACCGTCGCCAGCACAAAATTGGCCTGGCTGGGAAGCACGGCAAAGCCAAGATGAGTCAGTTCGGTGGTAACGCGCTGCCGCTCGGCCCGGACATGTTGCCAAGTCCATTGCGCGTGAGTCTGATCGCTGATGGCAGCAGTCGCGGCGGCAATGGCTAAGGCATCGCAGTTATAGCTGTCCTTCACTTTCATCATCTCGGCAATCACCGCCGGCCGGGCCACGGCATAACCAAAGCGCAAACCGGCCAGCGAATAAGCTTTGCTCAAAGTGCGTGACATCACCACATTATCAAATCGGGCCAGCAATGGCAGGCAATTATCATCGGCAAAATCCGCGTAGGCTTCATCCACCAGCAGCAGCCCGCGAAATTTGCCGGCCAGTTCCGCCACCACCGCCGGCGGCACAAACGTGCCGCTGGGCGCGTTGGGATTGGCCAGATAGATGGCATCAGCGCCGGTTTGCAGCAACCCTTCAATCGGCAACGACCAATCGTTATTCCACGGCACGGCCACGCCCTTGGCATCCTCCAGCCGCGCCAGCACCGGATACAGCGAATAGGTCGGATCGGGATACGCCAGCGTTCCACCGGGCGGAATAAAACATCGCGTGGCGATGGTAAGAATGTCATCACTGCCATTGCCCGCGATGATGTGCTCGTGCGACAGCCCATGCAGTTCAGCCGCCGCATCACGAAATCCATCGGCTGTTGGGTTGGGATATCTTCGCAGCGAATCAGCCGAAACCGCCGCGATGGCCTGCATCACCTTTTCGCCGGGCGGGAAGGGATTTTCATTGGTATTGAGTTTGACCACACGCGCGGCACCCGCCGGCTGTTCGCCGGGTGTGTAGCCCGCCATCTTGCGCACCGTGGCTCGGACAAAACCTAAAGACATGCCCCCAAGTATAACCGCTCTTACGCGGATAGTCTTTCCCGCCAGAGACCCGCCGATCAACCCAAATTCCGGGCGATGGCATACTCCGCGAATGATTGGACAAAGTATACAAAAGTATACACTTTTTGATGAAAGCGCATACCTTTACTGTTTATTGCTATGCATCTGCCTTGGGCTTCGCTGCGGTGAGAGTGGGACACGCAGGCGGAACAAAGTAGGCGCGATTGGGCGATTTTCTGACACGTTTGGTTGATTCTGAGCCGCCTTTGGGTGAATCTGAGCCTGATTTGGGGAACGAAAATCACCAAAAGAACGCCTTTTGGAGTGGAAAAGTGGCCGAAATGAATGCCGGCAAAAATCTTGCTTTGTCGGCTAAGAGGGTGCGTGGGAAACCAATGGCCCCGCGGAGCCATGATTTTCGCTACTTGATGCGAGCCGAAAATCATGGCGTCGCGGGGCCATTAGTTATTCGGGTAGGCTCTAGGCAAAACCTAATCGATCTTCCTGTTGCTGTTGTGGTCATTGATGCCGTATCCAACGACATGGAGGATATTCGACCTTTATTGCCGGGCTTGCTGGACGTTCTACCGGCACTGCCGCCAAAATGCGTCACGCACGTTCCGTAAATCATGAGGCGGGTTTCATCCGGCCAAGCCCAAGACTCGCCGCGTCCGCAGATCATTCCCTCGGCAATATCCGGCGTTGTGCCATGTGTGTCGCGTTGGCCCGAAGTCCTGTCGTACCCCTATTGTCAATCGGCTTTCGCGCAGCGTATCAGCAGTGGCAAGATGCACTGGCCGAAGAAACCCGGGCTCGGGTGCGCGCCGTTGCAAAACCCTTGCCAAATTTCCGAAGCGCGGTAGGCTGCAATAAAATGGGCGATGCTATTTGTTGCTGCAATTTGCGCGGGAAATAGCGGACACGGCAATCGACCGAAGCCGCATTCTGTTGTTTTTGGGAAGAGAGCCCAATATGCCTGAAAAGTTCGACATATATGCCATCCTTGGCGTGCTGATACCGGGTGTGCTGATCGTTTGTGCGTTCCCGCTCGCATGTCCCGCGGTGGCGCACGCCACAGCGGACATCAAACTCCCCGATGGTTTCGCGGTCATCGCGCTGATTTCGGTAAGCATCTTTGTCGGCTACTTGGTACAGGCGCTTGCCAGTCTGGTTGAGCCGGTTCTTAATTATACATGGGGGGGACGGGCATCAGAGCGTGCGCTCGGCTGTGGTCTTGGTGATCGCTATTTCTCGAAAGCAGATGGCGCACGCATTCGTGCGAAGCTGGTTCCTCTGGCGACCGCCGGCGCGTCGGATCAGTCGCTATTTTGCGTTGCGATGCAGATTGCTGAGAACTTCGGCTCGACGCGCGTATCCCAATTCAACGCGCTGTACGCGTATCATCGTGCATTAATTCTGTTAACGATCATTTCGCTTGGGCTATTCGCCTGGTCGTTCTGGGGCGGGCTGGCGTCGCGCCTTACGACAGGGCAAGATATAGCGATCATAGTTGTGCTGCTGTTGCTACTCGCGCTTTTCTGGCACCGGGGCAGACAGCGGGGAATTTATTATGTTCGGGAAGTGCTGTTCTGCGCGGAGCGTCAACTCGCGAAGCTGAATCCGGAGGGGGGTAAGGAGTAATGCTGCGAGTAATTTTTTATCATGTTGGCAAAGGCGATCTTTCCCTAGTGCTTCTGCCCAACGGCGAAGCAATGATGATTGATTGCTACAAAGCCGATGAAATTGCAGAAAACGCGATTACTGGTGAAGACAGCGTCTTCGGGAAAATCGGACAGGCTATTCTGCGTTATCGCGAACGGCTCGCGGGCACAATGGTGGCATTACGGGAGTCAGTCGAGAAAGAGAAAAAAGGTGAGAAAAAGATTCCGATCGCGCTCTTGGCTATTACGCACGCGGATCGCGATCATCTCACGGTGCGCAAGAAGTTGCGCGAACAGTTTGACATTGGACATTTAATTGATAGCGGTCGCGACTATGATTCGACAACGGATTGCATGAAGGACTATCTAGCGTTTCGGAAGTCGATGAATGACGCGAGTAAATATACTGCCTTTTCACGTGCATGCTTGGACATTTGGCCAGCTTCTGGTGCGAGGATCGATGTTTTGTGTCCCAATCGTGATGTTGATGCGTCGGAGGATAATAACAATCAGTGCATGGTCATTAGGATCGAATACAAGGGATGGTCATTTTTATTCACTGGCGATTCGCCCCTGGAAGATTGGATCAATTCTGAGACAGGGATTCTAGCGCTGCACAAGAGCAAGGTGCATACTCAGATTCTAAATGCGAGTCATCACGGGTCTCGGTCGTTTTTCACCCCGAGCGGCAAGCGAGACGAGGATCAGCCAGATTACAAAAAGAAGGATTTTGACAGGCGGGGAATTCAAGCGATAGCTCCGGTTCATTCTTTCATCACCTGTTCCGACGATGAAGATGCTGAATTTCCGCATCCGATCGCGCTGGAAGTCTATCAAGAAGAGACGAACCCGACTTTGACTGGCGGGGGACCAAGTCATGTGATCCTGAGTCGAAATTCGAAACACCTGCATTACGCTGTAACCGATGATGGGAGGCTATACTCACGCACGAGCTACAGCAGAAACAATGCCGTTGAATCCGACGATGGTCGTAAATATTCACTCAAGGGGTGGGTTTCTGGGGGAAACGGCTATTTGAAAAAGAGCGGAATTTGGGTGGTGCGCGGTGAGCCTCGACCGAAAATAAACGTGGAATTTCGCGTTGAGGCGAAGGGGCCTTGGCCGCGCAAAATTGAATTCGATTGGTGGGTACTCAATAACGGACAGGGCAGGGACGTGTTGCACCGTGAGTATTACACGATGGAATCGCAAGACAGAAAGAAAAAGAGCAGATGGGATCGCGAGTTGCTTTACAATGGCGTGCATTTGATGCAATGTCACGCATCGGCGGATGAAGGCAATATTTGGGCAAATTGGTGCGTTCTTGTTTGCTATGAATCGTGCTGTCAATATGCGTCGGATTGGCTGGAACTTTTCCCGGCATGCATTGACGCCCGCTTTATAAATCCAGAATAACCATGCTATGCGAGTTTGGCTGCGATACGGTCGTCCAAAATTTCTTGCACGGTCAGCGGCACGATTACCTTATGGGATTGTTTGAAAAATCGGCTGATTTCCATCATGGCGTCAGAGGTGTAATCGAAGCTGACAAAGAAGCCTTTTTGCCTTTCTTCACGCATCATCATCGCCTCGAAAGCATCAATGTCCGGACGGCCGACCTTGTCCATCTGCTTGACCTGAATCGGGAACCAATCATCGGAATACAGCCCGCCCTGATCGGTGGGCTTGGTGCCGACGGGGAAGATGCGGCCATCCACGCCCATGTCGCCCACCTGGCTATGCTGGTTGCGCAAATCGTTCCTCTGTTACTGTCCAAAATCGTTCAAGCATCCAGAACGGTTCGCCGTCGGATAGTGTTTGCCTGAGTTCGTCGAGCAACTTAAAGTATTTCTGTTCATTCAACTGCGTCCATTTCACTTTCCTCCATTGCGCTTTTTCCGACGAATGAATCTCGGGACAGTCCGAAATGTTTCGCAGCAGGATGGAGTCGATGGGCGGATGTACGACAGCGGCCAAAGCATTTTGCGGTTCTCGCCCCAAGACGATCATGGACTTCAAATAGACCGCGATTAGCTTTGCTGCACGGCCATATGTACCCCCAGCGACTTCCCGAATGATTGAGTTGCACCAGTCCCGATGAAACTGCGAAAATTGCGTATCCGTGATTGGTACCACTGTGTCCTTTACGAACTGAACTACGCCGCAGTCTTCGAGCGCGTCACGCAGTACATCAACGCTAGTCCAACCGCGCTGCGCGGCTCGGGCGGCGGCCCAGACGGAGAAGCGATGTCGATGCTCAAATAGGTCATACATTGTTCACCTCGGCGCAAGGCCAGTCGCAGTGGTAATAGAAGCTGCCGGTATTCTTGAGGACGCGGGCCAGTTGTACGCAGCGCGGACGCATGTAGTCGATGTACGCTTGCATGCTGGCGTGGCGGCCTTCAAATGCCCGCTTTTCCTTGGTTTCGCCCCAGAATACTTCGTAGTTGCGGTTGGAGTTGAACGGCGGATCGATGTAGATCAGATCGACGCACGCGTCCGGCAGCTTGGCCAGTTGTTCCAGATTGTCGCCGCAATAGACGACGCGGGTGTCCAGCAGCGACGACGGCCGGCCGGACTGGCGCGGCGCGGGGGCCAGCGTGGGACTTTGCGTTTCGGCGGCGGCAATCCCATTTTTTGCCATTTTTGCCATGGGCGAATATTACCCGGACAAGCCAGCAGTCGCAAGGAGCACGAGGCGAAAGAGGCGATTAAACAGATCAGCAGGATGGGATAAGACTGCATGACATCATCCTGCATATCCTCATTCATCCATGCAGATATCTTCGAGTAAAGTCTCATTTCTGGCCTTGCCGAATCGCCGCGCTGGCGGCGGCCTTCAAGCAATCATTTGCAGGCCATGTTTTTGGATGATGCTCAGCAGCCGCAGGGCCGGGCCGCCGGGCTTGCGCTTGCCTCGTTCCCAGTCGGACACCAGATTCTTGGAAACATTCAGGTAATGGGCGAACACCGGCTGGGAAACCCGCGCACGCTGGCGCAGGACGCCCAGACTGGCCGGAAGGTGGGCATCCACGAGGAATTTCATGCCAGCGCCAGATGAATGCTCCGTGTCTTGAGGACCTGCCCCGAAAACTCCAGGCACGCCTGGATATCCTGACGCTGCAAATCGGGAAACTCGGCCAGCAAATCATCAACCGAATCGCCGCCGGCCAGATATTCGAGAATGATCTGCACGGGATAGCGCAGCCCGCGCACGCACGGCTTGCCGTGGCAAATCTCCGGGTCTACGGTAATTCGCGCAAGCAAATTCTCTTTGAGCATGGTGACATTTTAGCACGGTAAAGCCGGCAATGCCATCTTTCTCGCCCCGGTGGGGGATACGCGGTAAGTGCGCAGGTCCGGGTTTCGTTCCTCCAAAGAATCGTTTTTTCATTTCTGAATTCTTTGCGAAAGGGGAGCCGAATGGTTAGAATGCGAACATGCAAGACGGTAGCGGCCATCTGAACGACGGCTGTAATCCGATGCCGCTTCTTACGATCGGCTACGGCGGAACTCGCTCGTCTGACTCGTTTATCGAGCTATTGCAGCGTTATAACGTCAAATACCTTGCCGATGTTCGGACGAAGCCTTTCTCAAAATTCCGACCGGAGTATTCCAAGGACGTATTGAAGGTGATCCTGAATCGTACCGGTATCGTCTACGTCTATATGGGAGACACTCTTGGCGGTTTGCCGTGCGATCCAACCTGCTATACGGATGGCAAGGTTGATTACCGAAAAGTGCGAGAGCGGGAGTGGTTCATTCGTGGCCTTGAACGACTGGAAGTGGGCTGGCACGCGGGCCATCAAATTGCGATAATGTGCGCCGAGCTTGAACCTAACCGTTGCCACCGGAGCAAGTTAATCGGTGAGGCATTGGTGGCCCGCCACGTCTTGGTCGCCCATATCGACACAGATGGTACGGTAATCACGCAGGAAGCGGCGATGGCCCGACTCAACGGGGGCCAAGGCGTGCTATTCGACACGGGCTACACGTCACGCCGAAGCTATCAGACAATTTCGGCCGAGGAAACTGAATGATCGAGAAGATCGTCACCATTGGCGCGTATGGCTTCGACGGCATCTCCTTCATAAAGGCACTGCAATCGGCCGAAGTCGACCTTTTCGTTGACATTCGCGCCCGCCGGGGCATGCGCGGATCGGCATACGCCTTCGCGAATGCCTTGCGTCTTCAAGCTGCATTGGCATCGGCAGGCATTCGGTATACGCACGCGATTGAGCTCGCTCCAAATGAAGTTGTCCGTGATGCGCAGCGATCAGCCGACGCCGACGCAGGTGTGGCAAAGCGGGTTCGTTCACGTCTCAGCGATACTTTTATTTCAGCCTACGGTGAACAATGCCTATCCGGCTTTGATTCCCGACGTTTTGTCGAGACTTACTGCCACGGAGCGAGGCGACCGGCACTCTTCTGCGTCGAGCGGGAACCCATAGCATGCCATCGTTCCCTTGTCGCCGAAAAACTCGTGAACGACCTTGGCATACCATTGGAGAATCTCAGGCCGTGAACGTCGTCATCGTCGGGAAAACTCGTATGCATGGGGGCATCTGTATCGGTGGGCTCGTCGCATCCAGTGGGCAATCAGTGCGCATTATCCCGGCAGGATTACGCTGCAATCCGAACAATACGCAGTTTCAATTGGGGCAGATTTGGGACCTTGATTTGCGCCCGATGGTCGGTGCTGTAGCGCCACACGTCGAGGATCATGAGTTTACTAAGTCACGCCTGCTGGGCACGGAATCCGACCTGAAAAGATGGATTCTGAGTAAGGTGACACCATGGCAAGGTTCACCCGCTGCTCTCTTCGACGGTGCTCTTCAGTTTCGCCCGAGAGGGACTGGATTTGTACCTACCACGGGGAACGTTTCCCGAGTAAGCACAGGATTCTGGATTCTCCCGTCAGCGATGAACTACTGTCCGTTCAGAAAAGATGATGGAAGCGAAAAGCCACAATACGCGTTGGCGGCAGGCGCAACCTTAATACTGCCATATGTTGGATTCCAACCCACTTTGCCGTCAATACCTGCTGGATCGTTAGTTCGGTTGTCCTTGGCAAGGCCTTGGACAGGTGCCAGTGCGCCTCCCGGCGAGGACCAGCGGCATTCGCTTCAGCTTTCCGGCTGGTATTTAACATGATCGCTGAAGTCAGGGGGCAGTTCGTCCTCGCCTTCGCGCTTCATCACTGCCGCGAAGGCGTCGATGTCCGGACGGCCGACCTTGGCATTTGCTTCACCGGAATCGGGAACCAATCATCGGAATACAGCCCACCCTGATGGGTGGGCTGGGTGCCGATGGGGAAGATGGGGCTATCCACGGCAATACGTCGTGTCCCGGCAGGTTATTATGCGGTGATCGGCGAGGCCTCATCTTGATCCGCCTTTGCCCCTAGGAATCATCGCCTGCATTAGCTGCGCAAGAGGATCGCCCGACGCTGCTGCTCGCTGATCATCATCGACGTGCGCATGATATGATCGAGAATCCGGTCCCCAGTCGTAGAAGACACCCGCGTTCTTTTTGAGGATTGCGTCAGCGTGAGCCTCGGACAATGACAATGGAATACTTGCGAGTTGGGTTGGTCGAACGGAACCGACGATATTAGCGAAAACTTCGACCGTGTATTCTCCCTTAAGGAAAGCGAATCGCGTGCCATCGCGCGGATGTAGAAAATGGTGGTTCGAGGCGACCCCTTCAGCTCCGACAAATAAACCGCTGCCGCGTGCGAGTCGATCATCGCCGTAGACCCAGACGTTAAAGGTCTGCATTGATTCGCTGCGACGGACACGGACAAACATATTCTCGATCAAAAGTCCTCGTTTCCCGGTGCTGTAGAGAAGTGCGCGGAGGAAGACCTTTGGGGCACCTTCTGCGCCGTCGGGCCCGAAAAAAAGAATTGTCGGCCGTGTCATCCTCAGCGAGCCCTTGCGCAAGAGCGTGAGCCATAGGGTAACGGACGACACCACAAGCGATGCGCAGGCGACAATCATAGCGACAACTTGGGAACTCATGTGGCACATCCTCGTATGGCTTGACCCGCGTAGTAGAAAGCGCCGGTTTTCTTGAGGACGCGGGCCAGTTGCACGCAGCGCGGCCGCATGTAGTCGATGTACCCTTGGGTGCTAGCGTGCCGGCCTTCAAATGCCCGCTTTTCCTTGGTTTCGCCCCAGAATACTTCGTAGTTGCGGTTGGAATTGAACGGCGGTTCGACGGCGCTCACCGGAGCCGGATCGATGTAGATCAGATCGACACACCCATCCGGCAGCTTGGCCAGTTGTTCCAAGTTGTCCCCGCAATAGATAACGCGGGTATCCAGCAGCGAAGATGGCCGGCCGGACTGCCCAGGCGCGGGGGCCAGCGTGGGACTTTGCGTTTCGGCGGCGGCAATCCCATCTTTTGCCATTTTTGCCATAGGCGAACATTACCCGGACAGCCAAACAGCCGCAAGGGGCAGGAGCCAGAAGGCGGAAGACAGGAATTTTGGGCACGCGCCGATCAGGCGAAGTCACGGTCAAAATCAGCATGGGAACCGATCCAAAACCAGGTAATCCGGTTGCCACTGCGTCTACCGACGGCGCGGTAGCCGCGCGTGATGCGTGCGGACCAAATGTCCGCAAAACCTTGCAGGGGTTTGAAATGCAGGCCGGGGTGTTGTGGGTTCACCGCAAAATGCCCATAAGCCTCGCGCGCTGCCTGCCGAACCGCCGAAGGGAGCTGGCGATACATCACCCAAAAGCTCGGTAGCGTTTCGGAATCCACGTTTACAACTTGTTCAGGTCTATCGGAGAGGCTTTGCCTTCGGCAATCTCGCGGTCAACCTCGGCTAACCGTTGGCGGAACCGCGCGGATTTTCCCGCCGCCGCAAAACGCTCCTCCCATGCCTGCTCATCATCCTCTTCGGCAAGAAAACGCGCAAACTGCAAGACCGTTCGCGCCTTGTCCTGCGGCAACGCCGCCACAATCGCCGTGGTTTCCTCGACAACGCTCATGCCAGGATTATTGCACGGATTCACCACGCCGGCAAGCAACCGGCAATCCTCCATCCACCTATTTCTGCCGAATCGCCGCGCTGGCGGCGTGGGCGTCCAGATGCTCGGCCTGGGCCATGGCGATGATCGCCGGGGCGTCGGCCTGCAAGCCGGCGGCCTGATATTCCACCACGCTGGAGCGCTTGAGGAATTCATACACGCTGATGCCGCTGGAAAACCGCGCCGTCGTGTTGGTCGGCAAACAGTGGCTTGGCCCGGCCACGTAATCGCCCGCCGCCACCGGCGAATATGGGCCGACGAATACCGCGCCCGCATGATTGATCCGGGCCAGCACCGCCGCGTTATCCCGCGTCTGTACATTCACATGCTCGACGGCAAACTGGTTGGCCAGTTCGATCAATTCATCCAGCGTTGGGCCGATGATGATCGCACTGTGATTTTCCAACGCCTTGGCGATGGCATCGGTTCGGCTCAGGGTTTGTGCCTGCTGCTTCACCTGGGCGATCACCGCATTGGCCAGTTCGCTGCTGGTGGTCAACAAAAACCCGCTGCCGGGATCGTGCTCGGCCTGGGCCAGCATATCGGCGGCAATAAACTCTGCCCGCCCGGTTTCATCGGCCAGAATAAGAATCTCGCTTGGCCCAAGGAATCCATCAATGCCCACACATCCGGCCAGCGCCCGCTTGGCAAGCTGCACGTAGATATTGCCGGGGCCGACGATCTTATCCACGCGCGGGATCAGTTTGGTGCCAAACGCCAGTGCCGCGATGGCCGCCGCCCCGCCGGCACGGATCACCTGCGTCAAGCCTAATTCATGGCAAGCCGCCAGCACCAAATCGCTGCGGCCATATTTGCTGGGCGGTGTACAGACCACAATATCCTTCACACCCGCCACCTGTGCCGGCACCGCCAGCATAATCAGGCTCGATGGATACGCCGCCTTGCCACCGGGGAAATACAGGCCCGCCGAATCCACCGGCGTAAACCGCAACCCCAACTCCACCCCCGCCCGATGCAGCGGCGCAGGATTGGCCGGATAAATATGCTGCTGATATTCGCGCACCTGCCCAATCGACCGGCGAATGGCTGCCATCTGCTCCGCCGGCACCCGCCCTGCCGCTTCGCGCATTTCCTCGGCCCCCACCTGAATCTGCGCCAGCGAAAACCCCGGATCGTCAAACTTCTGGCACGATTCCACCACCGCCGCATCCCCGCGCTCGGCCACATCCGCCATGATCTTCCGCACGGCTTCAACCTGCTTGGCGCGTTCGCC
>Ga0316217_10006833_pt1 | contig 11116 bp, 6 predicted proteins | sample 1anoAmetaG_FD_203633 | JGI IMG/M metagenome (GOLD analysis project Ga0316217, IMG submission 203633) | Freshwater microbial communities from Trout Bog Lake, Wisconsin, USA - 1anoA | ecosystem: Environmental > Aquatic > Freshwater > Lake > Hypolimnion/Profundal zone | place: USA: Wisconsin... | reverse complement strand
CATCCCCGGCAGCTACGGCTATTCCATCACCCCCATCTCCACCACGACCACGACCTTCACCGCCGGCAGCAACGTCACCTTCAACGCCTCGATGCCGGTCCACGGCAGCGATACGGTCATCAACTGGCAGGACAGCCTGGGCCGCACCGGCACCGGCACCTCCTGGGTCTGGACGGTCCCGCCCTTCGATCCGGGCACCCCCGCCGTGCCCGCCACCCCGGTCGGCACCCTGACCACCCCGGCCGCCAACCGGTACAGCGGTCCGACGACCTTCATGACCGGCGGGGCCCTGGTCAAGCCGAACGGGAGCCTGGTGACCGTCAGTGACGCCGCCGCGGCCTCCGCCAGCGGGCTCACCGGGGCGGGCTCGGGGAGCGCCGACATCCGCAACTGGGTCCGGGCGGCCAGCCACGTCCGCTTCAGCACCACCGTCGGCAGCGACCTCCGCACCGTCGATGTGCCGCTGCCCTGGAAGATCACCTACTCCGGCTCCACCGGGAACCCGCTCAGTTCCTACACCATAACCGACCGGGAAGTGAAGACCGCCGCCGACGGTACCACCACGAACTACGGCAGCAACCTGCCGATCGAGATGGACACCTCCTATTCGCTGAGCTCCGGGGACTACGTCCTGTCGGACGATGGCAACAGTGGCGCCACCACCGTCCTGAACACGGTGATCTACCGCAACACCTATCTCACCTGGCTGTTCGCCGGGACCTACACCGACGGCAGCTACTCGGGGAAATACATCGTCTTCGACGCAGCCACCACCGGCCTGGCCGGCGGCCAGGGCAGCAACCTGAGCTGGGGCCAGGGCTATGGGGCCGCCGCCACCGGCAACAGCCTCAAGGTGCCCCAGTACAACCTGAGCGGCACCTACACCGGCGAAGTGACCGCGGATGCCTCGGTGAACGTGGTGCCCTCGCTCACCCGGGTCCAGGCGGTGAAACGGGCCGCCATCTCCACCTGGATCCAGTTCCAGGCCGACGTGATCTGGTGCTACCGCTTCCTGGATCCGATCACCGAAGGCAACAACGGCACTCCGACCACCATCGACAACAACAGCAGCACCACCGTCAATGCCGACACTCGCAGCTACAAGGCCACCCTGTACGGCAACAACTCCGCCTGGACCCTGCTGAACAACACCGATTCGATCGCCTCGACCAACGGCAATTCGGTCAACGGCATGGCCAAGATCGCCTCGCTGATGGCGGACAACGGCACCCCGCTGACCTACGCCATGGCCCGGGGCCTGGCCCAGTTCACCGACCCCGCCAGCGTCATGAACGCCTATGAGACGGGCACCAACGCGCCGTCCCAGTGCATGAACCACTTCCTCATCGTGTTCACGGACGGCGTCGACAACAACGACTCCAATAACGACAACGCCAACGTCACCTCGCCCTACCTGGTGACCACGGGCACCGGCGCCACCGCGGTCACCAGCATCAACGCCAACACCGGCAACAAGGCGATCCTCACCACCACCGGCCAGGCCTCGATCAACCGGAATGGCGGCAACTGGAACATGTTCAACTTCGCCGCCATCGGCGCCCACCTGGGCGACACCTCCATGGGCACCGCGGGGGTCGACTACATGGCCACCCCCGTCAACACCTCGACCACGGCGGCCAGCGCCGCCAATCCGCAGAGCTTCCTGCCCTACTCCATCTACAAGCGCAACACCACCATCTTCACCAAGCCCCACCTGGTCACCTCCATGACCGTGGGGGTCAGCCTGGGCGGGACCATCACCAGCGGCCCCAAGCACGCCCTGTTCCTCACCGCGGCCCTGGGCGACCCCACCACCACCAGCTGGTCCGACGTCAGCACCCTCACCCCCTTCGTCTGGGATCCCGCGGCCAACAACGGCAACGGCGGCAAGCAGACCGGCTCGATCTACTTCTTCGACGCCGGCAACCCCGACAAGTTGACCACCAGCCTGACCTACGCCATCAGGTCGGCGGTGGGCGCCTCGAACATCAACACCGCCACCAACCCGAACACCCCGTTCATCGGCGCCACCCTGGGCGGCGAAATGCTGATCGGCAAGTTCCAGCCCCCGCCCAACGGCGGCTCCATCTGGGGCGGCGACCTGCTCATGTTCGGCACCAAGCTGGTCAACGACCAGCTGCAGATCCTCGACAAGACCGGCGCCGCCACCTCCACGGTGGACGCCAGCACCGCCCAGTGGTCGGCCGCCTCGGCGCTGCTGAACAACGGCCGCGCCTGGAGCGCCCGCAAGCTCTACACCCGGCTGCCCGGGACCAGCACCGCCACCGAAGCCAGCCTGTTCGTCCCGTTCTCCTACACCGGCGACGCCTACACCGCCCTGAAGCCGGTGGTCTGCCAGGCCAGCAACAATCCCAACCTGGCCTCCTACCCGGCGGGCTCCACCGCCCAGCAGCAGGTGATCCAGTGGGCCATGGGCGGCGACACCACCAACCTGGACGCCAGCGGGGTCGCCAAGACCATGCGCGCCAACGTCATGGGCGACATCATCGATTCCTCGCCGGCGGTGCTGGAGTACCTCTACTCGGACGTCTCCGGCAGCCTGACCACCACCCTGTCCGGGGTCGGCGGCACCCGCTTCCGGCTCATCCTGGTGGGCACCAACCAGGGCTGGCTGCACGCCTTCGGGGAGGTGGTCAAGCAGGACCACGCCACCTCCAGCGACACCACCACGCCGATCGTGGTCAAGGGGGCCGTGGACGAGCTGTGGAGCTTCATGCCCACGGATTTCCTCGGCTACCTGGACCAGCTGACCGTGTCCAGCAATCCCCACCGGTTCCTGGTGGACGGCACCCCCGCCATCTACCACCTGGACCTGCCCCCTTCCGGCGGCGGCCGGGGCGACGGGGTCGAGGAAGTCACCAGCGCGCCCGGACCCGAGCGGGCCATGGTGCTGTTCGGCCTGGGCAAGGGCGGACGCAGCTACTATGCCCTCGACATCCACGATCCCTTCAACCCGAAGCTGGTGTGGTCGCTGGTCCCCAGCGAAGCGGCGCTGAAGGATTCCTCCGGCGCTTCGCTGCTCACCGCCCGGATCCTGTCTCGGCCGGGGGCCCCTTCGGCCGCCACTGTCCTGAAGGTGGTCCAGAACCTCGGCTATTCCACCTGCACTCCCGGCATCGGCCGGCTCACCCTCACCGACAGCACCGGCAAGCCGGTGGTGCGGGACGCCGTGTTCCTCGGCGGCGGCTTCAGCGTGCCCGAGGTGGAAGCCAATTTCCCCGACGCCAACAACAAGCCCACGCCCCTGGGCCGCTCGGTCCTGGCCCTCGACATGTATACCGGCCAGATCCTGGCCGCGGTGGACCTGACCAGCAGCACCACCCAGGACGCCAACGGCAAGGCGCTCACCCCGGGCCCCATCTACAAGGGCGTGGTGCCGTTCGAGTTCATCGTCGGCTCCGGAATGGTCCAGCGCGCCTATTTCACCGACTTCTGGGGCGGGCTCTGGTCCTGGGGCAGCCAGCAGACTGACAGCCAGGCAACCCTCACCGGGGGAGCGGCCAACCCGACCTACAATTACCGGCTGGACAGCTCCGACCTGGCGGCCTGGACCACCGACGGGGCGGCCACCTCGAATCCGGGAATCCGGCTGGTGGCCAAGGACATGAGCGGCAACCTGGTCACCCTCTCCAACTACACGACCTCCCAGTACTATTACAGCGAGGCGCTCTATTCCACGCTGCCGGCGCCCTTCCGGGTCGGCTCCTTCCCCGGCGTATCGAAGAACGCCACCGGCCCCGTGCCCGCCACGGTCGGGATCGCCCTGGAGAGCGGGGACCGCAACAACCCGCTGGACTACAACTACACCACGGTCGCGCCGATCACCCGGCCCAGCAACCACCGGCTGTCCGTGGTGTTCGACCGCCAGGACAGCCTGGCCTGGGGCAGCGTGGCCAATCCGATCCTCATCTCGAGCGGTTCCACCGCGGTCCTGAACGCCTACCCGAGCACCGGCTCCTACCAGTTCGGGGACGCCACCATCACCCCGGGGAGCACCAGCTACTACCTGGCGCCCACCCCCAACTCGGGCGCCAAGTTCGGCTACTACCGGAACTTCCCGGCGATCTCCAGCGCCGGGCTGCTGCCCAAGGGGATCAACACCCCCACCGTCATCGCCGGCAGCCTGTTCTATTCCTACTTCAGTCCCACCGTCGCCGATCCCTGCACCGGCGGCACCGGCAACACCTACACCGGCCTCATCTGCGACGTGCTCAGCCCGATCGTCGCCGACACCCGGACCACCGTGAACTGCGCCAGCGGCCTCACCGGCTTCACCTTCACCGGCGTGGCCTCGGACTTCATGGCCCTGGGCACCCGCGGAGTGATCCAGGTGGGCACCCTGGCCGCCGCCAACCCGACCCCCGGCACCAGCCAGACCGTCCTGGCCGCCGAGACGATCAAGGGCAGGACCAGCGTCATCTACCCCAAGGCCCGGGTCTGGCGCACTGTGCATTAGCGATGGCATGAACCTGGGCGCCGGATCGCTGGCCACGATCCGGCGCCTTCGGCGTCCGGGGAAGGCGTATAGTCTCCTTGGCCCCGGGGCCAGGGAGGCTGCCATGGCGGAACCCAGAACCTTGCCCGACCTGCTGGAGCGGGTGCGGGCCTTCCAGGAAAGCCGGGTCCTGCTGACGGCCCTGGAACTGGACGTCCTGCCGGCCTGCGCGGCCGGCGCCAGCGCGGCCGAGGTGGCCGCCGCCATCGGCGCCGAGCCCCGGGCCACCGGCATGCTGCTGCACGCCCTGGCCGCCCTGGGGGTCCTGGAGAAGCGGGACGGGCGGTTCCAGCCCACCCCCGCCGGCCGGGCCCTGGGCGGCCAGCGGGCCGGGATGCTGCACCTCGCCCACCTGTGGGACCGCTGGTCCGGGCTGACCGGGTGCGTGCGGGCCGGAACCTCCCGGCATGCCGGCCCGCCGGGTGGCCAGGTGGAGGATTTCATCGCCGCCATGCAGGCCCGGGCCAGCGTGGTGGCCCCCGAGGCGGTGCGGATCGTCGGGACGGCCGGGGTGCGCCGGCTGCTGGACGTGGGCGGCGGGCCCGCCACCTTCGCCCTGGCCTTCGCCCGGGCCTGTCCTGACCTGCGGGCCGAGGTGCTGGACCTGGGGCCGGTCGTGCCCATCGCCCTGGGCCACATCCGCGCGGCCGGCCTGGCGGACCGGGTCACCGTGCGGGAGGGCGACCTGCGCACCGGGCCCCTGGGCGAGGGCTACGACCTGGTGCTGGTCTCCGCCATCTGCCACATGCTGGGCGAGGACGAGAACCAGGACCTGCTGGCCCGCTGCGCCCAGGCGCTCGCCCCCGGCGGCCGGGTCGCCATCCGCGAATTCATCCTTGATCCCGACCGGGCCGGCCCGCCGGTGGCGGCCCTGTTCGCCCTGAACATGCTGGTGGGGACCGCCCGGGGCAACACCTACACCGAGGCCGAGTACCGGGACTGGCTGGCCCGGGCCGGGTTCCGGGATCCGGTCCGGCCGGAGGGCGGGGACTGGATCATCGCCACCCGGGCGACGCCCCCGTGAGCCGCCAGCCGGGCGCCTAGAAACTAGCCAGCGAGGTTCCCCGGCGCCGGCCGCCCCCGGCCGGTCCGGCCCAAGTGCTGCGGGCAGTCGGCTCGGCCAGGGCTGGCGGAGGCCGGCTTGGCCTCCATCCTTGCCGCCATGGTCCGCCATCCCCCGCCCCCCGCTCCCGTCAGCTCCCCAGGCCCGGCGTCCGGCCGCGCCGGCGGCTTTGTCCTGGTGGAGGTGCTGCTGGCCGCCTTCATCCTGGCCGTGGGCCTCCTGGGCCTGGCCGCGCTGCAGGTGGCGGCCGAACGGGTCCGGGCCGCGACCCGCGCGCGCACCGTGGCCCTGGCCCTGGCCGCCAGCGCCCTGGAGCGGGGCCAGGCCGGAGCCTCCGGCCATGATCCGGACGGCCGGCCGGTGCCCGGCCCGCGGGGCCGGTTCACGGTGACGGTGGGCGCGGCCGCGGGGCCGGCGGGCACCCGGTCCCTGCGCGCCACCGTGGCCTGGGCGGAAGCGGGGGAGCGCTCCTGGCGCCTGGAGCGGCTCCGGCCGTGAGCGGGGCCCCGCCCGGGCGGCACCCGGCCCGGAGGCGGCTCGGCTTCTCGCTGGTGGAGCTGCTGGTGGCCGCCCTGCTGCTGGGGCTGCTGCTGGCCGGCATGGCCCGGGTGTTCCTGGCCTGCCTGGACGGCTGGGGCCGGGTCAACCGGGCCCTCGCCGCCCAGCGGGCCCTGCGCTGGGCCGTGGCCCGGATCAGCGAGGACGTGCAGCTGATGGGCCTCCGGTTGCCGCCGCCGGAGCTGCGGCCGCCGGAGCCGCCCGGGCCCGGCGCCGTCCTGCTGCTGCCGGACCGGCCCATCGGGTCCGGGGCCGCAGGAAGCGCCGACGAGCTGAGCTTCCTCCTGGACGCGCCCATCCCGGTCCCGGCCGTCCTGGCCGGGGCGGTCGCGGGCGCGGGGTCGGAGGCCGCCGTGCCGGTGCGCTGCGCTGCCAAGGTGGAACTGGCGGCCGGGGACCTGCTGCTGGTGCTGGACGGCCGGTTCGAATGGGCGGAGGTCCGGCAGCCGGTGCGCCTGGCCGCCGGGGCGGCGGCCCCGATGGTGGTCAGCGGCCTGCGCCGGCCCCACCCGGCCGGCACCCGGCTCCAGCTGGTCCGGCCCCTGCGGGTGGTGCGCTACGCGCTGGTCCAGCCGGCCCCGGAGGCGGGCCTGGAAGCGCCCCGGCCGGGGCAGGGCGGCCCCTCCCTGGTGCGGTTCGAGGCGCCCTGGCGGGGCTCGATGCCCCGCTGGGCTGGCCTGCTGGGCCGGCAGCCCGGTCCCGGCGGAGGCAGCGAGGTGGTGGCCGAGCAGGTCGCCGGGTTCCGGGTCGATCTCAGCCTGGATGGCCGCTTCCCCGGGATCCGGGGCGCCGGCCCCAGGGCCCCGGCCGGCAACCTGCAGGCCCTCCGGACCCTGGATCCGGGGCCGGCCGACCCGCTCTGGTTCCGCCGGCACCCGGCCTGGCTGCGGCTCACCCTGGAGGTCCGCGAGGCGGATGCCCGCGGGCGTGGCCACGCCCTGACCTGGGACCTGGCGCCCCGCAACTTTGGGCTGGCGGCAGCACGGCCGGCTGACCTGCCATTGGAACAACCGGGTGGTCGGTCGGAAGCGCCGGAGTCCGCTCCGGCCGGCGGTGACCGGTGAACCGGCCGACGGCCGATCCGGGGCAGCGGGGCGGGGCGGCCCTGCTGGTGGCCTTCAGCCTGGTGCTGCTGCTGGCCGCCGGCGGGCTGGGGGTCAGCCGCAACCTGCTGCGGGAGCTGGCCCTCTGCGGGGACGCGGCCCGGGGGGCCGAGGCCGCGGCGGCGGCCGATTCCGGGCTGGACTGGTGGCTGGCCTGGGCCGCGGAGCCGGCCGGGCGGGCGTTCCTGGCCGGCCTGGAGCCGGGCTCCGAGGCCGAGGCCCCGGTCCCGCCGGACCAGGGCTTCCGGGTGCGGGTCCGGCACCTGGGCTCCTGGCCCCCGGGAGAACCGGACGAACCAGCACCCGAACCAACAGGCGAGCCATCCATCGAACCAGCGACCGAACCGGCAGCGGCCCCGGCCACGCTCTGGCTGGTGACGGCCGTCGGCACCTGCCGGCGTGGGCCCCGGTCCCCGGCCGGGTCCGGCTTCGCCCAGGCCCGCCAGGCCTACGCCCTCTGGCCGCCGGGGCCGGACGGGGACCGGGGCCCGCGCCTCCTGGCCTGGCTGAGCCTGGCGGGCGGCCCGGCCCAGGCCGGCTGGGAGGAGCCTACTTCAGCCACTTGGCGGTGAGCCGGTCGACGGTGCCGTCCTTCAGGACGACCTTCAGCCCCTTGTTGATCAGGTCCAGGACCCGGGTGTTGCCCTTCTTGACCGCGATCCCGTAGTGTTCGATGGTGAAGGGGGCGCCGACGATCATGAGCCTGGCCTTGTACTTCTCGTTCTGCAGCACATAGCTGGCGGCGGTGGGGGCGTCGATCACCACCGCGTCGATGCGGCCGGCGGCCAGGTCCTCGACCGCCAGTCCGGCCTCGTCGTAGCTCTTCATGTCCAGGTTGCGGTGCTTGGCCAGCTCGATGGCGCCGGTGGTGCCGATCTGGGCCCCCACCTTGCGCCCGCTGAACTGGGCCAGGGTGGTGAGGCCCCTGAGGTTGCGGTTGACCATGAGCACCTGGCCGGCGTTCACGTAGGGCACCGAGAAGTCCATGGTGGCCCGGCGCTCCTCGGTGATGGTCACGGCCGAGAGCACCGCGTCGTAGTCGCCGGAACCCAGGCCGGCGAAGATGCCGTCCCAGGCGGTGTTCTTGATGACCGCCTCGAAGCCGGCGGCCTTGGCCGCCGCCTTGATCAGGTCGATGTCGAAGCCGACCACGGCCTTGCCGGAGTCAAGGAATTCCATGGGCGGAAAGCTGGCGTCGCTGCCGAAGACCAGCCGGGCGGGGCCCGCGGCCGCCACGGTGGCGGTCGCCAAGCCGGCCAACGCCAGCAGGAGCTTCCGGAATATCCGCATCTTCTGTTCTCCCAAGCCGCACGTCTCAAGTCTCAAGCCTAGAAACCCCCCCGGCGGCTTTCAACGATAATTGGAATAAATAATTCCAGAACCATCGGCTCCGGCCGGGGCCGGACGATCTGGGCAGTCGTGCTAACATCAGCGGGTGGAGCATGAGCAAGCTGATCTATTGAAACTGATCCCGAAGAAACAGTTCGGCCAGCATTTTCTTATCCAAAAATCCGCCATCCGGGGCATCGTCGAGGCCGCCCTGGCGGCTCCGGCGCCGCATCTGCTGGAGATCGGGCCCGGGCCCGGAGTCCTCACCGAAGGCCTGCTGGCCGATGGCCGCCCGCTCTGGGCCCTGGACCTGGATCCCGACGCCATCGCCGTGCTCGGCCAGCGGTTCCCCGGGGTGCCCCACTTCCACCCGCTCCTGGGCGACGCGGTGCAGGCGCCGCTGGACTTCGGCGGCCCGTTCAGCGTGGTCGGCAACCTGCCCTACAACGCCGCCACCGCGATCCTGACCCGGTTCCTGGTGGAGCCGCTCCCGTGGCTGCGGATGGTCTTCATGTTCCAGCTCGAGGTGGGCCAGAAGCTGCTGGGCCGCCCCGGCGAGAAGGAATACGGCCCGCTGTCGGTCCTGGCCCAGCTCAGCTGCCGCCTGACCCGGCTGATGAAGCTGGGGCCGGGGGCCTTCCGGCCCGCGCCCAAGGTGGATTCCATCGTCCTGCTGTTCGAGCCCGCCGCCGGCCCGGAGCGCCTGCCCCAGGACCGGCGGCAGGCGCTCCTGGGCCTGCTCCACCTCAGCTTCCGGCACCGCCGCAAGACCCTCTACAACAATTGGCTCGGCCGGTTCACCCCGGACCAGGCCCGGGGCATGCTGGCGGCCGCCAGTTTGCCCGCCACGATCCGGGCCGAGGCGGTGCCCCCGGAGGCCTGGCTCACCCTTTTGCAACTGACGCTTTCAACCGCGCCCTCCTAGAGCGAGCACCCCATGCAGATCACTTCACCCCCCTTCGAACGCTGGCAGGACCTGCCCGGGAAGGACGAACTCAGGCTCATCCCCATCGGCGGCCTGGGCGAGTTCGGCATGAACGCCCTGGTGGTCCACACCGCCAAGAGCCTGTTCCTGGTCGACTGCGGCCAGCTGTTCCCGTCCGAGGACCAGCCGGGCATCGACAGCATCGTCCCCGACTTCGCCTACCTGGAGCCGTTCGCCGAACGCATCGACGCCGTGCTGCTCACCCACGGCCACGAGGACCACCTGGGCGCGCTGCCCTACTTCCTGGAGCGCTGGCCGGTGCCGGTCTACGGCTCCGCCTTCACCATGGGCATCCTCGAGGGCAAGCTCAAGGAACACAACCTTTGGAGCCCACGGCACATGCACGTGGTGGAGGACTTCGCCCGGCTGAAGGTCGGCGGCGGCGAGATCCAGGCCGAGTGGATCCCGGTCACCCACAGCATCCCCGACGCCTGCGCCATCGCCCTGCACACCCCCTGGGGCGTGCTGCTGCACACCGGCGACTTCAAGCTGGACCCCACCCCGGTGGACGGCCGGGTCACCGGCACCGAGCGGCTGCGGGAGCTGGGCGACGCCGGCGTGACCGTGCTGCTGTCGGATTCCACCAACGTCCTCAACACCACCCCCACCCCCAGCGAGCAGGACTGCAAGGAGGGGCTGCGGGACGCCTTCCGCAGCACCAAGGGCAAGCTGTTCATCGCCACCTTCAGCTCCAACATCCACCGGATCCAGACCCTGCTGGACCTGGCCTACGAGGAGAAGCGCAAGGTCTGCCTGCTGGGCCGGTCCATGGACCGCAACGTGACCACCGCCCGGGCCCTGAAGCGGCTCTCGCTGCCGGACGACCTGTTCATCGACCCCAAGGAAGTCCACATGTTCCAGCCCAGGCAGGTGCTGGTGCTCTGCACCGGCACCCAGGGCGAGGAGATGAGCGCGCTCTCCCGGGTGCTGCGGGGCGAGATGAAGGGCCTGCGGATGGTGGACGGCGACCGGCTGGTGCTCAGCTCCCGGGCCATCCCCGGCAACGAGGTGGGGATCTCGCGGATGCTGGACACCGCCGCCCGGCTCGGGGCCGAGACCACCATGGAGGGCATGGGCCGGGTCCACGCCACCGGCCACGGCCACCGGCCGGACGCGGCCGAGATGATCCGGCTGGTGCGGCCCCGCTACATGGCCCCGGTGCACGGCACCTACCGCAACCTGAAGGTCCACGGCGAGCTGGCCCAGTCCATGGGCTACCCCAAGGACCGGGTGCTCTACCTGGACGGCGGCGAATGTCTGCAGCTCAAGCGCAACGGCGCGGCCAACCTGGCCGGCAGCGTGCCGGTGGGCAAGTGCTTCGTCGACCAGGGCGTCAGCCACATGGTGGACGCCCGGGTGATCCACGACCGGCTGATCCTGCAGGAGGACGGCATCGTCGTGGCCACCCTGCTGGTGGACCCGGCCACCGGGGAGCTGGCCGGGGACCCCACCATCCTGAGCCGGGGCTTCGTCGTGCTGTCCGACGACCAGACCTATGGCCACCTGCTGCGGGAGACCGTGCGGACCACCTTCGAGGCGGCCCCGGTGGAGATCCGCAAGAA
>Ga0316217_10006831_pt1 | contig 11119 bp, 5 predicted proteins | sample 1anoAmetaG_FD_203633 | JGI IMG/M metagenome (GOLD analysis project Ga0316217, IMG submission 203633) | Freshwater microbial communities from Trout Bog Lake, Wisconsin, USA - 1anoA | ecosystem: Environmental > Aquatic > Freshwater > Lake > Hypolimnion/Profundal zone | place: USA: Wisconsin... | reverse complement strand
CTGTAGTATGAAACTTGCACCAAATTTACTTGAAATTGAGAAGGACTCACCGTAAAATCTTGTCCATCGATTCCTACAGCGAACTGCAGACTCGTGATGTCCACAGCCGAAAGAGGGTCATCTTCGAATGCCTGCTGATAAGAAATGTCGATCCTGTTGAGCACATCCACTAGAGACTGGATGAAGATGACAGATAGGACTACAATGATCACGAGAGAAAGAATGCCGCCGAAGATAGTTTCAAGGTATGAAGAACTTTTGATTCTAAGGGTGGGCACTGAAGAGAACAAGTCAGCTTTGTAGACCACTCTCTGAAGTTTCTCCTTGATTCCCATAAGATATGGATATTATTGCGCTCAGCTTATTATTTCTGATTAACAACTCATATGTTACGTTTTAAATCGTGGCCATTTGACCAAAACAAGACAGTCTCATTGGACCACCTCAAGACTAATACTTAAATATGCTTTGCATCTTTGTCTGAAACGCCACATTATAATTGATAATTAATTTGAAGTGTGACCGCATTCAGTTTGGCCTTTACATAAAATGCGAAAATACCTTCTTAGCAGTTTGTGGACTGCCAGCTTAGCTTTCAAAGGCCTGCATATTTTTTGATGCGATAAAGAGGTTAATATTATTTATTGAACTTACCAAGAAAGTAGTGTATTGAAGATGGATAATTTGGAATTCTGTCTAATTTGAGCCAGCTATGAATTCCTAAGCAATCTCACTTCTTTTCTTTATATTTCTCCATTCATTAATTTTTTTATCAAGATTTATGCTTATGATTGGCCATCGATTATGAGCAGTAATATGATTAGCACTTGATAATCCAACCAGTTCGCATCATTATCAGCGAAATGAAGCTTTCCTGAGTCTCTTTAATCGAATTGGCAAAACTAGCTGCTGGACAATATAGATTAAAAAACGGTTTAGACCAAATTTCTTAACTACCATTACTATACTGCATAAAATGAGTTATTTATAGTTGAATTGCCTATTTAAGAACTTAACCTTCTATATTTTAAAGGCCTTCCAATTTTTGAAAATAAAGTTTGAAGTGATAAAAAACCTAAACAAGCCTTTAAATTCTGTTTCTATATTTGGTGAATTTCTCGAAAAATGAATTGTTATTTATATTTAACCTCCGCTTTATTTTATTAGCTTATTTCAAATAGTTAAAGGCATAAGAAGACTGAATGGTATGATGATCTATGATGCGAAAATTTGGTTTTGGATGATGAATGCCTATGGGAATCAAGAAACCATGATGAACTTTTTTAGATCAAATAAACAGTCAGCTTGGCTGCGATTACAACACTTGAAAGCAATATTTCAAGAAATATATCTAAATCAAAGCTTTAGATAAGGATTTTTACCTAGATTAGGGAGGTACTTAACACCCCTTTATTTAAAGCTAGGAAAGCTAGTCTTTGTAATTGGTATTTTTATTGATCGAAAGAATCTAGTGCTCAGAGCCTTCCCAAACCTTTTTTGATAGATTTTTCATGAGCAATTCTGCAAAAATAATCAAATAAAGTAGTTATCCCAGTTGTTCCTTGGATCGTACTGGTAACTCTCCAACTCCATCAGGCCTAGGTCAACAAACTCTTCTTATTTCTCAGCAGCATATAAGGCAGAGTGCTCTAGGGTTAGACCGACGGCCGGTTATTCGAGGTGCGCAGCATCTAGCTTCATTTCCTCCGTTGTTTTTTTTATTTAGTTATCTTTGGGCTTTTTCTCTTATATCAAGTATTCCAGGGTCTTGATGATTTCGGTTATAGATCCGTACTTGAGCAACATTTTTTGGTGGTGAGAGTGGCATTGGCTTGGATCCCGTGATTTAATCACTTTGCTCATCTTCACGTTCAGCTTCAGTTTTCGTTTCTCTTTTTTCTATAGAAGAGGCTGAAACTCTATCAAAAATTTAAGGTATCGCTTGGACTCAGTCGGATTCCAGTTGCTTTTCTCTTTTGGATCAGGTTTTGGGCTTTTTGATTTTGGAACGATCTTTTTCTTGATTTGTTAAGGCTGATTATTAGGTTTTGAGTCTTCTAATATCGTAGAGGTCGCTTTTGGGTTGACTGTCTCTTCGTAGGGGATAATTTAGAGAAAAAAGTTCATCTGGGATTGATTTTTGGTGTTCTTGAGATAAGATTAATTATAAGATTAATTTGTGTTTGGAGCTAAAAGCTTAAGATTACGAATATAAGGCACATAATAGCTTTTTTCAGCCCAAAAACTTCATAAAGGCTCATGGTTTTTATGACACAATAACGATTGGGCTATATTTTGAAATTTTGCCACCATGTTTTATGTATCAAGATTATTAAGCAAGTTCAGGGAAAATTGATTAAATCAGGCCAAAATGCATTTTTTCGACTCTTCTCTATCGACTTAAACAAATGAAATCCTGCCAGAAGTTTTGATCGTTTATTTCTTTAAAAAATCTTTTGTGTTTACCTCACTCAATACCTGGAATCTTAGAAATCAAATTAGAAGCAGTTCAATAGTTATAGAATTGCCGAAAAACCCTTGAGGCATAAAAATAAGCTGTTTTGTACTTCTAAAAGGCTGACTTTATTTTTCGGCTAAGATATATCCAAACTTCAAAACTAAGAAAACCAAAGACAAAAACTTTTTAAAACGTCTCAATTCAGTGGTAATACGCAGCTACGAGTAAAAAGATGCTATTTGCAAACCGATATAAAAATTTCGCATTTTAAATGCCTAAGTTTCGTATTTTTATCAATCCCAATCGTTACAAGAGCAACTTAAAAAATAAAATCGCAAAGACTTCGCAAAATGTTGATGTATAGACAGAATGTAAGCTAAACCTCAAGGGAAAGACAGTTTCATTTCTTTTAAGTTTTTTAATATTTATCAGAAAGGAGAACATCAGCCAACTGACAATCAAGGTTGTTCCGTTTGAAATCTGTCGAACTAAATTGATCTATGGCCATAATCAAACAGTTTCATGCGCAAACGAACACTTATCACCTCTTACATTTGGGTAATTTAGACTATTGATCATGCGCCACTAAAAATTCAAGGCTTTCAAATACAAAAAGCTCACTAAAATAGCTTATTCTCTCAGTCAAAATACAAAAAATAAGGCTCTAGTTTTACTCTCTCTGAAGTTTAACTCGAAGATAATGTTTGAGGTCAGAACGATGAAAAATATAGAATCGGCTAATTAAATCACCCAGAATCACATATTTTAGCAGTGAAGCCATTAAAAAACAAATTGGAAATCTCTAATAAAAAAACGGCCGAAAGTACACTTCTTCGTAAAGAAGTATATATGAGCGAATTCATGAAGACTTTAAATAAAAGAGGCAAAAATCTGATGAAATTCCATATAATCATAGCATTTCTATAGAACTGAGAACGATAAAGTTGATCAAACTTAAAAAGAGCTAATTTGAAGTATTTCAGCTAACACGCTCTATTCAATAAAAAGGATGATGATAGATTAGATGAAGCTTGCGTTCAAGTATATTGCTTTCTTTAATGTTTTGATTAAATACGGAGAAATTTATCATTTTGGCAAGACAGTAAATGGCTAGTACTAACCATTACTACTTTCTTAAATGGGATTGGCATAAAAACAGCGATAGAACTGGATTCCAAAGCAGCCAGTCAAGACAGAAGTTACTAAATTACGGTGCTTGTTCCAAATAATAGCCAAAAAGACGAAAAACAATTTTCAAGTGAAATGATAGAGATTATTTGATATTTTCTTATGCCTTGATGTATTATTTTGCTGATCTCAAGATGGACTATCAAAATTTTCCTTAATGCTGTAAAATTAATAAGCTGCCATTTTTTTAATTACTATAAAAGTCTATTTTGCATATTATCCTCAAACTTGAAAAATTGGGGCACAGTTATTAATTAAGAGTTGTTCAATAAAATTTCGGTAGAGATAGTGCCAGAATACCTAAATTTTAGCAATAGCTTTTAAAATGTTTCTTCTTTAGGAAGAGGCGGGACCAGCTAATTAATAAGCCATAATCAAACACGTATGCTTAAGATGAGTAAATCTTTGATATCTGCTAATTCATAATCTACTGAACAATAAATGATAATTGATCACTTCCTCTTTCCTCCTTTTTTAGGTTTCTCACTGCTCTAGTCATCTTATTATTCCTCGTACTATTCCTCTTCTGAGCCTGCCTCTTCAGCACCATTAAACTAAGATTCCTCATCCTCCTCTTACTCTTCCTCAGCATAGTCTCCATTTAGATCTCTTTCATCAACAAGTTCAAGGCTCTTGATACTGGATATGTTGAAAAGTACCTGTCAAACAATATGGGGCGATAGTTGTGCTGCGAGGCAACGGGATTACCTGAGAAGTCCACTTCCTGCAGGTACTTAAGTACTGACAGTCTCTTCAGGTTATCTAAAGATTCCAGCGAATTTTGCATCAAGAGGATCTGAGTAAAAGTAGGGATCGTAACTAATTTGTTGATGATGTTGTCTTTGAATCTACATAGGATCAAATCTACCGATTCTAGCTAAGATCAATGGCTGTTAGTTTCCAGTTTGGCAAATTTTACAAAGAATCCAAACCACAGCGCCTTAACATTAGAACTTTGACTTTTTTAAAACGCTAGAGAACTTTTTTGATTTCCTCAGTAAAGTGGCCAATGGGAATTTCGGAAAGGTCCATCATAGTTATGTTGTCATTTTCTTTCTAGAGGCGCCTTTTTATCTGCTCTAATGCGCTCATTTTAGATTATATGATTGAGTATAGTACAACATGCGATTTAAAAAGGAGCTTCTTAGTTTGAGAGAAAGTCTCCGGAAATAATCATTTATATGAATTTACAAAGTTGTGAGGTTTACAAGGGTCTGTGGGTTTTTAGATTTCAACAGCGATTGCGCATTGTTAAACGTCATATTTTGTAGGAGTGACTTCCGGTTAACTTGACTTGATTTTGCCAAAAATGGTATTTTGAAGCACCTTACACTCGAGATCTCAACTCTTAGCTCTTGGGCTGTAAAAAGAAGGAGAAACAGTACAACTTCAACTCTTAGTCCTCTATACTGCCTAACTCTTTAAGCAAAAAACAGCCCAAAACAGCTAAAAATGCCAAAAGCAACTCAGATATCACTGCTCATTGTCTAGAATTATGCTAAACCCGTCAAAAAATATTACTTTGTCATTTTTTACTTATAATAAAAGTTAAGTATATAAGCTTAAGAATGCTTTGGGTAGCCTATTTCTAAGCAGTCCTGCGGAATGTTGAAAACTGGCAACTGAGTGAAAAATAAAAATAAAATAGGCGGTAATTTCCTTATTTGATTTGTTGCTCAAAACAATTATTCCAGTAGTTAAATATCTAGCTTTATAGTATACTAAATTTGCAAGAGATCGTAGCTCGAACGCTCAGTGTTGCCTAAAAATCATACTATGCTAGAAAGATGAATTGCAAGACTCCATACATGAATAGCGATAAAATAGAGGCTGAGTGCTAAAGTTCTAGCCAACTTTGAGCATCTTAACTGTAAGTAGCTCATCAAATAAGCCATAGTCATTCGTAAAAATGCAAAGCTATAGCCTAAATTACGATGACTATCTCGATTTGATACTAATTTGCCGTTTGCTTGAGAAAAGTTGACATCTTGAGTTCAATCAAATTCTGCATAACTTCGATGGGAGGTGCAATAAAGTATTGTAAGTGATGGATTCTTCATTTCATTTGAAATCGCTTTACGCTAGTCAGGTTTTATTGAACAAATTAATCTATTGTTTCGCCATCAATTACGCATCATTTATGATTTGATGAACTGTCGGATCAAGGGGATCCTGTGATTTACTAGCAAATATGCAGCAAATATCAGACTAGCTTAACATTTACTCTTTAAATAAAAATGAGTGTTCAGAATCTATAAATCCTTATTACATCTCTTTTTGCTTAATTTTAATGAGCTGGATGGACTGCGAAGTTTTGGGAAAACTAAACGTACCGAATGGGTTAATCTTGCTTTTGATTGAAAGTTCACTCCAATGTCTAAGCAGTTTCGTTTGTGACAACGTAAATAAAACTAAAATAAGACGGAATGATAAAATAGAAAAATAGTAATTTGTTTTTCACCGCGTGCCTTGAGATCGGCTATTCAAAGAGAGAATATCATCTTACAACCCAAAAATTCGAGTAATAACTATTCAGCAAGTGCTTATTCAATTCAATAGAGTGTTGAATATGTAGAAAAGCTTTCAGATAATCAAGAGATCTACAGTTTACTTTCTGTTCACCAGAAGACTGCTGTCTCGAAATCGACCATTATGAACTATTTGAGGATAAAATGATCCATATTACTTTTACTGAGCTACTTATTCAAACCTTGATTGCCAGATTGTGTTTTTATTTTTCAGCTGAAAATCAGAATTCTTCAAATCTAATTTACAAACAGTAACGCACTGTTAAGATCTTTAATCGACAAGCATTATTTAAAGTACCTACTTTGTACATAAATACTTAGTTTTTTAAGATCAGACTTATCTCTTTTATTAAAATATACAGACGTAAACAATTAGAGACCCAAACAAAACTAAGGAAGGAAACTTTTGTTAAATTAAAAAGGGTCAGCTTGTTGTTGAAGATAAAGATCGATCTTTTTGATCCTCAATAAGAAAAATCAGGAAGTAAAAGGATCAATAAAAATCATAGAATTAGTCCACTATATTTTGCTAAGACTAAAATTCTTTGAGCTCAAAAAACAAGTCTTCATTAGGGTTCTGCAGAAAAGAATCTAGAGCGAAAAAGTTATCTATCCTTTCGTCCAATCTTTAGACCACAGCTTGCTAGCTTTACTCACTGTTGAGAGCTTATTCTTTGATAGATATCTTTTTCTGCATATTTTTCTTGCGCAGGAGATGCGAGTTGCAAAGGATTATGTTGTCGATGCTTTCATATTTCATCAACATTTTTTGGTGATGGCTCCTGCACTGAGTTGGTGTCCTGTTCTTGATGATTTTGCTCATCTTCACATGGATGCCAGCAACTCTCCTTTTATCCGAATCCAAATCAAAGAGGTGTCTTTGGTCGACTAAGAAGTTGACGTACTTTTGTTGTTCAGTGAGTCCCCAGTGGCTAGCCTTAGGTTTGCGTTTGTTTTTGATCACTTTTTAGGGCGTTTTTGTCTCTCCATCATTGGAGATGTAAGTTAGTGAAGGAGATTAGTTGGTAGAATCTGCAAACTCATAAATGTTCACCTTATTGCCTTGATTTTTTGTCATAATTCCTCTTAAAACTAATTATTATAAATCCAGTAATTTGGCACCTCCATTTGAATTCCTCAAATAACGAGCTTCAAAGGTAGTGCGTAGATGCTGAAGGCACCAATCTAAACATCATTTTGTTCATTTTTGCATATTTGGCTCTAACCATAGCTTTGCCAGAATGAAGCATGTTTCAGTAAGGGTCAAATACTAAACATTTTATATTCAGTGAATCATAAAAGCTGATGTGATTTGCCTAACGTTGCAGTAGGATAAATTTGCCTGCTATTTGTTTCTTGAAGAGTCGACTTTTTTGATATTATTGGTCTCAGTAAAAAAGTAAAAAGAATTAAGAAACAATTAAACCATGGATGTAAATTGTCGAATCTCAACGTCTTGAGCCTAAAAAAACCCATTTAGTATGTATCTTAATATTTTATTTTATAGTTTCAAAATGGAGGATTGCAAGGCTATAATACGGATTTGTCGCAATCAAAAAAAAGATGGGCAGGATATCTACTTTAGAGTCAAAAATAGTGGTTATTTAGATTGCTTATAGTCAGCATTCTTAACCTTTTCATTCTTAAGCTATTACCAGATTCAAATACCTTAGCCTTAACTTTCGAGGAGATAATTTAATGCTCACCAAGATTTTGCAAGTGTATATGAATTCGGTTATTAATAAATAATACGACTGTTATTAATTTGACTAACAGTTATTTATTAACCAAACATTGTCAAATTCAGCAAATCATCAAGAGAATAGGCCCAAACCAAATTTCAGAGATGTGACTGCTCGCAAAAAACAAGACGCTTTCAAATACTGCAGCCGGAACATTCATGTTTATTCCTGGTATGAGGAAGATTATGTATCGAAAAAAATAGCACTGAAACGGTAGAGTCTTCTTTTGAAAAAACTGCATATCTTTCTAGATTTGAATTGTTTTGAATCAAGTAAGGTTTTTCGGTGAGCTATTATGACTAAGACTTTGCATTCTAGGGTAATCAAGATAGCCAAAAAAATAAAAAGTATCTTCACCCAGATATTAATTCTTAGACCAAATTCTTATTAAGTCTGGTGAGTGGAGCAGTTGATTTTTATCATTTCTTTTGAATGAATTACCCTTTTGCTTTTTTAATATTAATCAATTTTATAAAGAGACTGAGGGGTAAATCAGGACTGGAACATAAGGGATAATTATTTTCTATTGAAGATAACCTTTTTTCTTTCGGTTCTAAGGTGTTTGATAAGAATTAAACAGTTAAGTTAAAGTAAATAATCAAAAGTACCATCTTTTGATGATGTTTTACTAAAAGAGTTTAAGCCAAATGACTTCTCTGGGATTATTTCTTTTTTATTTCTCAAATATTATTTCAAAAGCTTATTTTGGATAAATATTACTTTGATTCATAGGTAATCTTTCATATTCTGGCTCCTCTATGCTAGAAAATGAAAAATGTTTAGTATTTTACATAAGAAAATGGCTACAGAAATAGACCAACTTATCCAACACAAAGCAATCTCTTTCTTTCCTAAGATATTTAAGAATCTCTAACATATAAAAACACAGTTTGACAAAAAATATCTAACAAAAAAACAGGTATTTTGGAAAATTAAGTCTAGAAGTTTGAACTGTTCTTTCGAAAATTCAAAAAATTTCATACTTATTGAATTATCCTACTTATAACATAGTAATAATTCGCAAAACAGCATTTCTAATTATTAAGAAAAAATATAGAATAAAACTACCGAAAAGTTCAATGAGCTCTTTATTTCAAGCAATCTCATATGCTCAAAGGCTTTTTTATCTTATACCCAAAATGTTAAATGTGATTTTATATAAAAGTTAAAAATCATTTTTTTTTCAATTACTAAGTCGTATTTTGCTATATTCTACATACTCTGTGACCATGAAATGACTAGAACTCCATAGAACCTTTGAAACTTTGTCTCTGTTCGTTTTAGAATGGGGGAATTATTGGAACCCTACTTTTGCGCAAAATCGCTACTTTTTTTATATCTTTGAGTGAAATTTTGCGATATTTCTTGCCAACAAACACAAGAATATAAGTCTTTGGCATCTAAGTCTTGGCCTTTATTTATTAGTCTTAGATTATAAGCAGATAAGTTGTGAATTCCAGAAAACTACGAATCAGGATTCATTCAAAGTTTCACCTTAAATACGTCTGAGAAGTGTTAGTTTTGTAAGTAAAAGCTGAAAAATGAAGTGGATTATAGCATGAAATTATGAATGTGATCAACAACTTCATTTCTCCTTTTCAGCTCTTAGAAGAATTTTTGACTAAAGTTCAAACTAAAACAACTTTTATCGTGGCTATTGGATGTAACATAACTAATCTTCATACGATGAACTTTATTGTATTGTATTTTTTTATGTATATGGGTGGGCATACAGATGAGAGGATAGACAATACTTAACAAACGAACTGAGGTCAGCATGCGACAGCGAATGGGGTCCGTAATATCATAAATAAACGAATAACCCTCAAACTGTTAAACCTTGATTTTTTGACCTGATTCAAAGCAATATTACTTTAACATAATTTATTTATACCCAGCCGAAGCCAATATTTATTACTATTTTTAATCAATTTTCAGATGCTCAGATTTAGTCCAAATAACTGAAGAATTGATCATTTTTATCAAAGGTTTTTCTTTTTATGAAAGACAAGTAAGCTGAAAAATTGTGCTTTGATGCTCTGGAAAGAAGCTCTAGCTGATTTGGATTATCAAGAGACTCCAAAATGAAATCTAGGTCTTCCTCGTCCCTTTACTTTAATATTTTTGAGTTAATTTGAGGCTTATTTGATTAGAATTTGTGTTTAAATTATGTCTTAAGGTTAAGCAGCTAGGCCTGAATTAAGAAAACCTATCTTCTAGAAAAGTAAGGGCTTAGTTTTTTCTTTTCTATCTCTCGTTAGCACTGGGTTTGTGTTTTCTCAGCTTGTTTATCAGTTAAGTTATCTACCTTCCAATAACTAAGAAGGCCTTTTAATAGTTGACTTGAAAACATATTTGTTTCTGTATCAGACAAGTCTCCGGCAATGAATATCACAGGTTTTCCTGCTTCTAAGCGGGATAAAGCATCTTAAGTGGCCTTCTTAGTCTTTTAAATCCACAGCAATTTCCCAGCTTAATGTCTTTGCGTCTTTGCTTAAATTCCTATTTTAAAACTGAAGAGAAACTGAAGAGCCATTAATTTTATGTTGATAGCAGCTGGGAAATTTCTATATCTGGCAAAAGATGCCGTTTCGTCGTAGAGATGATTTATGCATACAAAAATCTACTTCATTCTAAGGTATTTGTTTTTGTTTTTCGACTAATTTTCACTACCCAAAGTGATATGGCGCCAGTGATCATAGACCACAGTTGTAATCAACCAAATGTCACCATTTACACCTCCACCCATCTCCACACTGCTCCTAATTAACTAATAAAATAATAAAGCGACTTTTTATTTGGCTTGATCCAAGGATAAAAACTTCATTAGTCTTACTACTAAGAAATTATGATTCTATCGTCAAATATATGTTAGAACTGCTCCTGATTTAAAGGCAAACATGCTTTTAAACTAATAATAAGCATTGATTATTTTTTTAATGAAGAGAAGCAGAATGGACTTTTTGTAACTTAAGGATGGAATGATAACTATTTTTACTAGTTTTCTTAGTACGATTAGTACATTAACAACATTTTTAGCTTTTATTATAGTCGATATTAGTCAAGAGTTTTTATGATTCAGCTGAAGCTATTGTAGACTTTGAGCCTTACGTGATTAACATAAGTTATTGCTTCGATTAGGGCGCTAAATAGGTTTTGTTAAACAAAAGATCTAAAGAAGCTAAAGTAGGAGTTTCTCTAAG
>Ga0316217_10006830_pt1 | contig 11121 bp, 7 predicted proteins | sample 1anoAmetaG_FD_203633 | JGI IMG/M metagenome (GOLD analysis project Ga0316217, IMG submission 203633) | Freshwater microbial communities from Trout Bog Lake, Wisconsin, USA - 1anoA | ecosystem: Environmental > Aquatic > Freshwater > Lake > Hypolimnion/Profundal zone | place: USA: Wisconsin... | reverse complement strand
AAGCAGAAACCGCGCATCAAAACTTCATCGACGAATTCAATCGCGACGGCCGCTACTGGATCAGCCGTACCCATGTGCGCGGCAAGAGTGTTCTGCGCATGATGATCATCAGCTACCTGAGTACTGCCGAGCACGTCGCGGGATTGCAGGAAGCCTTGCAGTCGGCAGCTAGGAGAGTCGCGCTCTCATCCACGCCTCAAATCGCGCCAAACCATTAACTCTTCACGCATCCCCCCGAGCTTCCCGTTGCCGGTTCAGGCAATCGTTGGCACTCTCGCCCAACCATTTACCTTTCAAGCAATTTGGCTCGCCGAACGATTACCCTTTTCGCCAATCGTTGCACCTGACAAATTAACCCGCGCCGCGCGGCCTGCGGCTCCGGGACAGGTGCCAGTCACCTGAAGCTGTGACTGCTGGCACTGACAAACGATATCGGAGGAGTCACCGTCAGCTCGATGAAACTTCTGACTGGGATTGAGATTCGCGACTTCAGTATCCGGGGAAATTACTTCAACCAGCGCAGCCTCGCATCAAGAAGGGCGCAGCACTCTTCAAAGAAGAGTGGTAGCTCGGACTGCCCTGGTTATTTTCCGCCGATCGTTGAGTTCAAACTCGATGACGGAACGGCGAGCAGCATCACGATCAGCGACGCCGATATACCCGCACTGTGCAACGTTGATGCTGAAGCAGCGAAGAAACACCTTTCCTTGATTCTCAATGCCCGCAGCGGAGACCAGCAGGCCGTAAGAGAGCTGTCCAGCGAGGACCAGCAATATTCTTTGAGAGGATTGAGCCCGATTTCCCCATCCGAAAGCAGGTTCATCGTCCCTTCCACCAGCTGCGAAGCCCACTCAGACCAGGACATTAGCCAAAAGGGATTCACTCTGCTGAAGCTGAGTCAGCTGAGCTATCCTGTGCCAGACTTTGCCGTCCTTACAACCGAAGCTTATTCGGATCGGAAGAAACACCTTGAGGAACATGTCGCTGAGGCCATCAAGCAGCTTGAGATCCTCACTATGCAAAGCCTTGAGGATGCCAAAGCTCCTCTCGTATTTGCGATCCGTTGCGCCACCGCGCACTACATTCCCGGACTCTTGGACACGTACCTTAATGTTGGAGTAACGGAGTCGGCGCTTCCCTGCCTGGAAGCGATGTACGGCCCGGTCGCAGCCCGAAAGATGTACCTCAACAACTTGCGCAACCTCTGCCGGTCTCTGGGCCGTGAGGAACACGCAGCACTTGTGAACAGCGTGCGTTCAGACCTAGCTCCAGATGAAGTTGTGGTGCTGGCAGAAAGGCTGTGTGACTCCTTAAGAAAAACAGATCGAAGGTTAATCGAGGATCCTTTTTATCAAGCATGTTTTCTCGCCAGGCAGGCGTACAAACATTTCGAAGAGAATTTGGGGGTGGTGCTCTCGCTATGTAGAGGATCAGAACACCTGCCAAGCCTCATCTTGCAAAAAATGATCTGCACGGTCCGGCACGATAGCGCGTACGTAGGTGTCCTATCCAGCCGCAATACACAGACTGGATCAGGCATTGAGCTTCAGACCGCCCACAACCTCTTTGGCGAGGAAATGATGACCGGGACGGCAGAGGCCGAGTCAACGGTCTTTGAAGACAGAGAAGCTATCAAGGACCGCTTTCCAGCGGTGCATCACTTTTTGCCATGTCTTGAAAATCTCGAAAGAGAGTTTGAGTGTCCAGTTACGATTGAGTTCGCAGTTGAGGCAACGACACGCCATCAGCTGTTCGCGCTCCTTCAACTGAATCAGACGGGCATGATTGGCCGCGCTGCCATCACATCCGCAGTGGACATGCATAAGGCAGGAACGATTTCGCGACAACGGGTGACCGAGCTCGTTCGGCCTTACCACATCAAGCAACTCATGAACGATACGGTCGATGAGAAGGATTTGGAACCCCTCGCCTGCTTCTGTTCCGGCATATCCGTTCTGCCAAGGACTGCGTTGTCTGCCCAGGTGTACTTCACTGGCGCCGCAGCTTTAACGGCAAAGGGTCAGGGCGAGAGTGTGTGTCTTTGCAAGAAGACCTTCCTGCCTACCGACACGGTACTCATGCGTGAGATGGACGCGATCATAAGTCTGACGTCGGCTGCCGTGCATGTTGTGACAATCTGCCAAAGTCTCGGCATACCTGCCCTGCTGGGTCTGGAGAAGAGCGGCGTCACGCTGCTACCCGAAGGGCGGCTAATTAATTCCGCTGGGATGGAGATAAAGGAAGGGGAATGGATCACGGTTTCTTCACGACGCAGGGCTGTTTACGTAGGAAAGGCTAGGTTCACGCCAGGCAGACTTCTGCGCTACATGAAGGGAGAAGCGCTCAAGTTGGATGAGGACGAAAGAAAGAGCTTTGCGTCGATTGCCTATGCGTACCGCTACTACCAGCAACTGAATCGGGGTCTTGAGTTTGACCAGACCTCTACGCTCGGTGAAGTGATAAGGCTGGTGAATTTTGAAATGAGAAGCGAGCCCGAAGAGGCCCACCAGCTCGTGAACGGCTGGTTCGACAATCACGAAACACCATACATGGAAGAAGTTCTCAAGAGTGATCTCGGCGATCACCTTGGCCAAAGCAATGTTTTTGAAATGTTGACGATGGAACGCAAAATCAAGTTCTTCAAGCGGGCCCTTGCAAAGTGCTTTCACGAGCGTATCTCCGGATACGAAGCGGGCGCATTCATGTTGGGACGTTTCTTGTCCATGCGATATTCCACCGCGTTCTGGAAGCAGCTGAGTCCGCGTGAAATAGGAATGCTTGTGAACGAATGGATCCTCTTCGAAAAATACATACAGGTTCTGCACAATGTCGGGGAAAGAAAGATTCTGATGGCTCGAAAGCAGATTCTCAAGAATGGACTGGAAGAGCTCTCTCTCCAGCCGGGAAACCTGCAGTGGAGTCTAATTACGCTGAAGTTAAGCGGCGCACCTCTGGACGAAGTTAAAAAATCTTTACCGGAATGGAGTGATTCCCAAACGGTGAAGGTTCTGGAGTTGCTCCAGCGGCCATTCAAAGTCCTCTATGATTTCAAAGCGTGTTGGTCCGTCCGCCAGCTCGAGAAAATCTGCGAGGAGGAGAACCTTCCCCTCCCGCAGCCAGAAGACAGATAAATTGGAAATGCACAGAACGGACGCAAAGGGCCCTACGCCTTACCCTGAATCGCACCGGACTCGGAATTACTTGTTCGCGCCAGGGTCGCCGGCTCGATACCGTAGAGATAATTGCGATCGATTACCGCTTCCATCTCCCTGAGCACATCAGGAAGTTCCAGCCCCTCGCGCGCGGCAAGCAAGCGACCAAACGCAAGCGAAATGGAGAGCACAGCATTCATGCCAAGATTTGCTTTTCTCTGCATGATCTGTATCTTCTGTTCGTCAGCGGCGTTCGGAGCGATCTTACCCCGTTTCATCGCGAGGTCCAGTTCCAGCATCAACAACTCCCGGTCAACATCGACAAGTGAGCCCAGAGCCGAAATTCTTTGTCCCAAAAATCGCGGCGCTATGTGTTGCGTAACGTTATCCACGGCGTTGAGGCATCCCTTGCCGCCGTACCTCTTTGCCCTGACCCAGAGGTCGGCAAGTTCGCTGCTTTCCCTGGTAATTGCATCAGCTTTCAAGTCGGGCAAGAAGCGGTAGTTCTTCTCCTTTTCGTTGAAAGAGAAGTAACTCGGATATTTCCGCGTGAGCGGACTCGCCTCGATGATACTGTCGACCAGGTGGATTGCTTCGTCCACTCCAGCCGAAGTTCCTAACGGCGTTGCAGCGGAGAATTTCATCCCGTTATCGAGCATCACCATAACACCCACGGTTGGAATCCCAGCATTGGTGGGCTCCTCGTGAGCAGAGATATCGACAATGACGATGTCGGGGTCGAGCTTGCGCGTGATTCTGATATTCTTCTTCGCCAATTCCATCAGTTCGACAATTCTTCCGTACTTGACCAGGCGCTCCGTATTGGCACCGCCTCCGCATTTGAGTCCGAGCGCACCTACCGCGAAGCTAATGTCGGCTTCCATAACCTCATTGGGAGACTTGGAACGATGAGAGACAACCAATGCCAATCCCATCTCCTTCGCCGTACGCGTGGCCAGCAGGGTTTCACTCATCGTTCCAATCTGGTTGGCCTTGATAAGAGCGGTGTTGATGAGACCTTCTTCGGCACACTTGCGAATGGTGGAATCCTTAGTCGTAACCAGATCGTCGCCGATGATCAGGATGTCTTTATCAAGGGCGCTCATAAGTTTCTTCCAACCCTCGAAGTCGTCTTCCGCAAAGCCGTCCTCGATGCTGACGATCGGATACTTCTGCACCCACCGAATGTAAAGATCGACCATTTCATCGGTAGTCAAGACCTTTGGATCCTCGGCTCGCCAGAACAGGTACTGGCCCACCGACCCTTTTTCGCCGGTCTTTTCGCGATATGCATTACTGAGCTCGCTCGCGGCTGGATCAATCGCCAGGCAAACATCCCGGTCGGGAACAAAGCCGCATTCCTGAATGGCCTGGACGGCAACCCTCAATGCCCGTTCCTCGGGAAGCATGTCTCCCTTCTCCCTGGTGTACGAAGCGACGATTCCTCCTTCCAGGCCAATGCCGACAAAATTAAGCCCTTCGGTGTCCTGAATGATCTGAATCGCTCTGCTCTGAAGCAGATTCGTGACACGTTGAGCTTCGATGTAATCGTTGGCTGTAAGGGGTAGGAACATCAGCTCCTGGAAGCTCAGATTTCCGCCCATTTCTTCGGTGTGGCGCCCTCCCATAATGGAATTTCTGAACTCCCAGGGAGCGAAGACGATCTTACCGTCTGGAAGCTTCAACTCCTGAAGTCTGTGCAGCCTGAGTTTGCGCCGCAGTTCAGAGGGCTTACCCGTCCGCGCGTCCAGGGAGCGGACTGGTTCGACGGCTCTCACTTCAGAGGCCTTTGCGGCTGCTTCCTTCTGGCGCTGTTGAAACGCCTTGTATTTTCCGGCGTCTGCGATAAGAAAATCGAAGAGTGCGACCACGCCGATCGTAAACAGCAGGCGACCGAGGTAAACAGCGGCGGGAGCGGCAATCGTCATGCCAAGCAGGATCAGAACAATTCCGGGCAGAAAGCAGATTTGGCTGAGCACTTTGCTCATCCTTGGACCTGCAGCAGAGACCGCTAAATTCTGCGTCTTGACGGCGGGATGATAGTTCCCTCCCTCTTTATTGACTCCTTCGAAGGCCCCGTAAGGAATCTTTATAAACATTTCGAGGTACCAGAGCCATCGGCCGAGCCAGGCCTGACCCATCTTTTGTTCAGCAGAAGTCACAAGCTCCGGGCGGAGATTGTTGGTTTTGACCGCAGCGATGTAGTGGCCGATCTCATGAATGGCAATGTTGGTATGCCATGCGCAATACCACATCAGACAGGAGATTACGACTTCGACGCTCAGGAACATCTGCCGAATTACGTCGAACCTCGACGTAACGCCTGGAGAGATGCTGAGCAGAGAGGTCAGAAACGCGGCGTGGAAGGAGACAAGCTTGTGGTTTGCAATGATCCAACCGCGATCGAGTCGCGGCATTTCGCATGGCCGGGGAACAAAACTGCCGACTAACTTGGAGAACATCTGTTTCCAATCTCGACCCAAGGGGCTCGTGGAATTCAATTCGGTTCTATCATCGGCCTGTCGTTCAACGGCAAGTCATGCAGTGGTGGCCAGCCCAACTAGAGCGCCCTAGTCGAGCCAAACGCCGATTGTGCTTCCTATACGCGAAGCAGTCTGTGACTGGCATCACAGCGAAACTGGTATAGAGCGTCAATTCAATGAGGGCATTCTGCTGTCTGGGCACGTCGTTCAGAGCACAATCACCGTCGCAAACTTGAGCCGACTTTGCTAAACTTGTAGTAGTTCATTAAGCCAGAGCGGGCGTTCAACCCGCATCGCAGATTAAGCTGCTGCATCTAAATAAGATGTCCGCTCCTGGTGGAACGCACCCCCGTCAGGATGACGGCGAGGTATATGCAATGGCTACCATCGGAAGACGTGAGCAGGAAATTCTGACTGCCATCGTCGAGACCTACATTTCGACCGGTGAACCGGTTGGCTCGCGCACGCTGGCCCGGCGCAACAGTGAAAAGTTGAGTGCCGCGACCATCAGAAACGTAATGGCGGATCTGGCCGAAGCCGGATTGCTTGCGCAGCCACACACCTCATCCGGGCGGGTTCCTTCGGTGGAGGGCTATCGCTACTACGCTGAGAAACTTTCCGGCGATGTGAGTCTGAAGCCGGACGACGAGCAGACCATTCAGCGATACTTCCAGGGAGTCGATGACGTTCAGGATTTCATGGAGCGCACCTCTCATGTGCTCTCGCTGGTCTCGTCGGGCGTTGGCGTGGCTGTAACTTCGGGCGGCCCGCGCAAGGCGTTGGAGCATGTTCACTTCCAGCGATTGGCCGAGCAGCGCGTTCTTGCCGTTGTGGTTACGCTCAGCGGCGTAGTGCGAGACCGGGTGCTGCGTCTTCCCCGCGACGTGAGTCAGCCCGAACTCGATCTTGCAGGGCGCTACATCAACGACAATTTCCGCGGCTGGATGATCGAAGATGTGCGCCGCGAGTTGGAGCGCCGCATCGAACAGGAGCGTAGCGAGTACGACCGGCTGATGATTTCGGTCGCACAGTTATACCAGAGCGGTGCGCTGGCCACAAGGGATGAAGAAGCTGAGGTCTATGTGGAAGGCACGGCCAACCTTGTGCGTCGGGAGAATGACACCGAGCGGCTACGCCAGTTACTGAAGACGCTGGAAGAGAAAACGCACATCGTTGAGTTGCTCTCTTCCTATGTCGATACGCGCCAGGAAGCGGTACGCGTGATCATCGGACTGGAAGAGACGATGCCTGATCTGAGTAGCTTTGTGCTCATCGGCGCTCCTGCCCGCAGCGGTCAAGAGATTCTGGGACGCTTGGCGGTCATTGGCCCCACGCGCATGGATTATCAGCACACCATAACCGCCGTGTCATACATTGCACGGCTTTTCGACAAGTTATTAAATGACTCGGAATAAGCAAAACAAAATGACGAACGAAGACATTCAAAACCCTCCAGTGGACGTGGAGCATGAGCTGGTGCAAGGCGATGTGAGCGACGACACGGTCAGCACGCAACCGTCTGAACTCGACCAGCTGAAATCCGAAAACGCACTTTATCTCGACCGTCTGGCGCGCATGCAGGCGGAGTTCGAAAACTTTCGCAAACGCAGCCAGCGCGAGCAGCAGGAGTTCAGGGATTACGCGCTCACTGACTTCCTGAAGCAACTACTTCCGATTCTGGACAGCCTGGATCGGGCGCTGAAGGTGGAGGATATATCTACTACAGACTTCCGCTCCGGCGTGGAGTTGATCGACCGTCAGTTCCACGACGTGCTCACGCGGCTGGGTGTGGAACCGATTGCCGCCCAAGGGCAGCCCTTCGATCCAAGCCTGCACCAGGCGATTCAGATGGTGGAAAGTACAGAGGTTCCTGACCATCAAGTGATTGACGAACTGCAACGCGGCTACCGCCTTCGCGACCGCGTGCTGCGAGCCGCCATGGTGCGGGTCGCTCAAAATCCGAACAAATAAATTGGAACGGCGCATCATTGCGCCGCGGGGGACGACCGCTTCGGCGGTCTTTTGAACACTGGCTACTAACGTAAAACGTGATTATTACGAAGTTCTCGGCGTCTCCCGCACTGCGACGGACGGCGACATCAAGAGCGCGTATCGCAAGCTTGCGCTGCAGTATCACCCGGACCGCAATCCCGACGACGACCAAGCCGAGGAGCGCTTCAAGGAATGCAGCGAGGCTTACACAGTGCTCAGCGATCAACAGAAGCGCGCCACCTATGACCGTTTCGGCCATGACGCCTTCACTAACGGCGGGGGAGGACAAGGACAGGGCGGCTTCCAGAATGTGGACATCAGCGACCTGTTCGGCGAGATGTTCGGCTTCGGCGACCTGTTCGGCGGCGCAGGAGGACGAGGGGGACGGCGCTCGCGCGCGCAGCGTGGCGCAGACCTTCGCGAAGATTTGAGCATTTCGTTTGAAGATGCGGCATTCGGCGTGGAGAAGGAAGTCAGCGTGCGTCGCCGCGAATTATGCGACTCCTGTCATGGCACCGGCGCAGCTGGTGGCAAAGCGCCCAGCCAGTGCCGTCAGTGCAATGGTCAGGGGCAGGTCCGCTATCAGCAGGGATTTTTCAGCATGGCGCGTACATGCCCGGTGTGCCAGGGCACGGGCACCATGATCGAGAGCCCGTGCACCAAGTGCAAGGGGCAGCGCGTACTGAACCGTTTGCACACATTGCAGGTGAAAGTGCCTGCGGGCGTGGAGGACGGAACCCGCATTCTTTACAACTCGCATGGCGACACCGGACTTGACGGCGGCCCTGCTGGCGACGTCTACATCGTGCTGCACGTAGCCGAGCATCCGTTCTTTGAGCGTGACGGCAAGGACCTGCATTGTGCCATTCCAATTTCAATCACGCAGGCCGCGCTTGGGACGAAGCTGAAGATTCCGACGTTGGAAGGCGAGGCCACTCTGGAGATTCCTGCGGGCACACAGAGCGGAAGCAGTTTCCGCATCCGCAAGCGAGGCATGCCGGTCCTCAACGGCAGCGGGCGTGGCGACCTGTTTGTGGAAGTTAAGGTCACCACCCCGGAAAAGCTCACGCGAGAGCAGCGCGAGTTGCTGGAGGCGCTGGCACTGACGCTGGGGCAGGAAAATAAGCCCCAGGAACGGAGCCTGCTAAACAAGATGAAAGACATCTTTAACTGAGAATTCAAAACCAAACTCACAGGCGCGGAGTTTTTCCGCGCCTTTTCTTGTTTATGTTCCGGCTGAAGTCCTCAATCCTTTTGAAAGCTTCGGCTGCTTGCTTTAGGCTGGAAGCATGACACGACGCCGCTGGATCGCCGACAAATTCTCCCACCATCAAGCTGAACTGCTGGGCCAGAACGCCGCGCATCTAGCGCGCGTGCTACGCGCGCGGGTGGGGCAGGAGTATGAGATCGTCTGCGGCGAAGTTGTGCGCCTGGGAACCATCGCATCAGTCTCTGAAGATCGCGTGGAGTTTTCCCTGGGCGAGGCGGCGATGGAGAGCTCTGAGCGCGAACTTGTGCTGTTGATGGCAATCTACAAGTTCGACCGGATGGAGTGGGCTATCGAAAAGTGCACCGAACTGGGCGCTACGAGGATTGTTCCGGTGATTGCGCGGCGCACCGATCCACACCTGGCGACGGCGGCTGCCAAACGCGTGGAGCGATGGAGGCGAATTGCGCATGAGGCGGCTCAGCAGTCGCGCCGTTTGCGCGCACCGCAGATCGACGATGTGGGAAGGCTGAGCGACGGGCTGGCCCTGGACGCTCCAACGCGGTTGGTCCTGAACGAGAACGAGCGTAATAAAAATATTTTCGAGGCGCTCTCCGAAGCGGCTTTGCCGGTGGTTTTTGCCATAGGCCCGGAGGGCGGATGGACGGTAGAGGAACTCTCGCAGTTTGGTGCTGCGGGCTGGTGCAGTGTGCGATTGGGTGAGGCAATTCTTCGTGCGGAGACTGCGGCGATTGCCGCTCTGGCCGCCGCAACAGCAATTATGAGCTGATTAGAAAATACGTTTTACCCGCATAAACACTAAGGGGAACGCTTTCGCGTTCCCCCGTTGTGTAGCCTTTTGGGTGAAAGTTACTACTTCTTCTTTGCGACTTTCTTCGCAGCCTTCTTAACGGCCTTCTTCGCAGCTTTCTTCGTTGCCATGACTATTCTCCCTTTGAACAATCTTGGAATGTAACTGCAACGTAACGTTGCAATTGTTAGATGTATATGTTCTTTGAAAATCCATGTCAAGAAAAAAAAGAAAAAACGAGCGGAAGATTCTCGCTCGCAACTCTAAATTCCACCTCGCTTTGCAGCCTAACGCAACGCTCTTAACAGTAATCCAGAGATTGTGTCCTGCAATGTGTGCGCCATGATCGCCGGCCGAAGGCTCTTCCGCGTCATGCTCGTGACCCCGAAGACGAGGCCGAGCATAGCGATCATCACCATGCGTTGCGCTCCCTCGTATCCGTGGCCGAGGCCAAAGAGAATGCTCACCACGACCAACGCAAGCCAGCGGTTCCGGAGCAGTCGCGAAAACTGCTTCTGCAGATAGCCCCGGAAGAGAACTTCTTCGCAGAATCCCGCCGTCGCGCTGAGGCAGATCCACAAGCCCACTTCAAGGCCGCTCTGCGGTGCAAGGAAGCCAAGCTGCCTCTGCGTGTCGGCGATGCTGCCGGTATGGTTCATGCCCATGGCGACGGCGACCACGGCGATAACCACCAATGCGCCAAGCCACGTACCAACCCCAATCGCAATATCGAGGAGAAAGTCTTCGACACACCGCCAGCGGCCGCCAACCAATTCGCGCAAGCTTTGGCCGGCACGGCGCAATCCCCACCAGACGTATCCCAGCAGCAGCCACTCGTAGACCATCGTAGCGAGGTAGATGCGCACCGGGGCGCGGCCGGAATGCAGGCCGTGACCGCTCTTGGCATTCAAAAAGCTGAAGACGCCGAGCACCAGCAGGAGCAGGGCGGTGTGCCAGTAGGGAACGAAGCGGGTCTTCCTCGGCAGTGCGCCGTCAAGCGCACTGCCAAGCTCGCTGCCGGAAACATTGCCGGGGGACGCGGTGCCGGGGGTCGTGCTCTCCATGCTTCTCCTTGAAGGATTCAGCCGGGTTTAGTCGATGCTTAGAACGCTACCGCTGTCGTTGCCCTTCAACTCCTCCACGCGCGAGATCACCTTGCGTGCAAAAGCGAAGAGACTTTTAGCGTTGTTCGCCTGCTCACCCGCAAGAGCCACCGGATGGCCGGAGTCCCCCCCCTCACGAATCGTTGGATCGAGTTCGATGCGTCCGAGGAAGGGCACGTTAAACTCCTTCGCTGTTCTCTCCCCGCCACCGCTGGAGAAGACATCGATCTCGTGATTACAGTGGGGACAAACGAGGTAACTCATATTTTCAGCGATGCCAAGTATCTCAACCCGCACCTGTTTGAACATGTCGAGTGCCTTACGCGCATCCTGAAGGGAAACGTGGGAGGGCGTGGTAACGACGATGGCACCG
>Ga0316217_10006828_pt1 | contig 11125 bp, 8 predicted proteins | sample 1anoAmetaG_FD_203633 | JGI IMG/M metagenome (GOLD analysis project Ga0316217, IMG submission 203633) | Freshwater microbial communities from Trout Bog Lake, Wisconsin, USA - 1anoA | ecosystem: Environmental > Aquatic > Freshwater > Lake > Hypolimnion/Profundal zone | place: USA: Wisconsin... | reverse complement strand
CCCCAACCCCAACCCCAACCCCAACCCCAACCACTCTCAAATCTGATGGTTTAGCCCAGTCTATCCGATAAACACCATCGCTCATAGCCCTAAATATCTATTCATTACATATCAATACACCAACCACCTCATATAGGCATGAACTCGTCGCCTTCATAATCCACATGATTTGCTGCTCAACTCATGCATGATTGCAGAGGTGGCTTTAGGCGCGAGATCAATAAGCCTGGCTTTACGGGTGTGCCATTTTATTGATATTGTATTATAATGCTGGAAAAGGTGCTGCAGTCGGTTCTGCGCCGCTACTTCGGCGAGTTCATAACTGGGCTGGAGAAGGTGGAGCTGGCGTTCTGGACGGGCAAAATCCACATCCAAAATGCGTCCTTTAAGCACGAGAAGATAAACGAGTTGCTCAAAATAAGAAATATCCCCCTTTCTGTCAAATTCTCCTTCCTCGGCTCCCTCTAGCTCGATATTCCCTGGAACAAGCTCAGCTCAGCCCCAGTCGAGATCAAACTCAGCAACGTTTACATCGTGTTCTCGCTGGAGAAGATTACCGAGGCCATGCGAACTGAAGAGAAGCTGGAGGACAATGCCAAACTACTACTCATCAAGAACTTGGTCTCATACATACAGAAGAAGTCTGAGGAGCTCAAGAATGAGGCTCAGAACTAGTCCGGCTTCCTCAAAAAACTTATGATCAAAATCCTACACAACGTCAACATCCAGATCAGCAACATCCACATCAGGGTCGAAAGCAGTGCCCCCAAAGCCCTGGAAAAGCCAGTCTAGTAAGACGGAGACCTGTTCTACAGCTGCCTGGGAGAAAACGATAGGCCCATCGGCTTTTCGCTTGGGTTTTGCATTGAGAGCATTGACGCTGAGACCATCAATGACCGCAACGAAAAGCAATTTGTCCAGATCTAGAGCGATAAGACTGCCATCCGCAAAACCATCGTGTTGAAGCAGATCAGCTTTTATTGGGAGGAGGAGGAAGTTGTCAACCTGCTCTCCTACTCCAACGACAAAAAGTAGGAACTGCTGAGGAACATCATCAGCCGAGAACACCACAGGCTGCTCACCATTGATGGCACTTTGCTGATGGAGAAGAACAAAGAGTAGTTCTAGTACTTTTTCTCAACTGAATTCAACCTGCTGGAGGTGCGCACTAACTACAAACAGTTGAAGCAGATAATCAAGGTGCACCAGCAGTTCGTGAATGCTAAAACTAAGAAAAAACTAGTAAAAATGAAGGAGCTGAGCCACTAGATGCAGCTGGAACTAGAAAAAGAGTACAAGTAGATGTTTCGAGGGCTGTATGGCAGCAAATTCGAGAAGCTGAGCATTGATGTCATCAAACTCATTGAGGCAGTTGATAAAAAATTGCTGATCAAGTGGACCCGGGATGAGTGCATCGAGTTGCTGAAGTAATAGAAGCTCAAGAATGTCAAATAAAGCAAAAACAGAAGGACTTGGCTGAGCTTCCTTTCCAAAAAATCACAATAATAGCTTCAGCTAACTGAGCAATAGATCAAGTAAGTCTAGGAAGATATCAACAAGTTTGCATAAATCGTTGATCAAAAGGATAGGCAGCTATCAGTTGGCCTTTTCATATTCATCAAATCCCTACAGCTGATCGTTTAGCATGCAGAATTCGACCAAAAGCTGCTTTTCGCCTCGGAGGAGATATCTCTGAAATTACAGAAGGTCAAAGAGGATGTGAGGGTTGATCTGAATGTGCTTGATTCTAGTCTACTTTACCAAGACCTTAAGAAGCAAAGTGGAGTCAGCATTTTAAAAAAGATAGCTGACAAGTAGTCGAAGTTGATAGCTTTTTCATTTTTGAACAATTCGCAGCAGCAAAGTTTGCAAATGGAGATGGAACAGATCTGCATTCGCCACGAAATCCAGTTCTTAGGCTTTATTTCCTAAATGATTAACTTGAAAGAAAGAGAAGAAGGCAAGGCTAGGATGGCCTTATTCACTCAGGAATCATACATAAAGCAGCAGTAGCTCAAAAAGCAGCAAGTCAAAATCTACGATTATCGAGTCCTTGTGAAAAGAATCGAGATAAAGTTGGAGCTAGATAGCAACACACGAATCTAAAGCTATATTGATGCGATTAAGATAGCGAAAGAATAAAAACATTCGAATATACATTGTGCTACTTTGGATAACTTTGCTTTAGTTTACCTCAACTCAGCTTAGTCTCAAAAAACTTACAAGATCATTGACGACATCAGAATAACTGTGAAACTGACTGGCCTCAAATAGCTGAGAAGCCAGATACCCAAAATAAAGATAGTAATCAATTAGTAGTCACTTTATGCCATCGCGAACTGCCTAAAACAACAATACAACTTGCTTAAAATACGCAAGTTGACCTATAAAAAAGAGGAGTTGGAAGATGAGTAGAAATTTATGGAAGGAGAAACTGAGATAATAAGTGTTTTCAAGTACCTAAAAGTGTATCATACAGTTTTGACTGATGACAGCTTGCTATTCTACGATAAAGTGTAGAAAAAAACTGACTTCACCAAGATAGCCAAAAGGATATCGCTGCAAAACTTGACAATCTCTAGAAAGGACGAACTTTCTTTTAAACTGGAATCAATGCTAACTAATGAAATCATCAGCTGCAAAACGAAAGAAGACACAGATCTGTGGATCTACCATATTGAGCAGAGAATTTACGAATGCAGTAATAAGCTCAAGTTGTTCAGTATGGTCTAGGAGGAAAGTAGCTAAAAGGAAAAGACTTAAGCTCATATCTACATCCCCTATGACAGCACCATTGACATACTGGTCAACTCCCTCGAAATAGTTTATTTGAAAAACAACACTTCCCCTATTCTCAGCATTTCTCTGCAAAAACTGAATTTGCTACTCAACGAAAACAACCTTTACTTTTAAAGAAAGATCTTCATCGAAGAAATCTCGATAAAAAATCTTAGCTTAGCCGATTAGGCTAGAGACTAATTCAACATCATCCTAAGCAATATGGTAAATTACTTCGAAGACCCTTTGTCGGATGAATAGTAACAAGTAAGACCTAACAATATCTGCGTTTTGATTGAAGGAAAGAAGAAAACCCATCCCCAATACACAGGAGAGTTGTCAATAAAGGCAAATATCAATAAACTTTTTGTAAACTACGATGCTGAGTTCATTTATAACATTCTTTTTAGGCTGATATTTGGTGACGTTAAAACAAAGTCCTTTACCTAAAATGTTCGAAATTAAAAGGTTATTGAAATACTGAGGTAACTACTTTAGGAGAATAATGGCATTACTTAAAAATTCAGCAGTGCTTTGCCTTTTGAGTTCAATCGTAGTTATCTAGAGCTGGAGAAGTATAGACAGTTGTTTTCTACAAATGTGCTTTTCCATGTTGAGCTGAAAGTGGAATAAATTGAACTTTACTTCATAAATGGGCGAAACCACATTTGGCTGAATAAGCTAGCAGTTGACAGACTGAGCCTTTAAATCGATAAAAGCACAGAATTCATCTTTTTGAAGGGTAGAGCCAAAGATCTGACTATTTATGACCTTACAAGCTATCCCCATACAAATAAGTAGCCTTTCACTCATGGCTAAGCCTATCCTATTATTCAGAAGCAAGCCAACAGAAAAACCAATTACATTACAGAATTTTATGCTGGGCTTTTCTAACCTATGGTCTTTGTCAATCAGCAGAGATTCAAAAATTTCTTTGAAATGAATCTCTTTGATCTTAGTCTTAACTATCAGCAACAACCCTTTCTAAGATTCATTGATTTTTTGGCTAATCAAGTCATTTTGTTTGTTTTGTAGCCCTTTGGATTACATAAGTATGAAAAGATCTAAAGAGGGACATATACCTTTGGGCACCTGAACTTTACTGAAAGCTAAGTGCGGAAGATTCTAAAAGACTCAATTTATCCTTTTTACACAAACTTACGCATCCATTTGTACAACTTAGAAGTCTACTTCAATAGTTTCCCCAACCAGTAGGCAATAAAGTTCAACATGCCTGTAGTCAACATCATATCTCTGCCTGAAGTGAACTTTTAAAGAGTGCATACCAAACTAGATGTACTTAAAAAGTTCCAAACTGACTACCCAACTTTGAATCTTCTCAGTGAAAACTAAGATCAATTCTAAAACTTAGTCACTAAGTTCCAGTGGTCAACGAAATACATGATAAGAGCTTAAAGGTGTGGCTGCTAAATCTTCGAAAATGAGTTCAACTATGATATGTATTTTGAAAAAGCTAATAACGCTGATAAAGACATTCTTCTGCCTTTCCTGAAAATCAACAAAAATTTAAAGTTAGAGGGAGCTATAAAGAATCTGAACATCATAGCTGGCAAAAAAACCTACAACCTCATCAATAAGTGTTTTAACTTCAATCTCTCCTACGATGACGGATGTTAGTCTTTGTTCATCACGAATCATAAGTACCAGCATTTAAACGAACCTACAGGACTTTTCTATCATCTCAAGATTGCTCAACTTTCATATCTTATACCTTAGTTAAACAGAACAATTGTCTGCATCCCCAGCTGCTAGTATACTTTCTAGAGAAGTGTCTCAAACCAAAAATCCATGATTTTGTTAGGCCGTTCACTCTACATTTTTGATGCTGCCCAAAAAGATTGCAACATCATCAAGCCAATTAACTTTGATGAGCCAAAAGGTTTAAGCTTTGCGATTGATATGATGCCCTCAGGTGAAAAGAAGATGTACTGTTCTTTGAAGCAAATTTAACTCAGCTACAATAATGACAAAATCATGCCTTTAATAAAGTACTTTGTCGTGGATGAGTCTTGCTACCCTAAACAGTAAGTGTATCAAGACATTCCTTTGATCCGTTGTGAAGCAGACATCCTCAATAGTTACATCAAGGTTGCTTAAATCCAAGATAATGTCTATGTCCTAAAAGGATAGAATATCAAGGTGATTTGGACAAGAAACAAAGGACCACATCCTGAGGAGTACAAAAAAAACAAGGATCTTTACCCCAACAATGCCTAAGCAAACTCTTATGACATCAAACTAGAGGGGTAGGTTTTCTGCAAGTACAACTTGATTGAATACGAAAAGAAGAGCAATTTTTGCAGACCTCTAAGCACTTTAATACGCTCAAGAATCAAGTTTACAAACGTTATGAAGAGAAACATGGATGTTTTCTATACTGATATGGTTGGACATTACGAAGTTTAAAACTTGGAACTCAAAATCTGCTACAAAGATGTTCTTTAACTACAATAGAGCTTCAAAAAGCCCAAAAACTAGGAGATTCAATCCGTTTAAAGCAAAAGGTAGAGAAGGAAATCTATAGCCACTCAAAATCAGCTACTTGGTTACATCCCACATAATAATCATTCCATACAGATCAACAAATTTGCCTTATAGCTAGGTCTATCGGAGTTACCTGTCCCTTTACTAGCAATATCACTTTACAACTCAAATCCCAAGATCGAACTTCTGGGCTCATCCAAAGTTATGACAAGCAAGCTTGAGATCACAGTCGAGTACTGGAATATGCTAATTGGAAGGTGGGAGCCTTTGCTATAGAAAGCTTTTTTGGAGGTGACATTGAAACTAGCTCAAGAAAATTACTATTCCATAGGTTCTAGTAAGCCTGTTTTGTTTAACTTTTCTACTGAATCATTGAAGGTATTGAAACTGCTGAGTGAAGACATAGCGGAAAAGGGAAATACACGTATTCTGAGTCACGAGGGTAAGAGGAGAGATAAACAAGTATCACCTTATGCAATAACTAATAGAACAGGCTATTCACTGATTATGGTTAACCTGGAAGTCAATGAAGGCCTTAATGCCAATAAACTGCGAAATAACGAAACGATGCACATTAGAAGTAGAAATAACGACATCAGCAACAAAGAACAAACTGTTAAATACGTGATTGAGGGAGAAAACGTGGAGTACAAAATAAATTTGAACATGGTTGAGGCTGAGCAGAAGAAAATCGTTTACAATTAATCTTAGTATTTTCTGTTTTTCCAAGTCATCTCTTCCCCAATCTTGAAAGAAATAGTGGTAAGTTCTCCTTACGTCATTCACAACAAAACTGCATTCAAGTTGCACTTGGCAGTGGGAACTCATGAATACTCGGCTGATCCTGACAAAAAAGTAGCAATCCCTTTTACCATCGAGATGCAAGGAGGCAGAGAGTTTAAGCTTATGTTTCCTCACCTGCTTTAGATTAAATAAAACTTTGGTTTTACTTATTTAGACTTAAGGGGAGGATATGAGCACAAAATCATTCATGGGTAAAATTAGTGCTTTTATTGCCTCATTGAAGTGTAACCAGGTCATTAACAAACCATTACCATTTCCCCTTTAACCACAATCTTTAACCTTGTCCCACTTAACATTAGGGCTGAGGTTGCTATTGCAAGATATAAAGGTGCTAAAACTGTGATCAACTAACTGCTTGAAGTCAGCAAGGAAAAAGTCTTTTACTAATTTGGAAGCAGAGATGATGTTTCTGTAAGAATGAAGATAAAAGGGTTCAATATTAGTTCTTTTCAAAAGATGGGATTGGGCAAAATTGCAGAGTAGGCTGAGGACTAGACCAAAGTTATGCTGCCTGACCACCATGGACTACTATCGTTTATCAAGTATAGGATTTCTAAAAAAGGTCGAAAAAATGTTATATATCTTTACTCTGAGTGCTTGCTAATCAACGAATCTTCATATCACATTTATCTTTTCTAGGGTGCCCAACTCTTAGCTGGTCAGAGAATAAAAAACATCCCCTAATCTTAGTCAAAATACGTGTTTATCAATGAAACAACGCAGCTTTCATTAGGCTTTAGAGAGGATGATCCCACAGAAACCTAAAAAATCAGCTTACAAGAGTTGGGAAACCAGTACTTGAATGTTAGCTACAACGACCATCTTTATGAGCTTGTGATTAATTCTTCAGTGCATTGCATCTAAGAGGAAATGCAACTTTTCACAAGAATACTCAAACTCACACCACGCTACATACTTATCAATGAATGTCTCAGGGGGATTTGCTTGCGACAAATCAACACTGACCAAAGAGTAGTTCTCCAGATCAAGGAAAGAGTCGATTGGTATTGGCATAGTAAAGACTAAATGAAGTAAATCACTTTGGCTGCTACAGATAATGAATTTTAGTTAGCCGATGGCTGGGATTTCTCTAACCCCATTTAACTTGAAAATCTACAAGAAACAGTTTTGGTGCTGAGACCTCGAGTTAGAAGCCAAAATAAGCTATTAATAAAAGTGGAGGTTTTAAAAGAAGCTCAGTTTACTTTTGTGACCTTTAATGAGCTCAAAAATAGTGAGGACTCTTTAATTACCTTCAAAAACAACATGAAGCTGATTTCTTTGGAAATCCATCAGCAATATTTAGACGGAGTAAACGCCCCTTGGGCCGAATTCAAGCATTTTGAGTGCCCTCCCTGCAAATAAACTCCATTTGGTTGGGATTATCCGAAAGAAGAACAAATTGTGAATGTCTAATTTAACTTTTTGGGCGCTTTAAGGACAAAATATACGGATGATGTCATTCCTATTGACCTTAATAAGCTATCTAAGCCCATAATCGTGGAATTTGATGGAGAATAAGGAAATCTCTAGATTGAGGTGAGCTTATAGTTAGTAGGGATAAGAAGAAAGATCATTTTTGATCAAAAAGATTAGTCCTAGTCTTCACGCATGAATGATGAGTAGCTGAATGAAATTTCAGGCAGCAAGATGGGAATGAGCTTTTCTTAAATTGGAATTTCCTTGATTGGAGGTCGAAAACCACGCTCTTAGATCATTTTTATCTCAATAAAGAAGCTATAACTGATAATGATGTAAAAGCAATTCAAGAGGAACTATGAACTGAAGATGAAGTATATCAACATTGACAACAACCTGAACCATAACACCATTTATCCTGTTCTTTTTACTCCATTGAAGTAGAAAAAAACCTTTGAGAAAGCAAGGCCTTTCTTCATCTGCTTGATTTAGCAGAATACAAAGAGTAAGCAGATCACAGAGATCAACTATTTCAGGATGGCTATTGAGCCCATCAGCTTCAAACTTTATGACTAAATCATTACAAAACTTTACGATATGCAAAAGGAGCTGAAGTCTTTGAACGAAAAAGAAAGGAAAGTAGATCTTTTTGAAACTTTCCGTTCCTATTAAAGGGAACCAGAGTGGGAAGCCAAAGAGCCTCCCAAAGGAGATAAGTCGATTTTTATAAGAGATGTTGAAATCGGGAAAATCATAATAGAACTTTCCTTCAGCATAAAGCCCACTTCTGGAGGAAACATTGTACTTTACACAATTGTTACCCTTTTCAAAACAGTGCTTTCCAATGTTTCAGAATCACAAATAAAGCTTTCTAGGTTCAATTACAAAAATGTAAGTTTGGGTTAACTCACTAATCAGCTCTCTTAGTTCTATAGGAAAGAGGTCTTCAAAGAAATATACAAAATACCTGGATCCATCAACATCCTGGGGAATCCTTACGTGTTTGTGAAGTATATCGCAGAAGGAGTTTGGGAGATAATAAATCAGCCTTCTGAAGGGTTTATTAAAGGTCCAATTGAAGGAGCATTAGGGGTGGTTAAAGGGGGAGTATTTTTCACAAGAAATGTCGTAGCTGGAACTTGCAACTCTTTCTAGGTCATGGGGTAAAGCATTTCTCAAGGGATATCCTATGTTACTTTTGATGACAAGTTCATTACGCGTAGATAAAAGATACAAATGCAAAAAAGTAAACACTTAGGAGATGGGGCGCGTTCAGCTGCTTTTGCTGTATACACAGGGGTAGAGCTAGCTTTTAAAGGAATCTATCGCCTTCCCAAATAAAATATGGAGAAAAACGGGGCAACCGGATTCTTCAAAGGAGTTTTGATGGCAGTTACCGGGCTATTCACAAAACCCCTTTCAGGATTGTTCCAAGGTATAAGCAAACTTTCTCAAGGAGTAAAGCAAACAGCCCTATACTTCCAAGACGGCCCAAACAACGCTCGCTCTCGGCCACCACGTGTTTTTGTAAGTGGGCAATAGTACTACGCTTAATACAACATCGAATAAAGCAAGGCAGTGAACTTGTTGTAGTTTCATTCAACAAAATACTTAAACAAGAAGATTTTGTTCGTATCTGCTGATGCTGAAGGGGAAGACACAATCTACACAGTGCTGACTGACTAGTATCTGGTGATTTTGAGCAAGTCTAAGAAAAAGATCTTGAAAGAGATAAGGATATAGGAGATAAACGAAGTTGATCCCAACAGGAGTGACATCAGTAAGCAGCTAATCGTCAGATATGGAGATAACCAAACGCTAGTGGTGATTTCCCATAAATGTAAGGAGATGTTTAGATGTTTTGAGATTTTGTTTTAGAAGTTGAAGGATAATTCTCAAATTGAGGAAGTGGACTCTGATTGAAAACTAGCTTTATTTCATTGCATCTTACCATTTTATCTCTAGCAGAGAAATATAAACTTTTGAGATAACTCACTGTTGGAAAATTAACATTATGAACCCTTTTAATACCCCTGCAGATATCCAGTCAAACCTTGAGCTTTTATCCAAATACTGCTAAAAGGCATTCAAAGAAATCCAAAGACCCCAAAATTGATTAAGATCTCTAAATCCTTAATAAAAGACAATTTTTTTTTTACATGAAAGGCTAAGAAACTGATTTTTTTCGAGTTTTTAGGGATTTTGTGATTTCGAATAAAGTTCCATTTCACCTTTATTTTTTCAAACTTTTATCTTTAGTACGTCAAATATGGCTACTTAGTACTTTGAAGACTCAAAATTTTGCCTTTTTAGGAACACAGCCTATTAAAAAGAGATTTTGCGTTTTTCTGCAAACCATTAAACAAATGCTAATATGCTTAACTTTTTTCGTCAGTCTAAAAACTTATTGAGATAGATTACAAAAGTTCCAACTGGATTAAGATCTATGAACCGCAAATTTGATGGCATTTTGTTTGAAACGGGTCTTTAAAGCATCTATTTGCCTTTCACTTTTCTTGAGATTAAAGTATTTTGAAAGAAATGGGTTTAAAAGCCCAGTTAAAGAAAAGAAAGATTTCTGGTTTAAGGCCCTTTTCTAAAAAAGGTATTTATGGTTTCAGAGTTTTCAAGATCTAAGTTGGCTCAAAGGTACCAACTGTCTTCAGCTTGAATGCTAGGGGTTGACTTTAGCTAATAATTCGGAGTTTTTTGGCGGGAGTGTCGGAATTAATAGTATTTTGCTGTTAAACTCCCATTTTATTTATTAAACTCCAATTATAAATATACTGCAGCTATAGCTAATAAGACTCACAGAATCCAATGGGTAAATTCTATGTGTATATTGAACTGAGCAAGAAAAAGTACAAGGTCTGCAAAGAAGACATTAGAGAAGTGTTCTCATTGAGGAAAGTAAGGATTCCTTCGCCTCCGGCCTATGACTTCCATTCTGACAAATAGGATCATCAGGCAACTCTTGACACTTCTTCATCTGACATATAGTTCATGCCTCTATAACTTGGCAAAGAGGTGAATTCATGACCACTTGAACAATCCGGACAAATGATATTTTAAACTGTTATGCTAAGATTTCTAAGCTCTCACCGAACATTTCATTTACCAACAAAAATTTTCATATAAAAACATATCTTTTGTTGATTGTTCTTCCAAATCAAGCACTTTTGAGCACTGATCACTACATTTTTACTCTACGCCTGTTTGATTTCTAAGATTGAAAGATTGAAAGAGCTTAGTATTAAATTAAGGGACTTTTTAAAAAAATGACTATTTTGACTCACAAGTTTTAGGTTTGAGTATAAGTTTTTCACTTGTAATCAGTCCATTAAGTTCACAGTTAGAAAAGAGAGCTAAAAGTTCTCAAATCAGATTATTCCGAAAGAAGACATCAGGGTAGTTTTCATTGCAAATCAATGTTATTTCATCTTAAGCTTTGTTATTTGCGTCTTCTTGAAGTTGAAATATGAATCAAAAGAAGTAAAGAAAGTTGCTAATATTTTTTTTAGTAAAGAAGACTTTTTATCTTAAAAATTGAGTTTTTGCAGAAGAGCTTAATCAAAGGTGGTAAAGAAACTGATAAAAAGCTAAATTTCAATCATATTAA
>Ga0316217_10006826_pt1 | contig 11130 bp, 6 predicted proteins | sample 1anoAmetaG_FD_203633 | JGI IMG/M metagenome (GOLD analysis project Ga0316217, IMG submission 203633) | Freshwater microbial communities from Trout Bog Lake, Wisconsin, USA - 1anoA | ecosystem: Environmental > Aquatic > Freshwater > Lake > Hypolimnion/Profundal zone | place: USA: Wisconsin... | reverse complement strand
GGTCCGATTTCCGTTGGGTTTGACCGTGGCAACAAGCTCGATTATTTCCAATTGACCGTCTCGATTCCGGCCAACATGACCGCCGAGGTGGCACTGCCCGGCTCGGGAACATCCGGCGGGAACGTCACCTGTGATGGCCATCCCGTTCCGACGCGAGTTGAAGGCGACTATGCCTTCGTCAACGCCATTGGCTCTGGAACGCATATCCTTTCCAGAGAATGACTCATTTGCCAAGAACCTTGTTTTACAGGCTTTTCCAACAGAAGTTGCATTGCACGCCCAGCCAGTGGCGCGGCCGCAGCCGGCCCCGGCCATGAAATCGCCCTCCGCCGCCTGTCAAATTCTTCACCGGATTTGTCATTTCGTGCATTGTTTTCTCCGGGTGCAAACGATTAGAGTTTTCGTCAACCATGACCCCCAAGCAACGCATTCTCGCCACGCTTAACCGCCAACCGACCGACCGCACGCCGGTGGACCTGTGGCACACGCCGGAGATTTCGGCCGCGCTCCGCAAGCACTTTGGCGCGCCGGACGACTTCGCCATGTGGCAGGCGCTGGGCCTCGACAAAATCGTGTGGGATTTTATGGACTACCAGACCGACGCAGGCGAACGCGCCGGCGGGCAATCCGGCGCGGGAGCCGAGTCCGGCGGCGACCGCACCATGTGGGGCGTGCCCTTAAAGAACATTCAGGCGGGCGAGGCGCACTACGCTGAGTTCGGCCTTGCGCCGCTGATGGGTTACGACACGCCCGCTTCGCTGGAAGATTATCCGTGGTGGCCCAAGGTGGAGCGCTTCGATTACGACGGCGCGGTGGCGCTGGCGGAACGCGCCGCCCGGGACTACGCCGTCATCGGCCCGTGGGTTTCGTTCTTTGAGATTTACTGCCAGTTGCGCGGACTCGAACAGTCCATGATGGATTTGGTTGAAAACCCGGAGCTGGTCGAGGCGATTCTCGACCGGGTGGAAACCATCCAGACCGAGATGATGAAGCGCTTTTTTGCCCGGGTCGGCAAGAACCTGGACCTGGTTTTCATCAGTGACGACATCGCCGGGCAGCAGTCGCTGCTGATGTCCGCCGGGATGTGGCGGGAACACCTCCAACCCCGGCTCAAGCGTTGGTGCGATCTCATTCATGCCCACGGCCTGAAGGCATTCTATCACACCGACGGCGCCGCGCGACCGCTCTTGAAACCCATCTTGGATTGCGGTGTGGACGTACTCAACCCCATCCAGCATGCTTGTCCGGGCATGGATATGGCGGAGTTGAAAAATGAATTTGGCGCGCGCGTGGTTTTTCACGGCGGCGTGGACAATCAAAGCGTGCTGCCGCGCGGCTCGGCCGACGACGTGCGCCGCGAGACGCGTGATTGTCTGGCGACGCTCGGCGCGGGGCGCGAAGGGTTCATATGCTGCTCCTGTCACAATGTCCAAGCCGGCACGCCGCTCGAAAACATTTTCGCGATGATTGAGACCGTGCAACAATCCTGAATGCAACGACCCTATGAGTCAGACCCTAGCTCCCGATTATAGTCTCACTGGTGCCAACGCGACGCTCGCGGTGGAAAAGGGCCTCGCCGAGGCCGAGTGGTATACCACCCCCGTCCCGAAAGCGGACATGCGCAAGCTCCTCGAACGCCGCGATGGGCCGGCGATCCGCGACACGGCGCTCCTGTTGTTTCTTCTGCTGACAACCGGCTACGCCACCATTGCGCTCTGGGGCACTTGGTGGGCGGTGATTCCATATCTCATCTATGCGGTGCTTTACGGGACGAGTTCGGATTCGCGGTGGCACGAGTGCGGCCATGGAACAGCCTTCAAGACCGACTGGATGAATTCCGCGCTGTATGAGATCGCCTCGTTCATGGTGATGCGGGAATCCGTGGTCTGGCGCTGGAGTCATAACCGACATCATAGCGACACCATCATCGTCGGCCGTGACCCGGAAATCCAGATTCCGCGACCGCCCGATCTTTGGGCGCTCGGGTTGAGCATCTGCGCCGTGGGCGGATACCGCACCTATTTCCCCAGCCTGCTTCGGCACGCGTTGGGCCAGGTGACGCCCGGCGAGCGCACGTTCATTCCCGAGTCCGAATTTTCGAAGGTCTATCGCAACGCCCGCCTCTGTTTGGCGATCTATCTGGCGGTCATCGTCGCGGCGGTGGCTTTGAAAAGCTGGATTCCCATCTTCCTGTTTGTGCTGCCGCAATTTTTCGGCACGTGGCTCATGATCATCCACAACACCACGCAGCACGCCGGGTTGGCTGAGAACGTCCTCGACCACCGCCTCAACTGCCGCACGGTTTACATGAACCCGATCAGCCGGTTCATCTACTGGAACATGAATTACCACGTCGAGCACCACATGTTTCCGCTCGTGCCCTATCATGCGCTGCCGAAATTGCATGCGGTCATCAAATCCGACTGCCCGCCGCCCTATCCCTCGATTCTTTCCGCGTGGCGCGAAATCCTGCCCGCCATTCTCCGGCAGGTGCAGGAGCCCGCCTACCACGTCAAACGCCAGTTGCCGCCCGCGCGCACGCGGGCGGCGGAAGGCCTTCGGGCCGCGACGGCCGCGACCGATGCCGAGGGGTGGATTGAAGTCTGCGCGGCGGCCGATTTGGGCCAGGCGGAGGTCATTCGTTTTGACTACGGCCGGAAAACCTACGCGCTCTGCCGTGACGCCAACGGCGCGCTCTTTGCCACGGATGGCATCTGCACTCACGGCAACAACCACCTGGCGGACGGTCTGGTCATTGGCAGCACCATCGAGTGTCCGAAGCACAACGGACGGTTCCACCTCGCCGATGGATCACCGGCGCGCGCGCCGATTTGCCGCGGCCTGCGCACGTATCCGCTGGAAGCCCGCAACGGCCGGCTCTTCCTGAATGTCAACCGCCCTGCCGGCGCGGGGGCGCGTGAGCCCAAGCAACTCAGCCTGCGGGTCGTCAGCAATCGCAGCGTCGCCACTTTCATTAAAGAGCTGATTCTGGAACCGGTGGACGCCTCCGCCCGGGTGGAATTCACGCCGGGAGACTATCTGCAATTCGACATCCCGGCGTATGGCACCATTCGCTTCCGGGATTTGGACATCCCGGAGCCGTATGCCGCGGTTTGGCGCACGCACCATCTTTTTGATCTCGTCGCCCGGCATCCCGGCGATGCCCGGCGAAACAACTACTCCTTGGCCAGCAACGCCCACACTGAATCCACCTTGCGCTTTAATGTCCGCATCGCCACGCCGCCACCGGGACAGGACTGCCCGCCTGGCGTTGGTTCGGCCTACATGTTCAGCCTCAAACCCGGCGACACCCTCAGCGCCATCGGGCCATTCGGGGACTTTCACCTCAAGCCGACGCAAAAGGAAATGGTCTATATCGGCGGCGGCGCGGGCATGTCGCCGCTGCGGGCCCATCTGTCGCACCTGTTTGAGACGGAAGCCACGGCCCGCCGCGTGAGCTTCTGGTATGGCGCGCGTTCCCGGCAGGAGATTTTCTATCAGGATTACTTCGAGGGCATCGCGTCGAAATTTCGGAACTTCCATTTCCACCTCGCGCTGTCGGCCCCGCTGCCGGAGGACGACTGGACGGGGCCCCGCGGCCTCATCCACGAAGTCGTCCTGGAGCAATACCTCCAATCCCACGCGAACCTTCGCGCCGTGGAGTTTTATCTCTGTGGTCCGCCGCAGATGATCGCCGCCTGCCGCAAAATGCTGGGCGGCCTCGGCGTGGCGGAAGCCCAAATCGCCTACGACGAGTTTTAGTCCTGCGCCACTATCTCAACGACGGGTCCTGGGCCCAACTGGCCGTCGCTGGCCAGGTCTTGCGCGGCAGCGGCCGGCACGATGGCCAGCCCTGGCAGTTGCTGGCAAGTCATCGCGCTCGAACGCCTTTCCCAGGACCCCCACCAACCCGCCGTCGGCCGGCGCGTTGGAGATCGGCGGTTATGCCACCGGTCTGGCCCTGGACGAGCGCGAAAATAATTTGCGGGTGCGGCGAACCCGCTCCGTCACGCCACACCCGCCGGGACGGCCCCATCCGACCCGCGAGCATGCCCGGCGCCGGCTTGCACGGCACGCCCACTCTCGGACAGGTTTAAGCCAGCCCGCCTGGCGGAAGGCTGCGTGACTCCCTCCCCACCATCCAGATGGATCAGCCGTGGCGCCCACCGCGTTGGACGGCACGCAATTTGTTTCCCACGGTGAACAAATTGCAGTATCTTGGGTCAAATCGTGCCATACAACATGTTACAACTGAAAAAATTCTGGCCTTTACCCATCGCGGTGGCTGCCGGCTTGGTCATTTGGGTGGGTTGCCAGACCGGGCGCATGGCCCCACCTCCGCCGCCGGTGGCGGCCGTCGCGCTGCCTGCGGACAGTTTGAAGCCCGGCCCGGAAGACGCCAAGATCGCGTTTGTCACGGCCCGGTTGCTGGAGGACTACCACTATTTGCAGGAGCCGATGGACCTGCGGATTTCCACCAATTTCTTCGATGGTTACATCAACAGTCTCGATTTTCGCCACGAGTTTTTCCTGCAAAGCGACCTGGATGACTTTGCCCGGTTTCGCACCAATCTCGACACCCTCACGATCAACACGAACATGGCGGCGGACCTGTCCCCGGCCTTCTTGATTTATCAGCGCTTCCAGCAGCGGTTCGCCCAGCGCACGGCGTATGTGGATGACCTGCTCAAACAGGATAAATTCAAATTCACGGGCGATGACAAGATCGAGCTGGACCGCCGGCACGCCCGCTTTCCCAAGGATTTGGATGAGGCCCATCAACTCTGGTGGCAGCGCGTGCGCTATGAATATTTGCAGGACAAATTGTCGCGCGAGATCTCGGAAACCAATGGCAGCTTCACGGTCAAACTGCCGCCGGACGCCAATACAAACATCATTACCGAGTTGCAAAAGCATTACCGCTGGCAATTGCATCTGATGACCAATCAGGACAGCGATTACGTGCTGGGCACCTATCTGAATGCGCTGGCCCATGCGTATGATCCCCACTCGGACTATTTCAGCGCCCCGCACGCGCAGGATTTTTCCATCACCATGAACTTGTCGCTCTTTGGCATCGGGGCCCAACTTACGGAGAACGACGGGTATTGCACGATTCACTCGCTGTTGGCGGGCGGTCCGGCCATCCTCAGCAAGGCGATCAAGGAGCAGGACCGCATCGTGGCGGTGGCCCAAGGCAACAAGCCGCCGGTGGATGTGGTGGACATGGACCTGGAAAAAGTCGTGCAGCAAATTCGCGGGCCCAAGGGGACCGAAGTGCGGCTGACGATTTGCGAGGCACCGGATTATACCAAGCGCAAGGTGGTGACGCTCGTCCGCGACGAGATCAAGCTGGAGGATTCGGAAGCCAAGGCCAAGGTGGTGGACATTCCGGATGGCCGGGGCGGGACCAACCGGCTGGGCATCATTGACCTGCCTTCATTCTATGCGCCGGTGGATCCCTCCGGCAAAGCCACGCCCAAATACACCTCGGTGGACGTGGCCCGGCTGATCAAGAAGCTCAAGCAGGAGCACGTTTCCGGAATCATCGTGGATTTGCGGTCCAATCCCGGTGGTTCGCTGGAGGAAGCCATTAAATTCACCGGCTTGTTCATCAAGAGCGGCCCGGTGGTGCAGGCCCGCGATCCGGGCCGCCCGCCCATGGTGGAGTCCGACACCGACCCCAACCAGCTTTATGGCGGCCCCTTGCTGGTGATGGTCAATCGTTTCAGTGCGTCGGCCGCGGAAATCGCCGCGGCGGCCCTCCAAGATTATGGCCGGGCGATTGTGGTGGGCGACGTTTCGACCCATGGCAAGGGCACCGTGCAAAGCTTGAATCCGTTGCGGAACATCCCGTTCTTTATCAACAGCACGAATGATCCGGGCACCCTCAAAATCACCATCCGCAAATTCTACCGCATCAGCGGCGCCTCCACCCAACTCAAGGGCGTGACGCCCGACCTCGTCCTGCCCGATTTGGCCAATTACTTCACCCAGGCCGGCGAGTCGAACCTCGACAATCCACTGCCGTGGGACACCATCGAGCCCGCCACCTACGACAAGTTCAACCTGGTGGCGCCCTATCTGTCCGATTTGCAGGCGCGTTCCGAGGAGCGGGTGCAGACCAATAAGGACTTTGACTACATCCAGCAGGATATCGCGCAGTACCGGAAGATGGAATTGGGCGGCACGGCGACGCTCAACGAGCGTGATGCCATTAAAGAACGCGAGCGCGACACCCTCAAGAACCAGGAGCGCGACAAGGAAGAGCAAGCCCGCCCGGATTCCGGAACGAGAATCTTTGAGCTGACGGTCAAGACTTCCGCCAACGCGGGATTGCCTGAGCCCAAGCCCTATTTGACGACCAATTTTGACAGCAGCGTCGCGCCCGCGTTTTCGGTTTCCCCGGACCTGACCAACTTTTTCAACACCAAAACGAGCGCCGCCCCGCCCCCGGCCCAGGTTTGTTTCATCTTCACCAACTTTTTCGACGCCAGCTTTGTGAACGGTTTCACGAATTTCTTCGCGACGAACTGTCCGGATATAGCCGGCGTCCAATTCGTCTATGCCCATTCAGAGCTCACGAATGTCATCGCCGAGTACGACAATCGGCTCAAGCCCGCCAGCCCCACGACCCTCACCTACAAACCGGCGGTGGGCCGCACCTACCTGCCCGACGCGATGCTTGACGAATCCGAACGCATTCTGCAAGACTACATTTCACTGTTGAAAAAACGTGGTAGTTTAGTGGTGGACCCATAGCACGGAACGATTATGAAAATTGTGATCATGTTGACCTGTCTGACGCTGGCTGCGGGAGGGCTGGGGGCTCAAAACATGCACATCGCCATAGACCAGGCCAAACGGCAAAGTGCCAATAACGACGCCGAACAGCAGCGCATTGCCAACGCCGCCGGTGGCGCGCAAGCGGCGTCGGCCAACGCCGCCGGGAAGCCGGCCGCCCCCGTGGACCCGGCGCTCCAGGCCACGCTGAGCAACATTGCCGGCCTGCAGGCCAGTTTCGCCGCGGTCATCGCCAGCGGCGACAAGTCCGATCCGACGCAAAAGACCGCGCTGCTGAACAATCTCAGCCAGGCCGCCCAAGGCGCCAAACCCTCGTCCGATTCCGTCAAGAAAGTGGCGGACGACTTGGTGGCGGGCTTGGCGGGCCAGAAGCGCTTGGCCAGCGTGCAGCAGCGAAAGCTGGCGGGCGATATCCATGCGCTGTTCAATGGTTCCCATCTCAGTGACGACCAGCAGAAAACCCTCTTGGCGGATGTGCAGAAAACGCTTACCGATGGCGGGGTGCCGCTGGACAACGCGGTGGATACAATGATAGATCTCAAGGCGGTCGCCGCCCAAACCAAGTGATTAAGCGGTTTGTGCAATGTTCCAACCGGGCGCGATGAGAACCTTTTTGGCAGTGGCCTGGATGCTTTTGGCGCTGCCGGCGGAGAGCGCCGATTTGACCATGACTAACAACGCCCCGATGAACCAAACTGAAATTGCCGATCTGGGCGGAGGCTGCTTTTGGTGCATGGAGGCCGTCTTTGAGCGCGTGCCGGGCGTGCTTTCCGTGACCAGCGGTTTTGCCGGCGGCACCACCGAGAATCCCACCTACCGCGAAGTTTGCACTGAAACCACCGGGCATGCCGAGGTCACGGAGATCGTCTTTGACCCCGCCCGAGTCTCCTACGCGAAATTGCTCGAAATCTTCTGGCAGGCGCATGATCCCACCACGCTCAACCGGCAGGGCGCCGACGAGGGCACCTCCTATCGCTCCATCATTTTGTATCGCGACCAAAAGCAGAAGCTCCTCGCTGAAAAATCCCGGCTTGAGGCACAGAAGAATTTCCATGACCCGATCGTGACGCAAATCGTACCGCTCAAGAAGTTTTATAAAGCCGAGGATTATCACCAGCATTATTACGATCAAAATTCCCAGGCGGGTTATTGCCAGGTGGTCATCGCGCCCAAACTCAAAAAGCTGGAACATCAACAGGTCATTTCCAATACCCCCCAAGTGAAGCCTTGAGGGGGTGTTTGGGACTGGGCATGCTCCAGTGGCGCCATTCTGACCGCCCCTGGATCGGAAGTGCCGACCGTTGCGCGGCTGGGATCGGCCGGCTCCCTTGGGCATCAAATCGCCGTTATCGTTTAGGGAACAATCTGTTGGTTTGTCGGAATGCTTTACACATTGAGCCCAAAACAGGCCTGTCTTTGGATGGGTTATTTACTGTCTATTGTGTTGATAATACGATGTTTAGGTAAAAATGGGTGGCCGGAAAAATGATTGGCACCACCGTTGCTATATGATGTTCAGAACGATAGGATCAAATAGCTGGAAACAAGCAGAATAAAACGCAAAAATGAACAAAGTACTTAAGCTTTCGGGGGTAATGGCCGTGGCAATCGCCCTGACCCAAACCCTTCAGGCCACGCCCCTTCCGGGCACCCAGACCACGGGGAACATCGGTTTCATCGGTGGGGCCACTTTAGACACCGACTCGGCTGGGACCGCGACTGAAGTCACCTCTTGGATTAATCCGGTGGTGGACTTGGATTCCGGATCTTTTGCCGGCATTCCCTCCTATTCGTCGGCTTCCTTTGCCTTGACTTGGAATTTTAATTCCGGAGCGGTGAGTAATTTTTGGTCGGCTGGCGGGTTTACCTTCAATCTCACCAGTTCGGAAATTGTCGCGCAATCGGGTGCCTACCCCGTTGGATCGGTCACGGTTGATGGCACGGGCTATGTCAGCGGTAATGGCTATGCGCCGACCTTGATGAGCTGGAGCTTCACGGCCCAAGATCCCGCTGCCCAGACCGACCCGGAAGAGGCTTGGACCTTCTCCGCCTCGGCCGCGTCCTTGTCCACTCCCGACGGTGGCTCGACCGTGATGCTATTGGGACTCGGTCTGTCCGGCGCGGCTTTATTGCGCCGCAAATTGTCCGCTTAATTTTGTCAACCTTCAAAACGAGGGCGGGGAGCAATCCTCGCCCTCGTTTTTGCATCATCAGGGTGGCGGGGGTGCCGGTGCGCCGCAAGCGAGGTGATTCTGAACCCCCTGCGGGGTGCCCACGCCGCCGGCGCTGATTTCTTTGCTGCTTTTTGGGCCGGATTATGCGAGCCTAATGGCCGGTTCCTTGGCCCATCCGTGAACAATTCCGCAGCCATGCTCGCTTTTGCCGGCGCCATCTTCTGTGGCGCGGTGGCGGTGGCCATGGTTTGGAATGAGCGCCGGAATCTGGTCCATGCGGTGTTCCTGGCGGGCATGGCCTTGCTGGCCGCAGACAGCGTCTTGACCGGCTGCTCCTGCCAGGCTGGATCGCTGGCGGAAATCATCCGCTGGCAGCGCTACAAGCTCTGGGTGGATGCCATCCTGCCGGGAGTCTGGTTGCTCTTCGCGCTGAGCTACGGGCGCGGGAACTATCGCGAGTTTTTAAACCGTTGGCGAGTGCTGCTGTTGGTGGCTTTCCTGGTGCCGCCGGGACTCGCGTGCTTCGACCGCCGCGAATTCTTCGAACCCGGCCATAATCCGCCCCCTCTGGAGGTGGGCGCGGCGGGCTTCTATTTGCATTTGCTGTTGGTGGTGGGGCTGGTGCTGGCGGGCATCAACCTCGAAAAAACCTTTCGCGCGTCCGTTGGCGTCATGCGCTGGCGCCTCAAATTCATCCTGCTGGGCCTGGGCTTCCTGTTCGCGGTCCGCTTCTGCACCAGCAGCCAGATTCTGGTGACTCACGCCATTGACCCGAGGCTCCAAATGGTGGACGTGGGGGCGCTCTTCGCCGGCTGCGCGCTGCTGCTCCGGTCGTTGTTCCGGCCCGGGCATTTCGACCTGGATGTCTATCCGTCCCACGCGGTGTTGCAAAACTCGCTGACGGTATTGCTGGCGGGAATTTATCTGTTTACCGTTGGCCTGCTCGCCAAGGCGATTTCGATTTTTCATCCCGGGCAAAACCAGCTCATCCAGTGGTTCGTGTTCCTGGGCGCGGCCGTGCTGCTGGCCATTCTGCTGTTGTCCGACCGGGTGCGGTTGCGCCTGAACCGGTTTGTCAGCCGCCACTTTCAACGCCCCTTGTATGACTACCGCACGGTCTGGCGCCGTTTCACCGAAGCCACGGCCTCCGGCGCCGGCCAGGCGGATTTGTGCCACACGTCGGTCAAGGCGGTCAGCGACATTTTTCAAGCGTTGTCGGTGACGATCTGGCTGGCGGACGAGGGTCAGTCCCAGCTGGTTTTGGCCGCCTCGACCTTTCTCACCGAGGCCAAGGCCCAAACGCTGCGCCCCAACCAGGAGGAATTTGCCGGCATCCTGGCCGCCTTGCGGGCCCGGCACGAGCCGACGGATATTGACGCTCTCAAGGAATCCTGGGCCGAAGCGCTGCGCCGCTGTCATCCCGATGAATTCCGCAAAGGCGGCCACCGCGTCTGCGTGCCGATGATCGCCGGCGAGGAAGTCGTCGGGCTGATCATGCTGGGCGACCGCGTGAGCGCCGCCAAGTTTACCTGGCAGGATTTCGACCTGCTCAAGTGCATCGGCGACCATGTCGCCGCCGGCCTGCTCAATACGCGGCTGTCGCAAAAGCTATTGCAGGCCAAGGAGCTGGAGGCCTTCCAGACCATGTCCGCCTTTTTTGTGCATGACCTCAAAAACACCGCCAACACGCTGAATTTGATGCTGCAAAACCTGCCGGTGCATTTCGACGACCCGGCCTTCCGGGCCGACGCCTTGCGCGGGGTGGCCAAGACCGTGGCCCACATCAACCGCCTCATCGGCCGCCTGGGTTCCATCCGCAGTGAACTGCAAATCAAGCCGGTGGCCTCCGACCTCAACGAATTGGTGGTCCGGGCCCTGGCCGACTGGGAGGAGGTGGCCGGCATCCAACTGCAGAAGGAGTTGTCGCCGCTGCCCAAGGTGATGCTGGATCCGGACCAAATGTTGAAGGTGACGACCAACCTGGTTTTCAACGCGCGCGAAGCCGTGTCGCCGGCCGTGGGTTTAGTGCGCATTCAAACGCTCCGGCAAAACGGCTGGGCGGTGCTGGCGATCGCCGACAATGGCTGCGGCATGAGCCCGGAATTTCTGAGCCGCTCGCTGTTCCGGCCCTTCCAAACCACCAAAAAAAGCG
>Ga0316217_10006825_pt1 | contig 11131 bp, 7 predicted proteins | sample 1anoAmetaG_FD_203633 | JGI IMG/M metagenome (GOLD analysis project Ga0316217, IMG submission 203633) | Freshwater microbial communities from Trout Bog Lake, Wisconsin, USA - 1anoA | ecosystem: Environmental > Aquatic > Freshwater > Lake > Hypolimnion/Profundal zone | place: USA: Wisconsin... | reverse complement strand
GCGGCGGACTTGGGCCGGGCGGCCTGGGCGGCGGCGGCGGCGGACGCGGCGGCATGTTCAGCCCCGCCAGCACAGGCCGCAAATATTCGCTCAACTTCAGCGCGCAGGCCCTGAACCTGTTCAACAACATCGACTACGGACAGCCGGTTGGCACCCTCGGCTCCCGCGACTTCAACAAGTCCACCAGCCTGGCGGGCGGCATCTTCAGCACCGGCTCGGCGGCGCGGCGCATCTTCATTCAAGCTACCTTCGCCTTCTGAGGAAGGGCCGGGGCTCTGCTCTCCCCGGCGCCCAAATGCGAGGCGCCGGGGGCCCCCCACGCCCCGGCTGGTTGATGGCATGGGCCTCCCACCCTTTCCGCACACAACGCGGAAAGGATGGGGCACGGAGCTTTCTGGGCAAGTCAAAGGCAAACAGCGAGGGCCGGGGCGCGAAGCCTTGGCCCTCGTGTTGTTTCTACCGCGCCGCGCCGATGGTTGCGCCTTGCACCCCTGTGGCGAAGGCATCGACCAGCGAGACCACCTTCAACTGCGCCTTTAGAGCATCGAGAGAAACCGCGCTGGCAGCCGTTATCTCCACCGTCTCGCCCGGCAGCAGGTCGAAGTAGTTATCCGAGAGCTTCACGTCGAGATTGCCAAAGGAAAGATACACGCTGCGCGCCAGGACGGGCGAAGAGACGCGAATCTTGTAGCTGCCGCTCGCGCCCGCGGTCTCCACGTTGAGCGCGGCCGGCTTCAGGTGGACTTCCTTCACCGGCGCAATGTACGCCAGGTTGCGCGAGACCTGCGCGCCGCCCACGCTCAGCTCGGCGACCACAAAGACCCGCGAGGTGTCCGCCGCGCCCGCATCGGTGAGCTTCTTCAGCGGCCAATCCAGATAGACCTTGCTGGCCAGCGGCGCTACCTCCCCAGTCTGCGATTCGTCCAGCAATACCTTGCCGTCGAAGTCCATCAGCCGAACCCGCAGCGTGCCCGTCTTGGCCGCTACTTTGTCGGAGACGATGTACACCTTCACCGCGCCGTCCTCGACATGCGGAGAAACCAACATCGGCGCGTAGAAGCGTCGCGCATAGTATTGCAGCGCCTTCCAGCGGCCGTAATAGTCGATCGACGACCACGAGGCCACCGGCCAGCAGTCGTTCAACTGCCAGAAGATCGAGCCCATGGTCTCCGGCCGCGAGCGCCGGAAGTGCTCCGCGCCGATCTTGATGCCCTCGGCCTGCAAGACCTGGCTCACGTAGAGAAAGCTGGCGAAGTCCTTGGGCTCCGGATAATCCTTGGCAATGTAATCGTGGATGATCGAGTTGCCTTCGTTGTTCTTCTGGTGGGCCAGCATCACCGGCGTAAAGATATTGGCGCGGTCCTCGGGCAGCGTGAAGCTCTCCACCGTGCGCATCTCCGGAAAGGACTGGAAGCCGTACTCGGTGACAAAACGCCAGTGGTGCTTCTCGTATTCCGTGAAGGGCACGCGGCCGTGCCAGACGCTCCAGTCGTGATGATCGCCCGATTGGAAGTGGTCGTTCAGCGACTCGTAGTCCGCGCTGGGCGAGCTGGGCCAATAGGGAATCTCCGGTTCCAGGCGCGCCACCACCCTGGGCAGAATGCCGCTGAACTCGGTGAGATAGTCCTGCCAGATCAGCAGCTTGATCTCCGGCGGCAAGGCGGGCCGCGGCGCCCACTCAAAGGCGCTCTCGGTCTCGTTGTTGCCGCACCACACCACGATGCTGGGATGATTGCGCAGGCGGCGCACCTGGTCCTCGGCCTCGGCTTCGATATTCAGCTTGAAGGCATAGGTTCCCGGCTGCCAGTCGTTGCCGAACATGAAGTCCTGCCAAACCATGATGCCCAGTTCGTCGCAGATCGAATAAAACTCCTCGGTCTCGTAGTAGCCGCCGCCCCAATGGCGAATCATGTTCATGTTGGCGTCGCGCGCCGACTCCAGGATGCGGCGATAGTCCGCCGTAGTGACGCGATTGGGAAAGCTGTCGAAGGGAATGACGTCAGCGCCCTTGGCAAAAACGGGAATGCCGTTGACAAGAAGCTGAAAGCTGCGGCCCCATTTGTCCAGATGGCGATCGAGCACGATAGTGCGCAGACCGGCCTTCGCCTTCCGCTCTTCGCTCACCGCATCGCCGGCGCCCACCTGCGCGGTGAACTCGTAGAGCGGCTGTTCGCCGTAGCCGGCCGGATACCACAGCTTAGGCTGGTGAACCTCGATGGGCAGGTCGATTACATTGCGCCCAGCGTGCAAGTTCACTTTGCTGCTGAGCGTTGCCGGCTTACCATCCGCGGTGTATTGCACGCTGACCTTGGCCGGCCCTGCGCTGGCGGCCTCGATCTCCACCTCGGCGTCCAGGTGCGCTACATCCTTGCTCACGTCGCGCTGACGGATGGCGAAGTCCGCGATGCGCACTTTGTCCCAGGCCTCCAGCCGCACCGGACGCCAGATGCCGCTGGTCACAAACCGCGGGCCCCAGTCCCAGCCGAATTCATAGGCCGCCTTGCGCACATAGGTTTTGTCCGCGGTCTTCGAGTGCACTCGGAACGGATCGTGCGCGGCAGCCTCCTCTGCCGCTTTGATGGCCGAGGGAAACACCACGCGCAGCAGGTTCTTGCCTTCGTGCAGATGGCCCTTCACCGGCACGCGCCAGACGCGAAACATATTGTCGGCGGTCAACACCAGCGCGCCATTCACGTAGACCTGCGAAGCCGCATCCAGCCCATCGAAGACCAGATCCACATTGGTGCGCGCCAACAGGCCAGGGGTCACATCGAAGTTCAGCCGGTACTCCCAGCCCACATTCTCGATCCATTGCAGCTTGGCTTCGTTGTCGCGAAAGAACGGGTCGGCGATCTTCTTGTTGGCCAGCAGATCCAGGTGCACATCCCCAGGGACGGTGGCCGGCAGCCAGCCATTCTCCTCTTGCTGGCCCTCGGCCGGAATCTGGCGGAACTGCCAGCCGCTCTCCAGCTTCAGGACCTCATTCTGCACGGACTTTGCCGCCGAGGCCGTCGGATGCAAGATCGAGCCTCCGTTCTCTTCGCCCACCCCCTGCAAAGCCGCCCCCAAAAGGACAAAGCACACCGCACCCAGAGCCATTGCTACCCGCATTCAAGAACCTCCGCGCCCTCCGCAGAACCGATTTACCGGCCCGGAAAAGCATCGTTTCAAATTTGCTGATAAGGGTATCATGCAGAGATTTGGAAACCGGCTGGCTTGCGGAGTCCGGCTTGCCGCAGCGCGTCTTAATGGGAAGGAACCCGATGCGGATGCACCCGCAAATCTCCGTCCGGTTCCCGAAGCAAGTTCTCTGCATAGCCTTGCCCCGGCTGAAAATGCCCTCACGCCGCGCCGGTCAACGTGCGATAGAGTGCCTCCCATTCATCGGCCTTGGCATCCATGTCGAAGCTGGTTTGGATGCGTTTCCGGGCGGCGCGGCCCATTGCCTCGCGATCTTCCTGCGCCATCTGCATCACGCCGAGCATGGCCGCGGCCAATGCATCGAAGTTCCTTGGCGCCACAACCACCCCCGTATCGCCCACCAGTTCTCGAACTCCGCCCACATGCGTCGTCACCACGGGTTTCTCCATCGCCATGGCCTCGCCCACCGCTAGCGGCATCCCCTCCCAGGCCGAGGAAAGGACAAATCCGTCCGCTGCGTCCAGCAGGGAAGGCATATCGCGGCGCAGCCCCAGCCATCGGACGGCCTCGCCCAAACCCAGCACCTTCGCCAAGTTGCTGACTTCGGCAAATTCCGCGGCTGTTCCCTCGCCGGCAATCCATAGCCGCGCATCGCGGTGGCTTGCCCATACCCGCGCAAAAGCCCACAGCAGGCTTGTGTAGTCCTTGGCCGGAACAATGCGCCCCGCGGCCAGCCAATTGAACTCTCCCAGAGCCCCCATGGCGGCTCGCATGTGAGCGCGGCGCTCCGCGCTGGGCGCGAACTCCGCGGTGTCGAACCCATTGCACACCACCGTGCATTTCCGCTGCGGAATCGCCGCCAGTTCGGTGTATCGGTGCGCAATCGCCTCGCTCACCACGACGGTGCGTTCGCTCAAGCCATCGGTCAGCCGATAGGCAAGCATGCGCTTCCATCCACCTTCGTAGACGTTATGAACCGTGGAGAGGACCACGGGAACTGGGGCGATCGTCCGCAGCAGCCTGGCCATCAGGTTGGCGAAAAACGTGTGGCTATGCACCAGATCCGGGCGGAACTCGCGCAGAAAGCGCCGCCCCTTTGCCAACCCGATCAGCGCGCTGACGGGTGTCTTGCGCATATCCAGATGGACCACGCGCAGCGCGGTCGTGCACTCCTCGTCGACACGCGGACGCAGAACCAGCAGCGCAACGGTGTGACCGCGCTGCTCCATGCGCCTGGCCAGAGTTACTGTTTGTCGCTCCGCCCCGCCGATGCCGAGAACAGTAAGCACGTAGACAATCCGCATTGCCAGGCCCACCCCAGGTCGCACTTGGAATGATACCGCGTTCGGTCAAGCCTTGCCGTTTCTCTTCGCAATGCGGTCCGCGCGCCTTGGGGAAAGAGCCAGAATGGGTCGCCGCAAGGAGCCTCGCCCCCTCGGTTCCAGCACAACTTTATTAATTCAAAAGATTCCTTGTACCCAAAACCCACATTGGGCTGTACAATTTCCACGAGGAGACCCATGGCCGGAGATATTCAATTACAGTGCAGCGATTGCGGGCAGGACTTCACCTTCACCGCTGCGGATCAGGCGTTCTTTCAGGAACGTGGTTATTCGACCCCGAAACGTTGCAAGAATTGCCGTCAGGCAAAGAAGAACGATCAGGGGGGGTCCGGCTACCGTTCGGCTCCGGCACAGGGTACACCTGTGATTTGTTCGGGTTGCGGCCAGCCTACAACAGTGCCCTTTGAACCGCGTGGCGACCGGCCAGTCTTCTGCCGGGATTGCTACCAGGCGCGCAAGGGCAGCGGCGGCGGTGGTGGCGGCAGTTCGCGCGGCCGCGGCCGTTAGTAGCTGTAACTGGTCCGATGTTCGCATACAACATCGGACCGCAAGTTCCTTCAACGCACCTCCAACCAAAACTCCTAACTAGCCGCTGAGACGGCGGTGAGTATCAATAGGAGTTCTTGGAAGCTGGGTTTGTGTCCTCTTTCTGCCGGTTCCCTTAGGGACCGAGCGGCTCCCGCAAAGGGCGGCCCGTGCATACGGCCGCTCTTTTGCTTTTCCCGTGCATTGCAGCCTCGGCTTGCTCAAACTGGCCGATTCTTGCAGACTCTGACCGATCAAGCTCTCCACTCTTCGCAGAGTTCGTCCTAGGCGAGCAGGCGAAAAGACACTATCGCCAGGGACTGCGCCGCCCAGATCGCAAAGCAGATCGCCTACCCTCCCAACCAATACCTTGGCGGACCCTGTTGACGTGCCCGCAATCGGCACACGCACGCAGACCCGTGCGGACCGGAGAGTACACGGCAAGCGAGACGGTTGGTTCGGGGGCAGTAAGGTGGCCATTCAAGACAATGCAGAAAAAACCTCCGCGCACTCTGCAGGCTTCCCTGAAGTGTGCGCGGAGGTTCGAGCTTGGCTTCGCGGCTCTAGTGCTTCTTTCCGGCCTTGGCAGCCGGCTTCTTCTCCGCCGGCTTGGACGGCTTCACCGCTTTTGAACTCGCCACCGGAGCCGGTTTCCCCTTTGCCGCCGCAGCCTTGACCGGCGGCTTCACGGAGCTTTGCACCGGAGGTTTGACCGATCCTTGCAGCACTGGCTTGACAAGAGCCTTGCCAGCGGCCGGCTTGGCCGGTACCGCCGCGGATTTGGCCGCCTTCGCCCCTTGCGCTGCCACCGGGGCTGCTTTCGAAGCCGATGGGACGGAGGGTGCTGCGACCTTCGCGGTCTTTTCGGCAGACTTCGTCTCAGCTTTTGGCTGGACCTTCGATGCCGGCGCGTGGCTGGCAGGTTCCACCAACTTCGGGGTCGCCGCCGCCGCGATCTTGATCGCCGTCTTGGGTGCAGGCGCGGGCTTGGCCGCCCGCTTCACCGGAGCGGGCTCCGGTTCCGCGGCTTCTGCCTCATCTTCCTCTGTGTCGCCCTCGTCTGCCGGATCGGCGCCCAAACCAATCTTGGGAATGCTCATCTCCAGATCGATCTCGTCGTCGTCTCCGCCAATGTCGTCCAGGTCCTCGTCGTCGTCGAGCAGATCGTCGGAATCCTCGTCCTCGTCGTCGTACGAGTGCTCCTTCATCTTGGCTTCGGCGCCCCGCTTGGCGCGCGGCTTCTTGATCGTTACCTGCGGCGGAGGCGCGGGCGGCGAATGCGGTTCGAGGAAGGCGCGCATCTCCTCCGTGGTGGTCAGGCGCCCGTCGATCAGTTCCAGGAAAACCGACTTCACAATCTCACTGTAAGCAGCCAGTTCGGGAGTAATCCGCATCTCCTGCATCAGCGCGTGAGGGATGCGCTGACGGGCTTCCGGCCAGGTCTTCAGGAACAGGTTAAAGCGCTCCTGTACGTTCTTTTCCTTGCTGGTAAACCCAAGCCAGAGAATCGCTTCCGGATCGTAGCTGGTAAACAGCTTGTAGCTCGTCGAGGGCGTCAGGTTCTCCTTGGCCAGCAGCACTTTGGCAAAGCCCGCGGCCATCGAGTCCAGGCTGTTCCACTCTTCCACAAACCCAGGGCGCAGCATCAGCTTCTTCAGCCCCGCCAAGTCCTTGGCTGCCATCTTGGCGGTCAGCAACTGCATCTGCGCCGCCGACATGTCGGCATGAACCCCCTGCAACAGCAACTGCACAGCCTGGGCGTGCAATGCCTCCAGCTTGGCTTCGTCGGCCTTGGCCGAAGTCCAGGCGGGGAACAGAACCTCCATCCAGCCTTCTTCTTCCAACGCCCGGATCACCTTCAGCCCGTCTTCCTCGTGGCCGATCTGCTCCAGTTCCCGGCTGCGCGCCTGGTCGGAAAGAAACTCGATCACCCCTTCGCCCTTGGCGTTGTCGTAACGGGTCTGGGTCTTGGGGTCCAGTTCCCAACCCAGACGCGCCCGGTAGCGCGTCGCGCGGATCAGCAGCGAGGGCTCCTCGAGAAAACCATAATTCGATACCAGCCGCAAGGTGCGCGACTCGATGTCCGCCGCCCCGTTCATCGGATCCATCAACAGGCCGAACGAACCCTCGTTGAGCGAGATGGCCATGGCGTTGACGGTAAAGTCGCGCCGGCGCAAATCTTCCTGGATGGAAGCATGATGGTAAACAGGCTTGCCCGGCTTGGGGTACTCAACGCGATGGGCGCCAACAACGTCTACCCGCACCGTCCCCGGAAAACACAGGTACAGACTCCGCGAGGCTTCGTCTTCGCCCCACACCTGGCCACCAAGTTTCTCAATTGTTTTCTTCAGCTTAAGCGCATTTCCATGCACCGCCACTTCAAGATCGCGCACCGAGTGGCCACTGGTCAGATCGCGCACCGCATCCCCGGTCAGGAACAAGATCATCCCCGCCTCGCGAGCTGCCTCGCGTAACTGCCGCAGTGCGTTTTGTTGGTCGGCCGAGAGCCGGTTTTCCAGAAGATAAATGTAGTCGGGCATTGCGTTCCCTGCTTCCGCCGATAGGTGCTTCTTCCAAGTGCCTGATGCTGTTACTGTTACCAAGCACCCAGGTAGACATGGCAAAGCAGTACCTTAACACAACCCGCCTGGGTTGGCTAGGGCCTTCTGCACCAACATTGTAACCTTTTCCTCTCGTGATACCTGCGGCCCTTTCACCGTTCCACAGAGCAGGACTCGTCCGTGGGGCCGCCGGTTCGTGCGACAATCCAAGGCAATGGCCTCGCAACGCAAACCGGTGATCGTGCGCAAGTTCTCCAGGGACTGGTGCGCCGGCTATGCGGGCGCCAGTTTCGGCCAGGATTCGCTCGAACTGGAGATCCTCGACCTCACCGGCAAGGTGCTGCGCATCGGCTGGGAACAGGTCAAGTGGGTCTGCTACGTGCGCGACTTCCCTGCCTCCACCGGCGACCAGGCCAACCCCGAGCGCCTCCTGCACAAGCGATTCGCCATCCGCCCGCGCACCGCCGGTCTGTGGCTGCGCATGACCTTGACCGACGGCGAGGAGTTGGAGGGCTTGGCGGCCAACGATCGCTCCCTGGTGGAAGGCGCAGGCCTGCTGCTTACCCCGCCCGACACGCGCTCCAACACCCAGCGCATCTACCTGCCGCGCCAGGCCATCCAGACGCTGGAGGTGGTGAGCCTGATCGGCGCTCCTGGACGCAAACGGCCCGCGCCCTCCAGCTTCGCCGAGCAGCCGGAACTCTTTTCCCGCGAACCGGAAACAGCCGACTGACACCGGGCACAGCCTGGCAGCCTACTTGGGTTCTCTCCATCCGCAACCAATGCGTCCGACCTGGGCCGCGAAGGGGAACAATCCGTGCGGCGCGCTTCAATCCGCCCCTCCAGAAGGTTGCGTTTTCCCGCTCGTCTTTCCATATTTCGAAATAAAACGAAACTTGCGCATCTTACGGATTGTTGCGTATCATCGTTCCAGCCAAACAGTGGGTACACGGGCCTGAGTCGGCGGCAAGTTGCTTTTCGCCGCTGCCCCCTTTGCGCACCGTCCACCAATGCAACGCGACGATCGCGCAACGCTCCTGCCCACGGACATGCCAATTTCTGAAACGAGGACGAACAATGAGTTTTGACCAGCAAGATCTCGGATTGGGTTCGTGGACCCGGCGCAAGTTCATGCAGATGAGCGCGGCCAGTGCCATCAGTCTCAGCGCGGCGAAACTGGCGCCTGCAGAGAACGCCGCTCTGCCCCACAGCATGATCGATGTTCCCTTTGCCAAGCGCAATCCGCGCATCGCCCTGATTGGAACCGGCAATCGCGGCACCTCCCTGCTGGCCGATCTGCTGGCCGCCGACGCACAGATGGTTGCGCTATGCGACATCGTGGCGGAGAAGGCCGAGCACGGCGCAGCCATGGTGGTCGCGGCCGGGCAGACGAAACCCGCGCTTTACACCCAGGGCACGCACGCCTTTGAAACCCTGCTGGCAAGAAACGACATCGATCTGGTGGTCATCGCGACCCCGTGGAACTGGCACGCCGAAATGGCCATCGACGCCATGAAGCAGGGCAAGGACGTGGCCCTGGAAGTACCCGCCGTGACTACCCTCGAAGATTGCTGGAAGATCGTGCGCGCTTCCGAAGAGACGCGCCGGCACTGCGTCATGCTGGAGAATTGCTGCTACGGCTACAACGAAACGCTGATCCTGCGCATGGTGCACGACGGCCAGTTGGGCGAGCTGCTCTACGGCGAGGGCGCCTACCTGCACGATCTCCGCGAAGAACTGTTTTCCAACGCCGGAGAAGGCCTCTGGCGGCGCACCGAACACACCTTGCGCGACGGAAATCTCTATCCCACGCACGGGCTGGGCCCGGTGGCCAATTACATGAACATCCAACGCGGCGACCGCTTCGGATACATCGTCTCGATGAGTACGCCGCAGCGCGGCCTGGACGCCTACCGCAAAGACCATCTCAAGCCCGGCGATCCGCGCTGGGCAGAGCGCTATGTCACCGGCGACATGAACACCTCTCTGATCAAGACCGCCAAGGGACTGACCATCACGGTGAAACACACCGTCTCCACGCCGCATCCCTACGACCGCATCAACCAGATCGCCGGCACCAAGGGGATCTTCGAAGACTATCCGGCCCGAATCTATATCGATGGACTGAACAAGGAAGGCGCGTGGGGAACGCTGGACGATTGGAAGCAGTACCAGCATCCTCTGTGGAAGCGGGAAGGCGAAATCGCCAAGAAGATCGGCGGCCACGGCGGCATGGACTACATCATGCTCTATCGCTTGCTGCAATGCGTGCGCGAAGGGCTTGCGCCGGACATGGATGTGTACGACGCCGCCGTGTGGTCGGCGGTCGGGCCGCTCAGCGAGGATTCCGTCCGCCGAGGCAGCGCGCCCATCGAGTTCCCGGACTTTACCCAAGGCAAGTGGCAGCAGAGAAGCGTCTCCGCCATCGCAACCCAGGCCTAACCTCGGCGAGTGGCGCCGATCTTCCGCGGAATCTTATCCAGTTGAGGGTGCCCCCGGTCCCGCGCTTTTGGGGACCGGGGATGTCCAGGAACCAGGCCCTCGATGAAGCATCCACTCGGGCAGTTGGCGGGTCGCGCCGATCTTCAGCGGAATCTTATCGAGCTGAGGGTGCCCCCGGTCCCTCGCCTTTGGGACCGGGGGCACCCTCATTTTGGTATGCAAAGATCACCGGGACCGGGGCCACCGGTCGAGACCTTCGCTACCCGCCTCTCAATCGAGCTCACCTCCCCGGCCACCCGCCAACGAACTGAACCCAAGACCCGCTCATCGCGATGAACGGGGCACAGCTTCTCAAAGCTCAGGGCGAATCTTGGGGCTGATGAGCGGGCCACCTGCCCAAAATTAGCACCCTCCCCGGTCCCCAACTGCGAGGGACCGGGGGCACCCTCATCTGGGTTGGGACAGGTCACCGGGACCGGGGCCACCCGCCATCCGCTTTGAGCCGCGAAGGAAAAAGGCAGTGCGGAGGCATTCGGCATATGGTATTTTATAAACTACAGAGTTCCCGACGATGGAATTCAAGCAGACCGAATCCTTCCAGAAATGGCGCACACGCCTCAAAGACGAGCGGATACGCGCCCTCGTTGCCTCCCGTCTCGACCGGCTGGCCTTTGGAAATGCGGGGGATGTTAAGCCTGTTGGTCAGGGCATCAGCGAGTTGCGCATCGATTACGGCCCCGGCTACCGCATTTACTTCCACCAGCAGGGCAACACCATCGTCATCCTATTGTGCGGCGGCGACAAAAGCACGCAGGCCAAGGACATCAAGACAGCGAAACGGCTGTTGGAAGAATGGAGCGAAGAGAATGGCTGAGAAACTTTCCCCCTACGATCCTGCCGAGGATCTCGGATCGGACGAAGCAATCGCAATCTTCATGGCGGAGGCGTTTCAGACCAACGACGCCGGATACATTGCGCACGCGCTGGGCGTAGTTGCCCGCGCCAAGGGGATGGCCCAGATTGCCGCGCAAACAGGCCTGTCGCGCGAGCAGCTCTACCGCTCCTTCAGCGGAAAGGGTAACCCGACGTTGAAAACCACGCTGGCCGTGATGAATGCTC
>Ga0316217_10006824_pt1 | contig 11133 bp, 8 predicted proteins | sample 1anoAmetaG_FD_203633 | JGI IMG/M metagenome (GOLD analysis project Ga0316217, IMG submission 203633) | Freshwater microbial communities from Trout Bog Lake, Wisconsin, USA - 1anoA | ecosystem: Environmental > Aquatic > Freshwater > Lake > Hypolimnion/Profundal zone | place: USA: Wisconsin... | reverse complement strand
GCGAAGGCTGGAAAGGAACAAGTGTGTCTTGAGAACCAACGTAAATCATGTTGTAAATACGCCAGTATATATGTCTCACTTTTCTAGCGGGATGCCACAAACCTTGTAGAGTGTACATCAATATTATCCCTGCTCCAACACTGCATCTGATACCTTCAATTGCCTCTAAAACTGAATTGATCACATGAGGACTGGTCTCAAAAATATTAGGCCAAATATAGTTTAGCAGGTGTATCAATGCATCTTAGCATCCAAAACCTTGAACCCCTAGAGCTAGATGCTTGATTGCTGCTGCAGCTGTTTGCCTATGTACTAAGTCTCTATCAGTAAGAGCATCTTACAGCAAAGGAGTTACTGCATAAATGTAGTCTTTCGCCATCTCACCTATATATTCAAACATAAACGCTAAACTTTTCAAAACACCGTTCTGCACGTTTAGCTCTTGTACTCTGTACTAGTTCATCAATGCAGGCAAAACAGTGAATGGCCCGCAGCTTTACGAAACAATTGCTATAGCAACAGTGGTACATATTCTCAACTGTCTTTATTGCACTTTAAGATTGTTTAACAGAGTTACCAACACATCTTGAGGCCCAATGGCTCTAGCAATAAACCCAAAAGTTACGACCGTTGCTCTTCTAATGTTTTTTCTGTGAGCCTTTAGCATCTCTAACAAATCAAAACAGATTCTTATCCATTATTTAGGTGAGACTTAATCTGCACCTTTGTCAGCTATTCTTCCAACAAGCTAAATACAGTTCTATTGAACTTTTTCATTCCTATTTTTTAAAATAGGAGTCAGCCTTGGCAAAAGATCCTTAATAGGTGGAGTCATTTTGGCCATTCCTATTTCTACAACTATACTCTTCAAAGCTCCCAAAATGCTGCCCAAAACTTCAGGATATTCTTCACGTAGACATTCATTCAAATTTAATCCTAACCTTCCTAACCTTGCTTATTCTCCACAAATTTTCATCGAGTGAGCTATTTTAACCACAAGGTCAGCTGCCTGCTGCCTAATTCTTATACTTTTATGGTTAAGTCTCCAATGGATTGTTCCGACGATTTGTACAAAATAAGGTTTAGCTCTCAGTCCCAAAGCATTAACTATTGCACCAAATCCATTAAGGATAATGTTGTCTTCAGTGTTTTGCTCATGAAAAGCTGCTAATACACAATCCATTAGCTCATTCCTTAGATTTTAAGGAGCATAGCCAATTTAGGATCCATTTGGAGATTAGAGTATTTTGGTTAATCCTTCCATCACCATTTTCCTAAAAGACTAATTTTAATCTTTTAGGCCAAGATAAAGCTTCTAAACTATTTATATGACTCCAACTTTCACAGCTACTTCTACTGTTGTCTAAATCAGCTGCTTATAGTTTCTTTTTTCTGAGGCCATTCTTTTCACCCAAAAGCACCTGAAAAATGGTTCCAAAATATCTTTTCTAATGTATTGGGCGTCAATACCATCACAAACAAGTACTTGCTTTAACACTTTTAATACGATTTTTCTTAGCTAATCGTCGGGAGTTTAGAACTGCCTAACTAATGTTGGCATTATAGTCTTTATGTATTGACCTGCATGCCTAGCTTCCATAAGTGGAAAAATATAACCAACAGCCTTGAGGAAAGCTCCAAGCGACTTATCTCTTACTTAATTGATTCTTTTCCAAAGTGGTTACAAAACACAATTAAATGCTTAAATTCCATATGGAGCAGAGGCTTAGGCTAATGCAGATAAGGCCAAAGCAGTCATTGATTTTACTTTCTTTTGAACATCATCAAGACCATTCTTTATACATTAGACCAATTGCTTCAAAAATGGTAAAATTGAGCATCCCATCAAAATTGCAATTTGCTGAACTATCTTTATTCCTGTATAACGGGCTTACCAGCTTTTTTTGCTCATACAAACTGCCTTCAAAAAAGGCAGTAAAGCTCCTATTCCTAAAGCACTTGCGACGACTGCAAAAGCCCTTGATGTTGTATTTCTAACGAATTCATCTTTATGATCAATGTCAGGCCTCATTGTTGTGATCATCGTAGGCAAACCAGCAGCTTTAGCAAGATTGCTGATAATTTATCTTCCTTAAACCCTAGCATAGTAATCTTAGTCAATGAGCATAGGCAAAATAACTATGAGTATTTTGTGTGTGTAGGGTCGAACTAAATCGTCTAATTTGTAAAGAATACGATCTACAACTTTAACAAGTAAATGCCTTTGCTGAGGTTCATTCGTGGCCATAAGTAAAGGCAAAATATGGTTGAAAAGTGGGCCAGCTCCAAATTCTCTTGCATTTATAGTAATTTGCCTTAATGCACTTTTCCTCATCTGTGGATTCCCATCTTTTATTTTTAAGAGCATCGTGAGAATTTTTCTTTGTTTTTGCTATTCTATAGATAATTCGCTCTAGTTCACAGTTTCAAGAAGAGGAGCGAAAAACTTGTATTATTCAGGTTTTATAGGAGGCAAATCACCAGATGCGACTTCCAAAGACTGTGCAGTTACAGGAGATTCATTAGGATATTTGTATTAGTTTGAAGTAGGAGCTAAACCATTCTTCAACTGCGGTTGATAGTTTTCAGGAGGTTTTAGTATTTCATATCCATCGTCATTTCCAGGCAAAAGCATATCCAGCTCTTCATCAGTGTAGGGCCTATTTCGTTCTTAAAGCTCTTTCTCCCAACGCAGCTGTTGCAGTTTGCTTCCGGGCATGTTTATGATATCTGGAGTTTTGAGATTGTTGGGTGTTGGAGTCGCTCCTGAATAACCTGGAGTCGCTCCGCCAATCATTGGAGTCTTATCATCCCATCTACGAGGAGTTTGTGTTTCTCCTTTGCGCAGAGGGGTTTATGAAAAGCGAGAAGGTGTCTGCTATACTCTAGAAGGAGTCCGATCAGTAAGCCTTCTTGGATCATTATTGAGATCATGCCTAGCCAAAGGAGTTGTGTCCCATCTAGTTCTTTTCGGAGTACCTTCAGGTAAGGTGCTTCCCAAGCTTTTTTGATCCATTTATTAAATTATAAGAGTACCGCAACTTCTTCTTTATAAGTTAAAGTTGATCACAAATTTTCTAATCAATCTCTTATAAAAGATAAGCTTAGACTTCCATTTGAAGGTCAGTCAAGCTGGAACCTATAAATATAAAAAAAGATTGATTATTTTGACTTTAAGTTCTTTTCTGATGCTAATTTCTTTTGAAAACAATTTAGGTAACATTTTCACTCATCCTCAACAATTTATCTAAACATTTAGGCTGGACATTAACGGCTATTCGTTAGCTAATAATTTAGCTCACTTTTTTCATATTTCTAACGAATTATTTCAAGCTCTTTAGGGTTTTAGTTTTTCTTAAGCATTACTATTTAATCAATAAAAATTTCTTAAATGTCAAGAGTTATTCAAAGTGGTTACAGGTCAACTGCACCATACCCTGTACCAATCAGGGCTCAATAAACCTACATTTATTGTCCAGTTTGCCACATCTAATACCCCCAATCTCAAACTGAAACTCATATTCTAAGACATACCATGCAAACTTCGAAGTTGAACTATAAAAAAGAAGAGGAAGTTGCTGTCTCTACACAGCACTCGAAAAATACCTTTATCTATCCTATGATCGAGCCATTGGAGTTTTCAACTAGCGAACTCTTACAAGTAAACAAAAGAGATACTTTTAAAATTGACAAGAAAGAAAAGAACAAGAAAGCACCCAGAGTTATTCAGATGGTAGACCAATAAACGCAAACTTTGAACCGTCCTCTGCTTCAGTATCGCACAGATGAAACCGATTTATATAATTGCTTCGATGCTGTTTTTAATGGAGAGCGCTTTTCATATGATGACGTAGTTCACCGAAACAGTATTTTTGCACACAAGAGGCAGCTTAATGAGTGGTAGCAGTAAAGAGTCAAAAAATGATTTTACTTCCTCTTTAAAATCCAATTTGTGCTTATTTATTGGTAATTTAAACAACTTTGAACATATCATAGTGAGGTTCGAGTCTAAGAAGCGACTTTTTACTTGTCTTATGGTTTTTCACTTCCCCTAGGCTTCAAATGAGATAAATAGTTAATCTTAATGACATCTTTTAATTATAACAAAAAATAAGCTTTTAAGTATTTTAGTTGCTTAATCTCTATGGTCTTCTCAAAATGAACAGTGTTTACTGAGCATTTTTTTGCTCTTCAAAACAACTTCTATGCTCTCTTTACCCTTGAAGACAACTTTTGTTTATTCTTAATTTCACGCTTGATAGCTTCAACATGTTAAATATATGATTTAGAGCCAACTGCTAAGTCAATGGGGGATCTGGTTCATCTATCAAGGTGAATCATATGAGGGCAATGTACATCTTGTGACTACTATCTCATCTTATGCAGACCTTGCCTACTTCTGGAAAACGTCCCCCATTGCGTCCCTCTCCAACTATTTTCTAAACGAGCAAAATCGGCAAAAAAGGTACCTAATCATCTATAAAGTTACTTAATCGGAGAAAGCTCAAAAAAAATCAACTCCATTGAATTTTTCAGGAAAGGAATCTAGCCGAAATGGGAAGATGAGCAAAATCAAAAAGGTGGTCGATTTATTTTCCTCATCAATAAAGCCCAACAAAACAAATAACAAATCTATGAGGACTTAACTTTCTTCTTTTTAGGAGAAGACTTCTAACTTAGCGAGAAAGTTAACGGTTTTAGATTTATCACTAGCAAAGCCAACAATCCTTCCAGCTATCGTATTGAAATATGGGTAAACTTTGATGAGTCTGATACCTAATCTATCATCCACTACCAAAAGATTCTGACTGAACTGTTTAAACAACTTACTTTTGAAGTGAAACAAATCCTTTTTAAGCAAATGAAAGACGAAGGAGCTCCGAAGGAACAAAAGGAAAAAGATGTCAAAGCCGAGACAAAATGAGAGGGTCTTTGATATTTGTAGATAGATTAACTCAAAATTCAGAAATTACAAAGCATAAAAAGTATAAATAATCACAGATTCTAAAGATTATTTTTATAATTTGGAGGCCTACTATTTGTAATTTTGCTGTAGTTAATGATTTCTGGTTTTAAACTGCTTATGCCATGTATATTCTTGAGCAAATATTGTGTATATTAGTGAGTAATGTTGAAAGGTCTTATTAATTTTTTTTGTCTGATCTTGCTTGCCAAATAAGGGATAGTGGAGATTATTCTCTACTAACTGTTGCCTGGATTCAAAATCGAAGGGGCAACTGAAGGTAAAGCTAAGGCAGCCTTGAAAACCCTTGGTAAGGTGCTGCCAGCTGAAGTTTCCTTGAATCTTTTTATGAGCTGCTATTTTTATTTCTAAGAAAGATCCTATTCACAACTTTAACCATCAGATTACGAAACATTTTATTCTTTATTTTTAACTATTCTTGATTGTTCTTAAGCTTCCTTCTATATTTCTTTTTTTAGAGTTTGAAAATCAATAAAACCAATAGTTCCGTAATTTTTCTGCGATGTACCAGTTTAACTTGATTTCTTTTGCTATTTTGCTTTTTTAAATGTATTTTTTTCAACTATTTCTTGATTCGTCTCCAGATACTTGAAATAGTAGTAAAGAGATTGAGCTATTTACTTGCCCAAATCCTACCATTAAGTTATACTCATTTAGATGGGGTCTTCTTCAAACTTATCCTTTTCATAATAAAGAGAGTATGAGGTTTAAATGGTATAGGAAGGCACTTTTAGCTTTCTCAAAAAGTAGCCCCTTGCAGTGTTGCTTTTGTATTCCGGCAATCTGAAGTCAGACATTTCGTATTTGAAATATTTGCTCATTTTATCAATAATCTTTGGAAAGATACGACATTCTGTATACAGTTAACTGTTTTATTAGTATTAGGGCCCATAAACAAAAGAGTTTGTTTGACAAGAATGTCCATGCATGTCTATAAATCCTATAAAATTTTATCCAAACTCTGCCTGGAGAGTTTTGCCAAGTTCTTTTAGAGCCACAATTTCAGGATATACCGCTTCATCATTCTTGTGAAATGACCGATTAAGATCATCTCCTAGATAATCTATATAAACAAAAAGTAACTTGTTCTGAAGTTGCCAAAAACTACTCCATCAGGATTTAGCATCGGAATGATCTTTATTATGTTGGATTTCAGAAATTACTCACTTCTTTCACTACCGTCCAGTAGCTACCTTATTAACCCATTTATTATGAATGAACTGCAGGTTTAACTTGGGTGAATTCGACCTGAAATGAGAATCACTTTTCTTTTTTTCATTATCTTGCTTTTTGATTGACTGTAAGCATCTTTAGTAATCGTCAGTAAGGGAATGGCTAATCCAGTAATACTGTGAGCCAGAATGTCTACTTTCACGTCACCTGATTTGTTAATATCTTCCACATCTCTAAGCACTCTACTATATGTATATGGAGGAATAAGGCTAATTTAAATTTCTTAATTGGGCTTAAAAGTAAGATCGAAAGTTATTTTGTAGCGTTTCCGACCCATTGAAGTTAGTTCAACTTCGTTATTTATTAATTTCCATTAGTCACTGGACTATGATCTAATATAAACTTTTTGGCCTTTGTCCATCATTTTGAATTTACGTTTTATGTTACAAATGTTGAGCTTAATTGTTCTTTTCTCATTATATTTGTTTATCGCCTTGAAATAAAACCAGCTTTGATGCCCTTTAGTGTTTGTATCAATCCTTAAAAAGACATTAAACTCGTTTTCGCTAATCTTCAAGGCAAAATCAATGTTCCCACTCTCAAAATCGCCTTAAAAGTCGAAACAGTTCTTCTTTTATGAACTTTTTTCTTGCTTGGTGGACGCTAAATCAGAATAGTACTTCGATTTTTCAATTTTATTCTTAAGAATGATATTATACTTGCTGTGCATAAACGAGAAATCTTTACCACTTTTGAAAAAACTCTTAAAGTAGGAATAGGTGTTATTATATGTTTTTTCTTTAAATGCAACAACAGAAGAGGGATATTTGGTGATTTCTTCTTTAATGGTTTCATTCTGCTGCTCATTTGTGACGTTTAATGACAGATTTTCTGCAACTTCGACTCTAGGTTTAAAATAGTATTACTTTTTATTTTTGATTATTACTGATTATAGCAACTACTAAATGCTTGAAAACTACATTTTCCTTTACCTTTTCAAAACTTTTCTCTTAAGCAGCAAATTTGATTCATTTTAACTCTCTCTGTTTATTGACTACAGAGAGACATACGGCTGCGAAGTTCTTTGAGGTTTGCCAGCTTATCCTATAGGCGGGGTGATATTTGCGAGTTCTAAATGTTGCAAGTGTTACTGATATTATGCTTTTCCGTCGATTTGTATCTATTTTTGGATTTATGACCAGAAATCATGAAGTTCGGATGAAGAGTATAGGTTTCTTCTATTCTTTTAGGCTGAACAACAATTTCTTATGATAGAATGGGATTCCGTTCAAATCCCTAATCCGCATCCTACTCTTAGAAGAGTTTATATTTTCTCATGGGAAGGCTGAACTAAATAATAATAATGATAAATTATATCTCTATGCAAAGTTCAAATGCTGTATAACTTAACGTTTTTCCTTACTTATTTTGAGTTTGGATTTTCTACTATAATAAATAATATAACTTAAGATGGAAGAAATGCTCTTTGATCCCAAGCAAATCAACTTACCTTTTACAATCGCAGTGATAAAACCAGATACTGTTCTTTAGCCTTAAAAACTTTAGCAGATAGTTGCTAAAATAGAGAATTCTAAAGAGTTGGTGATAAAGAATATGTTTCAAAGGTAGCTTCTAAAATAGGAAGTTGCTAATCTCTTCTACAAGCATTAAAATAAGCCCTATTTTGAAGATATATTGAGATATATGATGAGTGGAGAATCTTGTGTAATGGTGCTAGTCAATGCAGAGGGAAGTGAGGGTGACCCTATTGTTAAATGGAAAAAACTTATTGGACCTATGAACCCTTAGTAAGCCAAAAAATCAAATGCAGAATCTCTGAGAGCAAAGTATGGTAAATCAATCATAAAAAACTAATTTCATGGCAGCGATAATTTAGTCTAGGCAAACAAGGAAAGAAAGATATTTAACTTCAAAGTTCCCCAATAACCTCCCAAATTCATTGATGATCCTTACAAAATAACTTTAAAGTCAATCCAACAATTTCTAAGGCCTCCCAATCTTTAGCATTCTTGCATCAATTAACGTATGGACTTACTCGCAACTTACGGACCTGTCGTTAATTGGCATTCTATTTAACAGTGCATTTGTATTGGGTGTAAAGGCACGGCTCGAGAAGTGGCTAAAAGAAGAAAAATGTCAAATAAGCAGCCACCAAAAGTGTTGAAAGAAGGGGAAATAAGATAAATTTTCAATGATCTATGCTAGAAGTGCAAAGATCATTGCAGCAATTATACTCATCTACCAGGTGGCAGAGAAATGCAGCACTTACTAACAGATAACTAGCTTTCATAGCTCGGTAAATAAATAAACAAAAGATAGATGATTTAGCTTTTAACGATTGAAAAAGGATCAACTGCAAAAATAATGGTAGATACGCTTTCAGACAGAGAGCCAAACTAAATTCAATATAATATGGACTTTTTCATTATTCTCATCAAGCAGATTGAGCCTGATTACTACGAAAGGTATAACTTTACTGAGTTGCAAAACCTAATTCTTGAGGACAGAAGGATTAGGATGACCTATTGGGTTGCAAAGGTTACTGGAAAGTCGGTTGATAGGTTTCCGCCTGTGACTTCTCTAGACAATACACTAACACCACAACAACTTAATGACCCTAAAGGACCTTATTTCACTCTAAATCGCAAATTACCTCTCACTCTACTGATAAAACCTTAGCAAATAAAGCATATTCCTTTACAATATCCTCCTAGTATTCTCGATAAGAAAAAATTCGCCAAAATAGAGGAGAATATAGTGATTGAGAAACTTCTACACAGAAATTTAACAAAAGTTACTCAAGTCGGAGAAAAAGGTGAAGGAATAAGGGAAGCAGTGTCTTTGTTAAGACCTTATCATGAAGGTCGACATGGCGACTGGGATAATTACACGAGTTTGAAAGGTTTAAGCATAAAAGGAGAAGTTGGTGGCAAAATGATGAATCAGCACATCAACGAAAGCACTAAATGATAGATTTATATTAAAGTGACTTTATTGATAATAACTTAATAGAAGAAGCTGCATATAAACTAGTGGCCATCTTCTTCAATTCTTCAAAGATTAGATATACTAATGGTAAAAAATTATTTACCATTATTGTAATAATTAATGATGTTTATGCAAACCAAGTAATTGAGATCATTTTCCGCCGGATTTTTTGAAGCTATTTTTGAAGATGTTGTTATTGCTATTGTTACCAAAAATAGTTTGAATAGCCTAGGTTGTGAGCGAAGTGGGCAAATTGAATGAAGGAGAAGTGGTTGGAGCAGATTGTAAGCTAGGGAATCCATTTGCAGCTGTTAACAAAGTAGGTGTAGTTGAAGCTGTGTTGAACTGCGATTGGCTGAAAGATCCGGTAAGACTCTGTGCCATATCAGCAGATGTAAAGTAGCTGGCTTGTGTTGGATTTATCGCAATGGTGTATTGGAATGTTGGCACTGTTGATGCTCCAGGGAAAGAAAAAGTTATCACAAACCAATATTGAGTGTTACTGATGTACTGTTGGGCCGTAGTAATAGTTGCAAACTGGCTGTTCACATTAATAGTAAATAGGTTGTTACAGATGCTACATCCTCCTGAAAGGATAGCAGTTGGCAATAGACTTACAGCCACACCTTGATAAATTGTGTTGACTCCCAAAACATAACCTCTGAGAGAAATCGCTGAGGTGACACCAGTGGGAGTAGGAGTAGGGGTTGGAGTGGCCACACAGTATCCGTTCGTCAAAGTAAGCCCAGTTCCACAAGATGTGCAGAGATTGTTGCCAGGGCCTGAGCAAGCAGTGCAAGATGAGTCACAAGGAGAACATTGGTTCAAGCTATTGATGTATGTCCCTGCGCTGCAGCTAATTTTGCAATAACCGCTTATAAGCAGGTAATTCGTTGGACAAGTTAGACATTGATTGGTTCCTGCTCCGCTACAGGTGGCACAGGAAGAATCGCACTTCGAACATTGGTTCCAAGTCCCGAAATAACCATTGTTGCACACACAAGTGAACTGGGTATTAGAGTAATAGCTGTTGACATCGCAACGTTGGCAAGTGCCTCCAATGATATAATACCCACTGTTACACTGACAGGCTATTCCATTCCAATATGTATTGGCAGTGCAATTTTGGATGCAAAGACCGTTGCTGGGGATGTAGCCTGGATTACAGGCACAGGCTGAGCCATTCCAAGTTGAATTCTGTATACAGAGCTGACAGTAACCGTTTATCACGTACATTCCAGCATAGTTACAGCTACATTGCTGCAGAGAAGGATTCCAGTAGGAACTAAAAGGACAATTCACTGACAATACGCACTGTCCATTGCTCATCGTGTAGTTCGTTATGCAAAGGCAAGTTTGAGCTGTAGCGTTGTATACACTGTTAGCAATGCAAGGGCTGCATCCTGTGCTAGTGGGGTAGTAGGTAGATGAGCATACACACTTTCCATTTGATACTGCTCGATCTGGGGTGTTGCAGTAAGTGCAATTGTTGCTGATTGAGTCAAGCACCATTCCACTGGGGCACGCGCAAGCTGAACCATTCCATATGTAGCTACCTTGGCAGTTACCTTGAGGAACGCATAGGTTTCCTTGGTTGTAGTATCCATTGATGCAGACACACTGACTCAAAGAGTTTCTGTAAGCGTTAGTAAAGCAAGCAATCTAGCATGTATTCGTATTAGGATTTAACGAGTAGCCAGGAGTACAGGCGCAGTTTCCATTTTGGTCGACATAGCTGTTGAGCGGGCACAAAACGCATTGGTTGTTGATAATACCAAAGCCAGAAGGACACACACATTTGTTGTTGATTGCCACGAAGTTAGCTCCACAAACAATCGAAGATTGAATCACGCATTGGTTGATAGCTGAGGAGTATGTGTAGCCTGGGATGCAGGAGCACTGTGAGTTGTTGACGTATGAGTTTACGCCGCAAGAGACATAGCAAGTGTTGCTTACAATAATGTATC
>Ga0316217_10006823_pt1 | contig 11136 bp, 9 predicted proteins | sample 1anoAmetaG_FD_203633 | JGI IMG/M metagenome (GOLD analysis project Ga0316217, IMG submission 203633) | Freshwater microbial communities from Trout Bog Lake, Wisconsin, USA - 1anoA | ecosystem: Environmental > Aquatic > Freshwater > Lake > Hypolimnion/Profundal zone | place: USA: Wisconsin... | reverse complement strand
GATCCTGGCCCAGGCCCTGGCCTGGAAGCAGGGGCCCCACCCCAAGCACCTGGTGGACAAGATCCTCGGCATGGTGTTCTTCAACCCCTCCCTGCGCACCCGCGCCTCGTTCGAGGCGGTGATGGCCCGGGGCGGCGGCTCCTCCATCGTGCTGGAAGTGGGCAACGGGGTCTGGAAGCTGGAGGACCGGGAGGGCGCGGTCATGGACGGCGACCGGGCCGAGCACATCAAGGAGGCCGCCCCGGTGCTCTCCCGCTACGTGGACATGCTGGCGGTGCGGACCTTCGCCTCCGGCGCCGGGGACGAGGTGGACAACGCCGACCCGGTCATGAACGGCTTCCGCAACCTGGGCACCGTGCCCACGATCAGCATGGAGAGCGCCCGGGAGCACCCCTGCCAGGGCCTGGCCGACCTGATGACCGCCCGGGAGACCTTCGGCGCCACCCGGGGCCTGCCAGTGACCCTGGCCTGGGCGCCGCACATCAAGCCGCTGCCCAAGGCCGTGCCCAACAGCTTCCTGCTCACCGCCGCCGCCGCCGGCTGCGAGGTGCGGGTGGCCCACCCCGAGGGCTTCGAGCTGCACCCCAGCGTCGTGGCCCAGGCCCAGGCCTTCGCCCGGGCCGCCGGCGGCAGCGTGGCGGTGACCCACGACCTGGACCAGGCGACGGCCGGCACCCGGGTGATCTACGCCAAAGCCTGGGGCCCGGCCAGTGTTTCCGGCCTGGGCGCTGAGGCAGTCAAGGACCACCCCGAGTGGCTGTGCTCCCCGCACCACTTCGCCAACGCCGCCAAGGACGCCATCTTCATGCACTGCCTGCCGGTGCGGCGCAACGTGGAAGTGGCCGACGGCGTGCTGGACGGCCCCTGGTGCCGGGTGGTGGACGAGGCCGAGAACCGCTTCCATGTGCAGCGGGCCCTCATCCAGTGGCTCCTTAACTGACATGAACGAGGGGGACCGCTCACGCTCCGTCCCCCTCGTGCTCCCCACGTGGTGTCCAGGCAGAGCCCGGACCCCACATCTGTGACGAGGACCCAATGGCGCAGCAGACCCATCCCTTCGAATCCCTCCGCGGCGCGGCCCAGTACGTGCGGCGCTTCCGCGACCACCCGTTCGTGGTCAAGCTTGGCGGCGAGATCCTGGACGACCCGGGCCTGCGCAGCTCAGTCTGCGAGCAGCTGGCCCTGCTCTGGAGCCTCTCGATCCCCCTGGTGATCGTCCACGGCGGCGGGGCCGGGCTGGACAAGCTCTGCACCAGCATGGGCCTGCCCACCGAGAAGGTGGCGGGGCGCCGGATCACCTCGCCGGAGATCCTGGACGCCGCCAAGATGGCCTTCAAGGGCAAGATCCAGATGGACCTCATCGGCGAGCTGGAGGCCGCGGGCATGAAGGCGGTGGGCGTCTCCGGCCAGGACGCCGGGCTGATCCGCGGCCGGCGCCGGCCCCCGGTGCAGGTGGACGGCGCCACCGTGGACTACGGCATGGTGGGCGACGTCGCCGGCGTGGACCCGGGCGTGCTCAGGCACCTGCTCAAGGGCGGCTACGTGCCGGTGGTGGCCCCGTTCAGCGCCACCGCCGACGGCCAGGTGCTCAACACCAACGCCGACACCGTTGCGGCGGAAGTGGCCGCGGCGCTGGGGGTGGAGAAACTGTTCTTCGTGCTGAAGGTGCCCGGGCTGCTCTCCGATCCCGCCGACCCCAGCAGCCTGGTGCCCCTGTGCGACCTGGCCCGGCTGGACCAGCTGGCCGAGGCCGGGGCCATCAAGGACGGCATGCGGCCCAAGCTCACCGCCGCCCGCAAGGCCCTGGCCGCCGGCGTCGCCGCGGTGCACCTGGTCTCAGGGGTGCGCCCGGACGCGATCCTGGCCGAAGTGTTCACCAACGAAGGCAGCGGCACCATGCTGGTGGCCAGGCTGGACGAGGGAGGCGCGTGATGGCCCCTGACGTCCTCCTGGAGCAACTGGTGGCCATCCCCAGCGTGTCCGGGGGCGAGGCGGACCTGTGCGGCCATCTCGTGGCCCTCCTGGCCGCCGAGGGCATCCAGGCCACGCGCCACGGCGACAACCTGTTCTTCGAACTGGGCGCCAGCGGTCCCCGGCTGCTCCTGGTCAGCCACCTGGACACCGTGCCGGCCTGCGACGGCTGGAGCGCCGATCCCCTGAAACCCTGGTGGGCCGGGGACCGGCTGTTCGGCCTGGGCGCCAACGACGCCAAGGGCTGCGTGGCGGCCATGGTCCTGGCCGCGCTGGCCCTGCACAAGCGGACGGCGCCCCTGGGCGCCCGCTGCGTGTTCGCCTTCACCGCCGGCGAAGAGGTGGGCGGCAAGGGGATCCAGGAACTGCTCCCGGTGCTGGGCCCGCTGGACGCCGCCGTGGTGGGCGAGCCCACCGGCCTGACCGTGATCACCGCCCAGCGCGGCATGCTGATCCTGCGCTGCACCGCCCGGGGCACCGCGGCCCACGTGGCCCACGCCCACCTGGGCGAGAACGCCGTGCACAAGGCCGCCCGCGACATCGCCCGGCTCGAGGCCCTGCGCTTCGAGCCGCACCTGTTGCTGGGCGAGGCCCGGGCCCAGGTGACCATGGTCAGCGGCGGCCGGGCCAAGAACCAGGTGCCCGACACCTGCGAGTTCTTCGTGGACGTGCGCAGCACCCCCAACCTGGACCACGCCGCCATCACCGCCCAGGTGGCCGCCGAGATGGAGAGCGACGTGGAAGTCTACTCCGACCGCTACCGGCCGGTGGCCACTGACTGCTCCGAACCGGTGGTGCGCGCCGCCCTGGCGGCGGCCGGCACCCAGGGCGGCACCGGCTCCGCCACCACCTCCGACTGGGCCTACCTGGCCCACCTGCCGGCGGTGAAGGCCGGCCCCGGCGACACCCACCGCAGCCACCGGCCCGACGAATGGCTCTCCCGCAGCGAACTCAGGGCCGGGGCCGCGTTCTACGAAAAGCTCGCTCTCAACTTCGCCATGATGGCGTACCAGGAGGCCCGTCATGGCTGAAGCGCTCTGGGCGAAGGATCTGCCCCTGGACCTGCAGCTGCACCAGTTCACCGTGGGCCAGGACCCGGTCACCGACCTCCAGCTGATGCCCTTCGACACCGAAGGCAGCGCCGCCCACGCCCGCATGCTGGGCGAGACCGGACTGCTGCCCGAGGCCGAGGCCCGGGCCCTGGTGGCCGCCCTGGCCCAGCTGCGCCAGGAGGCGCTGCAGGGCAGGCTGGCCATCCTGCCCGAGGAGGAGGACTGCCACACCGCCCTGGAGCATGCCCTCACCGCCAGGCTGGGCGAGACAGGCCGGCGCATCCACCTGGCCCGCTCCCGCAACGACCAGGTGGCCACCGCCTTCCGGCTGCTCATGCGCTCGCGGGCGCTGGACCTGGGCCAGGCCATCCAGGCCTGCGCCGAGGGCTTCCTGGAGCTGGCCCGGCGCGAAGAGCACACCCCGCTGCCCGGCTACACCCACCTGCGCCGGGCCATGCCCGCCAGCTGGGGCATGTGGGCCGCGGCCTTCGCCGAGGGCCTGCTGGAAGAGCTGGAGGCCCTGCCCGGCCTGTGGGACCGGCTGGACCGCTGCCCCCTGGGCGCCGCCGCCGGGTTCGGCTCGCCGATCCCCCTGGACCGGGCCCGCAGCGCCGCGCTGCTGGGCTTCTCCCGGGTGCAGGGCAGCCCCATGGACGTGATGAACAGCCGCGGCCGCTACGAGCAGGCCCTGGCCGCCTGGGTGGTCTCAGCCTCGGGCACCCTGGAGAAGGCGCTCTGGGACCTGGCCCTGTACAGCACCGAGGAGTTCGGCTTCATCCGCCTGCCCGACGCCTTCACCACCGGCTCCAGCCTCATGCCGCAGAAGCGCAACCCGGACGTGGTGGAGCTGGCCCGGGCCCGCTGCCGTGAACTGCGAGGCCTGGCCGGGCTGATCGGCAACCTGGCCGGGGGCCTGCCCTCCAGCTACCACCGGGACCAGCAGCTGCTCAAGGCGCCGTTCCTGGAGACCATGGCCAAGGGCGAAGAGCTGTTCCGGGTGTTCGCCCACCTGCTGCCCGGCCTGGAGATCCAGAAGGCCGCCTGCGCGGGCGCCTGCACCCAGGAGCTGCACGCCGCCAAGGAAGCCTGCCGCCTGGCCGCGGAGGGCATGCCGTTCCGCGACGCCTACCTGGAAGTGGCCCGGCGGATCAAGCAGGGCACCTTCCAGCCCGACCCGTCCCCGGCCCTGGGCGACCTGGGGCTGGATGCCACCGGCGCCGCCCTGGCCGCCTCCAGCGCCTGGCTCGACGGCCGGCGCCAGCATATCCAGCAGACCATCGAACATCTCTTCCAATGGGGGACCAAATGAAGCACCGCGCGCTGCTCGCCTTTTCCGGGGGCCTCGACACCTCCTACTGCGTGCTCTGGCTCAACGAGCAGGGCCACGAAGCGCACACCGTCACGGTCGACACCGGCGGCTTCTCCCCGGCCGAGCTGGAGCGGATCCACGCCCTGGCGCTGAAGCTGGGCGCGGCCTCGCACACCACCGTGGACGCCCGGGCCGAACTGTTCGACGGCTACCTGCGCCACCTGATCGCCGGCAACGTGCTGCGCGGCGGGCTCTACCCGCTGTCGGTGAGCGCCGAGCGGGTCTGCCAGGCCCGGCGGGTGGTGGCCCACGCCAGATCCATGGGCGCCACCGCCCTGGTGCACGGCTCCACCGGCGCCGGCAACGACCAGGTCCGGTTCGACGTGGCGTTCCGGGCCCTCGCGCCGGAGCTCACCCTCATGGCGCCAATCCGCGAACTGGCCCCCAGCCGGGCCGAGGAGCGGGCCTTCCTGGCCGCCCGCGGCTTCGACTTCCCCGAGAAGGTGGAGTCCTACAGCGTCAACGAAGGCATGTGGGGCACCAGCGTCGGCGGCAAGGAGACCCTGGATCCCTGGCAGCACCTGCCCGCCGCGGCCTATCCCGGCGGCGAAGTGGATCCCGGCCTCGCTCCCCGCACCCTGGTGATCGGCTTCGCCAGGGGCGTGCCCGTGAGCCTGGACGGCCAGGCCATGGCGCCGGTGGCGCTGGTCCAGGCCTTGAACGAGCTGGGCATGCCCTACGGCATCGGCCGCGGCATCCACCTGGGCGACACCATCATGGGCATCAAGGGCCGGGTCGGCTTCGAGGCCCCGGCGGCGCATCTCCTGATCGCCGCCCACCGGGAGCTGGAGAAGCTGGTGCTCACCGGCAAGCAGATGTTCTGGAAGGAGTCCCTGGGCAACCTCTACGGCGGCATGCTGCACGAAGGCCACTTCTTCGACCCGCTCTGCCGCGACCTGGAGGCCTTCCTGGATTCCAGCCAGGCCACGGTCACCGGCGACGTGCGGCTCCAGCTGCACCCCCTCGGCTTCCACGTGGAGGGCGTGCGCTCCCCCTGCTCCCTGGTGCGGCCCGAGATGGCCAGCTACGGCGAGAGCACCCGGCTCTGGTCCGGGGACGAGGCGGCCGGCTTCGCCAAGATCTTCGGCGTGCCGCAGATGGTCGCCCTAAAGGCCCGCTCCAGCCTGAAATAAGCCGAGGAAAATCACCAAGCTCGGAACCATCCCATTCCCTTCATCAACTCCGGATAAGCCCATGCGCATCCACCTCGACAAGATCGCCTCCATTACCCGCAACCTCAACCTCGGCCGCTGGGTCACCCTGTCCCCCGAGGTGGAGGCCCGGGAAGGCGCCGTCATCGCCGGCCGCATCCACGGCGAGAAGGCGGTCTACAACCAGCTGGAGGACGTCCACGGGCGCATGAGCGTGCTGCACGACGGCGATATCATCGTCGGCGCCCTGGGCCACCGCAACGCCCTGCAGGGCTACGAGGGCGTCCTGCCCGAGCAGGTGGCGGCCGGCGACCGCCTGGACCTGCTCAACCTGGGCGGCGTGCTGGGGCACTGCGTCTCCAGCAACCCCGGGGTGGGCGCGCCGTTCGAGGTGGAGGTGCTGGGTCAGGTCCTGTCCTTCAACCAGTTCGGCAACCGCACCGGCCAGCCCGCGTTCATCCAGAACGCGGCGCTGCAGGGCCGGACCGCCGATCCGGTGCCGGTGGTGTTCGTGGCCGGCACCTGCATGAACGCCGGCAAGACCCTGGCCGCCTGCGCCCTGGTGCGGGCCTTCGCCCGGGCCGGGTTCCAGGTGGGCGGCGCCAAGCTCACCGGGGTCAGCCTCATGCGCGACATCCTGGCCATGCAGGACTACGGCGCCGACCACATCCTGGACTTCACCGACGCCGGGGTGGCCTGCACCGGCCCGGCCACCGCGCCCCAGGCCGCCCGGGTGATCTTCTCGGAACTGGCCGCCCGGGGCGCCGACCTGATCGTGGCCGAGACCGGCGACGGCATCCTGGGCGAATACGGGGTCCAGGCGGTGCTGGCCGACCCGGAACTGCGCGGCTGGGGCAGGGCCTTCGTGCTCTGCGCCAACGATCCGGTGGGGGTGGAGGGCGGCGTGCGCCAGCTCAGGCAGTCCTACGGCATCGATGTGGACGTGGTGGCAGGGCCCGCCACCGACAACCGGGTGGGGGTCCGCTTCGTGGAGTCCCTGGGCCTGCTGGCCATCAACGCCCGCAACCACCCGCATGAACTGGGCCAGCTGGTGCTGGACAAAGTGCGTCAATCAAGGGAGGTATGAACTTGGTATCCATCGCTATTCTCGGGGCCTCTGGCTACGGCGGGGGCGAACTGCTCCGCTGGCTCTCCACCCACCCGGAGGTGGAATCCATCCGGGGCACCTCCCGGGCCCAGGCCGGCCAGCCGTTCTCGGCCGGCCACCCCAACCTCAAGGGCATCCTCGACGGCTGCTTCGAGGCCGAGATCCCCTGGGCCGAGTTGGCCTCCTGCGCCCAGCCGGTGGTGTTCTCGGCCCTGCCCCACGGCGAGCTGGCCCAGCGCCTGCCGGAGCTGGAGGCGGCCTGGGCCGCTTGCGGGATCCAGGAGCGGCTGCTGCTGGTGGACCTGAGCGGGGACTTCCGGCTCAAGGACGCCCAGGTGTTCGCCAAGTCCTACGGCCGGACCCACCCCTGCCCCGAGCATCTCGCCCGGTTCGTCTACGGCCTGCCCGAGTGGAACCGCGAGGCCCTGGCCGGCGCCCGGCGGATCGCCGCCCCCGGCTGCTTCGCCACCGCCCTGCAGCTGGCCCTGCTGCCCCTGCGCGGCCTGGACCTGGGCTTCGTGGCGGCCAGCGCCGCCACCGGCTCCAGCGGCAGCGGCGCCAGCCCCTCGGCCGGCACCCACCACCCACTGCGGGCGGGCGATTTCCGGGCCTACAAGGTCCTCAACCACCAGCACCTGACCGAGGTGCAGGCGGGCATGGCCGCCTGCGGCATCCGGGGCCAGCTGGCCTTCGTGCCCCAGAGCGCGCCCATGGTGCGCGGCATCTTCGCCACCGTGCAGTTCGCCCTGCCCGCGGGGCTGGACCAGGCCGGGCTGCAGGCCCGGGCCCAGGAGGCCTTCAGGGATGCCCCGATGGTGCGCCTGGTGGCCGATTCGCCCCGGGTCGGGGCCGTGGCCGGCAGCGGTTTCTGCGACCTGGCGGTGGCCGCCCGGGACGGCAGCGGCGCGGTGCTCACCGCCATCGACAACCTCGGCAAGGGGATGGCCGCCCAGGCGGTGCAGTGCATGAACCTGGCCCTGGGCTGGCCCGAGACCCGCGGCCTGCTCATCCCCGGGCGCTATCCGGGCTGATTTCCCGTATTCTGGGAGCATGCCGCGGAACGATCCGCGGCTGATCACAAGGAGTCAGCATGTCGAGTTCCCAACCCGGGGGAAGGGACGCGTTTGCGTCGACCCTGGGAGCCTTCGCCGCCACCCTCGCTTCCGCCATCGGCCTGGGCAACATCTGGAAGTTCCCCTAACTCACCGGCTCCAACGGCGGTGCGGCCTTCGTCCTGATCTACCTGCTGGCCATCGCCTTCGTGGGCATCCCGGTGCTGGTGGCCGAACTCACCATCGGCCGGAAGATGCGCGCCAACGCGGTCAAGGCCTACGGCGACGTGATGCCGGGCCAGAAGTTCTGGGCCGGCATCGGCGTGGCCGGGGTGCTCGCGGCCTTCCTGATCATGGCCTTCTACACCGACGTCGCGGGCTGGGTGTTCGCCTACGTGTTCAAGTCCGTGGGCTCCTGGATGTCGGGCACCATCCTCAGCGGCAAGGACTTCGGCGCCCTGGCCGGCGGCACCTGGGAGCCCCTGCTCTGGCAGGCGGCGGTGCTGGTGCTCACCACCGGCATCATCGCCACCGGGGTCTCCAAGGGCATCGAGAAGGTCACCAAGACCCTGATGCCGCTGCTGTTCATCCTGCTCATCGTCTGCGACGTGCGGGCACTCACCCTGCCCGGGGCCTGGGCCGGCGTCACCTACCTGTTCCGGCCCGACTTCACCAAGGTCACCGCCACCGTGCTGCTGTCGGCCCTGGGGCTGTCCTTCTTCAAGCTGTCCCTGGGCATGGGCACCATGACCACCTACGGTTCCTACCTGCCCGACACCACCCGGATCGTGCCCACCGCCACCCGGGTGGCCCTGGCCGACACCACGGTCTCGCTGCTGGCGGGCCTGGCCATCTTCCCGGCGGTATTCGCCTTCAAGGGCACCCCGGCCGGCGGCCCGGGCCTGCTGTTCAACACCATCCCGCTGATCTTCAGCCAGATGCCCCTGGGCGGGCTGTTCACCACCCTGTTCTTCATCCTCACCGCCATCGCCACCGTCGGCGCCATGGTCAGCATCCTCGAGGTGCCGGTGGCCTGGCTGATCGAGAAGCGCCACCAGACCCGGACCGGCGCCGCGATGCTCACCGGGGTGCTGATGTTCGCCCTGGGCGTGCCCGCCACCCTGTCCCAGAACCCGCTGCTGGCCGACGTCAAGCTGTTCGGCAAGAACTTCTTCGACCTGTTCGACTTCGTGTCCTCCAACGTGCTGCTGCCGGTGGGCGGCCTGGCCATCGCCGTCCTGGCCGGCTGGGTGCTGGCCAAGCGCCAGTTCGTGGGCGAGATGGAGCTGGGCTACGACTACGTGCCCTGGCACGGCCGGGTGCTGATGGCGGTGCTGAAGTTCGTCGCCCCGGTCCTGATCGCCCTCATCCTCCTCGTCAGCCTCAACGTCATCAAACTCTAGGCTTCGTCTACGTGTTGGTTCGTGTCCCGGACTTCCGCCCGTAGTCGCCGCAGTGTCGGCGCGGCTGGCGCGCGCCTCGCCTGCGGCGTTACGGGCGCTTTGCTGGGACATGTTCCACTGGCTTGAATTCTCCTACGACGCCTGCACCGAAGCGCCCGGGTTCATTCGCGGACTGAACACTGGCGTGGGTCCCGGACTGAGGCCTTCGATGGGTGAGCCGAAGTGTCCGGAGAGCTTTCGGAGCCGGATTCACCCCAATGGCACACGACCCAACGTCCCCCCGACGTTACGCCCCCGGCGAGACGCGCGAAGGCGCGGCGAGTTCCGGGGGCGACAACGGGCGGGTGTCCGGGACACGGACCTCAGTCGGGGCGCAGGATCGCCGAGGGGCCCAGCCCGGCTTTTTCGGCGCTCTGCAGCAGCGGCGCGTCGGCGCCCAGCAGCAGGTAGCGGACCCGGCCGGGCTCCAGCCAGGCGTTGAGGGCCTGGTCCAGTTCCTTGACGGTCACCTGGCTCACCGCCCGCGCCAGTTCCGGATCCAGCCGCCCCTCCGCCAACCGGCCCAGCAGCGCCGCCGGATGGAGGGGCAGCGCGGCGTTCTCGGCCTTCCACTGGGCAAGGGCGCGCACCAGGTCATCGGTGCTGAACCCGGTCCGGCGCAGCCGGTCCAGGCCGGCCAGGAAGCCTTCCACCAGCCGGTCGCGCCCGGCGGCCGGAACCGTGGCCTGGATGACCAGGGAGCGCGCTCCCTGGCCGTTCACCCCAGGGTCGAGCCGGAAGCTCATCCGCCGGTCCTCGAAGCAGGCGCGGGCGGTGCGGGCCAGGAGGATGGGCAGCAGGGCCTCCGCCGCGGGCGAACTGCCGCGCTCCGGCCGGGGCGCTCCGGCCCACAGCCCGGCCCCGGGTCCGGGCTCGAACACCGCCAGCAGGCGAGGCTCGGGGGCGGCCTTCGGCCCGGGCCTGGGCGGGGCCGCCGCCACCGGCGGCTGGGCGGCCGGCCCCCAGATCCCCAGGTGCATGAGCGCCAGTTGCCGGGCCTGGGCGAGGTTGAGGTCGCCGTAGAGGAACAGGGTGGCGGTCTCCGGGCGGATCACCCTCCGCCGGAAGTCCAGCAGGTCCTGGAATTCGATCCGCTCCACGGCGGCTCCCCCGGCAGGCATCAAGGTGCCGGGATCCTGGACGTTCCACAGGAACCGGGTCACCGCCTGTTCCCGCAGGGTCGTGACCGCGGCCCGCTTGATGAGGGATTGGCGCATCCCCTCCGCCAGCGGCCCGTCGAACTCCGGCCGCGCCACCGCCGACGCCAGCAGTTCCATGGCGGTCTCCTGGGACCGGCTGTCGGTCACCAGGCTCCAGCGGAAGCAGCCGATCCGGGCCTCGAAGCCGTAGGCCATCCCCAGTTCGTCCAGGGCCCGGCGGAACCCGGCCCGGCTGTACGATCCGGCGCCCCCGGCCGCCATGGCCATGGCCAGGAAGCCGGCCAGGCCCACCTTGCCCGGGGGCAGCTCCTGCGGGTTCCAGCGGTCCACCAGGACCATGCGGATCAGCGGCCGCTCGTGGTTCTCCACCAGCACGCAGGCCAGGCCCGACTCCAGCCGGAAGGTCTGCTGCGGCACCGGCCGCGGCGCCGGGGCCAGCGGCGCCTGGGCCAGCAGCGGGATCGCGGCGGCGGCGGCCAGGAACCGGGTGGCGCGGATCATGGCCGCACCTGCGATTCCAGGAGGCTGAGGGTCTGCTCCCGCTCCGCCGGGGACAGCATGCGCAGCTGGCGCAGGGCCTCGCGGAGCACCGTCTGGGCCTGGGCCGGAGAGCCCAGCCTGCGCCCCAGCAGGGCGGTGAGCACCTGCAGCAGGCGGCTTTCGGTGCGGTCCAGGGGCAGCAGCAGGGGATCGGGGCCCAGCACGGCGATGGTCGCCCGGGGTGGCACCAGGTAGGTCCGGGCCACCCGCTGGATCTCCGGCGCCTTCAGGCCGCCGTCGGCTTCCAGGGCCCGGAACGCCAGCCGCCAGTCGCCCCCCTGGCACTGGGCC
>Ga0316217_10006822_pt1 | contig 11137 bp, 9 predicted proteins | sample 1anoAmetaG_FD_203633 | JGI IMG/M metagenome (GOLD analysis project Ga0316217, IMG submission 203633) | Freshwater microbial communities from Trout Bog Lake, Wisconsin, USA - 1anoA | ecosystem: Environmental > Aquatic > Freshwater > Lake > Hypolimnion/Profundal zone | place: USA: Wisconsin... | reverse complement strand
GTTTTCCCGCGCTGGAGCTTTACCGGCTCAAGGGCCGCGTGAAGGTCCGGGACTGGGAAGAGCGCTGGCAGGCGGCTGCCGATGAATCTGGCGACACCGACGCGGACGCGGCGTTGGAAGACAGCGGCCGTATGGTGGCGCTGAAGGCATCGCCCATCTGGGATTCGCTGGGTGACGGCGCGGGCGATTATGACGACACGCTGGGCAATCCATATCCGCCGTTCGCGTTCAACAGCGGCATGTGGACTCGCAATGTGTCGCGTAAAGACGCGGAAGAATTGGGGCTCATTGAGCCTGGCCAAAAGGCGCAAGCGCATCCTTTGGACCTCACAAACCTATTTTCCACTGACGACAATGGCAATTAGCGTTCAAGTCAATATCAGCGACACCGCTGGGCCGGCCCTGGCCGGGTTGGAGGGCGCGTTATCGCCGCTCGCGGTCGCCAAGGAAATCGGCGCGGCGGAGGAACTCCTTTTCAAGGCGCATTTCGAGAATGCTCCCGCGAACAAAGCCGGGTACCCGACCACAGATTTTTGGAAAGACGCATCGGCGGCCACCAACGCCAAAGCTTCCGCCAACGCCATCGTCATTAGCGTCAATCAGATTGGCGTGCGCCAACGGCTCCAGGGCGGCGATATTTTCCCGACCGGCGATCACAAGTATCTTGCCATCCCGGCGCGCGCCGAGGCTTACGGCCACGCGCCCAGCGAGTTTGACAATCTCAAGGTCGGTTACAGCCGGGCTGGCGCCTATGCGCTGGTTGAGAATCAGGCCACGAAAATCAATTGGGGCAGACAGAACAAGGCTGGCTTTCGCGATTTCAGCACGGAGGTTGTGGGCGGTGGCGTTTTCTTCTGGCTGGTGAAATCGGTTCACCAGGAGCCGGACCCGAGCGTCATTCCCGCCGATCAGGACATCATGCAGGTGGCGGACGAAACCCTGGACGCGATCATTGAGCGCGTCAGTAAGGGAGGTGCCTCATGAAATACCAGGATCTTTGGCCGGCCATCCAGGCGGACATCCTGGGCGCGATCCAGGCGGATGACTTCCTGGGCACGCGCGCCGGCGTGCTGATTGAGCCGGGCGACATCACCAGCAAAATAAACGAGAAGCTCGCGCGCGTGGTCGGCGCTGGTTTGGACGGCAAAAACGGCGTCGGCTTCCTGGTGATGGCCATCGAAAAGGCGACTGATGAAAATACCGCCGCGCCGGGCGGCCCGCTCAAATTGACGATCACCATTCAATGGGTGGAGAATGTGACGATCAACAATTCCGCGCAAGGCACGGGCACGCCGATCCGCGTGTACGCCGCCTGGTGTGAAAAGATTTTGAAGCTTTATACGCCGGTCGGGTTGACTTCAAATTTAGTGCCGGCGGTCCCGGTCATTCGCGAATTCACCGACAATACGAACAAGGCTTTGCGCGTGGGCATGGTGGAGTTCACCGCCATTGAAGCGGATTTCCGTCCGTTTATCCGGGTGAACCGGCCGCAGATCAGCGTTAGTGGCGCGGGCGTCTCGCCCGCGAGTTCCCAGACCAACAGCTACCAGCTCACGAGCCCGGCCGGAGGTTTGGTCACGGTGACCGCCCCCGACGCCGACACGATTTTTTACACGACGGACGGTTCCCATCCCTACCAAGGCAACGCCGCCGCAACCCCGTACACGGGACCAGTAGCGATCACGTCCTCCGGTCTGTTCCGCGCGCGGGCGTTCGCGCGCGGCAAATCCGGCAGCGATACAGCCGCCGCAAATTTCTGGCAATGAAACAAAACGACAGGATGAACAGGATGAACAGGATGAAGAATCATCCTGGCAATCCTGTTTATCCTGTCAAAAACAACCAATAAAACACCATGCAACGATCCTCCTTAAACCGCGTCCCCGGCCGACTGGCCTTTAACGGCATCAGCATCTACTCGAAAGACGGCACCACGATTGACACTGACCTGGTGTACAGCCAGGAAGCCATCGGCGCGGCGGGCCTCGGCAAAATTGACAACCGCGACAAGGAAGCTTACGACGAAATCTCCATCACCCCGGACGGCCGCATGACCACGGCCATTGCCGCCGTGCTGTGGCCGTATGGCAACCCTACGCTCGGCACGGGCATCTTCCCGGCCGTTGACGTGCCCGCCGTCGTGCACGGCAATGACAGCTCGCTGGACACGCACCCGGCCGCCGCCGTGGTGGAAATGCCCAAAGCGAACTTCCATCCGAGCAAAACCTTGGTGGATAAACTCAAGCTGCTTTGTCTGCGCAGCACCACGGCCGGCGCGGTCAATCCCTGGTCCACGGCCGGATCGCTTCGCACCTTTGCCAATGCCGGCGGCACATTCACCGACGCCACCTTCAGCGCCGCCGGCATCATCACGCAAGATTACCAGCTCACCTGGGGCGCGGTCACCGGCTGGTCCAGCATGGACTTTTATGACGGACTGACCTTCGAGCCCAAGGTGGAGTTCGTGGACGACAACGTCGCCGTCCACGGCCTGTTCAACAAACGCATCAAGAGCGTCGGCGGCATGTTGCGCGGCATCCCGATCGGCCTGACGCGCACCATGATTGACACCCAGCTTGCCATCCAGGGCACCGGCGCGGTGCGTGGCGCCAGCGGCGCGGCTAAAGCCTATTCGGTGACGGTCACCGGCGCGGACGGCAAAGTCTATCTGAGCTTCCCGCTGGGCCAGCTCGTCAGGAGCAAGCTCCAGAACGGCGTCGAACAACTCCGGGAAGGCGAAGTCGCCTGGGAGGCGCTGCCCGCTGTGACCGCCGGCGTCCGCGGCGCGTTCTTCACCACGCCGATTGCCTGATTTGGACTCATCCTCATCCTCATCCTCATCCTCATAAATCTCGTTCCGAACCATCAACCAAAAAATAACGGCGGCGCTCTTCCGAGACGCCGCTACAATCAAAAATGAAAAATACAACGCTCGCTGACATCGTACTGTCCGCCCAAGCCGCCGCCAACGAAGCCGCCGCTCTTAAAGCCAGCGGCTTTGAAATCCAACAGCACAAGCTCACCAAATTCATGGAAGCCGAATTCGACCGCGCCGACTATCCCAACTGGGAACAGTGCTTCAATAACCAAATTGGATTGCTGGAAGCCTGGTCCAAACAAGACTCGCCGGCCACTCACGCCGCCAAGCTGGCCGCCCAGGCCGCTGCGGTTGCCAAGCCGCCCACGGGCACACTCGTAGCTGCCATTCTGCTGCTGCTCTCGCTCTTCCTGGCTACGCCGGCCCGCGCTCAATTCCAGCCTACCTATACGTTGATCGCCGGCACTACCAACACGACGCAGATGGTTCACGCCTATGCGCCGATTTTGTCCATCTGCACGATCCAAACTCCGCCCTTCACTTTGAGCATCACGAACGTCAATACCAACCAGACGTATTACTACAGTTTTGGCTCGCAGGAATACGGCGCCGCTGGCACGAATTTGATTTCGGGTTCGTCGGGTACGACCAACTTCAGCGCGGGCAATGGCTTTACCAACGGATGTACCGCGTACATTCCCATTCCCTCGCTTTATTGGATCGGCACGAACCAAGTCTGGGGCACGTTTGGAACCGGGACCAATGCCACGACCGGCAGTTGGACTAACGGCGTTGGAGCCAGCGGACTCTGAGGCGCTAAAATTTCAGCTTGTTAGCTTTTTAGCTTTTCAGCTTTTATTTTGAAATGATCAATCTCGCTTACGCCCCTGACGGCAGCTCTTCCTGGAGCGCCGCCGGCGTGCTTGTGCTCTGCAACACGTCCCGTTCGCTCACCGAGCTGGACGTGAAGTTCAACCACAAGCGCAGCGTGAGCGTGGAACAGCTTGCCACCGCGCTGGGCAGCGGCAGCGCCGCGCTAGCCCAAGACTTCGGCAACTGGCGCAACACCCTCTCGCTAAAAGTCCGGCGCGGTCTGGACTTCACCAGCGCCGCCTTCGTGGATCCGGAGGCGGCGCTGGCCTTTGCCCTGCAACAGCCCGCGCAATTCCCCACCACGGGCACCCTGCGCATCCAGCTCGTCGGCCAGGTCAGCACCAAGGTCACCTTGTACCTGCTCAACTGCGCGGTGGAAGGCATCAGCCTGGCTGACTGGCTCGGCACCGCGCCCGCCTTTGACTACACCTTTAACGGCGGATTAATCAGCACCGTTTCGCCTTTTTAAATTATGAAACACACCCCCAAAAAAGACAGGATGAACAGGATTGACAGGATGAAATCTCCCCTTTTCCCCATCCTGTCCATCCTGTTAATCCTGTCCTTTTCCGCTCCCGCCACACTGGTCACGTTTCCCGTCGCCCAGATGTATGGTGGTGCTCAATACGTCAGACCGTTCACGTTGACGGCGCAGTATCCAGTCATCACGGACGGCGTCAACCTCTACGCCGGAACCTCCAAGCTGGTGACCCCGTCTGGCGGCACCAATCCCGTCGTCCAACTCACGCCGAACAATTATTTGCTGACGTTTTCTGACGCGCGGCAGCCGCTCCGCTTCCCCGTGCCCTTGAGCACCAACACGCTCAACGTGCTCAACCTCATCACCAACGGGCTCTTGACCTTGACCAATTGGAATCCATTCGCGGTCGCCGGATTCACGGGAACGGTCACTAATCTGGCCCAGCTTGCCGGGTCCCAAATTGTGACGAATGCCGTTTTCATCACGTCCACAAATTCCTCCACGAACTTTTGCTATGTCACCACCGGCGCACTCGCGGGGAATTATTTATGGTCCTCCTCGCTGGGTTATTATACCAATTTGTCCGGTTCCATTTTGCTGCAACTTGGAAACAACTTTCCGTCACCGAGTTGGGAAATTATCAATTCCAACAATACAGTGTCCGCAAACCAATTTGACGATTTTACCAATTCGTCCGACCCCACTGGCAACTATACTTTTATCCAAGGTCCTTCCGGGCAGTTTTGGGTATATGCCGGCGCGGGTACATTTTACTGGTACACCACGAACGCTGGTTCCGTCGTTTCAACGAATGCTTGGCCCAACCATTTCAACCTCACCACGTTCGCCAACGGCGTTTGCCAGACCAACATTTTCCAATGAGCGCCGCCCTTTTCAGCCTTTCAGCTTTTCAGCTTTTTAGCTTTTCTTTTTTGACCTATGGCCGATTCTGACAAAGCACTGGACATTCTAATTCGGCTGGGAATCCTCGGCAAAGAGGACTTGGTTGCGTTCAAGCAACTCATGTCCGAAACGGGGCAGTCCGCGCAGGAACTCGGCTCCAGCCTCATGATGCCAGAGAGCTGGCAGGGGCAGGCGGCGGCGGTGGAAAAATACGGGCGGGGCCTGAAAGCCGCCGGCGAAGGCGCGGAGGGCGCGGGGCATCACCTTCATGAACTGCGGTCACTCATGGCCGGCGCTGGTCCCGAGGCGGCGGAGTTGGGGCACTTGCTCCACTTCGCGTTCAATCCGTTAATGTTGGGCGGCGCCGCGCTGGCGGGCGGCATGGAACTGTATTTTCATTGGGTGGAAAAGACGGCGGAGCGTTACAAGGAGATGAATGAGACGCTCCAAAAGCATAACGAGTATTTGCACGAGCTGCTCAAGGCGGGCGGCAACATTTACGAAAACCAGGTCAAGATCGCGGAGGCCATCGCCGATGCCTCCGCCAAACAAAACAGTCTGACCCAACAGTTCAAAGAATTTGAGGAGCGTGCCAGAGCCTTCGATCTCGCGCAAAACGACGCGCTGGAAGAGCGTATTGGAAAACGAAAGGCGGAGTCCGACATTCTCCAGGGCCAAATCACAATGCTGGCGCAAATGGGCGCGATCACCAAGCCGCAGGCCGAACAAGCCAAGATCGAAGCCGAGCATCAGGAAAAACTCGCGGCCATCCGGGACAAAATCATCAAAGATGCCAGCGACTACAACAGCGCGAAAACCGATTATGACAAGGAATTGAAGGATGCCGGCGGCCCTGGCGCCATGGGACCTCAGGCGGTGGGCGCCGCCCAAGCCGCCGCGCTGAATGCACAGAACGCATTCACACAAGCCCAGATGGACGCAGGCGAAAAGGGCGCGGACGAACTGCGCCGGCTTCAGCAGGCGCGCACGGAGAATCGCGCGCAGTGGGATAAGCATGGCACGGAATGGGAAACCAGCGGCCCCAATGCCGGGCAGTTGAAAGCGGTCGGCTATCGTCAGCAGCAAGAGTCCTTGGACCAGCAAATCCGCACGCAAGAGGCGCGCATGAAGACGGCCTCGGATAACTTGGGGACCTTGGCGGAAGCGGCGAAAGTGGCTACTCAGAAACTGGAGGAAACCAAAACGCTAAGCGACAAATTTGAGGCCATGGGCGCGAAGCTTAACGAGTTGCGGCAAAAGTGGCAGGATGATTACACTGCCGCGCCGAAGGAGATCGCGGAAGAGACGCAACGCGCCGCGCTCGAAAAAGTCAATGCGCTGGAAAAGGGCGGGGCCACGCCGCGCTCCATTTACGAAAACGCGATCGCGGCGATGGAACAACTCACGACCATGCGGGACCGCACTGGTCATCCGCCGGACTACTGGTTGAACGCAGGCACCAAGCAACAAAGGGAACAGGTGCAGGGCTTGCGCGCGCAAGTCAACGCGCTGGGTGATCTGGAATCGGCGGTGGGAATGAACGGTGATGAGGTGCTCGCCGGTATCAGCCGCATCGTCCAATTGCAACTCGGGCATCAAATGACAATGCAGTCGGTGATGGGGAATGTGGCTGCACTTGAGGCCCGGCTGGCTCAACTCCAAGCGCAGGCCGCCAACGGCCGCACCGTCAACATCGGTGGTTGACCTCCGCCCTGTTCTCGATTATGTCGCAACCCGTCTGGACCATCACCTATGCCGGCACTGAGCAGTCCGCCGCCGCCTGGGGCCTTACCGCGCAGCCGCGCATTCGCACGCGCGACCGGATGCCCACGGAATTTTCTTTTCGCATGGCGGGCGCGGATCCCAGCGCCGCCGTGCCGTTCCCCTTCCAGGCCCAAGTCGTGATCAAGCAAAACCGCGTGCTGACGGGCGGCACTTGGAGCGGTACTGGTTATGTTTTCACCGGCTATCAGACCACGCAACCCGCCGACGTGGACGGCAAGGCTCGCGGCATCACTTTGGTTTTCAAGGACGCGATTTGGCTGATGCAGAACACGACGTTCCAACAGCTCTGGACGATTGCCAGCACGCCCGGATCGCCGGACTGGGTCAGCCGGTGCGTGCTGTTCATGGACATCAATTCCTGGGTGCCGAATACTTACAAGAGCGTGCAATGGCAGATTCAGCAAATCATCAGCTACGCGGCGACGCAATGCGGCATCGCGATCGCGGCGGGCACGATTGATTATTCCGGCTGGTTTTTGAACTATTACCATTGCCGCGCCATGAGCATTTGGGACGCGCTGCTGAAATGCCTGGAGCCGATCCCTGACGCCAAAGTCTGGGTGGATGGTTCCACGGCCACGCCGTCTTTGAACGTCCGCACGCGCGCGAACCTCGCCGCCCTGGCCGCGCCGACTGGCACCGGGCCGGGACCGATCACGCTCGTCTATGAAGGCACCGACAGCGCCGGCCGCCGTCATTATAGCACGCATGGTTTCACGCCGCGCTACGATCTCCAGCCGCCGCAAGTGGTGTTGCAGTACCAGATCAACAATACGCACAACGGCAAGTCCGCGCCGTCATGGACCAATGACGTTTATCCCGCCACAGTCGGCGGCAGCGCGGATGGTCAGATGCCCTTTGCGCTGGTCTGCCCCATTGATCTCACCGGCGCTTCGGTCACCAGCGAAACGGGCACACTAGGCTGTGAGTCGTTGGCCTGTGTCGGCGGCACCCATGCCGCCAAACGCGCGTGGTGGAGTTCCAAGCGTGGCGGCGAGCAAGACAAGCTCGCTGATTTCCGCGTGCGCTTCGGAGCCAACACCATCGGTGATGCCACCGTGGTGGACGATGGCGGCAATCCGATCAACCTGGCCAATTACCCTAATCGCATCGTCACTGGCGCCTATCATGCCTGGATGAAAAATGGCAGCACGCAAATCAATGCCATCCGTGCCCACATCAAAGTCACGGTGCAATTCGCCGAATACGACGTGGTCGGCAGCACGCCGTCAGAGACGGACACCAACGGCAATCTCACCCGCAAGGCCAATGCCTACGAGTTGCATTGCCACTGCACGCTCACCAACGCCCCGGCCGGCGTCACCCCATTCCTCGGATCGCAGCTCACCGCGCTGGCCGAAACGCCCGTGCCCAATCTCGCACAGAACATCTACAACTCACGCGCGATGCTCGATTACGATGGCACGCACGAAATCATTGATCCCGGCCTCAAGAATGGCGCCACCTTAACGCCGCCTTTACAACAGATTATCGGCCATTGGAACGTGCTGAATTTTTCGGGCGGAGCGGCCGCTTGGGCTGCGGCGAACATGACCATCGCCAGCACTGAGATTGACCTGATGACGAATCACGTCCGTATTGAGGTCGGCCCCGCCAAGCATTTGCAGCCGCAAGATTGGAGCTCGATGCTGCAATTTTTCCGGTACCGGCGCATTTACCAAGACAGCGCCGTCCGCGCCACCGGCCAGGCCAGCGCGAATAACAACGTGGACATGGCGCAGAATACCCCAGACGCCAACACGGTGGCCGGCCTGGCCGTGGATCAGCTACTCGCCTTGCTCGCGCCAGATGCCGCCAACGCCGGCGTCTCCAACCTCATCACGCACGACGGCACCCAAGGCGTGATCACCGTCAACCAACAAGTGACCAGCGGCGGCGCGTCGCTCGCCACCGGAGTCATTGCCCCGCAATATACCGGCAACGGCGCGCCCACGATAGGATTGGCCTGAGTCCCATTCTTCCCATGCCCCAATCATCCTCATCCTCATCCTCATCCTCATCCTCGCTGGTTCTTCCGGCGGGGCAAGTGAGGATGAGGCCGAACCTCGGCTTGGCAATGAAGATGAATCGCGAGGAGGATTTTCAGTCATGAGCTCACCCTACTATCGCGCCGGCAGCACCTATTGGGACAATACCAATGGCGCGTTCTACGTCTGCACTACGTCGGGATATTCCACCGCCTCCGGCCTCACGCCCGTTTCCGTCTGGAAGCTCGTCAGCGGCGGCGGCGGCTCGGTGGGTCAATACACCTTTTGCAGCGACGCCGGCGACTTCATCGTCTGCACGGCGGCCGGCACCGTCCCGATTTCCCGGCCATTAAGCGTGGCCTTTACCAATGGCTATTTCGTCAACAATATCACTTTGTCCACGGTGGCCGGCATCAGCGTGGGTATGATTATGACCGGCACGGGCGTGCCGGCGGCCGGCGTGGCCGTCACCGCTGTCAGCACCAGCCTGAATGTCGTCACCGTGGTCAGCTTCCTCTCGTCCGCCGCCAGCAGCGGCAATTACACGTTCACCGGCTACGTGAACATCGCTAAGCCGCCGAAAATCCGCTGCAGCATCACCAGCGAAACGTACATTGACGGCTCGGGCGTCCACACCTACGCCTACACGGCCGTCGTCAGCGGCGGCATCACCGTCGCCTATACGCGCACCAATAATTGGGGCGGTTCCAACAGCGAGACCGAACAAATCACCCCGGCCTATCTGCCCGGCGACATCGTCTATGCCATGACCATGCCCAGCCTGAACATGCCCGTCAGTCCCGGCAGCGGCACCACCGTGGCCGTCACCTTGCTGGACATCCACGACAAGGATTGGGCGACGTGAAGCACGTAGCGGCGTCTCGGCAGAGCGCCGCCATTCAACACATGAGCAAAGAATCAGACGAGTGTTACACGCCAATTGAGATCATCCGAGCCTTGGGTGAGTTTGATTTGGACCCCGCTTGCGGCCCGCGTTGTCCGAATGAGACGGCTCGCCTCATGTATCGCAAAGATGGCTTGGAAAGAAAATGGCGCGGCCGCGTCTGGCTCAATCCGCCATATTCCGAAGCCAAGGCTTGGTCAGAGCGCTTTGTTCAGCATGGGAACGGCATCATTCTTTTGTTTTGGAGTCGCGATAACCAATGGAGTAAAAGGCTTTTGCGCGCCGCTGGAGCGTTCTTTTTATTTGACCAGCGAATTAATTTCCGAAAACCGGACGGCAAAGTCTTCCATTTGCCTTATCACTCCCTGTTATTTCCGATCGGCAAAGCAAATATCGAATCCATCGCCCGCAGTGGACTGCGCGGTCAGTTGCTTGTTTCGCATCACGCATCACGCATCACGCCATGAGTTTCGTCCTCCAACGCAGCGCCGGCGGCGCGCACGTCCGCAGTTTGGGCGGAGCCAAGAACCTGCCCTACGGCAACGCCACGTTCCAAATCATCTATGGCGTGGTGCCCGTGTGCGGCTTCGGAAAATTCACCGCCGCCAGCAATTTCAACTCCCTGAGCTGGTGGGCGCCCATTATCATCGGCGGCGCGAATTACAGCGGCCTGGTGTTTGACGAGCAATGGCCCAATGTCTTCTTGACCCTGACGGAAACCCTCACCGTTGGGGGTGCGAGCAGCTCCCGCATCATCAACTACACCCAGAATGTTGATAATTGGAACAGTATTTCCGGCGGTGACTACATTTATACTTACGGTCCCTACACCTATCCCGATCCCAACGGCCTCTTTGATCAAAACAGCTTCGTAGCGCCGTCCACCGCCCAAACCACGCTCAGCCCGGACGGCACCAGCTTCACCCAACTATGGACTGGCGGCGCCGGTTTATGCACCTACACCGCTGTCCTCAGCAATCGCCTTGATGCCGCCAGCCTTTGGGCTACCTGGACCGCTCAAGCCACTGCCTTGCTCGCCGATTTCCCCTTCCCCGATTGGAACGATCCCACCCTGGAAATTGCGCCCTTTGGCAGCACATTGGCGGGCATGTGCGCCGGTTGGAAAATACTTCCCTACGCCGCGTCGCCCGGCTGGGGCGGGGATGACACCGCCGGCCCGGCGACCGTTGACTTGAGCGGCGAATGGGGCACGCTCGTTCTGGCCGCCGCTAATGGCATGGCGGCGCGCATTTCGGTAGCCGACCCAAGCTCATTCCAGGGCTATGCCAGCGGCACGGGCATGTATGCCTACAGTCCCGACACGCCCGTCGCCAACGCCTGGGAACAAGACAGCCCCGATCCCGGCGCCATTGCCACCACCACGA
>Ga0316217_10006820_pt1 | contig 11140 bp, 18 predicted proteins | sample 1anoAmetaG_FD_203633 | JGI IMG/M metagenome (GOLD analysis project Ga0316217, IMG submission 203633) | Freshwater microbial communities from Trout Bog Lake, Wisconsin, USA - 1anoA | ecosystem: Environmental > Aquatic > Freshwater > Lake > Hypolimnion/Profundal zone | place: USA: Wisconsin... | reverse complement strand
CCCCAACCCCAACCCCAACCCCAACCCCAACCCCTGAGGTGTTTTGATGAGATATCAAACTATATGTGACAATGCATGGAGTGATTAAGCATGAACTGTATGAAGTATATCAATTTGCTAATCCTGACTTACTAATTTGACTGTGGACATCAATATAGCCACTCATTAGTTGTTTCTGCAATCTTCACTACCTAATCATCCCGCTGCTGCTCTGATGCCACATTCCTGCTGTGATCCTGTATGGCTGATGGTGTGATGCATTGGGCTAGGTTGGGTTGTTGGCTATTAATAAAATTTAGCAGTTAACTCATGCAGCAGAGGCGATGCGAGTAGCTCCCGGCCCACTTCATCCCCAAGACCCACACCAAATACCTCATGCGCAAAAATCTACTCACCACCAAGTTCCACTGGCTCAACAAGTACATCTCCGACAACAACCAATAACCACACTGCCTCTCCACCCTCGTCAATATCCAGCAGAAGCACACCTTCAACCCTACCCGTAAGAACCACACCCCCACCCCACCTAACCCCCCACCTGACCCATCCAGCCCGGCCCACAGAGACCACACCCCCCTCAGAAACAAACTCAACGCCTATGTGCCTACAACCTAGGCTCTGCATAGCACGCAAGATCCGTAGTCCAAAACGGAGAAGTCATTTCTGTTCAGCACTGTTTCCAGCAACCTCAGCGGCAAGTCCAAGCTGAGGGTCAGCACTGAGCCGAGTGAGGTCTTTTTAGAGGAAAGAGACAAGAGCAGGAACAAGAGCCTCATGATGCGCAGCTGCCGGCGGAAGGCCCCTTGCTTCTTCGAAAAGGAGAACAGGAAAACCTTCAGCTACAAACCCAAAATCAAAAGCCCCTTCTAAGCCGCACAGGCCACCTTCGTTCGAAGGCACCAGCAACTCTAGAAGGCCGCCCTGACTCCCTGGGCAGTTCTACCTGACTAGCTGCCAGAAAGTTGTGATCTTGTCCTGTATTCGTGAGTGATAATCATGTATTCGTGAGTGATGATCATGTATTCGTGAGTGATGATCAGCAACCGATGATTGAGGCATCACTCCTACATAAGATATTCATGGGCAATTGTAGTATGTATTGCTCAAAGACACCCTGAGCCACAGAATGCCAACAGGTAACCTGAAAAAGGCAATAGCTAGATAGCAACTACTCAATAACTGGATATGAGAACAGCAATAACTGGATGTGAGGAATGGTGGAGAGGTGGGAGTGTTGAGAGTAGTGGGTGGTGGAGTGGAATATAAGCTATTAAATAGTAGTGGTTGATAGTTCATTATTGCTGGATGCAAGAGTAATAGGTTTATTTCGAGAAGCAGTCGTTCTTCTCGCTGCAGTGCGGGCTGTACAGCGTGAACCACCTGCTGGGCAAGAAACACTACTCCGAGGCCTCCATGAACGCCATCTGCTATGAACTCTCCGACGACTTCATCAACCCCCACAAGCACCCGTTCGGAGGAGACTACGACGTCAACGTCCTCATGGTCGCACTCGCCCGCTTCGGCCACACCATCCACTGGTTCGACGCCAGACACCTCCCCTTCCGCTTCGACAACCCCACACAGCCACCAGCCAAGGAGGGCTAAGCCTCGAAGGAAGCAGTGCCGAAGGGCGAGCTGGTGGGACTGCTGATCAACGTGCAGTCCGGGTCAATCGGCATCCTTCAGCGAATCTTCAGGATCAGTCGACGCCACTGGCTGGCAGTGCGCAGGAGATAGGACGAGTACTTCTGGATGAACTCGAGTGAGGACGCCCCCAGACGCTGCACGCGAGACCAGATGGAGGCAGAGATCAACAAGCTGATGCAGGATGGCGGCAACGCCGAGGAGAGGCCCTAAATACTGCTGGTTTATAAGTAACATCACTGATTCATCCCACCATTCACTCTCATAACTGTATGCACCTGTAAACCTGAAAGTAGCCGTAGTAGCTGCATAGCATACTATTGAATTGTACCTTTGTATCGTACCTGCATAAGTCGGTGAATAAGTAGCTGTTTAAGTCTAGATAAAGCCGAGTTAATAGTAACTAACCCGTAACTATTTATATTGCACTAATGCACAAACACAGTTGAAGGTAGATCAATGTATTTGAGTACTGGAAGAGGCAGTCTGATTGGCATTAATCTTAGAGCTATGGTGGGTTGCTGCTTATTTGATATTAGTTTAAATGATAGACCAGCCGTCCACCCAATCCCTGTAGCAGTAGGACGCCCTGCTCAGCCAGGAGCTGAAAGGCTACCGCAAAGTCAACTTCAACCTGCGCCGCAAACTCAAGTAGAAAGATCAAAAGATTTGGTACTGCCCCTCCTATAAAGGTCACTTTTGGGCATCATCGAGTAGGCAGCCAAGCCACTCCATTTCACCCCGCAGCAGCCCACCAAGGACCACCTCCACCACCGAGACCACAGCTTAAAACTGAGGTAATCTCACACTTAAGCAGCTACTCCCAGCAAAAAAGGGAGAAATAAAATAGGACTGGCAACAATGCTGAGGACGAAAAGGAAAACCTGTTCCAATCCAACATTTTCAGAGATGTCAGTGGCACCCAGTTGATAAGGGACCAACTAAAGTTGAGGCTGCCTGTGATTTAGGCCAAGAGCAGACTCTAGTATTCAAATGAGTAGGGGGAATAAAGATGGGAGAGGAAGAGGGTCAAAATAGCCCTCTAGAAGCTCAAGCCTTTGGAAAGGAGCGAGGTCAAAAGAAGATTCTTAGAGAGATACAAGAGAGAAACCCATCAGAAAAACTAATGATTTTTATCACATGCCCACCCCAACCCACACACTCGTCATCACTTCTACTTGCCCAATGCTACCTCCACTTGTCCAATACTCGAGTTAGCTTACTTACCTCTTTTATTATCACTTTCCTACCCTGCCCAGGTAGCATCAAATGAGAAGGTAGACTATCCTGGCTGGCTGGCAGAGAGGAGCATCAAAACGGATGAGACAGAATGGAGTAGGGTGCGTGGTGGGTGTGTGAGGAGGGCTTAAATCGGTATAATGTTGGATAGCTTAGATGCGAATTAATATTGATTATATCGCATGAGCTAAAGGAAGGCCTGGACCCCACTCGTACATCCTGCCCTACCTAGGAAGACAAAGCCCTCAGGGAACTCTACGAGCAGCGAGGCATCAAGAAGTGGGCAGAAATCTCGAGAGTGCTGCAGAAGGAGTTCAAGATCCAGAACCGCAGCGGCAAGCAGTGCCGCGAAAGGTACCACAACCACCTCGACGGCTCCATCAAGCGCGAGAAGTGGTCTGCCCACGAGGAGGCCCAATTGATACGCCTCCAGGAACAGCTGGGCAACCGATGGGCAGAGATCTCCCGCTCCATCCCTGGCCGGTACTCCCCCTCCTACCCAGCTCCGAGAACTGCGTCAAAAACCAGTTCTACTCCATCCTCCGCCGCGGACTCCGCAAACTCAATACCATCATCAAGTCCAGGCTCAAACGCTACAAGGAACTAGAAATCAGTATCCTTTATAAAATAGTCTAACTTTCCGAAAACCCCCACAACCCCCACTCACCCCCCACAGTCCCTCCAGCCTCCAACAACCACTCCGGTCTGTCCCTTCCCGCCTGCCACCCCGGCATATCCTGTCTCAAGAAGGAAATCGCCTACTACGGCATAAGCGAAGAGGACAACGACAGTTTCGACCTCAAAAGGGTGAAGTAAGTGATCGAGCAGATCAAGGAAGTGTGCAAAGGCGGGAACAAGAGGAAGGCGGGTGGGAAGGCGGGTGTGAAGAAGGAGGTGTAGAAGTAGTCGGAAGATATCTAGTCTTCCGAGTACCGGGACGATGTGCCAGTTGAGAGCAAGGAGATCAAAGAGCTCAAGCCCAGGAGGAGCTCCCTCTACAGCTTCCATCTGGAGAAGGACGAGGACAGGAATGACGACGAGGGCATCTAGCTAAAGAACCTGTGCCTGTCTCCCGCCCTGATGCCTCAGGCCTCACTGCTGCTCAGGAAGACCAGTCTGTCGAACCTGTCGCACGAAGGCACTCCGCGGTACGAGGCCACTTCGCCCAAGTTCTACGACGTGTTCGGGAGCGAAGGGCAGCTGGAGCACACCTAGAACAGCTTCAGGTCTCCATCAGGTGGGATGATCGGGTAGTCTCCCTACTTCGACCAGCTGCGGCCCAACCTCTTCTCCAGCTGGTACAATTTCTATCCCCACTGATATATATAAATATATAACTTTGTGCTTGTAATGCTGAAGCGCACCTCAAACGACAGGGAGCCGGACGAGAACGACCAAATCAATGTCTACATCAGGATCAGACCTATGCGCAACTAGTTCTCCAAGAAGACCCTCAAGACCATCGATCGCGGAGTCGCCTTCCACTACAAAGACAGCAAAATACACCAGCTCTACTTCGACTAGGTCTTCGACGAAACTGCCTCCCAGCAGAAGGTCTTCGACACTGCCGGCCACAAGATAGTCAACGACGTGCTCAATGGCAACAACGGCTCACTCTTCGTCTACGGCCAAACCGGCACCGGCAAAACCTATACCATGGGCACACTCTAGTCGATAAAGCGGTAAGACCAGGGGCTGATCTCGCTGTCACTGAACTACATCCTCAACCACCTCAGCACAACCAAAAACAAGGACGAGTGGTCAGTCTGCATCTCCTTCATGCAGATCTACATGGAGGACATCTATGACCTCTTCAACCCCAACAACGGCAAACTCCAAATCAGGGAGTCCCTGGAACAAGGCGAGACATTCGTCTAGGACCTGGTCATCGTGCCCATCGAGAGCTACAAGCAATCCATCGAGTTGATCAACACTGGGCTCAAGTTCAGGAAGGTGGGCAACCAGCGCATGAACGAACTCTCCAGCCGCAGCCACACCATCTTCACCATCTACGTCACCCAGAAGATCTCCAGCACTGAGTACATCTCCTCCACCCTTTCCCTCATCGACCTGGCCGGCAGCGAGAGGGTCAAGAAGTCCAACTCAGTCGACCTCAGGCTAGACTAGGCCAAGTTTATCAACACTTCCCTCTCCTCACTCGGCAACGTCATTTCCGCTTTGGCAGAAAACAACTCCGAAAAGTTCGTGCCCTACCGCTCCTCAAAGCTCACCCGCATCCTCAAAGACTCCCTCACTGGCAAATCAAGGATCTCAGTGATCTGCACTCTGGAGATATCAAACTAGAACATCCACGAAACCTACTCAACCCTCCTGTTCGCAGACCGCTGCAAACAGATCAGGCTGCCCAACCAGCCAGTCATAAATGTCGAGACCTTCTAAGAACTGGACCAGGAGAAGGACCTGAAGGTGGCTCTCGAGAAGAGTCTGCAGAAAGAGAAGGAGTACCAGGAAATCATCAAGAATCTGGAACACGGAGGCAGCAGGATCTCTAAGGATTCGCAAAGGGAGACCGAACTGTCGCAAATGATCTAGAGCATTTACAAGCTTTTCGGCTAAATCAACTGTCACCTCAAAAAGCTACTAGACCCGCAAAACAAAAGTACCCAATCAGTTAGTTAGATTCGATCGTGAAGGAAGATGCACCTAAGGTAACTTCAAATACCTCAACCGAGGCGATAAAAAAGAATCTGACCAAGTTCGCGCAGGAAACTATCTAGCACATCAATAGCCTCAGCACAATAGCCTTTGGAGACGCCAAATTCCAAAGCCAGTCCAACTCAAAGGTAGAAACTGAAACCCTCACTTCCATCCTCCTGGACATGCTTAGGCAAAACATCAAGCTCTACTGTACTTGTGCCCTAAATCAGAGACCATCCTGGTCAAAGATTCCAAGGACTCCTTCGAGAAAGAAATCACCCTGGACTAGTACGAGAAGGAGAAGAAGCAGGAAATACTCAATAGGCTCAAGTCCAAAAAACTCAAGAACCTGCAAAACAACTTTGAGGAGATCTGGTCCGAAAGCAACAGTTTCTCCAACCCTCTCACCAGCCTCTTGAATGGCTTCAGGAAGGGCGATGTGGGCCTCTACCATGACAAATTCAGCAGCACCATCAAGCAGCAATCCTAGAAAGACTTCTAAAACCCAAAAGAGTTTCTCAAGATGTTGACTAGGCAAGAGAGCGAGAAAAAGCACAAGGAGCTCTTGATTAAAGACGGCTCCTTCTAGCATGAAGAGGAGGAGAAAGGTGAGAAGAAGGAAGTGAGCCAGGACAAGCCGTCTCCTGAGAGTTCACTGAAAGGGTCCAAGATAACTTACTTCCAAAAGTCATCGCCGAAGTAGAAGAAGTAGAAGTAGCTGAAGTCGGAGTAGAACAAGCCGTCAGTGGTGCAGCCAGTGAAAGTGGACAGCAGTAGCAGCTAGATAAAGAAACTGCTGGACAGTCTAATAGCAAGCAAAGCCCAGTTCTAGTAGCGCAAGCGAGAGACGTGATGTTATTGAGGATTGCATGGATTCGGCATAGTTGGGCTTGTTTGAAGTGTGAGCTTATGCGGCCATAATAGGCATGGATTAGTATTATGCCACCAAAATGGATGCATTCTACCACCAAATTAGCTATTTATTGAATTTGAATAATGCCCAGGGAAATAATCACCATCCAGATCGGCCAGTGCGGCAACCAAAGTACCCACTCTCTTAGTTAGTTGGGGCTGAGTTTTGGAAGCAACTATGCAAGGAGCACGGGATCAGCCCTTCCGGCATCCTCGAAGAGTACACCTCCAATAACCACGGCGTATAGGACCGCAAAGATGTGTTTTTCTACCAGGCCGACGACGACCACTACATCCCTCGCTCCATCCTGGTCGACCTAGAGCCCAGGGTCATCAACACCATCCAGATGGGCGCATACGCCAACCTCTACAACCCCGAAAACATATTCGTCTCCAAGGAGGGAGGAGGCGCAGGAAACAGCTGGGCCAGTGGCTACGCCCAGGGCGAGAAGTTCCAGGAGGACATCATAGACATGATTGACCGCGAGGCCGATGGCTCATAGTCGCTGTAAGGCTTCGTGATTCTGCACTCGATCGCAGGTGGCACGGGGAGCGGGCTGGGCAGCTTCCTGCTGTAGAAACTGAGTGAGAAGTACAACAAGAAGGTGATCTCAACCTACTCAGTGTTCCCCAACCAGCAGTAGACCTCAGACGTTGTGGTTCAACCCTACAACTCCATCCTCACTTTGAAGAGACTCATCAACAACTCTGACTCAGTCGTAGTGCTTGACAACACTGCACTCAACAAAATCGCATCAGATAGGCTCAAAATCGCCAACCCCAACTTCAGCCAGGTCAACTCTCTGGTCTCCACTGTGATGGCTGCCTCCACAACGCCTCTACGCTACCCTAGCTACATGAACAATGACATGGTGGGCCTGCTGGCTTCCCTTATTCCAACTCCCAGATGCCATTTCCTGATGACTGGCTACACCCCTCTGACCATTGAGAAGCAGACCTCTAACATCAAGAAAACCACTGTACTGGACGTGATGAGGAGACTGCTGCACCCCAACAACATCATGGTGAGTGCCCCCACCAAGAAGGGCAAGTACATGTCCATCCTCAACATCATCCAGGGAGAGGTTGACGCCACCCAGATCCACAAGTCACTGCAGAGAGTCAGGGAGAAGAAGCTGGCCAACTTCATCGACTGGGGACCAGCCTCCATCCAGATCGCACTCAGCAAGAAGAGTCCCTACGTCGAAACCCCCCACAAAGTCAGCGGACTGATGATGGCCAACAACACCAGCATCCACCACGTACTTCAGGCCCTACTCAGCTGTTCAAGAGAATGACCGATCAGTACGACAAACTGATGCAGAGGAAAGCCTTCATGGAGCAATACAAGAAATAGGCGATGTTCAAGGACAGTCTGGACGAGTTCGACGACAGCAGGGAGTCAGTGCGCCAGCTCATCGAGGAGTACAGTGAGGCCGAAAAGGAGAAGTACATGGAGTGGGGGCAGAACGAAATGGACGAATGATCCCATACCTCAGTTTGCTCATACGATAATATGAATACTATCAGCTTGCCTCTGACTTCTTCTTCTGCCTCATCATCGCCAGACGCGGGTCTTCCTTCAGTTCCTTCTGCTTCTTGGGCTCAGTGATTTCCACGTCGCCAGAGAACTCGTCCCTGGTGGCCTCAAAGATGCGGAGGTTCAGGTTTTTGTTGTTTTGCCTAGTGGGGTCAATGAAGAGGCACCATTCCTTGACTGCACGGCCCAGCAGGATCTGTGTCTCCCCAACCACTTCAGTCCCAAAGAACAGGCTGTAGCAGAGAGTGTACTCAGGGTCACTACATACAGAAGCACTTACTTTTTCTTGAACATCTTGGGGAATGGGACGATCCTGAAGGAACCGTCTTCGATTTACTTCTTGTAGTATCTCTGGATGGTCTGCAGCAGCTTGAGAATCCTAGACTCGACCAGCCCTTGGAAATCTTTGTAGTCCTTCTCCTCCTCCTTGGTTTTGTTGGAACCGATGATGTCCATCTCGATGAAGAGGGGGAAACTGCCGAAGAAGTCCACCTTCCTGCAAACCTAAGCAATATCTCTCTTGGCGTAAAGTATCTCAGCTCCTCGCTTTATCTAGTCAATCAGCACCTTTTCAGTGATCATGTTGACCCTCTCAGTCGAGTTGTACTCAGAAGCAGGAGTTATCACTGACATCAAGGCACTGCTGCTCTTCTCTTCCCCTTGCCCTGCAGGCTGAGCGGTGAGTCTCACTGGCACCTTCCAGTTCCACAGGTTGTAAACTGCGAAGAACTCGTAGAAGAGTTTGGCGGGTTTGTGGTTGGGGAATATCTGGCAGATTTTGGCGACCAGGATGGCCCAGGAGATACCGCCCAGGTAGCCCATACCGTTGGAACTGATGCCTCTGTTCTTGGCCCAGACCTTAATGACCCTCAGGGTCTGCTTGAAGTTCTCAGCCTGCTTGCCCGTGAGCTAGATAATCATAAGGTTGTTCTTTCTTCCGATCAAGGAAGTCCTACTCTGTTCGTCCTTTATGGTGCTGAGCAGGTCCAGACTAATCACCTTTTCGATGTCGCGAGGCACTGTCTCTGTCTGCAGCTGGCAAAAACTGATATCGATCTCGATTTATTTGTACTCAAAGGTGATGATGGGCACCTTGGCGTTGACCCTGGTCGCCAGGTTCCTTATTTCGCTCCTGGCCAGCAGACGATTGGCGAGTTGGTCGAAGAAGTGGGTTTCCCTTTGTATGAAGTTGGGACAGACGCAAATCAAATCGATGTCACTGCTGTTGGAGCGCAAGTCCAAGACGTAGCTCCCGAAGGGCAGGAGTTTAGCAGTGTACTGATAAATTTCGTCCTGGTTGATTCGCATCTCATTCTTGGCGATCTGTATGCTCCACTGCTCCACAATGTCACAGACGAACTTCATGGCCTCGTCCTTGAGTATCTTCTGTGACTGCTTTTCGTAGAAGTCGTTGTCGTTGAGGATTTCCTCCATGAGTTTGGTGTCAATGTCGGTTCCTTCTCCCTTGAGCATATCGAAGGTCTCTCCGTTCATCAGTTTTTTCTCGATCTGGTCCTGAGGGAGGGCGCACTTGTTTTTGATGTAGTTGACGATGAGGGCGGCAGGGTTGATGACTGGGTTGATGTTGACAGTTTTGGCCTCCATTAATCACCTAAATAATAAACAATCTTACCAAATACCATTTAAATACTCAAACCCGTCTCTTTTAAACTAGGCTTGGCTTTACCACTTCTTCGGCCAACCTCAGCTATCATCAGCTATGGAGGGAAATGAGGGAAGTTGGTATACTGTAAACTGGCAAAGAGTTCATAACAAACAATATTGAAAATAAGTAAATCACTTCCAAATCAGGTATAGGTTGAGCACAGAAGAGCAAACTGCCATGAAACTGGTTATTTTGGGATCTAAAGTGAACATCCTTCTGCTGAACTCATTGTGCGAGATGACTGCGTCCATTACATACCTTAATATAACAATTAAGTTCTTTTTCCGCAGTTCTGAGGACTAAGCGCGAAGGTATTAATGGGTATAGTTGACCAACCAGCCAACACATTCCAAAAAGTACATATTGGCTATCTTTTTTCTCAACTCAGGTATCTAAGATTGACCTTTTATGACTTTGAGCTGAATAAGAAATAGACGGATATCTACTAAATCTTGGGTAAATATCGCGAATTTGAAGGTAAGCAAAAAAATTTGAAATTTTGAACTAATCTTTTTGAAGTAACTTTAGTAGTCTTTCAGAATGATCAACAACCTATCTATTCTCAGTAACCTTCTCAGCTGACCTAGCTAGGATGCCAATTTCTCTATACCTTTCAAAGAAACGCCATAGCTTTTCATCGCTTTAATTGTATTTGAAAGCATTCTTATCAGCTATGTTACTTGACCTTTACCTTATCTGCTGAGGAAGTGCTATTGCTTATTTTGGCAGCAATATCATGTTGCCCAAGCAAAGCGTATCCCATCTCTGGGATATAAGACTTAAATGTATCAATTTGTAATCGCTTTTCTTCACAAGCATTGGCTTCAGTTTTACCTGCCCTCTACACTTATAGCACTTATTTAGGTCCATTTGTTTGTTCTTGAGTCTGCTTTTCACAGTTTTTCTGTGTTTTAAGAGCTTAAGTCTCGAGCATCAATCTTTATATTAAGATGGCTATAATATAGGAAACAGATTTGGAGAGGATTACAATCAAAGCTTAAGCTAAATCAGGCGTTTTTCATCTGGCTCGAAATACGCAGACATGGAGATCGTCAAAAGAGAAGTGGATGAAAGTCCCGTGCTCATGAGTCACATAAGTCCCGAAATTCTTGCCGCAGATGACGAACCAGCCGTTGCCGAACTTGTTTTCGACTTCCCTTTTGATGATTCCTGCCATTTTGCTGTACTTCTGGGTCTAGAAAATCCCCTGCATGTCCGCCACCTCTTCGATAGCCGAGTTAGATATGCTAATAATTTCGCACTCCACCTCAGGGGCCATATCTGAGTTCCTCACAAGGACCTCCTTAGTGTGCCTCTCCTGGGTTTCCCCTTGCTCATCATTCTGATAATCGTTGTTTTCGACAGCAGCCATTCAAATAATATAACTTCTGATTATAGCACACAATCCAACAACTGCTCACCTCACTAAAACCTATTATCACAATCCAATAAAGTGGCCCTTATTCGATCGCAAGAATAAG
>Ga0316217_10006819_pt1 | contig 11141 bp, 7 predicted proteins | sample 1anoAmetaG_FD_203633 | JGI IMG/M metagenome (GOLD analysis project Ga0316217, IMG submission 203633) | Freshwater microbial communities from Trout Bog Lake, Wisconsin, USA - 1anoA | ecosystem: Environmental > Aquatic > Freshwater > Lake > Hypolimnion/Profundal zone | place: USA: Wisconsin... | reverse complement strand
GCGCTGCCGGTGAAGGCCTCGGCCGCGTCGATCGGGTTGTACTCGTAGGCGGCGATGGGGGCGGTGGAGCGGAGGTGGAAGGCGCTCCCCTTCTGCGTCTTGGTGAGGCGGTCGCGGGCGTTCGGGACGGAGAAGGTCGCGGCGGCGCCCGGCGCGACGACCTGCGTCCCGATGACGCCGGTCGCGTCCTCGAGCGTCACGGTCGCGCTGACCGTCTTGGACGTGTTCGACGCCACGACGCCGAGCGGCCCCTGGAAGTAGCCGGCGCCGTCCTCGGTGTTCCAGAGGTGCACGGGCCAGAACTCGCACCCCTCGCTCGACATCCCGGTGAGGACGACGTCGCAGGCGTTGGCGCAGTGGTCGCCGACGCAGACCTGTCCCGCCGCGGCGTCGCACGTCACCGTCCCCGTGCACTGCGGGGTGCAGGCGCCGGCCACGCACGCGAGCCCTGCCCCGCAGGCGACCCCGCAGCCGCCGCAGTTGGCGGCGTCGGTCGCCAGGTTCACGCAGACCGCGCCGGCGGCCGAGTTGCACGAGACCGTGGGGGCGAGGCACGCCCCGCCGTCGGCGTTCGTGCCGTCGCCGCACTGGAAGGGGACGCCGCCGCCGCCGCAGGTCTCGGGGGCCGTGCAGGTGCCGCACTGCACGACGTTGCCGCAGCCGTCGCCGATGGGGCCACAGCCGACGCTGGCCGAGGTGCACGTCGCCGGCACGCACGCGCCGCCGCCGTCCGCGCCGCCGTCGGTGAAGGTCACGGTCGGCGTGCCGCAGACGTTGGGCGTCCCGCCGCCGCCGCACGTCTGGGGGGCCGCGCAGGTGCCGCAGTGCAGGACGCTCCCGCAGCCGTCCCCCTGCGGCCCGCAGCCGGCGCCGATCTCGGCGCACGTCTTGGGCGTGCACACCCCGGTGGTCCCGGCGTCCTGGTTGCCGAGCTTCGTCGTCGCGTCATGTCCCCCGCCGCTCTTCGCGTCACGGACGCTCGCGTCGCCCTTGCCGAGCTCGGTGAACGAACCGTCCGGCGTCACGACTCCGGCGGCGCTCTGGCCTCCGCAGGCGACCATTGCCGGGGCGACCCCGAGCACAGCAACCCACACCGCGAAGAAGCGACTCGACATCCCTCACCGCCTTCCTCGTCTCGAGTGTACGGTGAAAAGGCGCTCGGTTCTAGCCGGGGCCGGGCGATGGCCGACGCAGCCGCCTGCGATCGCTCCGACCGCGGACGGAGGCCGACGCCCCTTGCCCTCGTGATCGCGCCGTGATCTCCTCTCTGCCAATGCCAGGGGTCCGCTCATGCTGGTCGCTGCTCGCGGGGGGGCTCGCGGTCGCATGTTCATCCTCCGGGGGGAGCCTCGCCGGCCCCGATGCGTCCCCGGGGGCCGACGCCTCGCCGCTGATCGATGCGCCGCCGTTGACGGACGCCGGGCATGCCTCGGTGGACGTCCGCACGCAGCCGGCGCCGCGAGACGCCGCTTCGTCGACAGAGGCGGGTGAGGCCCTGCACACTGACGCGCGGGGGCCGGATTCGAGCGGCGCGCGGGTCGCCGGGTGCTCGTCGAAGACGAAGGCCGGGGTTCAGTACTGCGGCAGCGATGAGATCGACGGCGGCGACCCGGAGACGCTCTACAGCTGCGCCGGCCCGAGCTCTGCTCCCACGGCCGTCATCCCGTGCGCGTCCGGCTGCCTCGTCGAGCCGGCGGGCGTGGAGGATCGCTGCAAGACCCCCGCGTCGGCGAGCGACTACCGCCTCCCCTGGAGCGCGGGCGTCACGATGCAGCTCACGCAGGACTGCAACGACAGCTGCTGCAACGACCACGTCGGCAACGACGAGTACGCGTGGGACTGGGCGAACGGGACGTCGTTCCTCGTCCGGGCCGCGCGCGCGGGGACCATCACGCACCTGAAGCTGAGCAGCACCACCGGCTGCGCCACGACCGCGTGCAGCGCCGACGCGAACATGATCGTCGTCGATCACGGCGACGGCACGCAGGCGACGTACATGCACCTCGTCGGCGGCTCGGGGCAGGCCGGCGTCGCCTGCGGCGCGGCGGTCACCCAGGGGGAGCCGCTCGCGATGGCCGGAACGACGGGGCACTCGACCGGGCTGCACATGCACTTTCAGGTCAACCCCGTCCACGTCGGCGCCCCCACGTGCGAGTGCGGCGCCGACGGGCTCGGCTGCGCGGGGGACTGGAGTCCGTTTCCGGACGTCTGGGTCGACGCGACGCACGCCTCGGTGCCGGTCGCCTTCGAGGAGTGGCCGGACGCCTCGACCTGCGCCGACCGGAGGCTCACGATGCCGTCCGCGCTGAGCGGCCCGTAGCCCGCTCCGCTCGCGCGCTACTCGTTCAACATGGGCCCCGGACGCCAGGGGAGGAGTCGCGTCTCGCCGATCGCCAGCCGGACCCTCGCGAGCCGGTCACCATCCCAGGCGACGGTCGCCAGCCCCGGGTCGTCGAGCGGCAGGTCGAAGCGCACCTCGAGGCGGGTCGGCGAGCCGTCCTCCACTGCGGCCACGCGCACCCGCGCGCCGCACTGGGTCACCTCGTCGCCAGCCTGCATGCGCAGGGCTCGCGCGCGGTAGAGGGTCTCGAAGGTCGTCCGGAGGAGCGGGCGGCCGACGGGCTCGATGGCCAGCGTCGTCGCGTCGAGGCGGGTGACGCGGTAGTCCGCCTTCGCCGAGGCGAGGCGGGCGATGCACGTCAGCCCGCCGCCCCCCTCGGCGCGAAGGTTCGCGGGGGCGTAGACGTTCACCATCGGGTCCGATGCGGCGAGGATGAACACGCGCGTCGCGGGCCGTGTGTCCGCCGGCAGGGCCCGGGCGACCGCCGTCGACTGCCTCGCCATCCTCGCTGCGGCGGCGACGGTCGCGAGCGAGCCGACCGGGGCGAACGCCAGGTGAATGAAGGCCAGCAGCCCCGCCGCGAGCCGCCACGTCAGGCTCGCCGCGCCGCGATCCCACCCGCGCCGGATGAGCACCGCGAGCAGGACGGAGAAGCCGAGGTTGGCGATGAGGAGCGCCCGTCCGCTGGGGATGCCGCCGCAGGTCCCCGCGACCGCCAGCACGGCACCCGGGACGAGCCAGCGGAGCGCCGCGCGCTCCTCGCGCGGCACGAGGGCGGACGACGCTCTCCAGAGGAGCCCCGTCAGCGCGACCGCCGCGACGCCCACCGCGACGAGCGGCCACGAGCCGGCCCCCATCGCGAGCTCCGCCGGGACCCCGAGCAGGCTATCGCCGAGTAGCATCGGCAGGCGCTCCGCGACCGCCAGCGCGAAGCGGCTCGGATCGGGGAGCGGCGTCACGTAGATGTCGTTGTCGCCCATGCCCCCGCCCGCCAGCCGGTAGGCGACGAGGTACGCCATGGCCATGAGGACGGGAGGAGCCGCGCTCGCCAGCCGCTGCCGCCGGCTCCCGAGCACCTCGGGCCCGAGGGCCTCGTACGCCACCCAGAGGGCGGCGACGCCGAGCGCGGCCTCGCTGCACGCGAGCCCGAGGGCGAGGGCGACCGGCCCGAGCCAGCGCCCGGTGGACCACCCCTCCTCGCGCGCTCGCACGTGGGCGAGCAGCGCCGCGACGGCGGGGACCGCCGCGACGAGCATGTGCCGCGAGGAGAGCCAGCCGTAGTCCGACGCGTGCCCCGGGACGATCGTGAAGATGAGGAGCGCGAGGGTCCCTGTCGCCCCGCGCAGCACCCGCCGGAGCAGCGCCGCCACGATGAGCAGGAGCGCGCTCCACCAGAGGAGCGTGTGCAGGTGCCAGAGCGGAGCCGCGTCTCCGAAGAGGCGCTCGTCGAGGGCGAGGAGGGCGCTCGTCACCGGTCGCACCAGGTGGACGTGCAGCCGGGGGGCCGTCCACCACGGCAGGGCGCCCGACGCGATCTCGGCGCGGACCCCCTCGACCCCGGGGACGAAGCGGTAGAGATCCCACCACGGCGGGGCCCCCGGCCACGCATGGCGGAGAGCCGCCAGCATGTACCAGTCGTCGCTGAAGAACCCGCCCGCGAGGGTTGGAACCGCGAGGAGGACGCCGAAGGCCACGACGAGGCGCGGGGCCCCGGGCGACCCGAGCCGCGCGAGCAGCGACGCAGACCGCGACGTCGGCCTCTCCGACTCCCTCTCCCCTCCGTCCCCGGCGTGCATGCGAAGCCCCGCGTCCTATCAGCTTTCGAGAGGGGCGTGACGCGTCCCCGCCAGGAAGGTGGAGGACCTCGGAGCGGCCACGGCAGTTGTCCGAGTGGCCACGGGCAAAGCGGGAGCGGCCCGCCGGACTCTGTCCTCGGCCACGGGAGCACGCCGTGCGGCGCTTCGTGCTTTGCGACCGCGACGGGTCCTGGAGACGCTCCGGGGAGCCTGTCGTGGACGAGGAGCGATTCACCGGTCGCCGCGCCGTCGCGCCCCGGATCACGTCGGCGACGACCTCGTCGCCGGGTCACCGCCTGATGGTGCCGAGGTCGACGAAGGCGTGGTCGACCATCACGACGTAGGGGCGCTCCTCGAAGGTGAGGCCGCCGTGACCGTCGTGGTCGATGATCTCGAGCTTCCCCATGCCGTAGCCCATCGGGCCGCGCGAGTAGTAGTTCGCCTGCAGTGTGTAGAGGGCGGCCCGGGCGGCGCGCGGCTTCCGGATCGTGAAGCACTCGGGCCCGTAGCCCGTCGTGACGTCGGCGTAGAGGTCGCCGCCGCTCGCGAGGTGCTTCTGCTGGTAGTAGGCGTGCCCCCCCTTGTCGTCGAAGATGTGGAAGTCGACGTCGTTGGCGTCGGTCTCCCAGGTCAGGATGAAGCGGAGCGACGGCGCGTCCTCCAGCCTCGCCCCCGCCTCGCGCAGCGACGCCAGGATGCCTGGGGCCCGCGCCGGCTCGGCCTTCATCCAGGCGGCGGCGATGAGGCCGAGATCCTCGCGGAGGATCTGCGGCACGCCCGGGAAGCGGTCCTCCGGGTAGCGGCGGGCGGCCCCGGCCCGCGCCGCGTCGAAGGCATCGGCGTAGCGGTGCGCACGCAGCAGCGAGAACGCGAGGAGACGGTGGCTCGACGGGTGATCGGGCCGGTTCGCCGCGGCCTTGGCGTAGGTGTCCTCGGCGAGCGCGAGGGCCTCGGAGACCTTGAGACGTTCGAGCCTGCCGCCGGCGAACCGGCGGAGATCGGCGCGCGCCGGGAAGAGGTCGATGATCGACCCGTAGACGCGCGCCGCGCGCGAAAGGTCCCCCTGGGCCTCGACCGCCTCGCCGAGGGCCACGAGGGCCAGCACGTCGCCGGGAGACTCGCCATGCCAGCGCGTCGCCTCGGCGAGCGCCCCCGCCTTGTCGCCGCGGGCCAGGGCGGCCATCACCGTCTGCAGGTCGCCGGTGTACGGGTCCTCGGCGACGGGGCGCTCCGGGGGCGGGCCCGCGGGCGTCCCGGACGGGCCGGAGAGCCTCACGCTGGGGTCGTCGCCGGGGGCGAAGGCGATCGGATAGACGACCGTGACGTCCCCCTCCCCGGCGGTCGGGAAGGCGAGCGTCTTGAATGCGCGGGCCACGCAGGCCACCACGGCGGCGTCGCCGAGGGTGGAGCCGGCGTCTGCCGCGCTCGTCACTGCGCCGGAGCGGTCGATGACGAAGCGGACGACGACCCGCCCCGAGAGCGTGGGGTTCGACTGTAGCCCTTGCTGGTAGCAGCGGCGGAGGCGGCCGACCGCCTGGCGGACGACCCGCTGGACGGCCTCGGGGGCGATGCGCCCGCTGACCTGCGGCGCGCCCGTGCGGACCGTGGGTGACTGCACGACTCGCGTGACGGACGCGGAGCCTGCACCGGCGCCTCCTGACGCGCCGTGGCCGATCGACCCGAGGCCTCCGGTGCGATGCAGGAGGTCCGGCTCGGCCTCGACGGGGGCGACGGACGCGCTGCGGAGGGCGCTCGAGTCGAGGTCGACGACCTCCACCGTCGGCGCCGCGAGGATGCCCGCCGGCGTCACCGATTCCTCGCGCAGCCGCACGGCGGACGGGGCGGGTGCGGCGGCGGGGGCCCGGCTGGCGGTCTCGTCGACGCCCGCCAGCGAGGACGTCGCAGGGGCGATCTTCGGGGCCCTGGGCTCCGGAGCCCCCAGGTTCGGCGAGGTCGCCACGACGAGCGGACTGCCGGCCCGCCGGACGACCGCCAGGCGCCCCCCCTGCACCGTGAGGATGTCGCTCAGCGCGCGTCGGTCGATGTGGAAGCGGTCGTAGTCCTGCTCGGTCTCGAGGACGAGTAACGAGGTGTACGGCGAGAGGACGCGGTAGGCGGTCGAGAGCTCGACGACCTGCTTCTCGAGCGCGGGGGAGGCCCCTTCGCGGGACTGGCGGTCGAGGAGGCCGGCGATCTTCGCCTGCGCGACCGCCCGCGCGAGCAGCGGGCGCTCGACCTCCACCAGCGGCCCTGTCGGCACCGCGACGCCGCCGACGCTGACGCGGACCGGCCCCCCGCTGGCGACCTCCGCGTAGACCAGCACCTCATCCCCCGGCTGCACGCCGTCGAGCCGCTCGGGGTACGAGAAGCGTGCCCCTTCGACGCGCACCGGGAGGCCCGACCGCGTGGCCAGCTGGAGGCGCCTGGCGATGAGGCCCGGCTCGCTCGCCCCGTCGAGGACGACGCCGTCGCGCAGCAGCCCGGCCGTCACAAGGTGACGGAGCGTCGCGTCGTCGCGCACGCCCCCCACCGCCACCGCGTCGACCCGCTCCACCCCCGACCGCCCCAGCGCCGCTGCGAGCTTCCCGAGCTTGTCCGCCGCGGTCTCCCCCATGGTCGCGACGCCGTCGGAGACGAGGACGACACGCGCGGGGCCAGCGGCGCCTCCGCGCTCTCCCGCCCACGCCAGGGCGCTCCCGAGATCGGAAGCGCCGAGCGCTGCGCGCTGCCGGAGGGCCGCCAGCTCGGTCGGGCCGAAGGCCCCCGCCGCGCCGTCGAACACGAGGTCGGTGCGCTGATCGAAGGCGCCCACGACAACGCGCGTCTGCGGGCCGGCCGCGCTCGCGACGTCGCCGACCAGCGCCGCGACCAGCGACAGCTCGGCCTCGAAGCCGAGGGCGCGCGAGGCGCTCGTGTCGACGAGGAAGAGGGTGCTCCCGAGCGGGTCGGCCAGCGCCTCGGCGATGGGGTGGACGCGCACCACCGCGAGGTCGCCGCTGCGGAGGCCCCCCTCCTGGCGGAGCTTCGTCGGGTCGACGGCGAAGTCGCGGTCCGGGAGGAAGGACGTCCGCTCGAAGCGCTCGAGCGGGCCGTCGTCGCGTCCGACCTCGACGTGCACCGTCTCCATGGCGGGGAGCCCCGCGAGCGGTACGACGTAGGCCGTGTCACCGGTCAGCTCCTGCGAGTACGAGAGCACGAGCTCCTTCCTGCCGTGCGCGGGGATGGGGAAGACGCGGGCGCTGAACTGGTTCCCTGCAGCCTGCTCGAGGAGCGCCGGGTCCTGCTTCCGGTGCAGGAAGTCCTCGTAAGCGACCCGCGCCGCCTGCTTCTCGACGACCTCCCCCTCCTGCCACCCGCGCTCGGTGAGCATGGCGAAGCGGCTGAGGGCGGCGCCGCTCGGGAGGGTGATGCTGAAGGTCCCCTCGAGCGTGCGATCGCCGGGGTTGTCGAAGGCGAGGCGCATCTCGGTGAAGGCGAGCGGCTCCTCGACGACGGCCTTGACGTCCAGGTCGACGAGCGAGAGTCCGGTGCCGTCCGAGGCGGTGAGGCTCATCGGCGGGCCGGCGGGGCGCGGGTAGGCGACCCACCCGGCCGCGTGAGTCAGCTCCCCTTGTGCGCGCGGCGCGGCGGCGACGGGCGACGGCGACGAGGGCACGACCGGCGCGGGGGGGGGCCTCGCGCAGCCCGGGCCGACGGCGAGCGCGGCCGCGAGGGCGACGAGCGCGAAGGGGGCGGGTCGTAGCGCGGAGGGGCGGGGTCTCGTGGGCGTGCGCATGGTGGGGGCAGACAGCGTATCGGTGTGGGAGTTCCGGGGGCGCTTGAACGCGGCGAGGCTCGGCTCAGCGCCCCGGCGGCTGCGCGAAGCGGCCTCGGTCCCCCGGGTCGGCGGGGAACGGGCTGGCGTTCTCCCGGCGGCGCGCCTCCTCTTCGTCGGCCCACGGGGTCCAGCGGTCCCCGCGCTCGGCGAAGAACGCGACGCCGATGACCCCGACGTTGCGCGCGGTCCCGACCTTCGCCGCGTACGAGTCGGCCACGCGCCCGAAGCGGAAGGCCGCCACCGTCTGCTCGCTCTCGCGGAAGCCGTCGATCTCGAGTGTCGCGTGCGGCATGAGGAGGTAGCCCCGGCCCTTCACGCTCCCCGGCTTCCCCGTGATGACGTCGAGGCCGTCGACCGTCGTCACCGCCTCGACGCGGTGCCCGGTGTGGTTCTCGAGGACGATCGTGTAGCGCTCCCCGGCCTCGCCGATGACGAACGTGCGCCCCGCCGCCTCCACGATGTCGAGGGGGTTGTCGTGCCCGTCCTGGAGCCAGATCGAGACGGCGCCGCCCGCGGCCCGCGTCTCGTGCCCGCGGTGCCTCCGGTCCGGGAGGTGGGAGGCCAGGACCGCCACCCCGCGCTCGTCGTTGTAGCGGAGCTCGGTCGCGGCGAACGGTCGACTGGCGTCGGCGCGCTCGAAGGCGACGTCGTGCGTCGGCGAGACGCGCTCCTCACCCCACTCGGTCCCGAGGCCCGGGCGGCTCTGCGCCGGCGCTCCTGCGGACCGCTCCGCGGACGAGTCGCGACCTAGAGATGCCGCGGCAGAGGGAGGAGGGGGCGGAGCGGCTTCGGCGGCGGTCGCCGGGGGCGGCGACGACGGGGCGACGCCGACATCGACGACCGGGTAGCCCGGGGGGCTCGCGCCCAGGTCCTGCGACCGCGCGGCGCAGCCGCTGGCGAGGATCGCGCCGAGGGCCAGCACGACGCGCATCGCCCGTCGGAGCCCGAACCGTGCGCGCCGCCCCACCGCCTCGGCGTCCCGTCCTTCCAGCGTCCCTGTCGTTACCGTCGTCGTCGCCATCGTCATGACCTCCGTGTGGCCGGCGCTTGCGTGCCGTGCGTGGCTTGAACGGGGGACCGGGGCGGACCTTACAGTCCGTCGTCCGATCGGGTGACGTCGGCCGCACCGGTCCGGCTCGCCTGTAAGGTCGAGCTCCGATCGCGCGTTGTATGCGGTGATGACGTCGTGCGCCGCCCTCCACCCCTGGTCGACTATGCTCGTCGCCGTGGGCGAGGCCGGCGCGTCGAACGACCTCGAAGAGGAGCGGCTCGCCGTCGTCCTGGCCCAGCGCGGCGACCGGGTCGCGCTCGGCAAGCTGCTCGTCGCCCACGGCCCGACGCTCTATCGCACGGTCCTCCTGCCGCGCCTCGGGTCGGAGGCCGCCGCGAAGGACGCCCTCGCCGAGACGTACGCGAAGGTGGTCGAGCGGATCACGCAGTTCACGTGGCAGGGGGTGGGCGTCTACCCGTGGCTCCGGACCGTGGCGCTCCGCGTGGCGCTCGACACGTTGAGGGCCCGGTCGCGCGTCTACTTCTGGGACGAGGACGACCTCGCGAAGGAGCTCGATCGCGCCCACGACGAGGCGCCGACCGACGTGCGGCTCGGGGCGCTGCGCGACCAGCGCGTGGCGCGAGAGCGGGTGCTGGCGGCCATGGGGCGGATCCACCCGCGCTACGCCCGCGCGATCCAGCTGCGGCTGCTCGACGAGGAGCCACGCGAGGACGCCGCCCGCCTCCTCGGGGTCACCCCTGCGACGTTCGACGTGCTACTTCACCGGGCGATCCAGGCGATGAAGAAGGCTCTCGCGGCGCACGAGCGAGGCACTCCATGAAGACCCCGACCCCGCCCCTCCTCGAGATGGACCCGGACGCCCCCCCGACGGACGACGAGCTCCGCGCGGCCGCCGAGCTGCGCGACGCGCTCTCGGACCCGACTCACGAGAGCGAGGACGCAGCCTTCGCGCGAGCGCTCGTCCTGGCCCACTCCCCGCGCTCGCTCGACGCCGAGGCGAACGCCGCGCTCGTCGCTCGCGCCCTGGCGCCCCCGGAGGCGACGGTCGTGAGCCTCGTGGCGGTGCGGTCCGCACGCGTCCGTCGGGTGAGGGTGGCCGCCGCCGTGAGCGTCCTGGCGCTGGCGGCCGCCGCGCTGGTCTTCCAGGCGTCGAGCCCGGCGCGGGTCGCCGCGGTCGCCCCTGCGCTGCCGATGCGCGCGCGCTCGACGCAGCCGCTGTTTCGCGAGCCCTTCGCGGCGAGAGGCGGGGCGAGCGCGCGCATCGACCGCATCGCCTCTGCCCGGGCCGACGACCTGCGCGCCAACATGTTCGCCCGGTGGGAGGTCCAGTGAGCGCGCGTCGCCTCGGGGTCCTGCTCGTCGCCGTCGCCCTCGCGGCCCTCGTCCCCGCGTGCGCCCGGCAGCCGCGCGGGGCCGCGGGGCTTGACGCCACCGACGGCGGCGTCCCGATCGACGCGTCGGTGATGGCCTACCTGTCCCTGGCGCGCGCCCTCCATCATGAGGCGAGCCTCAAGGAGGAAGGGGACGTCCCCGGAGCCATCGCCGCGCTCGAGCACCTCACCGCGGCGCCCCGGCCGCACCCGTCTCAGCGCGTGCCGGAGGTCGAGGAGGTCCTCGCCGACACCTACGCTCGGATCGCCGAGCTCCAGGTTCGTCAGGAGGATCTCACCCGCGCTTCGGCGAGCGTGAAGGAGGGGCTAGCCCACGCGCCGGAGCCGAGCTACTTCCGTGGCCACCTGCTCGAAGTCGGCGGCATCGCCGAGGAGGCGCGCGCCCGGGTGCTGCGCGACGCGGGGAGGGCCGGGGAGGCGGAGTCGGCGAAGACCCGCGCGCTCGAGCTGCTCCACGAGGCCGTCGTCGTGCAGGAGCGCGTCGTCCGCGAGACGCTGGCGGAGGACGCCGGCCCAGGGAAGGGGAGTGGCCGGTGAGAGGATCGTTCGTCAGGGGCGTCGCGCTGCTCTCCCTCGCCGGGAGCTACGGCTGTGCCGCAGGTCCGGGGCTCGCCGCGAAGGGGCCGCCCCCATCGCAGTGCCAGGTGAGCGCGACCCCGTCTGGGTGCAGATCCAGTATTTCTTCACAAATATTTCAGCACGGCAATCGCCCGCGCGGCGTGACCAATGTGTTGGTGTGCGGATCGGACGCCATGTACCAGCGACAGCATGACGACGATGGCGA
>Ga0316217_10006816_pt1 | contig 11143 bp, 3 predicted proteins | sample 1anoAmetaG_FD_203633 | JGI IMG/M metagenome (GOLD analysis project Ga0316217, IMG submission 203633) | Freshwater microbial communities from Trout Bog Lake, Wisconsin, USA - 1anoA | ecosystem: Environmental > Aquatic > Freshwater > Lake > Hypolimnion/Profundal zone | place: USA: Wisconsin... | reverse complement strand
CAACCCCGCCAGCAACCAGAATCTTTATTAAAAGTAAAAAATTTATATTAGATTTATTGCATTAATATCGCTTTGGAGATTAGTTTATGAGATCAAAGCATATATCAAATCACTCTATGTCGATGGGTTAAATTACATCTTTGAAAATAGGTTTGAGCCTTATTTTGTGAGTATTCAATCTATTGGCATCTGATATTTAAGCTGCCTAAATCACTGAGGCCTCTCTTAGCTAGTAAAAACTGCCTTGCTTACTTCGTCTCTCATAGATCTTTCTTATAAAAGGATCCAGATTTTTCAATATTCTTTTGCTTATCACATTTTGGCTTGATTCATCTTTTAGTTCGTTCAAATCATCGAATATTTTTTAGAACTCAGTGGTATCTTCATCACCGTCTGAATCTGATGAAGACTCTTCGCTGTCACTAAAAGCTTAGCGCTACTTTGGGTGAGATTAAAGAATCTTTGCTCCATAATTTATCTATTGCTGGCTTTCTATACGTTTGATTGTACTTTGGCTCATAGTCCTGTTCTGCAAGAAATTAAAATTATCACCCGAAGCAGAATGCTTTAAGCTCATTTCAGGCAGCTTTTGTACTTATTAGGGCACTTCCTAATTTTCCATCTTCTATTTCAGATACTTTTTCAATCTTTGTTTGATGGTATAGATATGCCGATTCTTCTTCGCCTCAGTAATGGTCATCTTGTGCTGTAACATGATTCCTTTGAGCTGAGATTTCGTCAATAGAAGCATAATCGCATTCTAAAGGATGCTCAGCTTCTTAAAAAGATATTTGACATCAAGTTGTCTCACCATTTCTTCACGGGTTTCATGGAAAAACTACACGGATCTCCAACTTTCGCAATTTATCTTAATTAGCTTAAAAAGATTGTAAATTCCTGTGAGCAGATAGTAGATTAAGTTGAATTTTGCGGCTTTAGTCGGGCAGTCTTTCTATGGCTTATAGAAAGAGGCAGCAACATTCATCTCGTATGAGCACTCGTTATAGAAATTGAGTACAATAAAGATTATAACAAAAGATCCTAGTAATCCACCGACATAGGCAAAAACATCAACTGCTTTTTGAAAACCTCTTCGGATTTATATAGATTCAGGTGCTCGAAAGTAACTGATAAATGTATAGACTGGAGGCACTTTTGCACCCATATTGTAGTTATTGTTAGAAATGAAAGATACGATGGGGCCTGAAATTTAGTGATCACTTGAAAAGGGCAATATACTTTCATCTGTTGTGATTGTGTAGTCTGCAGTATAAATGTACATTTCTGAACCAAAATCAGGCCCAAACATTGTATAGTATTTGGTCTAAAGGTAAGTATCTAAGTAGTCTTCATTCTGAGGATTTATGAGAGGGTTGTAGAAAAAGGGAGTAAAGTAAAAGGGTGAATTTGCTGCGAGATACGCATCTATTTATGATTGTGGAGCGCAGGGACGAGTTGGATTCGTAGCATTACTGCAAGCCTGTAACACGATATCTAAAGTAGTTTGAAGTTCTGACGAGTAAGCTCCTTTCAAAACCGCACTAACATTCAGTGGCATGCATAACCAGTTTTTCATGCCCACACTGTCGTAAAGGGTGGCCACATTTGGTAGATATTGCCAGTGATCTTTAGTACAAGGCTACATTGTGAAGTAAATTGATTCGTTTGATACCACTGCTAATCTCATGTAGCTGTTTCGCAAAACTACATCGAAATAGTGAGGTCCGTTCGCCAAATCAAAATTGAATACTTAGACCCCAAGCATAAATTGGGAACCGTTGTTTTAGGATGACAAATAGATAGAGGTTGGCTCATCTGCTTGAGTTGTATCAGTAATTGAAGTGATGATGACTTTATGAAAAGTATCGATAATCATGGTTGCAAAGGTAACTCCGAGATAAATGAAAATAACGAAGGAAACTAGCCCTCCCGTTAGCGTTTTTGTTTCGGCGTCTCCTTTGAATCTAAGCAGCTGAATCGAGGAAAAGATGTCAAGCTTTTTGACTAGCTTTCTTATCACTTTAAATATGAAGTGCATTTAATAATTTCAGAAATCCTACCGTTTTATTTTTTATAAGCCCATTGCAAATAATCGGCGTCCTAATCCAAGACGGACTCGCCGATAATAAAAAAGCAGAGAAAATAAGAATTAGGAATATCAATGATGATGGATATGCTTAAATTTATTTCTTAGCCAGTTCTTGACTAGGTAGTTACGTCTTAGCATGTTCTTAAACTCGTTGAAACCTCTCCTAAAGCCAAAAGTAACCAGTTATCTTTATAGTTTTATGAATTCACTCAAGTCTACCTACAATATCCAGGTTTATTACACTAGTTTGCCCCTCTAAAGTGCAGTGGCAGGTTCACCATTCTTGAATTCCTCAAACAAGATTTCCTAAAGCATAGTTTACCCCGTCTAACATATTTTATGCATTTTTTATCTGCTTTTAATCTCAGCTTTTCCGGCCAAAATTATAAAAAAATTACGGTAAGGAACCTTCATTTGATACAAAAGACTCTAAGCTTATTTTTTTAGTATTTTGCCGATCCTTAATAAACATACTCCTATTATTTTCTCCAGCTTCTTGAAAAGAGGATTAAACCCTTGTAAATCGTTCACTGTTTTTTAAAGCCTCTCAGTAGTCTTTCCTAATTTCTTGAGTGCGTTTATGGACTAATAAAATTACATAAGTTTCAAAGAGTTTTGAGGACCCATTAAATGAGCTTTTTTTTGTACGTTTATAAACTATCTAATCTCAGACTCTTATAACCTCTTTTCTGAAGCTTTCTCTTTCCGATCCTAAAAAGCCTTTATAGGTGTATTCCTTTCAACTTCAGCTTACTAGCTTTAAACTATATTCTCATAAGTCTTAGAAATGGTCGATTATTAATGCTTTTAGGTCAATCTTCTTTTATGGCCTTAACCTCTGGCTATAGTACTCTTTTAAGGCTCAAATGAAAAAAGACGATATCTATCAACTCTACTCGATTACTATGTTCTATGTGGCTCAGTTTAAGATCTCTTATGGGACTAGTAGTTTTAAGAATAGCCCATCTCTTGCTTTTAGCTGAAAGATCCCATTTTTGAGGCCACCCTATTTTTAGTAGCTCTGTGAATTTTGGGCTAAATAGTGGAGTAAAGTTATTTTTTATATAATGTGTATTTACTGGGAACTTGAGCATATACTTTCTCATCTTCTAAGCTGCCTCTAGCCAGTAACTCCTACTTATAAGCCTAGTTGCCATTTCCAGTATCACCTCTGTCCTTCGTATCTAAAACATTCCCCTTGACATATTCAAGTTGATGACGATTATAGGGTTCTTTGTCTTTAAGATGCTGATACAATTCACTTTTTTTGTGTTGCAGCATATTTATATACTTGCTTATCAGATGGTTGGAAGTGTGCTAACGTTCGTAGAGGTTGATAGGGGGTAGAATCAAACTGTATGCTTTTTATTATCTTTGTTAATCTCGCATTTTATTACTATTTATAATTTACTCAATAAAATGTAAAATCTTCAAAATTCAGGCTGCCTAATTTATCAAACAATCGGCTTTACTCAGATTATTTTCCGATCATGAAAGAGAAGTACTAATGTTCTTTTGGCATAAGAAAAGAATTAAAGCTGTGTATTTTCGATGAAAACAATTTAACAATAATTAGAAACGGGTACTCAGATGAGTATTTTTATGGTATTTCAGCTGTGAATTCAATTACTTATCATTAATGGCTATAACGCGATAAGCATATAACTTATAGACAGTTAATTAGCTTACGTTTTAAGATGCTCACTCTTATTAGGAATCTCACTCCTTGATGCTAAAGTTGCCTAAAATTCATCTGAGAGCTAAACTGCTGATGAGAGCCGTCTTACTTACAGATTGGTTATTGGAGAGTCTAGTGTTAACTTAATCTAATATCTTTTATTTAAGATGAATAAGCTGAGTTCTCTGATTCAGGTAAAAAAGTACAAGCCATTGCTTTTAGATACCAACACACATAAACTGCTGAATAAAAAGCTTAAGTTCTTCAGTGCTGATTTCGAAAACACATACCTTTCCTATACCTATTGGTTCTAATTCAACCGCTATCAATCCGTCCTGTAGAAGATAGGTAGAATCGCTTGGTTAGCTGACTAAATTTAGCATCACCCCTAGTGGAAGCTCACTAGCAGGCGGCTGTAAATCAAACTATCAACACATGATATAGGGAATAAGATCTCCTTGAAAGATTACATCTTGGCAGAATTCTGCGAACAGGTGTTGGAAGGCAAAGAGATTGAAAAGCAGCTGTTTGATAAGTGGAATAAAAATAGAGTTAGTGTGGTTGAGCTGCATGCTACAGTCAAGAATGATTAAATCTAAGTCTGATTAATCGCAATTTTTCAGGCAAACATCCCAAAAGTCAACAATAATCAAACTTACTTGCATTGACTTGAGCAGTTAGTTTGCTTACTGATATTTTTAAAGTAGCATTTAACGGCAGGAAAGCTAGGGTTAAGTAGTTTTTATCAGCAATCCAGTTTTATTTCAGAAACGGTGCAGTTGGTGAAACGCTGGGACAATAGAAAAAATGTAGTGCTTTTCATTTTTAAAACATATTCATGAAGCTATAACTTTTTGAGACATTCTACTGCAAGCAGAAGGGTTTGTAAACTATGCCCAACTTTGGTAGATTTTACAAAAGTAGAATATACCTTCTTTTAAGTGCGATAAGCTTATTAAATGAAAAATTAAAATGGAAAAAAACAAAATGATTTGATTTCTTGATACTCAGAAATAGTTTCTGAAGTATCTGTTGAAGACTAAGCTGTCAAGCAAGCATGAGCATTATTAGCAAAAATATCTGTATGCTTCTCTTCAAATGAAGACACCTAATTAATGTCTTTGAAACCCCATGGAGAATCAAGGTGAGGAACAAAAACTACTATTTTCCTCATTTCAAAAAACACAAAGAAGAGCTCGAGGCGCAACAGACCCTAACAGAACCCAAATTTCATTTACAAACGCTAGCTTGAATTCATCATTAAAAAATTAAGGTCAATTTGTTTTGAGAATAAGCGGGAAGATGAATAATACCTACTTACTATGCTACCTTTCCGTTAACTCTCAATTATCATTTGAGTCGCAAATTTAGCAATAAAAAAGTGCACAGATCACTTCACTCATACACCTTGATGGTGATATTGTTTTTATTTTGAACGTTGACAGATTGATTTTTGCTGTTGCGATTCCTCCGGATCGACCTGCAAGCCGAACGGATTCGGGAGTCAGTAATGCATCTATCTGCCAAACAGGCCACAATATTGCCCCCGAGCTCTTCTTACAACACAAAGTCACTCGATAACTTGATTGCCTCGCCGTAAAAGGCTAAGCACTGGGCCACCAACTAAAAGTTATTTTTTAGGATCGAATCAGATCGTTTGTTGAATTCGAGAATCATTGAGGCGTAGGTGTGGTAGAGGGGGACTTAGAAGTCGATGATTTAAAGGATTTAGGCCTCCGCTTAGATGATTTGCTATTTTTAAATGGGGATCTGGTACAAATGAAGGATTTTGGTAAGACTCCTCTTTTCGTGAGATTATATTTTGATGGACATCCAAAGGCAGGCAGCGATTTAGACCTGCCTGTAGGTAACCTTTTCTTAATTCTTAATATGCTTTTACGTTCTTTTGAGCATATACTTTTAGAAAATGGCGAGTGCAGTAAAAATAGTTTCTCTGTTCAAAGCTGATGATTTCTGCTTAATGCTTAGGAACTGGTCGATAATCTATGCTCTAGCTGAAGAAGATAGTTGTTGTGGTTAATCAATAAGACCCTAGATTTTAAGTTTAGAATGCGTCATATTATATTATATGGGCTAACAAGTGTTCACTATATAAGCTTTCAAGGTCTTAAAAACACTGCTTGACCCTTAGAATTGCTAAATAAAATTCCTGAGCTTTCTTAAAAATACTGCAAACACCTTTGTTATCTGTGGATTCGGTATTTTTGCTAATTTGACTTTCTTCTTTTTTCTTCAAATCCTAAACTACAAATTATATGTAAAGCAAAAAAAAGTATTTCTTCGGGTCACGTGTGCAAAAGAAATCCAAAAATATTGGGCCGATAAGTTTGGATACGTATTGGGGTACAGTTTTATAATACTAACTTTCTTTCAGTATTCATCACTATCAGGATTAATAAGTTTCTTATCGAGATATTCTTTGATAAGATAGTATCAGCGTTAATGAGAAAAACATCTGGAGCCACGAATACTCAAGGGTTTTCAAGCTGCCTATAAAATGGCAAACTTCCTGCTCATAACCATCTTACCTATGAGGGCCTATTCAATGAGCTGAGATTCAGGGCAGGACCAAAGACCACCAAGACCCTAGATTTAAGCTTCGGATAATCAAGATTCCAGTTTTTGGACAGTATTACTGATAAATCTGTAAATGACTACCTTGCGATTTTCATGAAAAGCAAGAACGATGGAGAGGATAGATCATAAAAAACCAGCTTAAACGTATCGATTTGTCTAGACATCTCAGGATCAATGTCAGGAGGACTTGGAACTTCATCAAGTCACAATCAAAAGCATGAGACAAGGCTTTCATTATCTCTATAAGCTTTCCGAATGCTTATCTCAAAATTAAAACCTAACGATTCTATAAGCCTAGTGACTTTTAGTGACGAAGCTACAGTCATCTTTTAACAAACTCTGAAGCCAGAACTTGGCTCAGAAATATTTGACCGTCTTAATAACATTGAAGCAACTGGAGGTACAACTATAATAAATGGATTCAAAAAATCGAAAGAATTGCTCAGAAGATGGCTTTCGAAACAAAATGAGTCTCTCCGTGAGAACAGGATTATCATATTAACAGATGTTGGTGATAGCAGCATTTCTGCTTATAAAAAATTTATTGAGGAAACTGCTGAAGTTGACAGGATCAACACTACTATAATCGGTATTTCTAGGGAGTTTCAGTCAGAACACTGTGAAAAGTTTAAGGATATTAGAGGTTTTAACTATTTCTGTGCAGTAAAGCAATAAGATATCAAAAAATATGTCTTTTAAACCTTTGATTTTGGGTTCTTTCCTACTGCTTACAACATTGACATTACTATTACCTCTCAAAATATTTAAGGAATATAAGTTTTTGGCACTCCTGATTCTCACAAACTGGAGCTTGAAAACAAAGAAAAGACAACTTAATTTACAATAACTCGGATGAAATCTTGCTTCCCATCTTAGATTGAAATAAATGGAGATTAAATTTCGACAGTTGGAGGCCTAATTTTGATAAAGCTAAAGCGAAAATAAAAGACCAATGAATTTAAAGCCAACATTTGCCTAAATTACGATGATACTGAAAACAATATTTTCAAGCAAAACTACTAACTATACTATGCATTTCATCCCGAGGAGCAGTTCTTTAGCGGCTAAGGACTGAGACAAGTAATGGAAGGGTTCTTTTTTGTTGGATAACTCAAATCAATCTTAGTCTAGTCTTAGAAAATTCCTCAAAAGTAAGAAATCTACTAAAGATATTGGCAAAGCATTTGCAAGTTACAGCAGCTGTGCCCGAAATCCAAATTGAAAGACTTTTAAAACGTCAGAAAAATACTAAAGAGATATCAGAAAAATGAAGAATTGTAATTAGCAAAGTGATAGGTGATAAAGTTCTATAAACCTATAATATTATGTAACATTAATCGCACTATTTTGGTGAATGCTTATTGAACTTGAAGATAGCCAATGTGTTTTTTGACATAGAAGCTAAAGCTACTTTCGATGAAGAATGTAGTGATCTTGAGTTCGTTTATTGAAAAAACGTATTTAAATTGTGAAACGTAGTATTAATGTGTTATTTTTCTTTTAAATCTAATGGAAAAAAAGCAGTTCTAATCTACAATCACCATCTGGTAGCAATAAAATATACGCAAAAGATAGCTTCCTCTTGTCCCAGAGATAAACCTCAGTTCTCCAGCCAAGTAATCAACCACAAACGCCGAGTGCCGCATATGTCTGCAAGCCATTGACGACTAAGGCAGTGAACTTATTTCACCTTGCAACTGCACAGGCAGCGTCAAATACATCCATGCCTCATGTTTCAAGACCTGGATCCATAAAAAGTACGAAGACCCAATCATAAGGGAGCAAATCACGAGCCATGTTGGCTTGAAGTGCTAGATCTGTAAGTAAAGGTATCAGTTCACTTATAGTATCTAAAAGCACTGCACAACTTTTCCGACCTTTTGCAAAAAGCTAAAGAACAATAAATTCTTTCTTATAGGGAACATTATTTTCATAATCATCGATATTATATTACTGGCAGTCGCCAGCAACTACGCCCAAAATGACGTACAGAGCCCTAACTTTGACATCAAGCAGCCTCGCTACTTTCTCACCTACATCGCCATTTTGTTCGCAGGGGGAAGCCTCTTCTACGGACTCTATGAATTCATCACCTTTTTTCTGATTGAGCAAAAGTTTGCTCTATTCCCTTAAAACAAAACAACTAAACCTATTATTAAAAAGGCTAAATCTACCTTCAGGCTCACTGCTCATAACGAACTCTAGCAAGATACAAACCTTCGAATTATTGAACCTAGTCGGCAAATAGATTGATATTACTCATACTTTGTTTATTACCCCCTTATTTGCTCCCTTTTTTGAGAATAACATTAAGTTTTTCATCCGGCTTGTTTGAAGTTGGATTCCCCAAAAATCAAGCAGCTTTTTGTTGGTTTAATTCTAATTATTGAGATTTGTAATCAATTTCAACTGTAAAATGTTCAAATTGGCTGTTATTTTCTTTTCGTGATTTTTTTATGAGTTTGATACATTAATAACGCCTTAGGATCAGTTATGGTCTTATATTAAGCCTATTTATCTTTATAAAGAATAGAAAATATGATGATAATGACTTAGTAAAAACACCAACCCCTGATTGTCGCCAGGCTTTTTCGTTTTTAGTAGCATCTCATTCTTAACTGATTCATTTCCTGATAATATTGATGCTTGACCTTTACCTGAAAATTCCAAAAAAAAACATTTTCAAGTTTGGGTTTTGACAGGCAAAATGAAGAAAGAGAAAAGCACTTTCGACCTCAGGTTAGCTAACTTTTGCTGTTCAATCCATTCGAGATAGCCTAATTATTGATTATCTAGGCATTGAGGATTATAAGTTAACTTATAAGGTTTTTTGATTTATATTATATATTCAGTTACCGCTGATTTAATTCTTTGATTATAGTGAATATCGAAGAATCGTTCAACTATTTTTTGCTTATATCTTTTCTTCTAGTCACAAAAATATAGCATTAAGGCTCATGTTTTTCTTAGCTTACATCTGTTAAACTCTTTTTTAAGCAGGTGCTTGATTATGAAATTTAAGTTTCTTCTTTTGATCAATAACAAGTGAAAACAATCAACGCCAAAATATAAAAAAAATTAGTGGAAAAAGCCGAGAAAACAAAGCTCTTACTCAATAACGCCCAAATATTGTAAAAACAGTTATTTTGCATTTTATGATTTTGTACAGCTTACATAAGAGTATGGTTTTATCCTTTCTATCATGAAATAAGTAACGAATGGAGTACCTGCTACTTTTGCTTCCAAAACTAAGCTAATTATGATCTGTATTTATGCTTTGCCGAAATATGCGTTTCAGCCACCATGCAAGCAAATTTTAATACCTTCACCAGTTATTTGCAATATAATAAAATTAGAACATTCTTCATGCTACTTCCAAACAAGAGCACACCCAATTCGAAAAAAGGAGGACCTAAGGAATCCGCAAACAAAAGCTTTGGCTACTTTGACTAGAATAGCAGCAGTGGCTCCAAAAAAACTCTGAAGCTTAAGAACTAAAATGCAGTGTCTCAGCTAAATTTTACTTAGAACAAACAAAGCTAATTCAAACAATAGCTCGGCAAGCATCCCCTCAAAGCTAAAAATATGAACGTATTGGGTTAATCGGCCAACTTTAAGGAAAATATCACTTCTCAAACCTCTGCAGAATTTGAGAAGAAACCAAGCGCCAATTAATACTTCTCATACGAGAATTATTCTTTTAGGAAATTGAGTTCCTAGCACAGGAAGCCAGCTTTGGAGTTATTGACCTAAAGCTTCATTTAGGAATAGCCTTTGGCAAAGGCCTACTACAAACAGTTTCCCTAATAGAAAGTTGACTCTTATTAGTTCTGGGAAGAATATTGGGATATGTTTATGGACGACGTTATTTAAACTGGAATCAGCCTGGCAGTGGTAGACGTGGACAAAAATGAGGAACTGATCGGAGTCTATACTTTCAAAAATTTCAACTATTTCCCACCCAATCCCCTCCATGACGAAAAATACTTGAAAGGCTTCACCATCATCTCAGCTGAAGTGGTCTTATAGGAGGAGCTCATTCAAAAATCCCCACCCGAAGTCCAAGATATTTTGCTTAATTCACCTATGATTGCTGAGGCATGGGCAGCAGCTGTCAAGGATGAACATACGGGGAAGAAACTTTATTCAATGATGACAGCTTTGGCGGAAAAAGTTCTCAGAGATGCAGGTTTTGAATACGCCTTAGTTTTCGCCTCTAATTTCGTGTCGAGCAAAGTGCTGAAGAAGCTGTAATTTACGAAGCTATCGGAGACGGACTGTGAGTAGTTCGAACTGATGGGAAACAAACCTTTCGCGTACATATAGGAGATGCACAAGAACCCTTCACTGTGGTTCAAAAGCTTCAGATGATTCTCATCAATTTTCTATTTTTCCAAACCTTCCTTCTTATTAATAACCTTCTTATCAATAAAATTTATTTTATTGGCGTAAGCTACTTTATCCGTTTTATCCCCAAATAAACCTACTACCAGACAGGATTATTGATCATCGTGAAAGCTGCTTCCAGCATTTAAATTATGCAAAAGTTTGGCACAGAGAGACTCAGTGAAGGTGAAGTACCGTCATAGCTGAGAATTATGCCTGCAGAATCAAGTAGATTGCAGCTGTTAAAACTGATGGTTTTGGCTTTTAACTATCTCTAAGTCGCGACTCCCTTAGTCAACAGCAGTCAGACAGCAAATGACAATACCCAAGTGACATTTTAGAATATATCAGAAATAGTTTATATTTAATGTCTATTTGTATTTAACTAACAG
>Ga0316217_10006815_pt1 | contig 11143 bp, 5 predicted proteins | sample 1anoAmetaG_FD_203633 | JGI IMG/M metagenome (GOLD analysis project Ga0316217, IMG submission 203633) | Freshwater microbial communities from Trout Bog Lake, Wisconsin, USA - 1anoA | ecosystem: Environmental > Aquatic > Freshwater > Lake > Hypolimnion/Profundal zone | place: USA: Wisconsin... | reverse complement strand
GGCTGTCATTGATCTTATTCGCATTTATTTGGTCCGCGTTTGGCGGACTGCCGCCCGGCAAGTTTCAAAACCCGATCAACCCGGGACCCGATCCCTACATGGAGTTTTACGAAGGTAATTATTATCTCACCACATCCCAAGGCGATGCGATTCGCATGTGGAAAGCCCCCACGCTCGAAGGGCTTAAAACGGTGAGGGCGGCGGAGATTTGGCACGACACCAATTCCAGTCGCTCCTGCAACCTCTGGGCGCCGGAAACCCATTTCGTAACAAACCATTGGTATGTTTATTATACGGCTTCTGTTTGCAACGACGACGACAGTCACCGGATGCACGTCCTGGAAAGCGCCGACACTGATCCGCTCGGCCCCTATCACTATAAAGGGCGATTGTTCGACCCAGCCAATGACCATTATGCGATTGACGGAACGGTCTTCAAGAATCCCGGCGATGGCACATGGTATTTTGTCTGGGCGGCACGTCCGGGCCACGTGCTGACCATCGCCCGGATGGCAAACCCATGGACGTTGAGCGGCGGCGGTGTGATCATTCCCGCATCCGGATTCGGCTGCAGCGAGGTGCGTGAAGGCCCGCAAGTATTGGAACACAAAGGTCAACTGTTTCTCGTGTATTCGGCCTGCGACACAGGAAAACCGGATTACAAGCTGGGAATGTTGATTGCCGATTCGCATTCCGATCTGTTGGATCCCAAATCATGGGTACAGTTTCCCCGCCCGGTATTTGAGCGGGCGGATGCCAATGGAGTCTTTGGTCCGGGACACAACGGCTTTTTCCATTCGCCCGATGGCCAGGAAGATTGGATGGTTTATCACGCCAAACAAACGGCGGAATATACTTATGCTGGACGCACCACGCGGGCGCAAAAAATCACTTGGAACCCCGATGGCACGCCCGATTTTGGCGTGCCGCTCCCGTTGAACGCACTGCTGGAAGAACCATCGGACCGCCGGCGCATGACAGCCACATCCCCTGCCCGCGTCCCGGTCATCCTCGACACGGACATCGGGGATGACATTGACGACACTTGGGCGCTGGCCCTGCTGCTCAAATCGCCGGAACTGGACTTGAAGCTCGCCGTGGGCGATTACGGCCGGGCGCAGTACCGCGCCCGGTTGCTCGCCAAGCTGCTCGCGCGCGCCGGGCGCAGCGACGTGTCGGTGGGTGTGGGCCTCGACGCCGGCCCCGCCGGCGACGGACGGCAGGCTGCGTGGCTGCAGGATTACGGTTTGAAATCGTATCCGGGGAAAGTGCTCACCAATGGCGTCCAGGCCATTGTGGACACGATCATGTGCTCGCTACAGCCCGTGACCCTGATCTGTATTGGGCCCGCGCCAAACATCGCCGCCGCACTGAAGCGCGAGCCGCGGATTGCACAACACGCGCGATTTGTGGGCATGGACGGCAGCGTGCGCGTGGGCTATGGCGGCGCGAAGCAGCCCTGCGCAGAATGGAACGTCAAGGCCGATCCCAAGGCGTTGCAGGTGGTCTTCGCCGCCCCGTGGGAGATCACCATCACGCCGCTCGACACTTGCGGCCTCGTGGTCCTGACTGGCGACAAATATCAGCGGGTCCGCGAAGCGACCGACCGCAATGTGAGCGACCTCATCGCCAACTACCGAGTCTGGCTGGCCGCCGGACAGGCGGCGGCAAACCTCGCCGACCAGCGCAGCAGCACGCTATTCGATCCCGTGGCGGTCTATCTTGCTCAGCGGCGGGACCTATGCGTCATGGAGCAACTCCGCCTCCGCGTCACCGAGGATGGCCAGACGGTAGTTGACCCGCACGGGAGGCAAGTCAACGTGGCCACGAAATGGAAAGACCTGGGCGCGTTCGAGGATTTCATGGTCGATCGGCTGACGGGAACGCGGTAGGTCAATCCTCTAATATTTGGATGCACTGTTGTGCCTGATTGGCCTCGAATCCGTGGTGAATATCGGCGATGACGGAGTTCCCGGAACCGGGCCGGGTCACCACGAACCGCTCAGGTTGAATCATGTCCTGATTTGCGGAGCGCGGCGCTGTGAGCCGCAGCGACGTCCAAACTCCAAGACACCTCCTTTTGTCTTCAAACGCGTCTTAATTTGTCAAGCTGCTGCAGGTCACAGGTCACAGACCCGCGCTCCGAGGCAAATTAAGACCCTGATCAGCTGCTTTATGGAATTGACTTTGGAGTGGGTGCGCCACAGTTTGGGCAGGTAAAACCATCTCTGTGAAACCGATCCTGAAAGAACTCATGAATATACGACTGTGGTTTCTCCTTTGTGTCTGCACCGGCGTGGCCGGTGCGGCGCGCGCCGAAGTCACCGTCGAGGCTTGGAGAAACGGCAAGGCGCATGCGCAGATGCCCACGCGCACGCTGGCCACGCTCCCCGATTTCAAGCCAGCCGCCGCCGCGCCGCAACTCGACCAATTCGGCGGCTGGCTGGCCGGCCCGCAGACCGGCGCGGGCACCGGCTTCTTCCGCCCGGAAAAAATCGGCGACCGCTGGTGGCTGATCACCCCGGAAGGCCATGCGTTCATCCACATCGGCGTCGCCACCGTCGGCCCGGAAAGCGGCCCGGCGTTCGCCGCCGCGTTCCCCAAGCTGTTCCATGACCGGGCCGACTGGGCACGCCAGACCGCGAATCTGCTGCACACGAATGGCTTCAACGGCACCGGCAACTGGTCGGCCGACGAGGCGCTGGCGGCTGCGCCGCAACGCCTGGTATATACGCGGGGGCTAAGATTCATGTCCGCGTTCGCGGGCAAGCTCGGCCTCACGCACGTAGTTCCCGGCCACACCGGCTTTCAGGATGAGTTGATCCCGGTGTTTCATCCCGACTTCCCGAAATTCTGCGAGGAATACGCGCAGCAACTGGCCGCCACCAAGGACGACCCGTGGCTGCTGGGCATCTACTCCGATAATGAACTGCAGCTCCCCAAACAGGCGATCGAGCGCTACCTGAAGCGGCCGGCGGATGATCCCGGGCGCAAGGAACTGGAAACGTGGCTGGCGGCGCGGCATGGTGATGCGCAGCACCTCACCGACGCCGACCGTGAGGCCTGGACGGCGCATGTGATGGATCGTTATTACCAGATTGTGGGCGGTGCGATCCGCAAGGTGGATGGACACCACATCTACCTCGGCTCGCGCTTCATGATGAGCGAAGGCAAGAACGAGGCACTCTGGAAAGTGGCCGGACAGTATCTGCCAGTGATTGCCATTAATCTCTACGGGGATTGGACCCCGACCGAGAATGTTCGCAAGTGGGTGCAGTGGTCAGGCCGTCCAATCATGGCTACGGAATGGTATGCCAAGGGGCAGGACGCGGGGCTCGCGAACACGACCGGCGCCGGCTGGAACGTCAAGACGCAGCGCGACCGCGGGCTGTTCTATCAGAATTTCACGCTCGCGCTGATCGAGTCGCGCGGCTGTGTCGGCTGGCACTGGTTTAAATATGCCGATAACGACCCCACCAACACGAAGGCCGATCCGAGCAACCTCGACAGCAACAAGGGCATCATCAATTCCTCCTATCAGCCCTACACCGAATTACTGGACCAGATGCAGGCGCTCAACGAGCAGGTTTATCCGCTGACCGCATTTTTTGATCGCCGTTAAGAGCCGTTAACTCCTCGGCTTCCTGGTTGGAGTGGTGGCCTTGCGCGATTCGACCTGTTTCTTCAAGTCCTCGAGTTCCTCGCGCAAACTGCGATTGGCCTTTTGCAATTCCTCCACCTCGGAGCGCAAGTTCTTGAAATCATCCACCGGCTTGCGACCGGCGCGCAACGCCGCCACCGCCTGCTCTGCCGCCGCCTGTCCCGGGCATTCCTTCGCCGCCTTGGCGAAGGTATCCAACACAGGAATGGCTTTCGGATCACCCAGCGTCCCCAGCGCGCCAAACACGCTGCGCTGAACCAATTTCTTCGGGTCATTCACCTTTGCGATCAGGAATTCCCTCACATTGTCCTTTTGGTCCTCATTCCGCGCCAGATAACCCGCGGTCTCCAACCCGGAAGCGAAAACCCGCGAGGGCAAATCAGTTTGCCGCTGCTTCAGTGCTTGCAGCAACGGCGGGATGCACGCCGGGTCATCCTGTGCTCGAATGGCGCTGATGGCCGCCCCGGCCAACTCCTCGCGATACGATTTCGAGTTCAGGAAATTGACCAGCAGTTGGTGGATTTCCGGCTGCTCGTAGGCGGCCAGATCGCGAATGGCTTCGGCCTTGATCGCTGGATTCTTTTCGTCGGCCACGACCTTCCGCATGCAGTCGCCCGCGCTTTCCCGAAAAAATCCGCCAACGGCCGCCACCACGGCCAGACGCACGCGTGCATCGGATTGCTTCCCGGAATCCAGCAGCGCCGCCAGCGCCTCGCCGGTGTGAATGGAGCGCAATGCCCGCGCCGCCTCCACGCGCACGCCATAAAATGAATCTCGCTGGAGGGTCTCTTTCAATTTCGCCACGGTTTCCGCGTCCTGCCGGTTGGCGAGTTGCTCGAGCGCAAGCAAACGGCCAATCACATCCGTCTGATCCGCCAATTGCGCGGACAACATGTCGTCTGACAGGTCGAAAGTGGTCTTTGCCAGCAAGGTATATTCGGGATCCAACCGCACCGTTTCCGGCTCGGAAGCCAGTGGAAAATAAAAATCCTCCGCCAATTCCTTCACCTCCGCCACCCGATCCGTGGTGCCGAATTTGCCCTTGAACCGGATGGCCAGCGGAAAATCGAAGCGCATAACCTGATCGCTCAGTTCCTGTTTCTGCCGGATCGTGACTTTCGCCAACTTGGTGAGTTCATTCCAAGCGTAATCCACCTCCAATTCCGGATAATGGGCATGGTACAGCCATTGGTCAAAAAACTGGTCAAATGACCGGCCGGAAAGTTCTTCCACCACCGCGCGCAAGTCTTCCGTGGTGACATTCCCGTAGCGATGGCGCTCCAAATACGTCTGGATGCAGCGGCGGTAAAGTTCCTCGCCGAGTTGTGATCGGAGCATGTGCAGCACCCACGCGCCCTTGGGATAAGCCAGGTAGCCGAACATCTCCGACGGCGCGTTGAAATTCCGCCGCACGATCGAATTCGTATCATTCGGAATCCCCGTCACATGTCGCGCGCTATTATACAAGTCGTAAAGCAGTGCGTCGTGTCCGTTCTTATGGCCATTGAACAGCTCCTGATAATATGTCGCAAACCCCTCATTCAGCCAGATATGGCTCCAATCCTTGCAGGTCACCAAATCGCCAAACCATTGATGCGCCATTTCGTGGGCCACCAGACCCTCGCTGTTAATAATGTTCTCCGTGGCGTCCGTGAACAGCGTGGCGTCCGTCAACGTCGTTGCGCTCGTATTCTCCATGCCGCCGGCCACAAAGTCATTCACGCACACTTGGTAGTACTTGGCCCACGGAAAGGGCACGCCGATTTCCCGCTCAAAAAAGGCCATGATCTCCTCCGTCTCCCGAAAAGAATTGGTCGCTTCCGGGAATTCCGATGGCGGGGTTAGAAACGCCAGCGGCACAGCTTGGTGCCGCCCTTCCAAACTCTTGAAATAACCGGCCACGAGGGTGATCAGATAATTTGCGTGCGGTTGTTCCTGCGACCAATGAAAAGCCGTCAACCCCGTCGCCGCGTCCTTGGCCTGCTCCACCAGCCGGCCATTGGAAATCACCGTCATGCCCTCCGGCACACGGCAGGTGACTTCCGAGGTGAACTTCTCGTTCGGCGAATCGAAGCACGGATACCAATGCCGCGCTTCGATCTGTTCGCCCTGCGAAAAACAATGCGTATCGCCCTCCCGATAGCCCATCTTTGGCGTTCGGAAATACAGCCCCGTTTCCGGTTCGGCGTGATAGGCGATCGTCACACTGGCCGCCTGGTCCGCAGGGATCGGTTCCGCGAAAGTAATGATCAAGTGATCCGCGGTTGCTTGGTAGGCCTGAATTTTCACCGTCGCGGTCACGGACGCGATGCTCAACGCCACCGCGTCGAGTTTAAGCTCCTGGACCGGCTTGACCATGGGTTTGAATTGCAATGTGGCCTTGCCCGCCACCGACCGGTGGTCAAAGTCCGGCGTCACGTCCAAGCTGAGATGCAGCACCGTCACCTCACGGTCCGGCGCATAGTTCAAATGCCCAGCCGCGTCTGGCGGCACCAGAAAACCTGCCGACTTAGCGCATTCCACGGCGGATGACCCGGTTTCCGCTTGCGCACTGAAGGCCAACTGGCAAGCGACGCATAATAGCAGGCCCTGGTGAAATATTTTGTTCATGCAATGGCAAATTTAAACCGAAGTTTCTTCTTGGCGGCAACTCCCGACACAATCGCAGTGCGCGGCCAAAGGCGCAAGCGCGGAATTCGCACAAAAAAGCCAATGAGGCGCGGGGACGGCTCGCCCCCACGTTTTCAGCTTTGGCGGGAAAAACCCCGGCAACAAGCCATCCCCGCCCCCGTGCGTGAATCCGCCCGTGGCATCCAAAAGAAAAATTTGAAATTGCGTTGCGGGATTTTTTTGAGATAATTGAAAAACGATGTTCAAACTCCACTGCCTCGAGCGAACATCGCTCCAGGTTGCGCGGTTAGCTCAGTGGTAGAGCATTACCTTGACACGGTAGGGGTCGGAGGTTCGAAACCTCCACCGCGCACCATCTTTTTGCCATCTAATCTCGTTGCCACACCCGCAGCCAAAGCCGTTGCGGGGATTCGATCATAATGTCGTTGAGCAGTGCTTCGAGACTGGCAGCCTTGGGTTCGTGCAGATTGCGCGCCAACGCCATGGCCCAGATAAACACCACCAGGATCATCGCGAAAAACAGGGAATACTGGTTCCAATTCAGGCCCAGGCACATGCCATTGCGGCGGCCGATCAAATCAATGACCAGTCCCCACAGCACGGGTGCCAAACCCAAAGTCACGCTGGCAAACACCGAATAAAGCACGAAGAAGTGGTTCCGACCCATGGCGGGAATGATGGCCATGGCCAGCCGGTTGTTCGCCATGCCCACCAACGCGGCAAACAAGCCCATGAAAAATTGCAAAGCGAGAATCAAAGGTAAATGCGCAGACCAGACGCCTCCCGCCACCGCGATCCAACCCGCCAGTATCACCACCCAGGCACACAGGCTCAAAACCAGGATGGGCTTGCTGCCAACATGATCCAAACGATGCCCCAGCAACCACAGGCTGCTCAATCCGCCCAAGAAGGCCACCGACGTAACATAGAGCACTCTGGCCTCACTCAAGCCTGTCTCTGTTTTCAGGAAGGCGACGGTGAACGTGGTGAAGCCACCATAGGCCAGCGACCAGACCATTACAAATCTCAGCAGCGTCTGGAAGGGGGGATGGCGCAGGATTTCCAGCCAGGGAACCGGCTGGCTGGAGGAACGAATGGCTTCGGAAATGGGGACATCGGGCACCCGGTTAAGAAACATCAAACTCACGCCGCCCATCACGGCGCTGAAGGCGAAAATCAGCGCAAATTGCCAGGGATGCGGCGTCGCGCCAAGACAGGCTGCGGAAATCACGACGGTCAGGAAACTGCCCAGATTGGCCATCGCGGCATCGCCGGAAACGTACCTGCCCCGGAAATTCTCAGGAATCAAATGGGTGATCCAGGGCAGCCAGGCACAACTGGAGATGCCGCGGACCAGGTTAAACCCGAAGAGCAAGGCGAGCAGCAGCACCAGCCGCGTAATGCCATCCAGCAGCGTCGTGGCCAATGGCACCAGCGCCATCCCAAACGTGAACAGCGTTCGCGTCCCCCAGCCAGCCAGTACAAAACGTTTGTAGCCGATCCGGTTGATGTATTGGGCGGCCGGGATCTGAAAAATCACCATGAGCGGCATCATCCCGGCGATGATGCCCAGCACGGTGGCATTCGCATGCAGGGTTTGGGCATAGAGGATCATTGGACTGCCCAGCACGATCTGGAACGAAAGTCCGTTAAAACAGGAAAACCGCCATGCATCCCTCATGCCAGCCTGGAAAGCTCCCGGCTCAATTGGAGCTGCGGGTTCCATCATTAAAAGCGGCGGCTGATTGTTTAATGTCTTGCACCCGGACATTGGTATCTAACCTAACGAGTTCCGCAATGAAAAAGCGCATGCCGAAACGACGCGGGAACAGGCAACTGGAAAGTCGCCTGGACCCGCAGGCTGGAAAGCCCGCGCCACGTGGCGCCGACATTCCTGTCGGTGGGTTCTGGGGACTTTCCAGTCCCCAGTCAGCGCCCCTGATTCATAGCCGCTCAGTTTTCTTCGTAGGTATCTTTGCGGTGTCTGTCAATTTGGGCCGAGATTTGTTCTAATAAGCAACCGACTCGCGTGTCATACAGTTGGAACACGTTGTCCTTGCGGACGATCACCAGGCGCACCCGACACCTGTTTTGGACGACCGCCACAGTACACACAATGATCCCGTCCTGAAGATGGAAACCAGTTCAGAATGGCCGTAATGCGACCAACCGAAGCCAGCGAAGAATCGCCCGGGCAGGAAACGATCGAAGAGCTGTTCGCGGCTCTGGAATCGCCGCTTTTGGGTTACGCGCTCCGTTGTGCCGGCGACCGGGGACTGGCCGAAGACGTGGTCCAAGAAGCATTCATGAAACTGCACGCGCAATTTGAACAAGTGGACCGACCCCGCCAGTGGCTGTATCGCACCGTTCACAACCTTGCGCTCAACCGCCGCCGCGATGCGCGGAAGACCGTCCCGCTCGAGCCCGATTCCGAAAACGAAAATGCCTCCGCCTTTGACCCCGCCGATCCCGCCCTGCCCCCCGATGCCCAAATGCTGCGCGTCGAAGGCATCGGCCTGGTGCGCATCAGTTTGGAAACGTTGGATGCGCGCAGCCGCGAGCTCGTGCGCCTGAAATTCCATGACGACCTGTCCTACAAGGAAATCGCGGCCCACACCGGGCTGACCACCGGCAATGTGGGTTTTATTTTGCATCACGCACTGAAAACCATCGCCGTCGAGCTGGCGAAAACGGGAGTTGTGCCATGAATCCGGACCAGCCCTCACGCGAACAGATCGAGACGCGCCTGACCGCGCTGCTGCTGGGCGAACTGCCCGCTGACGAGGCGGCGCTGCTGCGCTACGCGATCGCGCAGGATCCCGCGCTGCAACAGCTCCACGACGAATTGCAAGCCACGCTGGTGCTGGTGCGCGAGGCGGCAAAACATCCGGCGGACGCACCGGCGGAGAAAGCCCCGCAACTGCGGCTGTCCGCCGAGCGGCGACAGAAACTGCTGGAGCATTTCAAGACGGGGCGGACGAAAACCATGGCTAAACCGGAGCCGTTGTCCGGGGCGAAAGAAACGGCAAAGCCAAATCCGTTGTTTTGGCTAAAAACAATCAAAATGCCGACGAGGACGGCCCTGGCAATAAGCGCGATGGTAATTCTGTTGGCAGCCCTGTTTGCCGCCATATCTATTCCCAATTTCGTCAAGGCGCGGGCGACGTCACAGGCCAACTCGGTCATCAACAATTTGCGGCAGATTGATGCGGCAAAAAACGAATGGGCCTTGGAAAACAAGAAATCCGCCAACGATGTTCCGATGCCCAGTGATTTAAGTCCCTATTTAAAAAATGGCATTCCGCAGCCCGTGATGGGTGAGACTTATGCTCTGGGCAAGGTTTCAGAGCCGGTCGTTGCGGACGTTGACGCCAGCCGGGTGAAAAACCAACTCCAAGTAGGTCTTAATGGAGTGCCTGACAGACAGGTCCGTCTGACATCGGACGGAGAAATGCGCTTTGTGAATGGGGCCGCCACAGCACCACCTGGCACGCCTTCGCTGCTGGCCAAATCAAGTTCAACAGCACCTTCCGGTTTGGAGTTTAGAACCTGGTCGGCGGAAAAGCGGCCCCACGAATCCATGATGGCCGGCCTAGACCAGCGCGTAATCCCTGGCGACACAACCCCTGGACACTCTCTGCGTGACGATCTACCGACAATCGTCAATTCTGCGCCTGCACCACAAGTGGTTACGCTCGCGCCGGAGCCTCAACTTGCACCGCCGCCTGTTGCTACGCCGCCCGTACAAATTGTTCTGCCGCAACCAGCATCGGCGTCTGAAATTGCCGCCGAATCGGGAACGCCGGCAGAAGCCAGAAAAAGCCACGTGTATTCACAAGAAATCGTGGGATATGTGAATGTTCCTGCGGACGCGGCCCAAGACGAACTTATTACGGTTCCAATCACGGCTTCCGCTGCGCCGACGCCGAGCACGCCAGCGCCTGTTTCGGCCGGACCGCCGCCATCGCCAAGCGAAACGCCAGCGAGTGCACTGGTCCTTAACGACAGCGATGGGGCAAAGAACGTTGACAAACTGGCAGCGTCGGAACAGAAAGAGAAGCAATGGATTGTGCCGGGTCAAGCCACGGAGCCATCCGCTTCAACCGGCGGTGGCAGCACCTACCAGCAGCGGCTGAATAAAATCGTCAACGGTACCAGCGGCGCTGGTGGCTTTGGTGGCGGCGGCGGAGTCGGGGGCAGACAGGATGCGCAAAATAACGGCGCAGTAGTTGGTGTGGTCAATGCCTTTTCAGGAGCTGGCGGATTTCGCAACCCCGCTCAGGGTGGTGGCGGAGGAGGAGGAGCAGCCGGAACGGCCTCGACCGCTATCGTCGCCGAAAACCAACGCCTGCCAGGCGTTTCGGGAGCGGCCGTCGAAGACGAAGCTACCAAGCGCTTGGTGATCCAGGCGGATCTCAAAAGCGAGCAGGGAAAAATCAAGCGCAGTGGAAATTATGAGGGCTCTTACTCGCCGTCGCCCGCTGATGGCGCTACGCCCAATGTGCTCGCTTGGACCGACAAAGGCGTGGACCGTTCACGCGCGGAGAATCTGGCCAGCACCACCCTCGCGGATAACGCCGGCGTAAATTTCAAGCTTGCGCCACCACCACCACCCGCCGCCGCGCCGCTGGGACAAATTCCTGCGATTACACCCAACGGAATATCCACGCTCTCAGCCACGGACGAGAAGCTCTTCGCAGCGCATCATGACGTGACCCGGCGGGAAAAGGAGGAACCACTACAGGAACTGAACGGCGATCAACTCGCGACCACCGCGCGCCGAAGCGGTGGAGTTGGCGGCATTGGGGACAACACATATTACCGGAAGCTGGCGCCGGGAGCTGAACAGAA
>Ga0316217_10006814_pt1 | contig 11143 bp, 8 predicted proteins | sample 1anoAmetaG_FD_203633 | JGI IMG/M metagenome (GOLD analysis project Ga0316217, IMG submission 203633) | Freshwater microbial communities from Trout Bog Lake, Wisconsin, USA - 1anoA | ecosystem: Environmental > Aquatic > Freshwater > Lake > Hypolimnion/Profundal zone | place: USA: Wisconsin... | reverse complement strand
GACGGGCGCGGCGCCGGGGCGTCGAGGTGCTTGAGGACGATGGCGAGCGGCGTGTCCCCGCGGAACGGCGGCTCCCCCGTCAGCATCTCGAAGAGGATGACCCCCATCGAGTAGAGGTCGCTCCGCGCGTCGAGCTCTCCGCCGCGGGCTTGCTCCGGCGAGAGGTACTCCGGGGTGCCGACGATGGAGCCCTCGATGGTGAGCTTCTCGTCCGCTTCGCGCTCGGTCTGTAGCTTGGCGATGCCGAAGTCGCACACCTTCACGTGCTCGCTGGCGCCGCCGTCGTCGTCCTTGCCGGTGAGGACGATCACGTTCTCGGGCTTCAGGTCGCGGTGGACGATCCCCAGGTCGTGCGCGGCGGCGAGGGCCGCCAGGATCTGCCGCGACAGGTCGACGATGCGCGCCGGCGCCAGCGGCGCCTCTTCCCGCAGGATCTTGAGGAGGGTGCGCCCCTCCAGGTACTCCATCGCGATGTAGAGGAGGCCGTCAGGCTCCTCGCCGAAGTCGATCACCCGGAGCGAGCACGGGTGGTCGATGCGCGACGTCGCGGTCGCCTCGCGCTTGAACCGGCTGGCGAAGGTGGGCTCCGCCAGGAGCTCCCGGTGGAGCACCTTGATGGCGACGATCTTGTCGAGACCGGCCTGCCGCGCGCGGTAGACGGAGCCCATCCCGCCCCCCCAGACCCGGGACTCGATGGTGTACTTTTCGGCGATCGTACGGCCGATCAGGACATCGGCCGTCGATCGTCTCTCTTCTGCTCCCATCGCCCTCTCCGCCCGTGCCGGTTCTTCGGCGCGAAATGGCGGCTGGGCGGGAGTCTACACCATTACTTGAGGCGCTGTCCGACCGGGACGTAGTTGTTCAACGTCGGCCCCGTGTAGATCTGCCGCGGACGGGCGATCTTGGTCGAGGTGTCCTCCGTCATCTCGCGCCAGTGGGCGATCCAGCCCGGGAGGCGACCGATGGCGAAGAGGACCGTGAACATGTTCGTCGGGAAGCCGAGGGCGCGGTAGATGATGCCCGAGTAGAAGTCGACGTTCGGGTAGAGCTTCCTCTCGACGAAGTAGCTGTCCTTGAGCGCGGCCTCCTCGAGCCCCTTGGCGATGTCGAGGAGCGGGTCCTTGACGCCGAGCTTCGCGAGCACCGTGTCGGCGGCTGCCTTGATGATCTTCGCGCGCGGGTCGAAGTTCTTGTAGACGCGGTGGCCGAAGCCCATGAGGCGGAAGGTCGAGTCCTTCTTCTTCGCGAGCTCGACGTACTTCGAGACGTCGCCGCCGTCCTTCCGGATGGCCTCGAGCATCTCGATGACCTCCTGGTTGGCGCCGCCGTGGAGCGGGCCCCAGAGGGCGCAGATGCCGGCCGAGATCGAGGCGAAGAGGTTCGCCTTCGAGCTGCCGACCACGCGGACCGTCGACGTCGAACAGTTCTGCTCGTGATCGGCGTGGAGGATGAGGAGAAGGTTGAGCACCTTCACGACCTCCGGGTCGACCTCGTAGTGCTCGGCCGGGACGCTGAACATCATGTTGAGGAAGTTCGCGCCGTACGAGAGCGAGTTCTGCGGGTAGACGAACGGCTGGCCGATCGACTTCTTGTAGGCGAACGCCGCGATCGTCGCGAGCTTCGCCATCAGGCGCGTGATGGTGATGTCGATCTCGTCCTTGTTGTCGACGTCGAGCGCGTCCGGATAGAAGCTCGACAGGGACACGACCATCGACGAGAGGACCGCCATCGGGTGCGCCGTCGAGGGGAACCCGTCGAAGAAGCGCTTCATGTCCTCGTGGATGAGCGAGTGGCGCGTCAGGCTCGTCGTGAACTTCGCGAGCTCGTCCGCCGTGGGGAGGTGACCGTAGATGAGCAGGTAGCTCGTCTCGACGAAGTTCGACTGCTCCGCGAGCTGCTCGATGGGGATGCCGCGGTAGCGGAGGACCCCCTTCTCGCCGTCGAGGAAGGTGATGGCGCTCTTCGTCGACGCCGTGTTCATGAACGCGGGGTCGATCGTGACGATGCCGGTCTTGGCGCGGAGCGACGAGATATCGAGGCCCTTCTCGCCTTCGCTGCCGGTAATGATGGGGGCTTGGAACTTCGTAGAGCCCAGTGTGAGCTCAGCCATTTCAGCCACGGGTGCCTCCGGGGAGAGTGCAGGGGTTCCAACGGGGGACGGTTCGTCCGGGTTGGTGCAATGCGGCGTAAGATTCACCTTGCCAGGGAGAACTGCAAGGGCCGCGGTGCCCCTCCCCGCAAGAGATGTAGGTCAGGGTCGGCGAGCTCTGCCGTCAGCGGCGCCCGGGCGTCGGCGGGGCGCCGGAGTGGGCCGCCGTCGGCCGCTTGCCTGGGGTGACCGCGCCGATCGCCTGCAGCGCGCCGCAGACGTCGACGTCGCGACACGGGCCGACCGCCCCGCGAGGCTCCGGCCAGGCGGTGGCGGACGCAGGGGGGAGCAGGGTCGGGTCGCGGACGTCGGGGCCTCGCCACGTCGGGGCGGCGTTGGGGGCGTCGGCCTCACGCTCGTGCGCGAGCTCGGCGAAGCTGCTCGCTCGCCGCCGCGTCGGGAGCAGGATCGAGGGCTCGATGCCGACCGCCTGCACGGGAGATCCGTCCGGCAGCGCGTAGAGCAGCGTCGTCAGCCGCAGCACCCCGGCGCGCGCGTCGTCGTCGAGGTACTCCTGCGCGCACCCCTTCCCGTACGTCCGACTCCCCACGACGAGGCCGCGGCGGTAGGAGAGCAGCGCCCCGGCCAGCATCTCGGCGGCGCTGGCGGTGTCGCCGTCCACCAGCGCGGCCACCGGTCGCGTCCAGCGGTCGGTGAGCGGCGGCTCGGGCGCGCGGTCGACCTCGATCGACCCGTCGCGGCGCCCCATGGGGAAGAGCGGGGCGCCGGGGAGAAACAGGCTGAGCGCGGCGATCGCCCCCTCGGTCGACCCGCCCCCGTCGTCGCGGAGATCGAGCAGGAGGCCGTCGACCGCGCGCGTGTCGCTCGAGAGCTGCTGGCGGAGCGTGGCGGCCAGCTCGGCGCCGAGGTCGCTCCGGACGTCGTGGATCTGGACCACGAGCGCGTCCCCCGCCCCGTACGGCACGCGGTACGCAGGGAGGATCTGCGGGGGGTCACTCGCGGCGGCAGCCCCGCTCGGTGCGGGGAGCGCGAGGGTGCGGACCTCGCGCTCGCCCGACCGGAGCACGACGAGCTGTGCCGCCTCGGGGGCGTCGGTCGTCGCGTAGACGAGCTGGTCGAGCTGCTCGACGGGGAGGCCGGCAGTGGGCGTCCCCGCGATCGAGAGGACAACGTCCCCGACCTGCAGCGGATCCATCGGGTCGCTCTCCACCCGGACGCCGAGCGCCGTACGGACGCCGTCCCCCCAGAGGCGGTCGGGGGGGTGCGCGTCGAGGTCGACGTCGTAGACGCTCGCCTCTTCGTCCAGCGGGGCCCAGGCGCCGTGCGGGTCCATCGCCTGCACGTAGGCCCGGACCGCCGCCGCCCGGACGATGCCCGCCCAGCCCGCGCCGTCGTCCCGGGGGAAGAAGCGGTCGCGCGCCGCCTCCACGTAGGGCGTGATGCCGGCGTCGAGGTCTCGCTCGGCGCGCCCGGAGCGCTCCCCCAGCGTCGTCGCGAGCTGGCGCGCCGGACGGCTGTCGTCCTCGATGACGGCATCACCCACCGCGGCGGCCAGCGTCGCCCCCCGCGCGGCACCTCGCCCCGACCGAGCCGCCCGCCGCGCGTCGTCGAACCTGGCCCCGAGCTCCAGGACCCAGCGGACGAGCACGTCACCGACCTCCCGCGACGCCGCGCACGGGGCGCCGTCCGCCCCTTCGATCTCGGCCAGCAGCTGCCTCGCCTCGCGGTCGAGGACCGCAGGCACCGGCGAGTCGGACGAGACGCTCCAGAGCCCGTGAGGATCGAGCCAGTCCGCCGTCGCGGTCGCCAGCGCAACCGGGGTCACGGCGGGGGGCGCGTAGGCGAGGCTCGCCCGCGCCTGCCGCACGACGCGGCGAGCTTCGTTGCAGGGGAGCGACGGCGGCCGCCCGGTCGGTGCGTGAAACGCGAAGCCCCGGTCCTGGGGAGAGTCATCCGGGGCGGCGCCCTGCGGAAGCGACGACGCCGGCGCCGGCGAGGCGAGAGCGCGAACCGTCGGGGGCGCGTGCGAGAGCTTCGTCCCGGCAACGAACACGCCGGCCGCGCTGATCCCCGCGAGCGCGACGACGCCCGCGAGCAGTCGGAGGTTCCCCGCCATCGAGCGGAGAAGCTAGCCGATCGCCGCCTCCTGGAACATCCCGAGCGACGCCTTGAGCTTGCCGCGGGCGCGCACCTCGAGCTGCCGGACCCGCTCTTTGCTCACGCCGAGGACGACGCCCAGCTTCTCGAGCGTGACCGGGTCCTCCGCCATCATCCGCAGCCGGACGATCATCCGCTCGGACTCGTTGAGCGTCAGGAGCGCCTCCGAGACCGCCTTCTTCGCCTGAGACTGCACCTGCCGGGCGCTCGAGGTCTCCTCCGGCGAGGGCTCGTCCGAGGTGAGCCGATCGATCGACGGACCGAGGTCGGAGGGCGTGGCGTCGAGGCTCTGCTCGCGAGCGGCGAGGATCGGAAGGAGGAGGGTCGCGTGCTCGACCGAGATCCCCGACACGGCCGCGAGCTTGGCGGGGTCGGTCTCTCCGGTCATCCGGTACGCGCGCAGCGCCCGTCGCTCCCCCTTCGTGGTGCCGAGGCGCACGACGCGAAACGCCCGGACGACGAACTCGCGGATCTCGGCGCGGATCCAGTAGGCGGCGTAGGTCGCGAGGCGACAGTCCTTCGACAGGTCGAACTTCTTCGCCGCGCGGAGGAGCCCCACGTTCCCCTGCTGGATGATGTCCTCGAGGGGCACGCCCCAGCGCCGGTACTCGAGCGCGATGGAAATGACGAAGGGGAGGCAGGCCTCGATCATCCTCCGACCCGCCGACTCGTCCCCGGCGAGCCAGCGCGCGGCGAGCTCGCGCTCGGTCTGCCGATCGAGCGGCACCACCGAGCTGAGATCGTCGTGGTAGGCGCGGAGCGATGCGATGGAACGAGGCGCGGCTTCGGAGCGCATTGGTACCTCCGGCGGCCAACGTGACCGCGGCGCGCGCATGACATGCACGGCCGGTACCACCAGAGACCCGCTCGCAAGCCGCCGGAACTACTGAGGCGAATGTCGAGAATCGCGCAACAATGACTCCGCCGAGGAAATGGGGCGCAGTCTTTACGCGAAATGAGCTCGGGCCGGCCCGGGCTCAGACCTCGAAGGAGAGCCCTTCGTAGGCCGCCATCGAGTTCGGGAAGAGCGCCCTGGCGCGGGCCTCCTTGTCGCGAACGGCCGCGTCGCTCTGCATCGGATCGTGGTGGAAGAGGATGAGGCGCCCCACGCCGGCCATCTCCGCCAGCCGCACGGCCTCGGTGAAGGTGCTGTGCCCCCACCCCGTCTTCGGCCCGCCCCGCCCCGCGGTCCCGGCGTACTCCTCCGGGGTGTACTGGGCGTCGTGGATGAGCACGTCGGCCCCGCGCGCGAGCTTGAGGAGGCGAGGGTCGACGATGGCGTAGTGCTCGGTGTCGGTGGCATAGACCACCGAGCGACCGGCGTGGTCGACCCGGTACGCCCAGACCCCGTTGGGGTGGTTGCCGCGGCCGGTGGTGATGCGGACGGTCTTGCCGTCGCCGGTCGGCAGCTCGAGCGCCTTCCCCTCGAACAGGTCGTTGAACGTCATCTTCGCGCCCATGTCCGTCAGGTGGACGGGGAAGCTCGGATGGTCCATCTGGCCGGCCAGCGTCTCCTCGAGCGTCCGGGAGACGTTGTTGCCGCCGTACAGGTGGATGGTGTTGCCGGGGACGAAGGCCGGGTCGAAGAACGGGAAGCCCTGGATGTGATCCCAGTGTACGTGGCTGAAGAAGATGTGCGCCTCGAGCGGCATCGTCGTCGCCAGCTTCTTGCCGAGGAGCCGGAGCCCGGTCCCGCCGTCAAAGATGAGCGTCGTCTCCCCCGCGCGGACCTCGACGCAGCTGGTGTTGCCGCCGATGGTCACCGTGTCGGGACCGGGAGTGGGAATGCTCCCGCGCACTCCCCAGAAAGTGACCTGCATCGCTTCCTCTCCGCCCCTCAAGACCTTGATACGGCTCACCTCAGCGCCTCGTCAACAGCCGTCTGGCGCGCGAGGCCGTTGGCGGGGCCAGGGATCGCGCGTAAGAGTGGTCGCGTGGCGGTGCCTGCAGAGGACCGGGGCGCTCGGTGGGGGCGAAGCGCGGCGGCTCGCGCGGCGCCGGCGCCGTTCGTCGTCGTGCTGGGCTGCCAGCCCGTCTGGGGCGACGACGGGCACCTCCGGGGGGCGCTCGGCCGGCGCGTCGGCGCGGCTCGGGAGCGGATCGGCGACGGCGAGGCGCGGGTGATCGTGAGCGGCGGGCGGACGTGGGGCGGGATGGTGGAGGCCGACGCCATGCGGGACGAGCTCCTCCGGCGCGGCCTCCCGGCGGCGAGCGTCACCCGCGAGCGCTGCTCGCTGACGACGCGCGACAACGCGCGCCTCACCGCCCTGCTCCTCCGACGCTTCGAGGTCGACCGCCTGATCCTCGTGACCTGCGAGTGGCACGTCCCCCGCGCCGCTGCGCTCTTTCGCCGCGAGGGGCTCGGGGTGGACGTCGTCCCCGTCGCGGCCCCCGCGATCGCCCCGGCGAGGCGCTGGGTTCGCGCGGGGCGCGAGTGGGTCTCCGCCAGGCTCGACGTGGCGAGGGGGGCGCTCCCGTGAGCGTCGTTCGACGCGCCCTCGCGGCCTGCGCGCTGGCGGCCCTCGGAGCCGCAGCCTCGAGCTGCGGGCACCGGGGGGCCGGGACCGGCTCGGGCGACGCGAAGGGGGACGCCCGCCCCGGGACGACGGCGCGCATGGACGGCGGAGCGGTCAGCGGCGGCGGGGCGCTGGCGGCCATCGACCGGGCCGAGGACGGGCGGCGGGCGGGCGAGCTGCCAGGCGAGTGGGGGCTCTCGTCCGAGCCGGTGGTGCGACGGCGGGCGATTCGCGCGCTGGCGAGGACCGTCGAGCCCCCCATCGACGGGCCTGTCGACGCCGCGCTGCTCCGCGCGCTCGCCGACGAGGACCTCGAGGTGACCGGCTGGGCCGCCTACGGCCTCGGGTGGGCGTGCAAGGGGAGGGAGGATGAGCACGTCAAGGCGCTCGCGGCGCGCGCGGCCACGCTCGCCGACGCGACCTCGACGGGCTCCGGTCGCGCGGCGATCGATGCCCCGGCCGGCATCGCGCGGGCGATCGGGCGGTGCGGCGGTGCGCTCGCGGAGGGGGTGCTGGCGGGCATGCTCCGGAGCGAGCTTCGGAGCGTCGAGGTCCCGGAGGTCGCGTTCGCGCTCGGCAGCGTCGCGGGCCGGGGTGCGCTGAGCGACGAGGCCATGGGGGCGCTGCTCGACCGCGCGGCGGGGGACGCCGCCCACCCCGGAGAGAGCGCGGCGCTCTACCCCATCGGTCGCCTCGAGCACGTCCCTGACGCCTGGACCGCGCGCGTGCTCGCGGCGGCTCGCGCGGCGCTGACCCGGCCGTCGCCGGTGGGTCCGCTGGCCGTTCGCGCCCTCGAGAAGGCGGGGCCGGAGGCGCTCGGCGACCTCGGCCGGGTGGCGTCGAGGAGCGATCTGGGTCCTGCCGAGCGCGCCGAGGCGGCGAGGGCGCTCGGGAGGGTCGGCGGCGCGGGGCGTGACGCGGCGGCGGCGGCGCTCGTCAAGATGCTGCAAGACCGCTCGCTGCTCGAGCCGGCCGCGCTCTCCGGCGACCTCTTCAACGTCCTCCTCGCCGTCGTCGAGGCGCTCGGCCAGGACGCGCCGAAGAGCGCGGACGCGGGGCTCTACTCGCTCACGGGGCTCCCTCTCCCCCCTCGCGACGCCCCGGGTCTGCTGCGGCGCACCGTCCGGCTCCGCTGCTCGGCGGCCGCGGCGCTGGCGCGGGCCGCGTACGACGCCGACGTCCTGGCGAAGTGCGACCCGGACCCCGAGGGGGCCACCGGGCAGCGCGCGCGTCTGGCGGCGCTCGCCCGGAGGCCCATCGTCACGGACCGGCGCAAGGCGTTCCGGGCGCTCGTCGCCAGCCCGCACCTCGCCGTGCGCGAGGCCGCCCTGGAGGTCATCGCGCTGCACCCTGAGCTCGAGGAGACCGGTCGCGCGCTGCTCGTCGAGGCGCTCGGGGCGCCCGAGGCCGGCGTCGTCGCGACCGCCGCGCAGGTGATCGTGCAGCACCCCGAGCACGTGCTCGTCCTCGCGAAGTCCGAGCGCCGCGCCGCCCTCGACCCGCGCGCGCCGCCGCCGACCGCCCACCCCGCGATGGACCTCCCCGCCGATCTCGCGGCCGCGCTCACCCGCGCCGTCGGGCGCGCCTGGCGCGAGGACGCCGTGGAGACCGTCGCCGCGCTGCTCGACGCCGCCGTCGCCGTGAGCCTCCCCGACGCCCGCGCGGCGGCCACGCGCTCCTGCTCCGATCCGAACGTCACGCTGCGCGAGCACGCCGCGCGCGCGCTCCGGGCCCTCGGCGTCCCCCAGGCCGCGTGTCCAAGGCCCCCGAGCGCGAAGGACGCGCCGTCCCCCGCGGCCTCCGCCCCGCTCGCGCACCCCGTCCGCGTCACCTTCGAGACCGACGCCGCGAAGGTGGCCGTCGTCTTCGAGCCGGAGCTCGCCCCCCGCGCCGCGAGCCGCTTCGTCGCCCTCGCCCGCTCCGGCTTCTACCGCGGCGTCGTCGTCCACCGCGTGGTCCCCGGCTACGTCGTCCAGCTGGGCGACCCGGGGGGGGACGGGTACGGCGGCTCGGGCAGCTTGCTCCGCTGCGAGACCTCCCCCGTCCCCTTCGGCCCGCTCGACGTCGGCGTGGCGCTGGCCGGGCGCGACACCGGGTCGAGCCAGATCTTCGTCACGCTCGCCCGCTACCCGAAGCTCGACGGCGACTACGCCAGGGTCGGGCGCGCGGAGGGGGACTGGGCCGCCGTCGCCGAGGGGGACGTCATCACCGGCGTCCGGGTCGAGGAGTAGGCGACGCCCACACCTGTCGAATCCGGATCGAACTTCTCGCGACCGGTACTAGGTTCCCGCCCCGCCATGCTCCTCGTCATCGACATCGGCAACAGCAACATCGTCTACGGGCTCTTCGAGGGGACGACCCTCAAGCACCAGTTCCGCGTCGAGACCGGGCGCTCGCGGACCGCGGACGAGTACCGCGTCGTCCTGCACCAGCTCCTCACGATCCACGGCGTCGCCCCCGGACAGATCGCCGCGGCCGCGCTCGCCAGCGTCGTGCCGTCGCTCACCGAGCCGATGGCCGAGCTCGTGCGCAAGAGCTTCGGCACCGAGCCGCTCGTCGTCGGGCCGGGCATCCGCACGGGGATGGCCATCCTCTACGAGAACCCGCGCGAGGTCGGCGCCGACCGCATCGTCAACGCCGTCGCGGCGTACGAGCGCGCCAGGGGGCCGGTCATCGTGGTCGACTTCGGCACCGCGACGACGTTCGACTGCGTGACGCCGAAGGGGGAGTACCTCGGCGGCGTCATCGCCCCGGGGATCCAGATCAGCGCCGACGCGCTCTTCGCCCGGGCCGCCAAGCTCCCGCGCGTCGAGATCGCGAAGCCGCCGCACGTCATCGGTCGCAACACCATCCACTCCATCCAGTCGGGCGTCGTCTACGGCTACGTCGGGCTGGTCGACGGCGTGGTCCACCGCCTCCGCCAGGAGCAGGGGCACGACGCGGTCGTCATCGCGACCGGCGGCCTCGCGCGCCTCATCACGCCGCTCTCCACCACGATCTCCGAGGCCGTCGACGAGCTGACCCTCGAGGGGCTCCGCCTCATCTACGAGCGCAACCCGGCGCACGCCGCGCGCGTGTGACCGTGCCTCGCCTCGGCCGGGCGACGCTCCCCGCGGCGGCCTTCCTGCTGCTGGCGATGGCGGCTGCCGTGGGCTTCGGGACCGAGCCCGTCTCGCTCGCGCGCGCCCTGTCGGCGCCTGGCTCGCTCGACCACACCATCGTCTTCGAGGCGCGGCTGCCGCGCGTCGTGCTCGCGGCCGTGGCGGGCGGAGGGCTCGCGCTGGTCGGGGTGGCGTTCCAGGCCGTGCTCGGCAACCCGCTCGCCGAGCCGTACGTGCTCGGCGTCTCCGGGGGGGCGGCGCTCGGCGCGACGCTCGCCATCGTGGCCGGGCTCTCGGGGGCGACCCTCCTCGGCGCGTCGATCGTCCCGGCGGCCGCGCTGCTCGGCGGGCTCGCGGCCACGGCGCTGGTCTACGCGGTCGCGCGCGCCGCGGGGGACATGACGCGGACCTCGATGCTGCTCGCCGGCGTCGTCGTGAACGCCATCGCGGGGGCGGCCATCACGCTGGTCAAGACGCTGGTCGCCGCGAGCCAGGCGCAGCAGCTCCTCTTCTGGCTGATGGGGTTCCTCGACGTCCCGTCGGCGGCCCAGCTCGGGTTCGTGGTGTTCTACGTGGCGGTCGGGGCGGCCATCCTCCTCCGCGACGCCGGGCGGCTCAACCTGCTGGCGCTCGGCGACGAGGGGGCGCTGCACCTCGGCGTCGACGTCCGGGCGCTCGAGCGGCGGACCTTCCTCGCCTGCTCGCTCGTGGTCGGCGCGATCGTGAGCGTGACCGGCCTCATCGGCTTCGTGGGGCTCGTCGTCCCGCACGCGCTCCGTCGCCTGTACGGGCCGGACGCCCGCGTCCTGCTGCCGGCGTCGCTCCTCGCGGGCGGAGGGGTCCTCGTCCTCTGCGATCTCGGCAGCCGCGCCGTCTTCCGCTGGCTCCACACCGAGCCGCCGGTCGGAGCCGTGACGGCGCTCCTCGGGGGGCCGCTCTTCCTCTTGCTGCTCCGGAGGCGGGAGGAGGGGGTCGCGTGAGGGAGAAGCGGACGCGGGGGCGCCCGGCGAGGCGATGGCGTCCGTCGGCGTGGCGAGAGGCGCTCGGGTCGAAGCGCGCGCCCCCCTCGACGTGACGACAGTGCCCCTCGAGGCGACGAGAGCATCCCGCGAAGCGACGAGAGCGTCCCTCGGAACACCGAGAGCGTCTCTCGGAATACCGGGAGCGTCCCTCGAAGTGACGAGAGAGGCCCGAGGATCGATCTGCGTACCCCTCGGTGTGACGAGAGCTGCTCTCGATGCGACGAGAGTCACTGTCGG
>Ga0316217_10006813_pt1 | contig 11146 bp, 9 predicted proteins | sample 1anoAmetaG_FD_203633 | JGI IMG/M metagenome (GOLD analysis project Ga0316217, IMG submission 203633) | Freshwater microbial communities from Trout Bog Lake, Wisconsin, USA - 1anoA | ecosystem: Environmental > Aquatic > Freshwater > Lake > Hypolimnion/Profundal zone | place: USA: Wisconsin... | reverse complement strand
ATTTTAACATCAAATATGAACTAATTCAAAAATTTGGACATATGTATAAATTCAGTCACAATTCATCTGCCTTTTACTTCTAAATCCTATTATCCTACATTTATTTCCTTATCCTCTGGTTTTCCTCTTTGGTGTTTACATGGAGCACACAGTTACAGACCTTTCTACTCTCGCATTCTTCGAAGACCTTTTGTAGTTTTGCAGATTGGGATAAGCTAATACTTGTGTATAGTAGCTCTAGCTAAAAGTTAGTGCAAGATGAGACGAGATTGTTGATGGAAGGTATCATTTTGGTTACTATTTAGTCCTCGATTTGGTTGTTGGAGAGGCCAATCCAAATGTTTTTTAGCTGCTTGTTCTCTAGCACTTTAAAAAGCTGGATTACCCCTTTACCTCTTACCTCATTGAATCCAAAGTTAAGTTTAAATGTACGCAAGTTAGTTAGTTCTTGAAGTGATTAGCTCAACAACTATAAGCCTTAGTCAGTCATGAGATTTTATATCAGATGAAGCTAGAGATACTAGATGCTAGGGTTAACTTGAAAGAGCGTTTTGAATTTAAGTATAGCCTTGGCTCCCAGTCTATTAACCCCACATCTAAAAATAACAGATCTCAGCTTTTTTAACTTCGCCATGCCATCTAGTATGTGATTAAAACCATTATAGCCAAAATTTTTAGTGCCAACCCCTATCTCCAAATATTAAACATTTTCAAGATTTTGGACAGCGTCTCCTATGTGCTGACCCCCTTCTGTGTCTATGTAATTGAAGTCAAAGTTTAAAGTAAGTATCCTGAGAGCTGGCATTCTTTTAATCAGTGAGTTGATAGGTTTCACTGCCTTTCTTTTCAGATGATTGAAATAAACGTCAAGCTTGAATATATTGAGTTAGGTAAATTGCTTGAGCCCTTTCGCAATATACAAAGTTCCATTTTCTTATATTCTATTACTTCTCACAAAGAGCTAAACTGACTTCAATCTTTAAGGCCGAACCTTGGACAAGAAGTTGGTGAAATTTTGGAAAGCATCAGGCCCTAGCTTATTAGCAGTAAGATCTATGGATATCTCCTGCAACTAAGCACTTAAAGGATGCATAAAAAGGTCGTTAACCCCTTTATCTCCTATCCTCAGCATCATCAGCCCCAGTTTCAAAGACTTCAGCTCGAACTTAGCTAACTATCTTCCTATAAGTTATCCCACTGCTTCTCCACTCGCCACAGAATTCAAGTTGATATGCAGATGCCTGACTGATTGGGCATTAATACTATCAAAAATACGAGATATGTCATCTAAAGTTAGTTTGCAGCTATCCAGATTGAGATGCAGCAACTATACTGAGATTTTGTGACTAAAGAAGTGCTTGAGGATAAATGCTGAGTCATGATAATAAGCGAAGGATAACGTTAGACTCTTGATTTATCTGTTTTCTAGAACTTCTTTGTACTTCGATATGTAGGGCTCCAGCTATGTGTTTCGCTGGACCCAATCTGCTATCAAAGTTGCCTTCTGCCCTTCAACAACAAAAGATGCAGTCTGCGATGAGGCCAGGCCTATAGCTAAGGCCAGTAGAACCAGGATCTTTATGGACATTTATTATCTATTATCTATTAAAATTGATCAAAACGTTATTATTCAAACATGGACCTGATTGGAGAACGTATCACTTAGCTCAAAAACATGGTTTCTCTGCGGTATGTGGACCCTCTTCTGCGGGAAAGAGCATTGACGGTCCTCAAAAGTTTTGGCTCGGGAGATGAATATGTCCCTGAGCTCTAAATTTGCTCATAGTACATAGTAAAAGTTGAGCAATTGCATGATAAAATGCTGCATCAAATCAGTAATTTCTTGGAGTTGCTCACTCCTTTCATCAACGAGTGCCAAAATACGCTCGAAAGTACGCAACAATAGCTCGCGGAAAACGCCAAAATGCGCAGACTTTAACTTTCCGAACAGCAAGTAAGATATCATTTATGCAGGATATAGAGCACGATATGAAACAAACGATGGAAATGATGAGCAGATAGCTCAATCTGAGGGACTAAGAGAATAAAGAACTAGTCATTAAATTAGAGGAAAAAGATTCTATAATATACAGTCTAGAGAAAGAACAAAGCTAGTACTTCAAAAAAATGGAGGAAGATTTCTAAAAACAGCAGAAAGCCCTGGAAGAATCATTTACTATCATTCTTAGACTTTAGTAGGAGGTGAAGACTCTAAAGTTTGAAAACCTAGGGCTTCGGGAAAATCAAGATAGTTCCCACTCAGCTATTGCTATCATTGAATCAGTAGAGATAAACAATCAAGACTATAGCTCTGAATAAGTAAATAGCTCTCAGGAGAACTCACCTAATTCAACAGGGAATTAGCTGAATTACTGTTCATTAATCAGCAGCCATTCTTAAAAATTTTCACAGTTCGAAGAACTACAAAAAGATGAATAGCATTTAATCGAGTAGAGAGAAGAGTTAGTGCTAGAGGGCGAGCGTTAAGGAAGCCCCGGTCTCACCAAAGTCTAAACTTTAAAAGAAATTCTCAACGTCTCCGTGTAGAAAGAATACAAGCTGCAGTACAATAACTATGAGAGCTTGTAGGAGAGAGAATAGAAAGAAAACTACAGATTGAACTGGCTCGTCGGTTCCAAAAGCAATAGTATCTAGAAATGCGAACAATGGGCCCTAAATAACTCATTGGATCTCATGGAGCAGCACTAGACATCCAAAAGAAGCGTGAAAGAGTTCAAACTCAACTTCCACGGCAATAGCAACAACCAACTACCTGCAAACGTGCAGAGTCGTAAGCAGCTCAACCCTTACTACGCCTACTTTTTGATTGCTTCTCAAAATGTTAAAATTAGATCAAAATATTTCTAAGAGCTCTGCCTAGTTGAGGCAGGTCCTTTCTGGTAGGTGCTTCTCGGCAAAAGTGTTCCCCTTCATGAATGGGAGAGAGAGATCGAGAGGTACTTCATGAAAAGTATAAAGAAAATATGATAAGCTTACTTATTTTATTACCCAATTGTATCCAGAGCTTATCAATGTTGGCAAGTGATGTTGCTCAAGGATTTAAGGCATAATAATTCCAAAATGAACTAGATTTAACTATAGCCGAAAGTAAAAGATGCCGCTAACCCAACCATTTCAACCTCTTTAGCTCAAAGAAGTCAACACCCTCATCATCTCTGCTTAGAGTTGATTTATGAAAGGCCAGGAATATTTTAGACTCAGTGCAGCGGAAGCTGTTTGATCTTGTATGTATGTATGTATTTTAGACTCAACTAATCTTGCCTACCCGAATTTGAATTTCATATCTTCATATTTATATTCAAATGAAATTCGTTACCACCCTCATCTTCATTGTGCTTCTCGCACACGCTAATACGCTCAGATTCGGCACCTCCCAGCATCAGCAGACCACTCCTGCTGCAGCCACTACACCCTCGACCACACCCGCCGCAACTAGTACCACAACAACTCCTGCTCCAGCACCCGCATCTACGACCACTCCTGCTCCAACATCTACTACCACACCTGCATCTACAACTCCTGCCCCTGCTGCAACCACACCTGCGCCATCCACAACCCCTGCCCCTGCTGCTACAGCAGCTCCCGCAGCATCAACTGCACCTGCTTCTACAACAACACCTGCACCCGCATCTACCACACCTGCACCAGCTGCTACAACGGCACCTGCTGCAACAACCGCTCCTGCCGCTACACCAGCACCCACCACTACACCCGCACCTGCTGCGACACCTGCTCCTGCTGCAACACCTGCACCTACCGCTACACCTACTAGTACTGCAGCTACCACTGCAGCTGCTCTCTCATTAGCTGATCTAGTATAAACTGAGAAAGCTGTCATCGCCGACTGGCAAAAGAAGCAGATTCCTTGGGCTAAAGTTAATGGAAAGGACAAATCCGCAGATTTTAACGCTCTGTTCCAGAAGCAATATATTCCTCATAGAATAAAAGGCTTAATTGCCAAACGCCAAAAAAAATGATCCATTACAACGCAAACATTCATTATCAATTACAAACCTTAACTCTTTATCAATTACAAACCTTAACTCTTTATCAATTACTTAGCAACCCCAACCAATTTTGATTTTGGCTGATTTCGAGCATCTGAAGCAGTCTCGTTGCCTGACTTGAAGCATACTTGGCTTTTGAAAGCTTGAAGATGGAGGAACGTTTTGAGTGAGAGTATTGATATGATGATGAGTAATAAGGTAAGATTAATTCTGTAGCTATCAGAACTCCTTGTTCATCGTTATGGCCGATTTTATTGATTTGAACTTTTCCTTCTTCTTCTTTGGAGACTCAGAGCCATCCAAATCGATTGAAAACTTTTTCTTCGGAGCCTTGGTTATCTAATCTATCGTCCCGTCTTCTAGATTGATCTTGACGTATTATTCGCTAAAGGTGTAGTTCTAGGGCGTAAGTTTGATCAAGATGTGCAGAGGAACCGGAATGTATGGCAAACTCATGAGGTCCACGTTGAAGAAATATCCTGAAATGCAGCGAATGATGGCCTGATGCCCAATCACTAACACTGAGTGCTTTTGCCTCTAGATCCAGTAAATCAGAGGCTACAACCTCCCAATCGCATCGATGTATGACTCACCTGAAGGGTACCTGAAGGACAGCTTTTAGTTGGTCCTCTATTTGGAGATGTCGGGATGTTTTTAAAAAATCTACTTATAAGTGAGATTCTCACATATCCCTGCATTGATCTAGTCCAGAATCCTCAGTTAAATGGGATCCTTACTGTTAATCTTTATGTTTTTGCCTGTCTCAATTGTTCGCTTGAGAGTGCTAGTCAAGATGGTCAGGTTTTATCTCTCCTCTTGGTTCTTTATTAACTGGTCAAGAGCAATCGGAAGCGATTTGGCATACTTCTGCCCATTTATTGATAAGTTGGAATTGCCTCCAAGTCTATCTTCCACATTGTACTCACTTTACCCATGTCTGGACAAATAGATGTTCCTTTTTGGAGAGATGGTTAGATTTATAGTGTAGGTCATTATCTTTTCTGCCAAGTAGCCTTGGATTTTGTTGATCTCAATACCTTCGCCAACATTGATGGTTTTGATGTAAGAGAAACCTTCCTCCTTGGTCAGAGTCTGATAGACTTTCTCGTAGAACTTGATCCTCTCCCGAAAATCGATTTCGGCTTCCTCAAAACTTTTCTACTTGTAGTCCACCCCATTCAACTTGACCTTCTGGATGTTCTAGTTGATGATAGTTTAGTCATTACAAATCGATTCGATCCATACAAGCTGGTACTTGCATTGCACCTTCTGCTTCAAATTCTGAGCAACGTGCCTCCTCCTCTAGTAGGTAGTGTTGGTGCCGTCGAAGATGGCGACCTTGTTGTCCTCGCCGTTGATGAAGCCGATCAAATCCTCAAGACACATCTGTGCGCAGTTCTCACGGATCTCATAGCCCTACTTATTCTAATAATCAAAAAAATCGCTTTTGGCTTAGATGCCGTTGTCTTTATCAGGATCATATCTACCTATCATATACTTTCTACGGTAGTTACCTACGTTGAATACTTGGGTATTGAATCCCAGCCAGTTTAGAAAACGGTAGATCTTCTTGCTGATGTAGGACTTGCCTCGGGCTGGCACTAGCTTATCCAAGAATTACGTCCCACCATACCTACGATCACCTTCTCAGGATTAGCATTGTAAATTTGTTGCATTTCAAATAATAAATAAACTAGGTAATTGACTAATCATCATAGCCCAAATCATTTCTTCTTGTTCATTTTGGAGAGAGGGTCAAATGGGTCAGCAGCTAAATAACGATATAAATACGTGGAGTCCACTTGGGCTTTTTCCAACCTTTGGGCAGGCGCCTCTCGAGAGCCCTCAAGTCGTGGTTCTAGTGGATATTAAACTTGCTTTCTTTGTAAACCTCGACATTATCTCCTTTTCCATAGGCCGAAGAAGTCGTTTCGAAAACACTGCCCTCGATTTGGTGGATCTCCTGTTCTAGCTGGCGGATTCTGTCATCAATAGTTTACTTCTTCTCAGCTTTTGTCTTTTAAGGTGAAAAGCCTCACTTACTAATCATTTACCTTTGGCATAGTATCCCCATTGATTGTTCCATTTTTGCTCAGCTTCGAGTTAGTTATTGACTCTGGTAGTCCAGTTTCTGTCCTGCGCGACAATATCTTTGGCAGGTTTGAGGGCCTTGGGGTCAACCTTCTCAGTCATTAAGTTACAATTATAATTTGTTTGCGACTTTCTATAGTTATACGGTTTATTTATTGCCTTTACAAATAAACTAGCATTAAAAATATTAACCATAAAAAGAAACAAACCTACGAAAATCCTTTTCTCAATCCAGACCGAAAAGACTGCCTCTCTAAACCAGAGAGTACAAGTTTGCATGATCTTTAAATGATAACTAACGATAAATAGCATTCACTCATCAAGTATGAGTAGTAGTTTTCTTGCAGCCTGACGCAGAGGGCGTTTTCTGTGCTGCAGTAAGCCTTTCAAAGTTTTTTTCCTTTTCGACAATTCTGTTTTGAGGTCTTGCTCTTCCTTCTGCTTCTATAGAATGTTGGTCAGAATACTCAGCATGCAGACGCTATGTTAGGTCGACGCAGTTTTGTGCTATGGATTTTTGGTAAGTTCATCTAAGTACCCTAATGCGTATGAGATGATTCCAGTTTATTTTAAGGTTTTCCAATCTAAATTTTTGACGACCTTCAGCAGCGATGAAGACTGGCCTTAGCTTTGTATAGCAGTTTGCAAAACGAGCTAGCTGTCTCTCAACAGAAGCTTTTCAGGTAGGTATTGAATAAGGGAAGCACTAATTACTTTCCCTCTATTTAGATCCTCAATTCGTTTTGAGTACTCCCATAGCCAATGGATGAAAGTGGGAGGATAGGCCTACACAAACTAATTCGAAATTTCAAATTTTTGTGACTATATAAGTTTTAGTTGAGATAAGGTAGGCACCACTATTTGTTTATCTGAAGGTTGACTATTGTTTAGCTTCTTCCATAAGTTTTAGTATAGAGAGTTCTGGTCTTTGATTTGCCAGTTGAAGAAAATGACATCAACGAATCCCAAATCATCACCAGGTTCCTAACTTCCATAAATGGCTTTCTAAATCTCTTAATACTTAGTTAAGTGCTGTTTCATCTTCACCAAAACTCCGAATAGCAGAATGGGAGCTTAGCTTTTGACGACCCAATTAGCATTTCTTACCAAAAACAGACAACTCTATTGAGAGATTGCTTTTAGTGCTTTTATCATCCCCTGCTGCTGATCTTTTTAGCGCAAGTTCTAGAGCAAGTGATTCAATTTATTCACTATTTTATCCAACTTTTATTTCACGTTGCCGTTCACTTTATTATCCTTCAGGCAGCTCTCGGCAAGTCTTCCCAACAGATAAGTCTATAGTTCATAGTTGGCTGCCAGTATGTTCTGTAAAATGGCATCAATCTCGTTTAAGTAAACTACTGATATGAAATCGCCAAAGGCTTTAACGAGGTAGGTTGTAGTGGCGTCAAGCTAGCTCAGAAAAGCCTAATTCGCCCGCTATAGGCAGTCCTTGAGGATGTAGCTGTCATTTACCTTTCTGACCATAGGTCTGTTTTCAGGACATGATTGAAATACTTCCAATAAAATCTTTAGCAAAAGCATTTTGATTTAGTCAGTCACTTCTTAGTAAAGTTGCCCCACTCTTAGAACCAACAGGCAAATCACCTCATTCAAATTTTAGTTCATCGACTACAGTGAACCCAAAGCCACAATTGCCAAGCCTTAATAAACAACTTATTACCTAATTTGGGTACAATCTCGTTTTCAGGATTCAAGATGTTGATTATACTTCTCAGAGCATAGATCCTGAACAGCTAAACCAATGGCTTGAACCTTGGAATACAGCTATTTTTCACTAAACTCTTTATAAAGAAAGATGTACTCTGAAAATGCCCATCATCGTTCCACTATGATGGCAATGTCCATTGATGATTTTGCCAACCATCAGTTCGAACCAGCTCATTACTATCTCGAACCTACTCAGCTCAAAAGTGCCATCACTTTTGCAAAAGATTACATCCAATATTTTGACCAACAGACTGCCGAGGTCGGGCTGCCCTTCAGGGTAGTCTTCAGCTATAAATTATTCTTCACTTAGCCTAAACAACATATTCTTGAGCTTTAAAGTTAGCTCAGGGTATTCTTTGCTGCGATTTTTCTAAAGGTAGTTCAAAAAAGTGGTTACAAAGGGAGAAATTGGTGCAGCAGCGGTTTTGGCTGCAAGTAGGTCGAAAGTCTATCTCATGAAGAAAGGGTGGGTCAAACACTAGTCTAAAAGATAGGTGATGTGCTTGACATTTACTTTTTTGTGGTCTTCGTTTTGTTAATCCCCTACGAATTCTATGGGATAGTAGGACTATAGATTTTAGAACATCTCTGTCTTATATTTGGCCAGCTCCTATTGCTTGAATAGCTCGAGTATTTTCAGGTAAAGTTCAAACACTAATCCAATATTCCGTGGATCCTTTTCCCCCGAACCATTACTAATACATCTCTAAACAAAAGCTGCCCTATTGAAGTCTTTGCCTGCAGTTTCAAAGGCAGCAACTACCTGCTACAGCTTCAGAAGGGCATGCAGATATAACTTATAAAGCGAGAGACGCGTAGTTTGGCGATAAGTTGAAGGCAATACTTTTGGGGAAGTTAAAAACTATACTAGCTGTATAGTGATTGGCTCAAGCTGCAGTGAACTGGCCACAATTGCATGGTGTAGCAGCTCAATGAATACGTTCCCGCAGGCAGCTAGAAAGGCTTTTTGGCAGCTTAAGCTCACAATTTCTTGCAAACTTGTCTAGGATTGATTCAAGAGATGTGGGCTTTTGGTGGTTACCTATAGCAGCAGCTGTCCAGCCCTTTGCATGCATTTTCTATCGTTCCCGTTGGCCTCCAAACAGCAATTCACCTCAGTAAGCAGCTTCGTCAATCCCTACTTGGATTGTACAATGGAGATGAGAACTTTGTTAGCCAAAACCAATTCTTTGCGGCTGCGCTACTAAACTCTTCCTCCCTCTTTGTACTCCATCTCTATATACGCATAGACCAGTTTCTCGAGGGGCTCCTCATCTAAAAGTGCGTCTAAATTCATAGTTGATTATTTAGATAAATAGAACGACCTTATTGTATAGGATGCTGAGATTGAACAAAAGAAACAAATTGGCCAAATTATCAAAACATCTCCGAGGTCATGAAAAAAACTCCACGATTCCTTCCTTACTGCAAATAAAAGCAATTTTTGCCATAAGGAGTCCGTAACCGCAATCAATAAGTCTACAAGGATGTTATACTATTGATGGAATGGCTGATTTAAGTTTTGTGATTCTAGAAATATTATGTATTAAATGAAACTTAACTTTGTTCTCTTTTCTGCTGCTTTCCTGAGCTTGATCTAGGCACTCTCCTACGCCACTGCAGATCAAACCAATTCAGCAGTGTGGAACGGCTCATGCAACAACAACCCTACTCGCCAATCCCCTATTGATATACCCTGCCAAGATTTCATCAATGCCTGCCCAAGCCTCCCAACATATTAAACTTATTGGAACAATCCTACGAGCTATCTGGGCAATTCTAGCTACGAAGATCTCAAGACTTTCTTCTACAACCAAAACTCCTGGGTTCGCTTTACCAATTCAACTGGCAGCTACATTTTCAAGTCAGCCCAGTTCCATCTCCACGCACCCTCTTAGCACACTATCAACGGACAGCAATACCCCCTTTAATTACACGTTGTCCACGTCCTCGACAGTACCACCATTACAGAATATCTGGTGGTGGGTTTCCTTTTTTAGGCCGATGCTACACTCAGTTACGATATTTTCGACTATGCCCCCATCCAATCAGCAGCCAACTTCAGCCACTTATTCCCCATCCCCCTCACCAACAAACCCGCCTACCACTATCTTGGCTCTCTCACCACTCCTCCCTGCACTTAGGCCGTTAATTGGTTTGTGCAAACATAAACCATCAAATTAACTACAACAAACCTGAACAATATCAAAAGTTTAGTCGGTAAAGGAGAGGGCAATAATCGTTTGGTGCAGTCTTTGAATGGAAGAACCGTTTACTTGGTTGGCCAGGGTTGTTGAACCAATTGATTCTCTATAAATCCATTCAAATAAATAACCAATTTGTTTGTGTCGCTTTACTTAGCTCTAAGGGCGTGATAGATCTCGGATTTTCTTAGAGAAAAATATATAATACCATTGATTTTGATGTTTAAATAAAAATAAAAGCATCGATTATTCCTTATTTAGGGCTCGCAGGCTACAGCTTTACTTTTTTGCCAGTTTTTGTCCTTAATGACAACTAGCCAGCATATGGCATAAGTGGATCCCATTGATAGCTCAAATTGCTGACCCGGAAAACCTGGCTTAATCGAGACATCACGGAACAGAGCTAGGCACCCAATATTGCGAAACTACGGCCTTATTTGAGAGGCTGAGCTTCTGAACTCAAAAAGGACGATGTCCTCAATCAATGGAATCAGCAGTGAAATCCAGTAACACTAAATAAATAAGTTACTTTAAAACAAATTAAATATCATCCAAAAATAAAATAATAACACTAACCTTTCCTCTGCGTCATCACGTTTTTTACATTTCTATGTTTGAGAATCTGCAGCCGTCCATTTCAATTTGGCGAAATTAGATCAGGCACGCTATTACAAATAAAGACCCTTCAAAGATTCTTTTGTAAATTAGTTATAGTTAAGTCTTCACTGGACCAAAGCTTGGATGCTGCAATGTGCCCAGAATGGAGAGAAGTAAGATACAAATAAACATAACAAGTAGTGAGTATCAGTTAAAGATCTTAAGATCCTGAACCTTCTTCTCCAGCTTCGAGAAATACTCTCTGGAAAAGCACTAGTTCAGATAAATGTTGATGCCTTCCTTAGTCAGCATGTTGATCTACACATCGCTCTTTTATTACATTTCAGCGCTAAGAGTCTACAGCCAAATGGTCTCATCGTATTTTCGCTTTAACTAGCTATGCAGCCCAACTGCCATATTTAGCTATGAAGTGGCCCACTCCCTGATGCTCGTCACTCGCTACTCAAACACCCTCGCGAACTATTTGACACGTAG
>Ga0316217_10006812_pt1 | contig 11147 bp, 7 predicted proteins | sample 1anoAmetaG_FD_203633 | JGI IMG/M metagenome (GOLD analysis project Ga0316217, IMG submission 203633) | Freshwater microbial communities from Trout Bog Lake, Wisconsin, USA - 1anoA | ecosystem: Environmental > Aquatic > Freshwater > Lake > Hypolimnion/Profundal zone | place: USA: Wisconsin... | reverse complement strand
TTCCAGGTCTTTTCCGGCAGCCAACTGGGCAGGCAGCAGCTCGCACAGCTTGCGGCCAGTCATCAGTCGCGCGGCAACCTTCGCCAGCGGAATGCCGGTAGCCTTTGAAACGTAAGGCACGGTGCGCGAGGCGCGAGGGTTCACTTCAATCACGTAAACGTGATCCTGGCCCTCGGCGTCGCGCTGGATGGCGAACTGCAAATTCACCAGGCCAACCACCTGGAGGGCAAGCGCCAGTTTGCGGGTGTAGCTGCGAATGGTCTCCAGCGTTTCTTCGCGGATGCTCACGGCAGGCAGCACGCAGGACGAGTCGCCGGAGTGGATGCCAGCCTCCTCGATGTGCTGCATGATGCCCGCGATGAGCACGTCTTCTGAATCGCAGAGAGCATCGACATCGAGTTCGACCGCGCTCTCCAGGAAGTGATCCACCAGCACCGGTCGATCTTGCGAGTATTCGACGGCCAGTTCCATGTATTGCTTGACTTCGTGAGGATCGTAGCAGATGACCATGGCCCGGCCGCCGAGCACATAACTGGGCCTGACCAGCACCGGGTAGCCGATGCGATCGCCGATGGCCAAGGCCTCCGCCACGCTGGTCGCCGTGCCGCCGGCGGGCTGCGGAATCTTCAACTCGTCGAGCAGCTTGCCGAACCGCTTGCGATCTTCGGCGAGATCGATGGACTCGGGCGAGGTGCCGATGATGGGCACGCCGGCCGCGCGCAGTGGCTGCGCCAGGTTCAGCGGAGTCTGCCCGCCGAATTGCACGATCATGCCGATCTCCGCGCCCGACGAGGCCTCGTGGTTGTAGACCGCCAGAACATCTTCCAGCGTCAACGGCTCAAAGTAGAGACGGTCGCTGGTGTCGTAGTCGGTGGAGACGGTCTCGGGATTGCAGTTGACCATGATGGTCTCGTAGCCGTCGTCCTTGAGCGCGAAAGCCGCGTGGCAGCAGCAGTAATCGAACTCGATGCCCTGGCCGATGCGGTTCGGCCCCGAGCCGAGAATGATGATCTTGGGCGTCTGGGTCGGCGGCGCTTCGTCCTCTTCGTCGTAGGTCGAATAAAGGTAGGGCGTCATCGACTCGAACTCCGCGGCGCAGGTGTCCACCAGCTTGAAGACCGGGCGAATTCCCTTCCCTTCGCGCAGTTCCCTCACCTGCTGTGCTCCCGCGCGGCCCTCCAGCTTCCACTCTGTCGCAATGCGCTCATCGCTCAACCCGAGGCGCTTCAACTGGCGCAGTTCTTCCGTCGTGATCTTCTCGGGCGTGGTCTCCGCAATGGTGCATTGCGCCAGCGTGATCTCGCGCACCTGATGCAGGAACCAGGGGTCCATGCCGGTGAGGCGCGCAACCTCGCGCACGCTCATGCCGCGCTCGAAGGCAAAGCGGATGTAGCCAAGCCGCTCGGGTTGCGGAGTCACCAGGCACTGCGTCAGCCGCCGCGGCTCCAGCACTTCCGCGCCGGTCTTCTTGCCGGTTTCGAGCGCGCGCCAGGCCTTCATCAGCGCTTCCTTGAAGGTGCGGCCGATGGCCATCACCTCACCCACCGACTTCATCTGCGGGCCGAGCGTGTTGTCCGAGCCGGGGAACTTCTCGAACTGCCACTTGGGAATCTTGACCACGACATAGTCGATGGTCGGCTCGAAACAGGCCGGCGTCTTCTTGGTAATGTCGTTGGGAATCTCGTCGAGGGTATAGCCCACGGCCAGCTTGGCGGCAATCTTCGCAATCGGAAAACCTGTAGCCTTCGAAGCCAGCGCCGAGGAGCGCGAGACGCGCGGATTCATCTCGATCACTGTCATGCGCCCGTCCACGGGATTCACGGCGAACTGCACGTTGGACCCGCCGGTCTCCACGCCGATCTCGCGCATCACGGCAATCGCCGCGTCGCGCATCTTCTGGTACTCGCGATCGGTGAGCGTCTGCGCCGGCGCCACGGTGATCGAGTCGCCGGTGTGCACGCCCATCGGATCGAAATTTTCGATAGAACAAATGATGATGACGTTGTCCGCGAGATCGCGCATCACCTCGAGCTCGTACTCTTTCCACCCCAGTACGCTCTCTTCGATCAGGCACTCGTGGACGGGCGAAAGATCGAGGCCACGCGCCAGAATCTCCAACAACTCTTCGCGGTTGTACGCAATGCCGCCGCCCGTGCCGCCCAGCGTGAAGCTGGGGCGGATCAGCACCGGGAAGCCGAGCTTGCCGGCGAAGTCCAGGCCGTCGCGCAGGTTGTTCACCAGCGCCGATTTCGAGACTTCCAGGCCGATACGCAGCATGGCGTCCTTGAAAAGCAGGCGGTCTTCGGCCTTTTTGATGGCTTCGAGGCGCGCGCCGATCATCTCGACGTTGTAGCGGTCGAGAATGCCCGCGTCGGACAAATCGACGGCGAGATTCAGGGCCGTCTGACCGCCCACGGTAGGCAAAAGGGCGAACTTGCCGGGAAGATTCGCGCCCGCGCTGTCCTGGCCATTGCCCCCCGAAGCGAGGCCCGGCCCATTGGCCAGCATCTCCGCCTCGATGCGGATGATCTCCTCGACATACTCGCGGGTGAGCGGCTCGACATAGGTGCGGTCGGCCAGATCGGGATCGGTCATGATGGTGGCCGGGTTGGAGTTCACCAGCACCACCTCGTAGCCCTCCTGCTTGAGAGCCTTGCAGGCCTGGGTGCCGGAGTAATCGAACTCCGCCGACTGCCCAATCACGATCGGCCCCGAGCCGATCACCAAGATCTTCTGAATGTCATTTCTGCGTGGCATATTTTTGTACGATTCCCTAAATCATGTTGGCGCTGCTTCCGCTGCCGTTGCTGTCGCTCTTGCTGTTGTCGTAGCCTTTGCTGTTGGCGTTGCCTTTGCTGTTGCCGTTGCCTTTGCTGTTGCTTTTGCTGTTGCTTTGAAAGGGCACGGCTTCAGCCGTGCCGCTCAACGGCGCTAAGAACTCTCCGGGCTTTAGCCCCTGAGGGATGGGGTCCAACTTCCATCCTGGATACGCCGATGAATACCGATATTCCGCCGGACTCACGCACAAATGTCTCTTGACCGGATTCAAATGGATGTAGTGCAGATGCTTGTCATAATCCTTTGCATCTCGAATCCTGTGGTCCGCAAAACCGCGCTGCCAGATTTCCATATTCGATCCAAGTTCTTTCCTGGCTTGAAAAGAAAACCCGCCTTTGATCAGTTGAACCGCTCTCTCCAGCGCAATCGATGGCGTAATCAACAGATGAAAATGATCGGGCATCAGAACGAACTCGTGCAAAAGGTATGCCTCGCCGCGATGCGAGAGAAGTGTCTTGAAAAACAAACGCGCCCAGGATTCCGTGCGGAAAAGCGCGCGACGTTCCCACGTATCCGACGTGACGAAGTAGGTCTGCGCGTTGTTCGTTGCATGCTCGCGTGCGGGTTTCAAAACCATCCCTCAGGGGCTAAAGCCCCGGCTTCTATTCCGGCCCTTGCGGAACGACTAAAGTCGTGCCCTTTCAAAACGGTGACTCAATATTCGTCTCTCAGCAGGCTGTGAAGTCGTGCCCTTTCAAAACCATCTCTCTGAAACAACGACGATCAAACTCGGCTGCCTTGAAAGGGCACGTCTTCAGTCGTGCCGTCAGGCGAGCAAAATGAGTTTGGGCTTTAGCCCCTGAGGGAAGGTTTCCTTTCGCAAAGCCTGTTCCCCCTAAAAACCATCCCTCAGCGGCTAAAGCCGCGGTTCCAACCAATCCCTTGCGGCACGACTAAAGTCGTGCCCTTTCAAAGCCAGTCCTGCATTCGATTCATCGGAACAATGCAGAAGGTAGATGCAATTCGCTCAAAGGCCCCAAAGGCGGAATCCACAGCAGGCTCTTCTTACCGTCCTCATCCAATTTTGGAGCAGGGATCGTTCGCTCCATACCATCAACAAACTCGGCCTTGCTTTCACGCATTCGCCTGTTTTCATTGCGCTCCCACCGGCGGGAATACCCCCAGGAACGAATGTTGGCCGACTGAACCAAGGGAACGTTCCAGACGATGACTTCTGCTTGCACTAACTTACCCCTGGAAAAACATTTCAAATAGCGGACCTCTGAACCCACATCGTCGCTGTTCGCCCAGGCTTCCAAGAGGACCCGATCCCCTTCGACCCAAGTTTCTGCCGTCGAATAGAAATCCGTCTCGAGGCTCTTGAGACCCTTGGCAATGTTCTTTACGGGAGTCATGGAACTGCCTGCACCGACTGCAAATCGCGGCTGCGCATTCACAACATTGACACTGCACTCGCCCGCAAAGCGCACCAAAGCCACTTCTGGCTGATTTGCCTTGATGCCATCCAAATAACGCTTGAAAGGATCGGACGGCTTTTGAGCCTGTCCCCAGGAAAAAGAGCTCCCCAGCCCTGCAACGAACAACAGGACTGGGAGCCAATTCTTCATCCCTTCCAATCCTCCATCATCCGCCGGAAGTCGCGGAAGAGGTAGTGCGAGTCGTGCGGGCCGGGAGCGGCTTCGGGGTGGTATTGCACGCTGAACAGCGGCAGCGACTTGTGGCGCAAGCCCTCGAGCGTCTGGTCGTTCAGGTCCACGTGGGTCAACTCGACTTCGTTGGCGTTGATCGAGTCCGGATCGACGGCGAAGTTGTGGTTGTGCGCCGTGATCTCCACCTTGCCGGTGATGTTGTTGCGCACCGGGTGGTTGCCGCCGTGGTGGCCGAACTTCAGCTTGTAGGTCTTGCCGCCCAAGGCCAGTCCGGTAAGCTGATGGCCCAGGCAAATGCCGAAGACCGGCACGCGGCCCAAGAACTGGCGAATGGCGCGCACGGCATAGTCCACCGGCTCCGGGTCGCCGGGGCCGTTCGAGAGAAACACGCCGTCGGGCTTCAATCCCAGCACATCGTCGGCGCTGGTCTCCGCCGGAACCACCGTCACCCGGCAGCCCTCGCGGGTCAGCATCCGCAGAATGTTGAGCTTGATGCCGAAATCGTAGGCCACCACATGCAGCAGCCGCCCGCGCGCTTCTTCGTTTTTCAGAAAGCCATCGGCCAGATAGGAGTCACCCGCCTGGTTGCGGCTGTCGGCGGCATCGAAGGTATAGACCGACTTGGTCGAAACCACGCGCGCCAGGTCGGTCCCATCCATCTTGCGGATGCTGCGAGCCTTCTGGACAAGGGTGTCAACATTGGTCTCGGAAGTCGAGATGACGCCGCGCATCACGCCGTGGGTGCGCAGATGGCGAACCAGGGCGCGGGTGTCGATTTCGGCCAGCACCGGCACGGAATAGCGCTCCATGTACTCGTCGGTGACCTGTTCGGAGCGCCAATTCGAGCTGATGGGCGAGAACTCGCGGACGATCAGGCCCTCGATATAGGGCTTGGCCGACTCGTTATCTGCCTGATTTGTGCCGTAGTTGCCGATCTGGGGGTTGGTGAGAACGACGATTTGTCCGGCATAGGAGGGATCGGTGGCGATTTCCTGGTAACCGGTGAGGGATGTATTGAAAACGACTTCACCCAGGCATTCGCTGGGGTGCCCATAGCCGAGGCCACGGAAGATGCGCCCGTCTTCGAGCGCCAATATCGCCTGCATCGCGTCTCCGGGGAGTGGATTCAACCGGTTCGCACAGAAGCGCGCTATCCTCTTTATTATCAACAATCCGGCTTTTCAAGATCACCATTTTGCTGAACAAATGCAGAAGAGCGGGCGCATTCTATGACTGTTTTGGAACCGATTGCCTCATTAACTATAACAGTCTTTTCAAGACATTCCGCGGAATGCGCGGATCGGGACGATCCTCAATGGAAGCGCTGCGTTTCGGCGCAAATGACAGCACCTCCGGCAAGGAGGGGGGAACTAAATGTCTATCCGCCAAGCAGGGCTTGTGGAAGTCGGCTGGACGGTGGGCGCGGGTTCAACGTCCGTGGGAGGGGTTGTGCTGGGTTTGCTGGGAGGAGCGGCGCGGTAACGGCGCATCTTTTCCCGATGCAGCACCCGCCCAAAGTTCTTCAGTCGCTCCCTGAGATGTCTCGGCAGGATACAGCGACTTCGTCGCCAGATCCGAGGTCACGAAACCGGATCCCAGCATGTGACAGTTGCATCCGACCGCTAACGATCAAGCCACCTATCGACGCTGTACTTGCCGGGCCCCATCAAAAACAAGGCAACCATTGCGCCCAGATAGAGGACAATCAGTTCGCCGTGGCCGCCTTGCTGCCCTGCAAATGCAAAGTGGTGCACTGCGGCCCAGGCAACCCCGACATTGACGAAGATGAAAACAGCAGCCCAACGGGTAGTCAAACCCAAGATCAGCAGTACCGTGCAGACCGCATCGGAGATCGAGGCAATGATCAGGCTTGGAACCGCGCCAATATGCAATGGATCTGGAAAATGGGTCGCCATTGCGGAAAAGGTAAAGACCTTTTCCACTCCATGTTTGAGTAGCAGCGGCGTAGCGACGAGCAGGCGAAGCGCCAGCAGGCCCGCATCCTGGCTCACGGGGAGGCGTGTCAATAACAGGAATTTCTTGAGCATGTTTCCCTCCCTCAAATCGCGCCACACGCAGCGCGTTCCTCGTGAAGATTTACAGCACCATGATCTTTCAAGCTTCAGTCAGAGTCAAGGACGCCTTCCGCGAACGAAGGTTTCTCCATCTGCATTTGAGATGTCTATCGGCGTGTACCGGGGAATCGACGTTCTGACTAGGATACTTCCCGCTTGACCATTGATAGGGAACACCTTTCAATCCTGAGAATAGAAAGTATTAGACAGGTCAACCAATTCCAATGGAGAATAGGTCATAACCTCGCAGGACCTTCCGAAGTGTTGGAGAGATAGTCGTACTCTCCAACACCATTTTTCGATTTTCGCTTTTGCCGGACTTTGCTAAAAGCAACTGCCGGATGCGGTGGAGGCGTATGAGAATCACGCGAATGAGCTTTCATAACTTGAACGTAGAGAAATGCAATGCGATGGTTGCCGCCTTCCAATTGAGGATGAGTCGAGCCCGCTTGTCCAGGCCTACGTACCGGGCGAATGTTATGCGTTCCCGAATCTCTCGATAAGCCCGTTTAGACAATCCCTGAGCGCCGCCTCCAGTTCGTTCTTCTTGTCGACAAAGCGCACCGAAGGCGTGGGAAGAGATATCGCCGCGATCTCTCCCTCGGGGCCCCTAATCGCTGCCCCCACTGCAGAGATGCCCAATGTGTGTTCTTCGATATCAAAAGCAATTCCGGTCTTGCGAATTCTGCCGATTTCGCCTTCCAGTTGCTTCCATGTGCAAATGGAGTTGGGAGTGAACCGCGTGAGATGGATTGTTTTCTTGAGTTGAAGGAGTAGATTGTCGTCTAACGCGGCCAGCATCGCCTTTCCATTCGCGCTGCAATGCAACGGGAAAGACACTCCGATAGCAGAGACTGCGCGCAGCCGTTGGCTGCCCTCGATATGGTCGATAAAGACTGCTTGGGCCCCATCCATAATGGCCAAGTCCACCGTTTCGCCCGTCCTTTGAGCCAGTTCTTCCAGACTTGAATGCGCGAGCTCTGCCAACCCGAACCGGGCGGAACGGGCAATTCGAATGAGCGCCGGCCCCAGGCGAACGCCGGCTTGTGGCGTTGCCGCAGTGACAAACTTTTCTTGATCCAGCGCAGCAACAATCCGTTGCACCGTTGACTTCGGCAATCCAAGCTGCTTAGCCAGTTGCCCCAGACTCAATCCCTGCTCGCATCCTTCGAGGGCACGCAACACCTCAGCGGCCCGCGCGATTACTTGAACTCCGAGTGGCGACTTGGCCAAGTGAATAGCTCTCCTCAACTAGAGTGTGATCGTTTTGCGTGCGCTAACCCTACGCTCTTCGCAGTGACCCACAAACCGGGAGGTTGTCTGCGGGCGCTGCCGTCTTCCTGGCTCCGCAGAGATTCTGCAAAGCGGGATGTGCCATTCGTTTTCCTGCCAAATCAAATCGGCGATCACCACCGATTCTTCCCTAGCTCTACGCATTCATGCGGATATCCCAATCACACTGCGCTTCTCGCCGCATCCGTCGGATAGACAAAGGTAGCGCCGATTTCGGCGCCACTCCTCTCTTCGAAGGGAGTGTTGAGTGTCCCTGCCCCTTCCCGCAAATGAGAAGGGGCGGGGAGAACGGAGGAACTACATTGCTCCGTATTTGTAAACGCGCTCTTCCGCGGGGACGAGTTGCTCTTCGTCGATCTCGGCAACGCAGCGGACCATGGAGCCGTCACCGAGGTGCCAACGGATGGGCAAAGCGAAAAAGCGGAAGCGCTTGCCTTTCACCTTGTCGAGGTCCCCACCGAGGTTCTCGACGCCGACGATGCCATTTCCGAGCATGTACTTGTGGCAGGGCTCCCAAGTGCCGGGGCAGCCAATCGCTTCCAACGCGCCGAATTTCTCGTCGTACTTGGCCTTACCGTGGATCTTGATGTAGAGTTCCCGGTCGAACTCGGCGTAAGCCTCCTCGCCGAACTGGTCGATGTACTCGTCGCAGATGGATTTTCCGGTATAGCCCGGGAGTTTCATGCTGGTTCCGTTGTTGCCCATGGAGGTGTGCAGCGGATGATCGAGGGCCTGCTGGTCCATGGCCACCACCTTGACCTTGTGCTTGAGGAACCACTTGCCGGCATCGATGCCGCAGCCGAGCGAGTAATGGTAGTACTCCTTGCTGTCGTCGAATCTCCGGTGCATACCGGTGTTCAGGCAGAGCACCATGCCCTCGAGTTCGGAGAGCTTCATGCCGGCGCGAGCCACGGCATTTTCCAGATCTTCAGGCATGATCAGCTTCCAGCGATCGACGCGCACATCGAGGCAAACTGCATCGCCGCAGTAGGCATCGACCGGCAGCTCGTGCGAGTAGAGAGCACGGCTGCCATCGAACATGCGCTCCATGACATGGCGGGGAGCATCGGCATGCGTTCCGGTGTGCATGGTGCACTTGATGGTCTGGGTCAGGACGCCACCCTTGGCCATGCTGTGCATCGGGGCGATTTCAGGTTTGGAGAAATAGGGCCACAAGGGCATATCTCCAAAAAACGGGTGGCTCAGATCGACGAAGACTTTCTTTCCCATACTTTCCTCCAGATGATTTGCTGTTGCAGTTTTCGATCTTGATCGCTAGATTCAGCCGGGGTGCATTGACGGCGCGGTCCTGGCTGGTGACTCCCGCAAATGGGTTCCTGCCCTGGGCCGGCCGCCATTACGAACTTCCCACGGGCTAGATCGGCAATGAGAATGCCGCGGCTGGCAGGCCCGAGTTGCCGTGCAGACTCACTTGCCCAAGACGACTTTCTTGAGATATGAGTTCAAGCGGGTGCGTACGGCTTGAGACGTCTCGGGAGTCCAATGAAAGAAACCCAGTTTCGTCTTCATACCCAGGTCGCCGCGCTTGACCAGGCTTTCCAGCAAGGGGCTGGGATGGTGAGAAGACTCGATTTCAGAAAGAATCGTGTTGTGGATCGCCAACGTCAGGTCGAGCCCGACCAGGTCGGCGTTCTCAAGCGGAGCCAGCACGGGGAGACGCAGGCCGAAGCTGTTCTTGACACACAGATCGACGGTCTCGGCGTCGCAGATTCCATGTTCGACGATGGAGATGGCCTCTCTCCACAGGGCGTGTTGCATGCGGTTAGCGACAAAACCGGCTACATCGCGCTTCACGTGCACGGCGACCTTTCCCGCAGCGTTCATAATGGCGATGCAACGCTCAACGTATTCAAGGCCGGTGCGTTCGGTTTGGACGACTTCGACCAGCGGAATCAGGAAGGGAGGATTCCACCAGTGAGTGCCCAGCACGCGACGACCGTCGGCTACCTTCTCAGCAATCCGGGTAATGGGAATCACCGAAGTGTTGCTGGCGAGAATGCAGTCGTCGCCGGTATAGCGGGCCATCTCGGCGAAGAGATTCTGCTTGACCTCGACGTTCTCAGCGGCGTTCTCGATTACCAGATCGGCGTCTTCGACGGCGTCCTTGAGATTGTTGAACAGGGCGATATTGCTGGCTGCTGTTTCGTCGACTCCAAACGCCTTGAGGTTGACGCGCGCCTTTTCGCGGACTTGATCTAGAACTTCTTGGCGGCGAGCATAGAGGTTGACGGGATAGCCTTTTGAGGCAAAGAACTCGGCAATGCCCTGCCCCATCATTCCAGCGCCTACGACTGCAATCTTTTCCATAGCTGTTCCTCGTATTCGTTGCAAACATTCCGATACGCCAAGGGCAGCCCACCTGCACAACGGCAGGCTGCTCAGGCGATTGAAGCCAACAACACAACGCAGTGGTCGCACATACAACCCGACACCGTTTTCAGATCGGTTGGATCGATCTCGGCCGCCGGTCGTTTGAAGCAAAGGCGATGACCACAGCGGCGCTCAGCCCGCGGTTGTGCCGCCATCTACATACAGGATTTGTCCGGTGACGAAGTCCGAGGCCGACGAGGCCAGGTACACCGCCGCGCCGATGAAGTCCTGCGTAACAGCCGCGCGCCCCAGGGGGATGCGCGACATGAAGATGTCGTACAGTTGCTTGTTTTCGAGCACTTCCTGGGTCAGCGGGGTCCAGCAGATGCAGGGTGCAATGGAGTTCACGTTGATGTGGTACTTGGCCCACTCGGTGGCCAACTGCTTGGTGAGCAGGTTGACCGCGCCCTTGCTGGTCCCATAGGCCGCGTAACCACCCGGATGCCCCGCAAATGCACGCACTGAGGAGATGGTGACGATCTTTCCATAGCCCTGCTGTTTGAAGATCTTGCCAACGTGCTTGCAGGGCAGGAAGGTTCCGCGCACGTTCACGTTCATCACCTGATCGAAGTCTGCAACCGGGAACTCTTCCGCTGGATGGCGCTTCGCCAGTCCGGCAACCGTCACAAGAATATCCACACGGCCGAAGGTCTTCATGGTCTGCTCGACCATCGCGACAACGTCCTCTTCCTTGCTGACGTCGCAGGGAACCGCCAGCGCCTTGCGGCCCAGGTTTTCGACGACCTTCACTGCCTGTTCGAGAGTCTTGAGCGTGCGGCCGGTAACCACCACATCCGCGCCGTAAGCAGCGAGGCCCTGCGCAATGGCTTCGCCCATGGCCCCGGCGCCACCCGTAACGATGGCTACCTTGCCGCTGAGGTCGAACATCTTCTTCACGTAATCCAGATTGACTGTTTGATCCATGAGATTAGCCTTTCTT
>Ga0316217_10006810_pt1 | contig 11149 bp, 11 predicted proteins | sample 1anoAmetaG_FD_203633 | JGI IMG/M metagenome (GOLD analysis project Ga0316217, IMG submission 203633) | Freshwater microbial communities from Trout Bog Lake, Wisconsin, USA - 1anoA | ecosystem: Environmental > Aquatic > Freshwater > Lake > Hypolimnion/Profundal zone | place: USA: Wisconsin... | reverse complement strand
CCGTCGGCGAGGCCGCCCAGCCGGACCAGGGCCTCGTCGTCGTCGATGGCCATGGGCTCCTCCGAGCGGTTGCCGCTGGTGCAGACCAGGGGCCCGTCGAAGTCCTGCAGCAGGAGCTGGTGCAGCGGGGTGCCGGGCAGGAAGGCGCCCACGTCCGGGTTGTCCGGGGCGACCGCCGCGGCCAGGTCGGCCTCCGGCCGCCGGGGCAGCAGCAGGATGGGCGCCTCCGGCCCCGCCAGCACCGCCAGGCCGGCGGGGTCCACCGCGCAGGCGGCGGCCAGCGCCGCCGGGCCGGGGAACATCACCGCGAACGGCTTCTCCGCCCGGCCCTTGCGGGTCCGCAGCCGCAGCACCGCCGGCTGGGAACGGGCGTCCGCCAGCAGCTGGAATCCGCCCAGCCCCTTGAGCGCCAGGACGCCGCCGCGCCGGAGCAGGTCCAGGGCGGCGGCCAGGGCGGCCTCGCCCTCCGGCCCGGGGCCGCCTTCCGGGCCGCAGAACTCCAGCCGCGGGCCGCAGCGGGGGCAGGCCACGGGCTGGGCGTGGAACCGGCGGTCGCCGGGATCCTCGAACTCGGCCCGGCAGTCCGGGCAGAGCGGGAACGCGGCCATGGCGGTGCGCGGGCGGTCGTAGGGCAGGGCCGCGATGATGCTGTAGCGGGGGCCGCAGGCGGTGCAGTTGGTGAACGGGTAGCGGAAGCGGCGGCCGCCGGGGTCGGCGATCTCCCGGGCGCACTCGGGGCAGATCGCCAGGTCCGCGGGGATCGACGGCCGGCGCTCGCCGGCGGTCTCGCTGGAGAGGATCCGGAAGGGCGCCCCGTCCCGTTCCTCGGGCAGCGGGGCGCTGCGCAGCCCCGCGACCGCCGCGGCCCGCGGCTGCTCGGCCTGGAGCCGGCGGTGGAAGGCCGCCAGGCTGGCGTCGGGGCCCTGGACCTCGATCCGCACCCCCTCCGGGCGGTTCTGCACCCAGCCGCCGAGCTGGAGCTCGGTGGCGAGGCGGAACACGAAGGGGCGGTAGCCGACCCCCTGGACCACGCCCTGGACCTGGATCCGGGTGCGCGGCATGGTCAGGAGGCCAGGGCCGCGCTCCGGACCAGGATCCAGTCCAGCCAGGCCTGCAGGCCCTCGCCGGTGCGGGCGCTGGTGCGGATCACCTGCAGCCGAGGATTGACCTGGCGGGCGAAGGCCAGGCAGGCCGCCTCGTCGAACTCCAGGTGCGGCAGCAGGTCCACCTTGTTGAGCAGCATGAGGTCGGCGGCGGCGAACAGGTCCGGGTACTTCAGCGGCTTGTCCTCGCCCTCGGGGACCGACAGGATCACCACCTTGTGCTGCTCGCCCAGGTCGAAGGGCGCCGGGCAGACCAGGTTGCCCACGTTCTCGATGAACACCAGGGCGCCGGGCGGGGGGGCCAGGTCGAGCAGGGCGTGCTCCACCCCGTGGGCGTCCAGGTGGCAGCCCTTGCCGGTGTTGATCTGGACCGCCGGGGCGCCGGTGGCGCGGATGCGGTCGGCGTCCCGGCTGGTCTGCTGGTCGCCCTCCACCACCGCGACCGGGAAGCGTCCGGCCAGCCGCTCCAGGATCGCCACCAGCAGGCTGGTCTTGCCCGAGCCGGGGCTGGACACCAGGTTCAGGGCCAGGATGCCGCGCTCCTGGAAGAGGCGGCGGTTGCGGGCGGCGAAGGCGTCGTTCTTCTCCAGCAGGCTGCGCTCCAGGGAGACCCGCCGGAAGCGGCCGCCCTGGGGGGCGCCGGACTCGTGCAGGTGGTCTTCGCAGCCGCAGGTGGTGCACATGGCAACTCCAGGGAGGAGACATCCAGGATCGGAGCCCGGGCCCGCTGGTGCCGGCCGGACGGTGGGGGGAGCGCGTGAGGGAGACTATCCGCCAGGAGCCTCGCCGGGGCAAGGACAATTAGTCCACGTCCAGCGCCAGCAGGCGCAGGTCGCGCCCGGCCAGGATCTCCTGGGGGAACCCGCCGCAGGCGGCGCAGGGGTCGTAGCAGGCCTGGACCGCCGCCTCGGCGCCGCAGGCGGGGCACCGGGCCCGGCCCGGGGTCGCCTCGATCACCAGTTCCGCCCCTTCGGCCACCGAGTCCCGGGTCACCACGTCGAAGGCGAAGCGGATGGCCTCCGGTTCCACCCCCGAGAGCCGGCCGATCTCCAGGATCACCCGGGCCACCCGGCGGAAGCCGGACTGGAGCGCCTGCGCTTCGATCAGCTCGAGCATGCTGGTGGTGAGGGCCATCTCGTGCATCCGACCTCCGCCCGGGCGGGCCTGTTCCTGGGAACCGCCGAAACCTGGCCGCCGGGGCCGGAAGTCCTGGGGTTTCCGGGAATCCGCCACCCTAGCATGGGCGCCCCGGAACTTATATGGAATTTCCAAAGTGATGAATTGACAAGACCAGGAAGTCGCCTATTATTGCGGAGTCTTTCATCCGATTATAAAAGCATAATGCGTCTCAATCCCCACGCAGGAGGAGGCTGTATGCCCGTTTCGCAGGAATCGCTCTGGGAGACCATGAAGGGCAAAGGCTACAGTCGCCGGGATTTCATGCAGTTCTGCAGCTTCGCGGCGGCCGCGGCGGGGCTCGGGACCCAGGCGACCGCCGCGGTGGCGGCGACCTTCGAGAAGAAGGCCCGGCCCCCGGTGGTCTGGCTGCACTTCCAGGAGTGCACCTGCTGCAGCGAGTCGTTCATCCGGGCCTCCCATCCGATCGTGGCCGACATCCTGCTCGACGCCATCTCCCTGGACTACACCCAGACCCTCCAGGCCGCCGCCGGCGCCGCCGCCGAGAAGTGCCTGCAGGACACCCTGAAGGCCTACGCCGGCCAGTACATCCTGCTGGTGGAGGGCTCGGTGCCCACCGGCGCCGACGGCGCCTACTGCTGCATCGCCGGGCGCAGCGCCGAGATGATCCTGAAGGAGGCCGCCGCCGGCGCCGCCGCGGTGATCGCCTGGGGCAACTGCGCCTCCTACGGCTGCGTCCAGGCCGCCAGGCCCAACCCCACCGACGCGACCCCGATCCACAAGCTGATCGGCAAGCCGGTCATCAAGGTTCCGGGCTGCCCGCCGATCGCCGACGTCATGGCCGGGGTGGTGACCCACGTGCTGATGTTCGGCCGGGGCCCGGAACTGGACGCCCAGGGGCGGCCCAAGGAGTTCTACAGCCGGCGGGTGCACGACACCTGCTACCGGCGGGCCAGCTACGACGCCGGGCTGTTCGTCGACGCCTGGGACGACGACGGCGCCCGCAAGGGCTACTGCCTGTTCCGCATGGGCTGCCGCGGGCCGGTCACCTACAACGCCTGCTCGGTGACCAAGTGGAACCAGGGCACCAGCTACCCCATCCAGTCGGGCCACGGCTGCCTGGGCTGCTCGGAGAACGGCTTCTGGGACAACGGCCCCTTCTACCGGCACCTGCCGGCGGTCCAGGGCTTCAGCATCGAGTCCAGCGCCGACACCATCGGCGCGGCCCTGGGCGTCGGGGTGGCGGCGGGGATCGCGGCCCACGCGATCACCACCAACATCCGCAAGCGTCCCCTCATCGCCGAGACCATCCAGGAGTCCTCGGCCAGCGGCCAGACTGAAGACGAAGAGGCCAAGCCATGAGCAACCGTATCGTCATCGACCCCGTCACCCGGATCGAGGGCCACCTCCGGATCGAGGCGGTGGTGGAGAACGGGGTGGTGAAGGACGCCTTCAGCGCCGGCACCATGGTCCGCGGCATCGAGAAGATCCTCAAGGGCCGCGACCCCCGTGACGCCTGGGCCTTCACCGAGCGGGTCTGCGGGGTCTGCACCACCGTCCACGCCCTGGCCAGCTGCCGGTCCGTCGAGGACGCCCTGGGCATCGAGGTGCCCAGGAACGCCGAGCTGGTGCGCAACCTGATGTTCTGCGCCCAGTACGTGCAGGACCACGTGGTCCACTTCTACCACCTGCACGCCCTGGACTGGGTGGACGTGGTGAGCATGCTCAAGGCCGACCCGGCGGAGACCTCGAAGATCGCCCAGTCCCTGTCGCCCTGGCCGAAGTCCAACCCCGGCCATTTCGCCGCCGTGCAGCAGCGGCTGAAGAAGTTCGTGGAGAGCGGCCAGCTCGGCATCTTCGCCAACGGCTACTGGGGCCACAAGGCCTACAAGCTGCCGCCGGAAGTGAACCTGATCGCCGTCTCGCACTACCTGGACGCCCTGGAGTGGCAGAAGGACGTGGTCAAGATCCACGCCATCTTCGGCGGCAAGAACCCGCACCCCAACTACCTGGTGGGCGGGGTGCCGTGCTCCTTCAACACGGAGGAGGTCAACGCGGTCAACACCGAGCGGCTGAACCACGTGGGCAGCCTGATCAAGGACGCGATCGCCTTCGTCGAGCAGGTCTACGTGCCGGACCTGCTGGCGGTGGCCAGCTTCTACAAGGACTGGGCGGCCATCGGCGGCGGCCTGGAGAACTACCTGGCCTACGGCGACCTGCCGACCCGGGGCTACAACGACCCGACCTCGTTCAAGCTGCCCAGGGGCGCCATCCTGGGCCGCAACCTCAACGAGGTGCACGAGGTCAACGGCAAGGACGAGAACGAGATCAAGGAATACATCTCCCATTCCTGGTACAAGTACGGCGCCGGCGACGCCGCCGGCCTGCATCCCTTCAAGGGCGAGACCGAGTTCAACTACACCGGTCCCAGACCGCCCTACGAGCACCTGGACGTCGAGGCCAAGTACTCCTGGCTGAAGACCCCCCGCTGGAAGGAGCACCCCATGGAGGTGGGGCCGCTGGCGCGCATGCTGGTGGCCTTCGCCAAGGGCGACCCGGACGTCAAGGAGCTGGTGGGCGCGGTGCTCAGGAAGCTGGACGTGCCGGTGACCGCCCTGTTCTCCACCCTGGGCCGGACCGCGGCCCGGGGGGTGGAGACCCAGGTGGTGGCCCACTGGATGAAGGGGTTCTTCGACGACCTGGTGGCCAACGTCAAGAACGGCCAGCTCGCCACCCACAACCGGCTGCACTGGGACCCCGAGTCCTGGCCCGCCGAGGCCCAGGGGGTCGGCCTGACCGAGGCCCCGCGCGGGGCCCTGGCCCACTGGATCCGCATCAAGGACAAGACCATCGACAACTACCAGCTGGTGGTCCCGAGCACCTGGAACGCCTCGCCCCGGGACGCCTCGGGCCAGCGCTCCTCCTACGAGGCGGCCCTGATCGGCACCCCGGTGGCCAACGTGGACCAGCCGGTGGAGATCCTGCGGACCATCCATTCCTTCGATCCCTGCCTGGCCTGCGCGGTCCACCTCTACGATCCGGACGGCAGGCAGATCCACCAGGTCCAGTTCAACTGAAGGGAGGACGGGATGCTTGCCACCAGCGCGATCTACCGGCGGGTCTACGTGTGGGAACTGCCGGTGCGGGCCTTCCACTGGATCAACGGCTTCGCCGTGACCCTCCTGGCCGTCACCGGCTACATCATCGGCAACCCCATCCACGTGGGGTTCGCCCAGGAAGCCTCCGGCCAGTACTGGTTCGGCACGCTCCGCTTCATCCACTTCGTGGCCGGCTACGTGTTCCTGATCAACTTCCTGGCCCGGATCTACTGGGGGTTCGTCGGCAACCAGTACGCCTCCTGGAAGCAGTTCATCCCGACCTCGCCCCGGGCGCTCCAGGAGATCGTCGAGATCCTGAAGGTGGACATCTTCCAGACCCGGCTGAAGGGGGCCATCCACCTGGGCCACAACCGGCTGGCCGGGACCATCTACTTCCTCACCTTCTTCGGGTTCCTGTTCCAGGTGGCCACCGGCTTCGCCCTCTACGGCCCCACCAGCGGGTCGGTGGCGGGCAAGGCGTTCGCCTGGGTGACCCCGCTCATGGGCTCGGAGCAGACCGTGCGCCAGTGGCACCACGGCATGCTCTGGTTCTACCTGCTGTTCACCCTGGTGCACGTCTACCTGGTCTTCTACCACGACTACATCGAGGGCCGCGGCACCACCTCCTCCATGGTGGGCGGCTGGAAGTTCGAGAAGGAGAGCCGTGACGAGTCCTGAACTCCTGGTGCTCGGGATCGGCAACACGCTGCTGGGCGACGAGGGGGTGGGCGTCCACGTGCTGCGCCGGCTCATGGCGGAGCCCGCGCCCGCCGGGGTCCGGTTCCTGGACGGCGGCACCGGCAGCCTGGTGCTGCTGGAGCCGCTGCAGCAGGCCCGCGCGGTCATCCTGGTGGACGCCACCGCCGACGGCCGCCCGGCCGGGACCCTGGGCCGGCTCGCGCCCCGGTTCTCCAGCGACTTCCCGCCCAGCCTGGCCGCCCACGACATCGGCCTGCGCGACCTGCTGGACAGCTTCTACCTGCTGGGCCAGGAGAGCCCGGAGGTGGCGCTGCTGACGGTCTCCATCGACCTGCCGCAGGACATGACCATCGAGCTCAGCCCGGCCGTGGCGGCCGCCCTGCCGGCCGCGGTGGCGGTGGTGCGGGAGCTGATCGGGCAGGCCCTGGAATCGGGCGGAAAAGGGTGAGACCGCGGGCGGGTTGCGATCCCGGCCCGCCCTGGGCCGGGCTTCACGGCTCGAAGACGTAGCGGAACGTCTCGAACCAGGCCTCGTCCACCACCCCCTCCTCGAACAGCCTGGGCAGGCCGGGCCATTCCCGCTGGGCCTGCATGGCCCGGAACAGCGCCGCCTTCCAGGGGGGCGGCACGTGGCCGTCGAAGAACCAGCGGGTCGCCACGGTCCGGAACGGCTCGAGGGTGAGGCTGGAATGGAGGTGCCCGGGCAGTTCCGCCTTCAGCAGTTCCAGGAACCCCTCCGGGTCCCGGGTGGCCTTCAGCAGGTCGTGGACCTCGCGGGCGAACAGCTGCTCCAGGGCCTGCAGCCGGCGCAGGTGCGCCCGCAGCGCGGCGTCCACCGCGGCGCCGGGGTCCAGCCCCTGGTCCCGCGCCAGCCGCTGGATTTCCGCGGCGATCTCGTCGGAGACGGCGAGGGTCAGCTGCTGCCAGCCGGGGCGATCGGAGCCCGGCATCAGGCCAGGGCCGCATCCAGCGCCGCCCGCAGGCGCGCCAGGTTGAACGGCTTCTCCAGGAACACCAGCCCGTCCACCACCGCGCCGCCCAGGCACCTGGCCTCGGAATTGGCGCTGCACATGATCGCCTTCAGCCCGGGGCGCAGTTCGCGCAGGGCCACCAGGGTGGAGATCCCGTCCATGACCGGCATGTTGAAGTCGAGGATCACCGCGTCCAGGACCGGGTTGACCCGCTCCACCAGCCGGACCGCCTTCTCCCCGTCACAGGCCTCGAGCACCTGGACGCCGTCGGTTTCCGCCACCGCCCGGAGGATCGAGCGGCAGTCGCTGTCGTCGTCCACCACCAGGACGGTCTGGAGGGCCGGGCCACTGCAATCTTGTTTGGCCATGGGACACCCTGGGTGCAAAGAAAGCTGGAATGAATGGATCAGCTCTATTTTGCCAGAGTTGTTGAATGACCACATGAACATTTCACGGATTTCTGATTTCAGCCGGGGCCAGCGCCGTGGTCCAGGAAGTCCGGGAGGCCCTCGAAGCCCTTGCGCAGCGCCTTGGCCCAGCTCTGGGAGATGGCGGCGAACCGGGGGTCGTCCTTCTCGATGCGCCGGCGGGTGCGGAAGCTCAGGGCGTCCTTCTCGATCACCGCCAGGTCCAGCGGCATGCCCACCGAGAGGTTGGACTTGAGGGTCGAGTCCATGGACACGCAGGCGGCCTTCAGGGCGTCCTGGAGGGAGGTGGCCGGGGTGATCATCCGGTCCAGGATCGGCTTGCCGTACTTGTGCTCGCCCAGCTGGAAGAAGGGGGTGTCGGGGGTGGCCTTGATGAAGTTGCCCGAGGCGTAGATGAGGAACAGCCGGTGCTTGCCGCCCCGGCGCTGGCCGGCCAGGAGGATGGCGGCGTCGGCGGACTGGCCGAGGCGCTCGATGGCCTCCCGGTTCTTCAGCTGGATCTTCAGCATCTCGGCGCCGACCAGCTCGGCCACCTGGTACATGCTCTCGGCGTTCATGATGGTGGGCCGGGCCGGGTCCTCGGCGGCGGCCTTGATGCCGTAGCGCAGGCGGGCGATGACGCCCTGGGTGATGGACAGGTTGCCCGAGGTCATCAGGGCCATGACCCGCTCGCCGGGGTTCTCGAACGGGAACATCTTGGCGAACCGGGAGATGTTGTCCAGGCCGCCGTTGGTCTGGGTGTCGGAGAGCAGGACCAGGCCTTCGGAAATTCTCAGGCCCACGCAGTACGTCATCTGGCGCTCCGTTCCCTACTGCTGCTGTTGCTGCTCGATCTGCCCCGGCCTGCCGGTGGCCGCCGAACTGATCCGGACGTCGGCGTCGATCCCGATGCCGCTCGCTCCGTACACCGAACCGGTCACCGGGGCGGCTTCCCGGGCGTCCAACCCGCAGCATAGCCGAATATAGTGGTCCGTCACGCAGATTCCGTTGGTGGCGTCGAAGCCGACCCAGCCCAGGTCGTTCACCCAGGCTTCGGCCCAGCCGTGGGTCTCGGTCTGGGCCTGGTCGCCGGCCGAGGTGAGCAGGTAGCCGGTGGCGTAGCGGGCGGGGATGCCCAGGACCCGGGCGGCGCTGACGAACAGGTGCGCCTGGTCCTGGCAGACCCCCTGGCCCTGGGCCAGGGCCTGGGCCGCGGTGGAGCCGGCGGTGGTGGACCCGGGGCGGTAGGCGATCGCCTCGCGCACCAGCTTGACCAGGGCATGCAGCCGGGACAGCGGGTCGCCGCCGGGGCAGGCGGCGGCCAGCGCGGCGATGGCCGGATCCGGGGCGGTGAGGGCGGTCTGGCGGAGGAACACCGGCAGCGGCGCCTCCCGGGCGAACCCCGAGACCACCCCGAGCCGGTCCCGGGTCTCCACCACGCCGGCGGCCACCACCACCACCTCGCCCAGGACCGCCCGGTGCTGGCAGAAGCCTTCGCTGTCGCCGTAGGCGTTGACCGAGAAGTCGTGCACCGGCGCGCCGTTCACGGTGACCTCCCAGCCGCGCGGCTCCTGGCCGTCCAGCCTGGCCGGCACCAGCCGCAGCAGCATGGCCACCCGGGGCGACGGGGCGTCGTAGCGGTAGGTGGTCTGGTGGCGCACCAGGAGTTCCATGGCTGCTCCTAGAAGTGGTACGCTTCGGCGATTTCGAGGGCGAGCCGGTTGGTGAGCGCCAGGCAGGTCTGCACCGCCTCGTGCAGGCCGCGCTGGAACAGCCCGCCGTCCCGGCCCTCGTGCAGCAGGGCGGCCAGTTCCCGGGTGGTGCCCTGGGCGGCGGTGCCCTGGCCGTGCAGCTGGGCCAGCCGCTCCAGGTGGCCGCCCATCTGGTCCACGCAGAAGGCCACCGAACGGGGGAAGGTCGGGTTGACCATGAGGAAGTCGGCGATGTCGGCCGGGCGGTAGACCGCGCCGTAGACGTGGTGGTAGGCCCGGCTCCCGGACAGGGCGTGCAGCACCGAGGTCCACTGGTAGTGGTCGCGCCCGCCGCCGACCACGTCGGTCTCGGGCAGCAGGACGAAGTACTTCACGTCCAGCAGGCGCAGGGTCATCTGGGCCCGCTCCAGGCACCCGCCCAGGCGGAGGAAGTCGAAGCCGGCGTGGCGCAGCATGCCGGTCTCCACCGCGCCCCGGAAGATCGAGGCGCGGCTCCTCACCCAGTCGAGCAGGGCCGGCAGCTCGGCGCAGGCGGCGGCCAGGTCGTAGCCTTCCAGGCGGCGCCAGCTGAGGTTGAGCGCCTCCCACATCTCCTGGGTGAGCCGGGTGCGCACGCTCTTGGCGTTGGCCCGGGCCTGCACCAGGCAGGCCTGGATGGAGACCGGGTTGTCCGGGTCCAGCAGGAGGATCCGCACCACCTCCGCCTCGGTGGTCGGGCCCGGGTCCTGCCGGCGGTGGGCGCAGCCGGTCACCTGCAGCACCGAGCGCCACTCGTCGCGGTGGGCCGAGCCCGGGAGCACGGCCATGCGCTGGCCCATGGTGATCAGGCGGGTCGTGCTCTCGGCCCGCTCGAGGTGGCGGGCCAGCCAGAACAAATTGTCGGCGGTGCGGCTCAGCATGGCTAGTTTCCGATCACCCAGGTGTCCTTGACGCCCCCGCCCTGGCTGGAATTGACCACCAGCGAGCCCTCGGTCAGCGCCACCCGGGTCAGGCCGCCCGGCACCAGGCGCATGGTCCGGCCCACCAGGCAGTAGGGGCGGAAATCGGCGTGGCGCTGCACCACCCCCGACGCCCCCAGGGTGGGCACCGTGGACAGGGCCAGGGTGGGCTGGGCGATGAAGCCGCCGGGATTGGCGCGGATCCGTTCGGCATAGGCCGCCAGCTCGGCCCGGCTGGCCTGGGGGCCGATCAGCATGCCGTAGCCGCCCGAGCCGTGGACCTCCTTGGCCACCAGCTGGTCCAGGTGGGCCAGCACGTAGTCCAGGCCCTCCGGGGTGCCGCACTGCCAGGTGGGGATGTTGGCGAGGATCGGCTCCTCGCCGAGGTAGAAGCGGATCATCTCCGGCACGTAGACGTAGATCGCCTTGTCGTCGGCGATGCCGGCCCCGGGGGCGGAGCAGAGGGTCACCCCGCCGCTGCGGTAGGCGTGGAACAGCCCGGGGACCCCCAGCAGGCTGTCGGGGCGGAACGCCAGCGGGTCCAGGTAGTCGTCGTCGATCCGCCGGTAGATCACGTCCACCCGCTTGGGGCCGGCGGTGGTGTTCATCCAGACCTTGCCGGCGTCCACCATCAGGTCCCCGGGCTCCACCAGCTCGATGCCCATGAGGTCGGCCAGGAAGCTGTGCTCGTAGTAGGCCGAGTTCAGCGAGCCGGGGGTCAGCAGGACCACCTCGGGGTCGCCCTGGCAGCCCGGGGGGGCCACTTCCTTGAGGCTGGTCAGCAGCTGGGACGGGTAGCTGTCCACCGGCATCACCATGCCCTGGCTGAACAGGCCCGGGAACATGCGGGTCATGATCTCCCGGTTCTCCAGCATGTAGGAGACGCCCGACGGGGTCCGGCAGTTGTCCTCCAGCACCTGGAAGGCGTCCGGGCCGGTGCGGACGATGTCGATCCCGACGATGTGGCTGTAGACCCGCCCGGGCGGATCGAAGCCGACCATCTCCGGGCGGAAGGCGGGGTTCTGGTAGACCAGGTCCTGCGGGATGCGCCCGGCCCGGATGATCTCGCCCCGGTGGTAGACGT
>Ga0316217_10006809_pt1 | contig 11150 bp, 10 predicted proteins | sample 1anoAmetaG_FD_203633 | JGI IMG/M metagenome (GOLD analysis project Ga0316217, IMG submission 203633) | Freshwater microbial communities from Trout Bog Lake, Wisconsin, USA - 1anoA | ecosystem: Environmental > Aquatic > Freshwater > Lake > Hypolimnion/Profundal zone | place: USA: Wisconsin... | reverse complement strand
AATGCTGACAAAACGGAGAACTCCGAACCAGATAATCAAATCGCAAAACGAACCGCAGTCAAACCACAAATGCGACAAGTAGCTTGAAAACTTCCGCTTGCGGCTCCGGTCGCGGCGAGGTGTCCCAGACCGCAAAGTTGCGACGACGTTTGCTGGTAGTCAAAGGATGGTCTTTGCCATCCGATGGCTGGCGAAACGCCGCTGGGGTTGGTGGTCGGGTCCGCGGCCGAACGCTTCCGAGCGCTGGCGGATGATCGCGTGAGAGGTTCGCTTCGGTGATCCGCGGGAGATCGTCCCTCTCAGGATGCTGGGGCAGCGGTTGTAAAGCCGCTGCCCCAGCAATCGTTGGCCTAGACCGGTTTGTTCAGCGCACGAAATCGTCCAGCAGGATCAGGCCGAGCGGGGTTCCACCACCGGCGTTGTCGCGCGCAACGGCAGTGTAGATGCCGTTGTTCGCCACACTGATCGTCGCTGGGCCGATAGCCGCGGACTTCGTTCCGGACGGCGTCACGGTGACGTCGTACGAACCCGCAGGGACGCTGAGGAATCCCGTATCGGCCTTGAACGGCACGCCGGTCAGGATCGGGATCGCCGTCGCGATCCCTGCGCCAGGCGCCGTCAGGTAAATGTCGACGCTGCCGGCGCTCGGCGAGCCGTGGATGATGCGAACTTTCGCCTGGGTCGCAAGCCGGCGCCGATCGTCGGTCGTCACCAGTGGCTGGATCGTCGCCAGCGTACCGACCGCGTAGACCGAGTACTGGGTGCCGGCGGTCAGCGTAACCGGGGCATTGAGGACCACGGTGCCGGGATTGCCGGCGGGGGTGACCTGGAAGCTGGAGATGCTCGACGCCGGAAGGACCGGCAGGTAACCCGTGAAGTTCGGGAATGCCAGCGAAGCTACGACAGGACTGGTGAAGCTCGAGTTGGCATACACCGACACCGCAGGTGCGTCCGCCGTGTCGTGGATGACGCGAACCGTGGCGGGGGTGGAGACGTCGAGGATCTGGCTGTTGTGGCCGGCGGAGTCAGTGACTGCGAGCGTGATGGGCGCGGAGCCTGGGCCGGTGTTCTGTTCGGCTGCGACGAGTAGGTCGGCGCCGGCGGGTACGGCCACCGCGCCCGAGTCGAACACGATCTGGGTCGGCTGGCCGGCCACGGTCACCCGGATCTCGTACGAACCGGCCGGAACGGATGCCGGCCCGATGGTGCCCTTGAAGGAGAAGCTCCCGAGCGGCGTCGCGCCGGCCAGGTTCGCGCCGGGCGCGGTTACGTACACATCGACGGCCGGTGCATTCGGGGCGGCATGGAACACTTGCACGCGGGCCTGGCCGGCGTCGACCGGAGTCGCTGGCCGAGTGAAGATCACAGGCCCGAGCTGCGCCACCGCGCCTTCGGCAATGACGATGTATTGTGTCGTGGCGTCGAACGAGAGGTTGGCCGGTCCGATGACGGTAGTCGGGCTCCCCGGGGTCTGTGCCTGTACCGTTACCGTGTGATCTCCCGGGGGCAACAACGCAACGCCGCTGCCCTGGCCGAAGTCCAGATCAGAGACGGCCTTCGACCCGTCGACGAGGACATCTACCTTGGGAGCATCCGGCGATGCGTGCAGCACTTGGACGGAGCTGGCCAAGACCGTGACGGTCACCGACGAGGTGCGGCCGCCAAAGGTGGCCGTAATGGTGGCGGTTCCCGGGCCGACGCCGGTGACGAGGCCTTTAGCGCTGACGGTCGCGATCGACGGTGCCGACGAAACGAACTGAGCGTTGGCCGTTTCAGGCACTGTCCCGCCATCCGAGATCGACCCTGTCACGGTCAGCTGATCAGTCGAGCCGATAGCAATGCTGGGGGTGGCAGCGGTTACGCTGATGGAAGCAAGGTGGGGTGACGAGTCGTTACAGCCGGCAAGCGCCACTGAAAGCCCGAGCAGGGCGGCCGACACTGCAAGTATCTTCGAGGTTTTCATGAGAATGGCTCCGATAGGAACGGGTTTTGACTTCGACGTGTCTAGGTTTCATTAAATGAAAGTCAGAATTTAGAGCGGATGTTCATATCTTGTACAATAAATTACCACTTTAGTCCAATTAGTGTCAATATAAATTTAAGATTTACATAGACAAAATATGGACACTACGGAATCATCACTCATGAATCAGGAAGCGCGCGCGGCTATTCCATTGCATCCAATGAGAATCGTGGTGCGGCGCACGGGCCTGACGGCGGACCTCCTGCGTATCTGGGAGAAGCGCTACGGCGTCGTGACGCCGACCCGTACAGCGGGCGGCCAGCGCCTGTACTCGGACGCGGATGTCGAACATCTCGCGCTGCTCGCGCGCGCAGTCGGCGGCGGCCGCGCCATCAGTCAGCTCGCCAGACTGTCTGTGCCGGAACTGAAGGCCGTTGTGCGGGCGGATGCAGAGACGGACGAAAATGACGAGCCTGCTGCGCCGCCCAGGCTGCCGGAGGGAGCTGCCGCGTTTCCGGCCGAGTCGCCCGAAGCGATCCGTTCGGCCGCGCTCCTCGCCGTCGAACGCTTCGATGCGGCGGAACTTGAGTCCACGCTGCGAGCCGCCGTCCTGTGTCTGGGCGTCGACAGGCTGGTCGACGAAGTCCTCGGCCCGTTGCTCTTCACCATTGGTTCAAGGTGGAGGGCGGGCCTGATGCGCCCGGCTTACGAGCACTTGGCCTCTGCGGTCATTCGGCGGACCCTGTCTTGGCTGATCGGATGCGCGACCCCTTCGGAGTCGTCGCCGACGCTGGTCGTTACCACGCTCGCCGGCCAGACCCATGAATTCGGCGCCCTGCTGGCGGCCGTGACCGCCGCCAGTCACGGCTGGCGGGTCGTCTACCTCGGGACCAGCCTTCCGGCTGTCGAGGTCGCCGCAGCCGCCACTCAGACCCGTGCCGTGGCGGTCGCGCTGAGCCTGGTGTACCCGAAAGACGACCCGGCGATTGCGCATGAGTTGTGCGAACTTCGAGCCGCCCTCTCGCCGGACACCGCTATTGTCGCTGGGGGTGCTGCAGCGCTCGACTACATGGACGGCCTCGAGGCGGTCGGCGCTTGTCGCTTCGCAACGATCGGCGAATTTCGCCACTGGTTGCGCGAGGCGGCCGCGCCGCGGGTCCAGAAAGGTCTGCGTCAGCGCGATTCCGGGGCGTTCAGATAAGTGGCTGCTCTGGCTAAATTGAGCGGTGTGTCCTTCTGGTTGGGCCGAGTCGGCGTGAAGATCGGAGTACGGCTGGTCAACGGAGTTACGAGATGGGACGTGCAATGGCGGCGCTCATGATCTGCCTGATGGTTGGTGCCTGCGGCCTCGGCGAGACGGCGGTGTCGGCGGCGGCGGGTGGTGCCTCGGAGGCTGAGCAGGCCAAGGAGGCGTTGAAGACCGAGGCGCGCGTCAAGCAGCAACTCGATGCAGCGGCAGCGCTCGAGGCACAGCGTCGGCAGGCTGCCGATGCCGGTTCGCAGTGACGCGGGTGGCGGGCGCCTCGGCGCGCTGCGGGCGCGTGACGGCGTAGCAGGGAATTCGACCGGAACTGGCGTCGCGCATGGCCGTGCAAGGCCATGGCGAGCCGGTCTTGGGATTGCGTTGCCATCATTGGCGCTGTCAACGCGTCGTGAGATCGAGCGTTGTGCCGACAGCGGACGATGCCCGAGGATCGCCATGTCCGTCGCGGCGTCTGCATCCTCAAGGAGATAGCATGAAAAAGACGTTACTTGTTTCCCTGGTCGGTCTCTCCCTTGGCGCGAGCGCCGTGGCCTTGGCGGACAAGGTTCACGACTGGCGTGATCTGGACAAGGCGCATCACCACATCCTTGAGTCGATCCAGGAACTGGAACGTGCGCGCGCCGCGAATCACTACGACATGGCGGGCCACGGCGCGAAGGCCGAGGAGCTGCTCCGCCAGGCGGAGCACGAGCTGAATGAGGCTGTCGAGGCGGCGAAGGCCGGCCGCTGACCGCGCAACGGGCGTGATCGAGGCTCGAAGAGCGATCCGACGCGCAGCGGCGCTCTTCGAACTGGCGCAGTAAGGATTCGGGCCCGTCCCCACGCCCGTCACGGCGCCCGTGCGGCCAACGCACCACGATCGGGCCCTTTTTGGCTTGGTCGTTGCCTGACCGGCCGGGCCCCCGAAGATCTCCGGGTACCGCCCGTGCAGCAGGATAAGATTCCATCGCGCGGACCGCGCGCAGGGTTCCTCTCGAGGCATCCATGACTCGGCTCCTCGACAATATCGTCTGGCACACGCTCAGCGGGCCGCAAGCGCGTTTCGCCAGCGGTGCCGGCGCTGCGCGGCGTTATGCCGCCGGCTTTTCGCCGATCATCGGCTTCGCCAACCCGGACGACCCGGACTTCGACGCGCTCGGTCCGTACTGCGAACCGGGCGAGCACTTCTACACGGACGGCTGGTCCGGACCGGTGCCGGACGGTTGGTGCGTGGAAGTCGAGAGCACGATGTTCAAGATGATCTGGGAGGCGCCCATGCCGGTGCTGTCGACCGCCGGTGAGGTGAGGAGGCTGGGTCCGGAACATGCCGCGGCGGCGCTCGAACTGGCAACGCTCACACAACCGGGTCCCTTCGGCCTGCGCACGATCGAGTTGGGGGAGTATTTCGGCGTCTTCGACGGCCCGGGCCTCGTGGCGATGGCAGGCGAACGCATGCAGGCCGGTCCGCTGCGCGAGATCAGCGGGGTGTGCACGCACCCTGATTTCCAGGGCCGCGGCCTGGCGCGCCGCCTGATGCTCGAGTTGATCGGACGGCAGTTGCGCCGTGGCGAAACGCCGTTCCTGCACGTGATGCGGGACAACGACTCCGCCCATGCCCTCTACCGGCGAATGGGATTCAGGGACTACAGGGAATCCGTCGTGCGCGTCGTGGCGCGGCGCTGAACGACAGCAGACCGCCGCGGTCCGGCGACGTGAATCCGCCGGGAGCAGTTCACGATGGCTGCTGTCCCGGGCAAGCCGCACCGACAGTATCGCGGTCGCGGATGGCGCGGTCGTTCAGTCGGCGCTTCGCCACGGGGTGATGCGGAACGATTCGGCGAGGAAGTCGATCAGCCGCCGGGTCTTCAGGGGCATGTACTTGCGGCTGGGATAGACCGCGTAGATGCCGAGTTCGCTCGCCCTGTAGGCCGGCATCAGCTCGAGGAGCGAGCCCTGCTGCAGGTCGTCACCGACGATGAAGTCCGGCTGCAGCACGATGCCCTGATGGTCGAGCGCGGCCCGTCGGCACGTGTCGCCGTTGTTGGTATGGATGCGCGCCTGTACCCGCACGGACTCCGGGCCGGTGGGGCCGCTGAACCGCCACTCGTTCTGCGACTCGAGGTACGCGTACGAAATCACCCGGTGCGTCGCCAGGTCCGCCGGCCGCTGCGGGGCGCCATGGCGCGCCAGGTACTCGGGCGAGGCACAGAGCCGCATCCGCGTGGTCGCGAGGCGGCGGCTGACCAGCGTCGAGCTCGGCAGCGAACTGATGCGTACCGCGAGGTCGTAGCCTTCCTCCACCAGGTCCGTGACGCGGTCCGTCAGCGTGATGTCGAGCGCGATCCTTGGATGCCGGTCGCAGAACCGTCCCCACAGCGGTGCCAGGTGGAGCACGCCGAACGTCAGCGGCGCGTTGACCCGCACGAGTCCGCTTGGATCGCTGCCGACCGAGGTGAGCTCGGCCTCCGCCTCGTCGAGCGCCGCCAGCAGTTCCCGGCAGCGCGCGTAGAAGGCCTGGCCTTCTACGGTCACCGACAGGCGGCGCGTCGTTCGCTGCAGCAGGCGTGCCCCGAGCCGGCTCTCCAGATCACCGACGTGCCGGGACACCGCCGCCTTCGACAGCCCCATCGCATCGGCAGCGCCGACGAAGCTGCCGGCGTCGACCACGGCGACGAAGCTCGCCATTTCCCGAATCTTGTCCATCGGTGGATTGTTCCTCAAAGAGGGACAGTATGCGCTGATCGGTCCCATCGATCATCAATCTACAAGCCAATTAAGGTGGCCTCGCGCCGGCGCCGAAGGCGAGCGCAGCCGCCGGATGGCGCCTTGCTGCGGTGCCGCTCCGGCGCCGGACGGGCATGTCATCATTGAGCGTCGCGGCCAGGATGGGAGGGCCGCGCCAACAGCGGGACGAATGCCCGCGCGATGCCGCGACGACGGCTCGACCGCGAGGCCGGGCGTCGATCCGCCGGCTCCCGAGTTCCAAGGAGTTGAGATGCCTTCCCTGCAAAGACTTGTGGCGACAGTGGTCGCCTGCCTGACGATCGCGGCCGGGGTCGGTGCCTGCGCCACGCCCACGACCCTCGTGCAGTCGACCGATGTCGCCGCGCTGGCGAGCGCCCGGACCTATGTGGTCGAGTCGCCGGCCGGCGTGAGTTCCGACGAGGGCGTGCGCGTGTCGCATCGCATCAGCGAGGAAATCGGCCAGATCCTCGATGCCAGGGGTTTCCGCGCGACCGCATCGGAAGCCGACCTGAAGGTCAGCTTCCGGGTCGTGCCCGGTGGCCGGCGGGCCCGTGAGGAGCCAGAGAAGGCGAGGATCGGTGCGCGGACGGCCGTCGGACCCGGCGATCCTTTCGAGGCCTATACACCCTTCAACGATGCCGAGGGCGATCAGCGCATCCGGGTGCTGCTGCTGGCCATCACCGACAACCGCTCCGGCGCCATCGTCTGGCAGACGACGACGGAGTGTGACGTGACGAGTACCGCATCGGCCCTGAGCCAGGCGGGGCGCGCCACCCGTGCCGCGCTGTCGAAGGTGCCCCGCTCCGGCGGCGGGCCCCGCTGAGCCGGTGCGGCCGGCCGGCCGGCCGCGCGCGGCGGGGGATCGATCCGAAGACGGTGAAGCGATCGACTGCATCGCTGCACATCACGGCGCTCGCGTCGCGCCCGCGCGCGTGGCCCCGGCCGCCATGCACCAACGCGCCGACTGACTAGCTGCGCAGGCCCAGTGCGAGTGCGCACGCGTCCGCTTCGTCGCTGAACCCGGCCCCGCCGTCGGACTGTCTTGCCGCGCCCGAAGCAGGGCCGAGCCGCTCCCGCAGCAGGTCCCGCAGCCTGCCTTCGATGGGTCCGCGGCGCGTCGTGCCGTGCGCATCGTATGCGCCGTCCGCATAGCGGCTGACGCGCAGGGCCGTGTCGAGGCGCCCGTCCAGGCACGCGAGCCATGCCATCGCATCGAGCGCGGTATAGAGCTTGCCCGGGTCCACGCGAGTTCCCAGTGCCTGCAGTTCCGCGCCCGTGGCCCGTGCATCGGCAAGATTTTCGGCGAGAAGCAGGGCGCTGAATGTCAGGGTCAATAGGTCCATTCGCGTCGCATGCTGGCTAGAGCGACGCAGGCTCAGTGCCAGCGGGCGCGCCAGCTGCAGTGCCGCCGTCGTGTCGCCGCAGGCAAGGTCGAGTTCCACCGTGCGCACGGTGGCGGCGAGCGCGAGGCGCTCGCTGACCGTCAGCGCCAGGCGTACCGCACGGCGACAGGCATCGCGTGCGCCCTCGAAGTCGCGCGCGCCCACCAGCAGGGAGCCCTCGGTCATCGCGCCGAGGGTCAGCAGACGCGGCGGCCATGCCGCGTTCTCCATCGACCGTGCGCGTGTGAACGTGTCGCTCGGGCCCGTGCCTTCGACGCGCCGGTTCAACGCGCACAGCATCAGCGCGCAGTACTGCGAGCGCGCATCGCCGACCTCGGCATGCATCTGCGCCGCCAGCTCGGCGGCGTACCTCGCGCGGTCGCACTGGCGGGTGGAGTTGTAGGTTGCGACCGCCTCCCAGTAGCGCGCGAGCCGGGCGCGCGGTAGCGTGTCCGTCAGCAGGCGGACCGTCTGGTCATAGCGCGCACGCGCCTCCGCGAGCAGCTCCGTCTCGAGGTACAGGGGCCAGGCCGAGCCATACAGTCCGATCGCGAGCATCCGGTCGTGGTCGGTCGCCCAGTCGATCGCCGCACGCAGGTTGTCCAGCTCCGGTGCGTGACGCTGCAGCCAGAGCGCCTCGTCCATGGACCAGTATTCCTGGTATGCGTGATCGAGCTGCTGCAGCGTGCTCGCCGCCATCCGGCCGCGCGCCGCATCCAGTTCGCCGGTTGTGGCGAGGCGCTCCACGGCGTAGCAGCGAGCCGTCTCCAGCAGTGCGTAGCGCGGCGGGTCGGTCGGCAGGGCGGAGACGAGCGAGCGGTCCACGAGGCGCCCGATCAGGTCGATCGCCTCGACCGGGTCGAGCGTCTCGTCGGCGACGCAGCGCGCGGCCGCCGACAGCGTGAAGCTGCCGGCGAACGCGCCGAGCCGGTCGAAGACGCGGCGTTCGCGAGCTGCGAGCAGCCCGTAGCTCCACTCGAACGCCGTGCGCAGCGCATCGTGCCGGTCGTCCGTGCCGCGGCCGCTGCCCTTCAGTAGCCGGAACCGGTCGTCGAGCCGCTCGTGCAGCGCGGCGACGCCGAGCGACGGGATGCGTGCGGCTGCGAGTTCCAGGGCGAGTGGATTGCCGTCCAGGCGCCGGCAGATGTCGGCGACGAGCCGCGCGTTGGCGGGCGTCAGCGCAAAGGTCCGGTCGGCTGCTGTCGCCCGCTGCGCGAACAGCGTGACGGCGGGGGATGCCGCGACGTCGCCGGCGGCGCCGTCGACCGGCGGCAGACGCAGCGCATCCAGCCGGTAAACGAGTTCCCCCGCGATGCCCAGGGGGGCCTGGCTGGTAACCAGCAGTCGCAGGCCCCGGTGGCGTGAAACGAGTGCCGCCAGCGGCGGCGCAAGCTCCGTGCCGAGGTGTTCGATGTTGTCCAGCACGAGCAGGAGCGGCGCGTCGCCCAGCGCCCGGTCCAGCGACCGGAATCCGTCCTCGCCTTCGGTCAGCGACAGGCCGAGTGCGAGCGCTATGGCGGGCGGGACCTGCCCGGCCAGCTCCAGCGAGGCGGCCGATACGAACGCGGCGGCGTCGGCGGGGGCCGCGCTGCCGCGCGCGAGGATTTCCTCGGCGAGCCGGGTCTTGCCGACGCCGGGTGTGCCGACGAGCGTGACCAGGCGTGCCCGGCTCAGTGCCGCCTCGACTTCGCGCGCGTCCTGCTCGCGGCCGACCAGCGGTGCGAGGTGTTCCGGCCATGTCCGTCGCGCGATCGCCAGTCGTGGCGGGAGTGCGCTGGCCGGCTCGGCTCCGGCGGGCGGCGGTCCCGACGCGGGCCCGATGGGTGCGACCGCCAGTTCCAGCCGGTAGCCGAAGCCCGGAACCGTGCGTATCGCTCCGGCGCCGAGCACGCGCCGCAAGCTCGCGATCTGCGCCGGCAGGTTGTTCTCGTCGACCACCAACCGCGGCCAGACTCGTTCGAGCAGTGTCGTCTTGGTCACCAGGCGGCCGGGATTCTCGGCGAGCACGAGCAGCAGGTCGAACGCCCTCGCCCCGAGTTCCACGAGCCGGCCGCGCTCGCTGAGGCGGCGTTCGGAGGGGTGGAGCTCGAAGGCCCCGACGCGAAGAGCTTCCATGCCAGCGGTCCCCAGAGACTCCGGCCCGTGTTTCCCCGCGGGCCTGTTGCGTCGCGCCGCCCGGGGCGTTCCGGGCGTCGAGATTCTTCAGATTAATTTCAGGTGGGTTTCAAGACCACGCCAACTGCTTGGCCGAGTCTATGCCTACGCGGCGGCGAGCGCCCACGGACCGGGAGCTGGCGCCGCGGATTGCATCACTCATCGCACCGATCCGGAGGTTTCCATGCCCAAGTTCGTCATCGAACGAGAGATTCCTGGTGCCGGCAACTTGACACCGGCCGACCTGAAGATGATCTCGCAGAAGTCCTGCGGAGTCCTCAGCAGTCTCGGTCCGAGCGTCCAGTGGGTCCAGAGCTACGTGACCGGCGACAAGATCTACTGCATCTACCAGGCCAGCGACGAAGCGCTCGTGCGCCGCCATGCGGAGCTCGGCGGATTTCCGGCCAACAAGATCTCCCGCGTCACGAGCGTCATCGATCCGGCCACTGCCGAATAGCATGTCCTGGACAGTTGGCCCCCGGCCCGTCCTTCACCTGGTTCCAAGGAGAAATCCATGAAGATCCTCGTCGCCATGTTCGCGCTGCTATGCGCGACCGCCGCCTTCGCCGCCGATGCTCCCGCCCGCAGCAGCGCCGGTCCGGCGCAGTCCCCGCTGCATCGCTACCTGATCGAGCGCACCTTTCCGGCCGGAGCCCTCAAGGGCCTCGACGCCGCGGCGAAGCAGCAGGTCAACGACAACAACGCCTCGGTCGGCGTGCGGTGGGTGCAGTCGTACGCGAATGCGGACGAGACCAAGACGTACTGCATCTACGAAGGTCCCAGCGAGTCGGCCGTCCGCAAGGCAGCCGAGCTGAACAAGCTGCCCGTCGACAGCGTCGTCGAGGTGCCGGTGACGCTGTCGCCGAATTGAAGCGCGGGCGGGGCGGCCCGATGGCGGGCCGCTGCCGCGCGTCATGCTTCCCGGGCGCCGGCCTCCCTGTTGCTGACCCGTGCCGTTCGGGCGTCTGGTACCGGACGCCGCTGCTCCGGGTGCGGACCGGAGACCGTCGGGTGATGTCGGGTGCGCACTCCGTGGCGGACGGCCGACTCGGCCGGCGCTGCGGGCGCGGCAGTTCGCCGTTACGACGCGTGGGGCATCCGCCGCAGGAGGCCGCGGTCGGGTGGGTGTGACGGCGACCGGAGCCGGGTGGCAGGTCAGGCGGGGACGGCAGCGGGGTCGGGAGACGCCGCGAGGCGCGCCGTCGACAGCGGGAACCACTGTCGACGGGACGCGTCCGGGCATCCGGCCTGCAGGCCGGATGCCCGGAGGATGCGATCAGGTCGTGGTCGGCTTGTTCGCCTCGGCGATGACCGCCTCGGCAACCTGGCGCGGCACCTGGTCGTAGTGCGAGAACTCCATCGTGTACGACGCGCGGCCGCTGGTCATGCCGCGCAGGTGCCCGATGTAGCCGAACATCTCCGACAGCGGCACGTTGGCCACGACGGCGATGTTGGTGCCGCGCTCGAGCTGGTCCTGGATCGAGCCGCGACGACGGTTGATGTCGCCGATGACGTCGCCGAGGTAGTCGCCCGGGGTCACGGTCTCGACCTTCATCACCGGCTCGAGCAGCACGGGGCCCGCCTTGCGGATGGCCTCGCGGAAGCACGCCTTCGCCGCGATCTCGAACGTCAGCGCGTTCGAGTCGACGTCGTGGTAGCTGCC
>Ga0316217_10006807_pt1 | contig 11152 bp, 11 predicted proteins | sample 1anoAmetaG_FD_203633 | JGI IMG/M metagenome (GOLD analysis project Ga0316217, IMG submission 203633) | Freshwater microbial communities from Trout Bog Lake, Wisconsin, USA - 1anoA | ecosystem: Environmental > Aquatic > Freshwater > Lake > Hypolimnion/Profundal zone | place: USA: Wisconsin... | reverse complement strand
CCGGAGATTGCATCGCGAAGCGCAGGACTAGAACAGCCTTCGAGCCCATGCGGCGGAGCGGGAGGCGGATGAGAAGGGCAACTTAGGGAGGATAAAGTGCAACGCCTAGACACGCCAACCGCCGCCGCTTTCCCCTATTCCCACTCGATCATTTTAATTTCATATAACCCATTGAAAATGATCAAAATTTTTTCTGCGCGCTGTAACTATGCCCGCAGCAATACCGTCATTAAGCTGAGATCTTGAAATCGCTGGACAAATTGGCTGAAATTTTATTCTCCTGGTTTCACGGACTATCGCGATCAATCGATCCCATTCTTGAGATCGACTTGCCGCGAGTGACGGCAGCACGATCGGAAAAATACCGTCAGCTTCTCTCTGTGCGATCTTTTCTGCCTGTGCCACCCTCGAAGCGGCAAGCCTGCCAATCTATCACTGCTACGCCAAACAGCTGCTGTGAGGGCCAAAGCGGACATAACCTAGCGATTGCAAATGCACCCTCTCCGCCCAAAGCTGTCTTCTAACAACCCTCATTGCACACTCGCCGCCCAGCGATCCCGCTTTCGACGAACTGATGGCCGAACTCGACCCGCGCAAAGCCACGGTGTTTGTTCACCCGAACCTGCACAAGACCACAAACGAGATCGGTCTGGCGACACCGCAATTCTTCGTCGAATTCCTGTGCGACACCACGCGCGCCGCCGTGAATCTGATCTTCTCCGGCACGATGGAGCGCTATCCGCAGATCAAATGGATTCTCGCCCATGCCGGCGGCTTTCTGCCCTATATCGCTTAGCGCCTGTCGCTCGCCAACGCCTTCCCCGACATCGCGAGGAATGCGCCCGAAGGCGTGCTGACTTATATCCGCCGCTTCTACTACGGCACCGCTCTGTCGCCTTCTCCTTACGCTTTGGCCGCTTTGCGCAAACTCGTGGAGCCCGACCACATATTGTTTGGAAGCGACCTGCCTTTCGCCCCCGCCATGGTCACCGGCATGGAGGTCAAGGCCCTTACGGATCTGATCGTCCTGGCGCCCGCCGACAAAGCCGGGATCGACCGCGCGCACGCCTTGAAACTCTTTCCCCAATATGCGCTTGCCGGTGAGGCGGCAGGGTCTCCGGCTCCTATCGCGCCGAAAAGCGGTTGGTTGAAACGAGCGGCCTTGGCGCAAACGATCGGTCTCATTGATCGCCTCCGCAATCATTGAGAGGACCGAAACGGGACGCAAACTTCCAATCAGCGCCCGGCGCTGCCTAGATATTCCAGACCTCCAAACCAATCGCCATCTATCGAAATCCCTTTGTCGCCAATCGTCCGATGCAGGGCTCCAAGCTATCCAGAACTACGCGCCTGTCACTCCCACTCGTTGATTTTCCTAGCATATAAGCCTTTGAAAATGCGCGCAACTTCCTCGGCGTGGCGGCAATGTCCCCGCAGCGACACCGTCAAAAAGATAGGCTCTTGAAATCGCGCCATAGATTGGTTGAAATTTTTTCGTCCGGTTTCGCAGACTATCGCTATCAATCGGTCGTGCTTTCTTGAAATCGACCTGACGTTCGTGACGCCAGCAAAATCTGAAAAAGTACCGTCAGACCCCTCCTTATACAATCTTCTTCCCCGTGTGCCGCCATCAAAGCGGCAACCCATTCTACTGTTTTACCGTTAAGCCGAACAGCTTCTGAGGGGGCTAAAGCAGACGCTGCCTAACGACTGCCAATGCACCCTTCCCGCCCAAAGCGGCCGCAACCCGCAGCCTTCTGGAGTCGGCCCCGGCTCGAACTCAAACCCCTTCGCGCCATGCCCTCCCTGGCGCAACTATGAGCGCTACGTGACGCTGTCCTTTCCAAGATAAGCGCCAATCACAGCCTCATTGTTGCGCACCTCGTAAGGTGAACCTTCGGCGATCTTGCGGCCGAAATCGAGGACGACGATTCGATCGGATAGCGACATCACGACGGGGATATCGTGTTCGACAATCAAAACACTAAGACCTTGCTCGCCGCGGACGCGTCGAACCAGCTCTGACATTTCTAGCTTCTCCGCCTGCCCCATGCCCGCCATCGGCTCGTCGAGCAACAACAATCGCGCAGATTGCATCAGCGCGCGGGCGAATTCCGCCCGTTTCTGGCCGCCATAGGGAAGCTCGCCCGGCAGCCGCTGACCAGCGCCGTCCAGACCGACGAAGGTGAGCGCACGCTGCGCTGCGACCTCGGCCGCGCGGCGTTCGGCTCTTGCGCGGGGCGACAGGATCGCGCCCTGCAACAGACCCGTACGGCTCTCTCCATAGGCCCCAACCATCAGGTTTTCGAGGATCGTCAGGCCGCCGAACAGAGCGAGGTTCTGGAACGTCCGGGCGACGCCAAGCCGGGAGATGCGATGCGAGGCGAGACCCGCGATATCGCGGCCCGCAAACCGGATGACGCCCGCGCTGGGCGAAACAGCGCCCGCGATGCAATTGAACAGCGTCGTCTTGCCAGCGCCATTGGGGCCGATGACGGAAGTCACGGCGCCTTCGCTGGCCGCAAAGCTTACGCCGTCAAGCGCGCGCAGGCCGCCATAGATCTTCTGCACGCCTTCGACTTCGAGCAGCGCGCTCATGCGCTTTCTCCGCCGAGATAGGAGGCGCGCATGGCGTCGCTGGCGGCGACTTCCGCCGCCGACCCCGATAGAGCCATGCGGCCGCGATCGAGCACATAGGCATGGTCAGCGAATTCGAGCGCAAGCCGAGCATTCTGCTCGACGACGAGCATCGCGGTGCCCAGACTTTCCGCCGCGCCGCGCAATTGTTGATAGATCGAGCGCACGATGAGCGGAGCGAGCCCAAGGGAGAGTTCATCGACGAGCAGGAGCTTGGGGCGCCCGATCAAGGCGCGACCCAGCGCTAGCATCTGTTGCTCGCCGCCGGAGAGCCAGCCCGCCGCCTGATGGCGGCGCTCCAGCAAACGCGGAAACATTTGGTAGATCGGGTCGAGGCTGTCCTTGCGAAGCGATGCCGGCAGGATCGCAGCGCCTACCTTGAGATTGTCCTCAACGCTCAGCTTCTTGAACACGAGCCGGCCCTCGGGGACCTGCGCGATCCCGAGCCGGACACGGGCATGCGGCGAAAGCTTGTGTACGGGCTCGCCGGCGAAGCGCACAACGCCGGCCGCGACCGAGCCGCCATGAAACTGGATCAACCCGGTCGCGGCGCGTATCAGCGTCGTCTTGCCGGCGCCGTTCGCGCCCAGCAGCGCCACGACGCCGCCGCGCGGCACGGCAAGAATGATATTTTCCAAAGCGAGGCCTTTGCGCGCATAGCCGACGCTGAGGCCCTCGATGGCGAACAAAGCATCCATCAGCGCGGCCCGCGGGGCGCCAGCAGGGCGCCGAGCCTGCGGCCGAGGCTCGCCACGCCGCCGGGCGCGAAGATCAGCAAAACGATGACCAGAAGCCCGAAGATAAGTTGCACGAGTTGGGGTTTATGCGCGGCGACGAGGGCCGCGACAGCTCCGGCGCCCTGCGGCGCAAAGCCCGCAATCACAGAGGGCAGCAGCAACCAGATCGCAGCCCCAAACAATGAGCCTGTGAGCGATCCGAGCCCGCCGATGATGATCATGGCGATGAACTGAATGGCGAAATCCAGGCCGAACGCCTCCGAACTGATATTGGTCATGAAATAGGCTTGGGTCGCCCCGGCGCTCGAAGCTATGGCCGAAGAAAGCGCAAAGGCCTTGAGGCGCAATACGCGCACATCGACGCCAGACGCCTGGGCGGCCAGCTCATGATCGCGCATCGCCCGCATCGCCCGGCCCTCGCGCGTGTCAAGGCTGTTGCGCAAGCCCCAATAGACGAGCGCAACCGCCGCAAGAAGGAAGAAATACCAGCGCAAGGGCGTGTTGAGCGCGAAGCCGCCGAGCGCAGCGGGATTGTAAGGCACGCCGGAGACGTCGAACCATCTCACCTGCACTTGAAGGAAGATATACGCGACCACATGATGAACCGCCAACGTCGAAAGCACGAAATAGAGCCCGCGCACGCGCAGCGAAGGCAGCCCCGCGAGCACCCCGGCGATGGCCCCCATGAGCGCCGCCGCGAGGAGCGCCACGGGAAATGGCCAGCCCCACAGCGAGCCGACGATCGCCGCCGTCATGGCGCCTGTCGCATAGAAGGCGGCATGGCCGATCGAGATCAATCCGGCGCAACCGGTCAGGAAGTTGAGCGAAAGCGCGCCCAGCATGGCGATCAGCATGAGATCGATCTGCGAGAGACCGAGATTGAGCAATTGGACGTTGGAGAGCCGGTAGCCGAACGCCGCCCGATCCGTCAGCACGAACGGCAGATAGAGGGCGACAGCGAGCAATCCCACGCCGAGGGCGACGCGGACGAGTCGGCGCCAGACCGGCGATCTCGCACGAACGGCGACCAGCGCGGAGGCGTCGCTCATGGTCACACCCGCCCGAGTTCGCGTTCGCCGAACAGGCCCCAGGGCCTGACCAGCAGGATGAGCAGCAGCAAAGCGTAAATCACAATCTCGGTGGATTCCGGCGCGATGTAGAACGCCGCCAATTGCTCGATGACGCCGACGAGAACGCCGCCGACAATCGCGCCAGGAATGCTTTGCAGCCCGCCGATCACAACCGCCGGCAAGGCAAGCAGACCGATGGATTCGAGATCGGTCGAGACGATCTGCAATTGTCCGAGGAAAAGTCCGCCTATGGCGGCCAGCAGGCTGCCGATGGCCCACGCCAGCCGGTTCATCGCATTGACATTGACGCCGGAAACGAGCGCCGCCTCGTGACTGTCGGCGGTCGCGCGCATGAGCAGACCCAGCGAGGTGAAGCGAAAGAAGGCCGCGAACAGCCCCATGCAGACCCAGGCGACAGCCGCCGCCGTCAGGTGAAGCTCCGAGATCCGCAGCGACCCCCAGGTCAGAACGCCGGTCGGCAGAGGCGTCACGAGCGTGCGCCCCTGCGAACCGAACACGATCTCGATGGCCGAATGCAGCACAATCGACAACGCGATCGTCACCATGATCACGGCGAGCATGGAGCGCCCGGACAGAGGCTGGATCAGCACCCCATAGATCGCGACCCCGAGTCCTGCGGACGCGGCGGCCATGAAGGCGACCGCGGCGGGAAACGGCCAATCGAATGTGGAAAGCGCGGCGGAGGCGAAATAGGCGCCGCACACCGCGAGCATGCCCTGCGCGAAATTGAACACCTCGGTGGCCTTGAACACCGTCGCGAAGCCGAGCGCGACGAGCCCGTAGAGGCTGCCGAGCGCGACGCCGCTGAAGAGGACCTGCGCGAGCATCGGGCCCCGGCTACTTCGTGTATTTCGCGTAGTCGTCGTAGGCGCCGAACGGCTTGAACTTTCCGGCGTCGTAGTCGTAGCCGAACATCTTCAGCACCTGCGGGCCGGTGTGGTCGTCCTTGGTGTAGACGATGGGCGCGGACAAACCCTGGGTGTCGACCGTGAAGCCCGGCGCCAGCGTCTCGACGAGGCGCGCGCGCGTCAAATCGGGCCCGGCTTTGGCCAGCGACTGCGCCGCCAGTTGGCCCGCGACCCAACCGGCGACATAATTGATGTTGGCCGCGAGCGCCGCATGACCTGTCTTGGCCGCGCCGGCGTTCAGGCTCGCGTCGCCGGGCGAGGGCTCGGAGCCGCCGGGCGTGAAGCAACTGATGAAGGTGTAATTCCCGCCGGCTTTGGGCCCGAGCGCCTTGAACACGGAAGGCGAGCCCAGATAGGTGATGCCGAAGGCAGGAATGTCGACGCCATATTGCGCCAGCGCTTTCATGGTCAGGATCGAGGTGTTCTCGACGCCGTAGATCGTGATGAAATCCGGCTTTTCGGCCATGATCTGCTGCACTTGCGGCGTCACGTCGATCGCTGTCACCTTCATGGTGACCGCCGAGGCCGTCCCGCCATATCTGGCCGCGGCCTCGGCGACGAAGGTTGCATAATCCTTGCCGCCCGCCGTCTCGATGGCGACCGTCATCACCTTCGGCGCTTTCAATTTCAGCTTGTCGACATAGAAGCCGACGCCCGCCTGCGCCATCTGTTTGTAGCCGCAAAAGCCGTTGTAGACCATCGGCGAGACGGGCTCGGAGAGCGCTTTTGTCGGCGTATAGGTGCCCACGATCGGCACTTTGCCGGCCTTGATCGTCGCGGCGAGGCCGACCTGCGAAGCCGAACTGCCCATGCCGGAGATCGCAATGACCGGCGTCTGTCCGACTAGCTTCTCAAAGGCGATCTTGTCCGTCGCGGCGTTGAACCTGTTATCCTCGGCCAGCACATTGACCTTCCGGCCGCTGACGCCGCCGCCCTCGTTGAGCACGCTCATATAGTCCTGAAACCCGGTCACCCAGACGCCTTGCGAGGCCGAGGTCGGACCCGACATGTCCATCAACAGGCCCCAGTCGACCCGGTCCTTGTACACGCCGTCGTCCGGCGCCTCCTGCGCCAGCGGCGCGCCTGAAAACACGGCGGATAGCGCGAAGGCGCCGAGCGTCATCACCGAAAGTTTGTTTCTCATGAGCGTTTCCCCTTGTTGTTTCTTCAGCGTCGCGTCCAATTCGGCGTCCGCTTCTCGGCGAAGGCCCGCGCGCCCTCGCGGGCGTCGTCGGAGGCTATCACCTGTTCGAGAATGTCCCTTTGTCGGGTCCACATCTCGTCCGCCGTCCAGTCGGCCGACGCGTCGATCACGTGCTTTGTCATCGTGACGGCGAGCGGGCCATTCTCGGCGATCTCCGCCGCAAGCGCCAGCGCGGCGTCGAGCGCCGCGCCCGCCGCGACCAAACGATTGACGAGTCCGTACGCGTGCGCGAGGCGAGCGCTCATCATACGCCCGGTCAGCGCATATTCCATCGCGATGTTGCGTGGAATGCGTTGCGGCAACCGCAGCAGGCCGCCCGACCCCGCGATGAGGCCGCGGCGCACCTCCGGTACGCCGAATTGCGCGGCGTCGGACGCCACAATGAGATCGCAGGCGAGCGCGATCTCACATCCACCGGCCAAAGCGTAGCCCTCGACCGCCGCGATCAGCGGCTTCTTAGGCGGACGTTCGACGAGGCCCGCAAGTCCGCGCCCTTCCAGTTCGACGCGTTCGCCGGCGAGAAACGCCTTGAGGTCCATGCCCGAACAGAAATGGCCGCCCGCGCCTGTGAGCACGCCGACCGATAGGACGGGGTCCGCGTCGAGCCGGTCCAGCGCTTGCGCGATGGCCTCGGAGGCAGCCCGGTTGATAGCGTTGCGCGCCTGCGGACGGTTCATGGTCACGACGAGCACGCGCGCTCGGGTCTCGACGAGAACGAGCGGCTCCGTCATGGCTTCTGCGCCTTCAGCAAAGCCGCGCGCAGCCCGGCGCGGTCCCGAATCACGCGGCCCGAGACGACGCGGCCGTTCTCCACACGTACGAGGCCGTTGACATGCAGATGCGCGGCGGCCTCACCCGCCGCGCCGTCGAGCCCGCCGCCATAGACGCCGCGCTGCACGGCATGAAACGCCACATCCGGCCCGCTCGATAGCAGCACGTCGATCTCGCAATGGTTGACCAAGAAACGCAGCGGCGTGTTGGTGATGTGATCGTCGTCGCAGCGAACGCCGGAGGCATCGGCAGGCCAATCGTTGTTCAGCCAATCTCTGACCGCCTTCTCAGCCTCCACATCGCGAGGCTTCGTCGCCTCGTCCCACGGCGCGGCGGCAGGCGGTTCAACGGGATCGGCGACGCCGGAAAGTAGCTGCCTCCGGCGCGTCAGATAATCCTCCTGCGCGACGCAACTCGTCAGGCGCTGGCCGTCGCTGAAATAGATGGCGACGCCCGACCAGCAGGCGATTCTGCCGTTGGAAGCGCCGTGCTCGCTGAACCACGCCGCCGCCCAGTTCTCGCCTGTCAATGTCCGATGTACGGTCATGCCCAGGCCCGGAAAGGCGCGCATCTGCTCGGCGACCGCCGGCAGCCAGGCCTCATCGCGCCCGGCCAGCACGACGTCTCCGATCCTCAAGGCATAGTCGGGAGACACGAACGTCCGCGCGGCTTCGTCCTCGTGCCGGTTGAAATAATCGACCACCCATCGCCTGAGCAGAGCCAGAGGGGACATGTCTCAGTCCTCCCGATACAGACGGCGCATTTCGCGCTTCAGCAGCTTTCCCGAGGCATTGCGCGGCAGCGAATCGACAAACCGCACGCGCGTCGGGCATTTGAAATGCGCCAGCCGTTCGCGCGTGAAGGCGATGAGCGCCTTCTCATCGATCTCCACGCCCGGCTTTCGCACAACCAGCGCCACCGGCGTCTCGATCCATTTCTCATGCGGCGCGCCGATGACGCCGACCTCCCGCACCGCCGGATGCGCGTTGAGGACATTCTCGATCTCGGCCGGATAGACGTTCTCGCCGCCGGAAACGATCATGTCCTTGAAGCGGTCGAACAGGAAGACATAGCCTTCCACATCGAGAAAGGCCGCATCTCCGGTGCGGAACCAGCCATCGGCATTGATCGCCTCGCCAGTGGCCCCAGGCTTCTCCCAATAACCCTTCATCAGCATCGGCGTCTTCAACCAAATCTCGCCGACCTTGCCCGTTTCGGAGTCCGCCATCGTCGCGGGATCGACGACGCGCAACTGCACCCAGGGCAGCGCTCGCCCGCAAGCCTTCAGCAAGCCCGCGCGCGGCCCATCGGGATCATGGTCTTCAGGGTTCAGAACGACGACTGTGCCCGCGGATTCCGTCATGCCGTAAGCTTGCATGAAACGGCACTTGAGCAGGCCGAGCGCGCGACGCAGCAAGACATCGCCAATGGGCGAGGCGCCGTACATGAGAAGTTGCAGACTTGACAGATCCGCGCTCTCGATGCCGGGAACCTGAAGCAGCGCCTGCACGACCGTCGGCACGAAGAAACTGTGCGTCACACGATGCGCGGCGATAAGCTCCACGGCCTTCGCCGGATTCACTTCCCGCATCAGCACGGTGTGACCGCCGGCCATCAGGGTGGAGCTGCCATAGCCGCAGCCGCCGATGTGGAACATCGGCATGGCGACGAGATTGACGCTATCCGTCCCCATGCCCCAGGATTCCGTTGCGAGACGGCGCGTGTAGGACATGCCTTCGTTGGTCAGCATCACACCCTTGGGAAGCCCCGTCGTGCCCGAGGTGTAGAGGAGCAGGATCGTCTCGTCCGGCGCCCCGACATAGCCGCAGTCCTGCGCCGGAGCCTCCTCGCACAAGCCTTCATATTCGGGGCCAAAGGCGATGCAGCGCGCCGGCGCCTGTTCGCGGAGCAGGGAGCGCAAGTCCTCCTCCAGAACAATGAGCTTAGGCCGCGCATCTTCCAGGATCGCGGCGATCTCCGGCGGCGCGAGCCGCCAGTTCAAGCCGACGAGGATCGCGCCGATCTGACTGCAAGCAAAGATCAGCTCGAAGAATTCCGGCCGGTTCTTCGCAAGCGCGGCGACACGGTCGCCTTTGCCGATTCCCATAGCGGTCAGAGCGTTCGCCGCGCGCGAGCTGCGGGCGTGCAATTGCGCGAAAGTCAGGGTCTGCGACTCGAAGCTGAGCGCGGGCGCCTCCGGCCTGACGCCGGCGTGTTCGCGCAAGATTTCGGCGAACGTGCTCATGGACCTCAGTAGCTCCGAGGCAGGCCCAGGCTATGCTGGGCGATGAAGTTGAGGATCATTTCGCGCGACACTGGCGCGGTCTTGTGCAGGCGCGCGATGAACCAGAGATCGGCGAGACCGTATTCGAGCGCCATGCCGTTGCCGCCGTGGGTCTGTATCGCTTGATCGAGCGCTTCGAGCGAGGCGTCGGCGGCGGCGAACTTCGCCATATTGGCGGCCTCGCCCGCTGCGTCGGACCGCTGGTCGTAAAGCTCGGCCGCCCGCGCCGTCATCAATCGCGCCTGCTGGACCGCGACATAGGCCTTGGCAAGCGGATGCGCGACGCCCTGATGCGCGCCGATGGGCGTGTTCCACACTGAGCGTTCCGCGGCATAGGCCGCGCCCTTTTCGAGGGCGTAACGCGCAATGCCGTTGTTGATCGCGGCCGCGCAGACACGCTCGGGATTGAGGCCCGCGAAGAGATGTTTGAGACCCTGACCTTCGACGCCGATCAGCCCGTCCTTAGGAATTTCGACATCGTCGAAATGCAGCATGAACTGCGTTTCCGGGACTTGCAGCGCCGTCTCGATCGGCGTTTTCTCGATTCCCTTGGCGTCGGCGGGGATGATGAACAGCGAGAGCGCGCCGCGTCCGCGCGCGTCGAGCGTCTCGCCCCGCGCGACAACCAGGATTGACTCGACCTCATCGACAGCCGAGGTCCAGTATTTCTGCCCCTTCAGCAACCAGCCGCCGCCCGCGCGCGGCCGCGCCACCGTGCTGATCTTGTGCGTGTTGGTGCCCGCATCCGGCTCGGTGATGGCGAAGGCGAGGCGGCGCTCGCCGCTGGCGAGGCCGGGCAGCCAGGCGCGCTTCAACGCCTCGTCGCCGTGCTGTTCGATGATAGGCGCGCAGATCGAGCCGATCACCAGCGACAGGATCGGGCAGCCCTGCGCCGCAGCTTCCTCCACGATCACGTTATAATCGGCCAACCCCGCGCCGCCGCCGCCATAGGTTTCCGAAATATGGACGCCGAGAAACCCCGCCTTGCCGAGCGCGCGCCATAGCGCGACCGGCTTTTCTTTGCGCCGCACGACGTCCTGAAAGTAGCGCCGGCCGAAACCGCCGACCAGCCGGGCGACGCTGTCGCGCAACATCGGGTGATGCTCGGCGGTATCCACCAAGGCGCTGTGGAAGAGGTTCGCCATGGGCGTTTATTGTCCTTGCGCAAGGGCCGCGTCGCTCGGCCATTCGAAAAAGCCCTTGCCAGTCTTGCGGCCGAGTTCGCCGCGACCGACCATCTCTTCGAGCAGTTTGGGCGGCTCGTAGCGCGATCCCAAGGCGCCCGTGAGCTGCCGCGCGATGTCGAGCCGCACGTCCAGGCCGACGATGTCGCTGAGCCGCAGCGGGCCGACGGGATGTCGGTAGGCGATCACCATCGCCTTGTCGATGTCCTCGGCGCTGGCGACGCCGTCCTGCAACATGCGGATCGCTTCCAGCGCGGCGATAAGGTCGAGACGGCTGGTGGCGAAGCCCGGCGTGTCCTCGACAACGATGGTGGTCTTGCCGATGCGCTCGGCTAA
>Ga0316217_10006806_pt1 | contig 11153 bp, 11 predicted proteins | sample 1anoAmetaG_FD_203633 | JGI IMG/M metagenome (GOLD analysis project Ga0316217, IMG submission 203633) | Freshwater microbial communities from Trout Bog Lake, Wisconsin, USA - 1anoA | ecosystem: Environmental > Aquatic > Freshwater > Lake > Hypolimnion/Profundal zone | place: USA: Wisconsin... | reverse complement strand
CAAACGCATCGACCCCATCCGCCACTGGTCCATCGTCATATTCATCCTCCTCGCCGTCGCCGGCGGCATCCTCTCCCTCCCCCTCCTCGCCCACCTTGGCCACTGGAGCCTCGACGCCAAAAACCCACGCGACCTCAAATACACCGCCCTCGCACTGGCCGCCGTCTTCCTCTTGGAGTTTACACTCTGGACCAAACTCCTCGAGCTCTACCAAAACCGCCGCGACAAACGAGCCAAGAAAAAATCAAACCCCTACGACCAGAAATAGCTTCTATCCCGACCGGTGGGTCTGTAACCGCGAGCGCCCCCTTCGCCCACGACTCTACGTAGAAACACGCACCCGTGCGCACAGAATCTCGCCCGAACGCCCATTTCTAACTACGTTTTTTGGCGACTTTTGGCCCCTTTTTGCACTTCCCCAGCCACGCTCGCAGGAACACCCCACCACCCCACCCCGCCAATCAACGTTGTGCCGGTTTTAACCCCGGTTAAGATACCCCCGTGGCGGAGATCATAAGTAAATAGCATCGGGGACTATTCCATGGCCAATTCACGTGCCAAGCTAGTCGTGGCCTACAGCGCCGGTGGCCTTGTCGGGCTCATCGCCCTCCTCCTGGGCATCTACTGGCTCGTCCAAAGCATCTTCCCCGCCGGCCCAGCCGCCAACCCTGCCGTCGCCTCACCCTCTGCCCCAACCGATTCTGCGAGCCCCACCGCAACCCCCCCCATCAACGTCGACTGGCACAGCACCTATTCCAAGGCCCTCCGCGGCGGCGCCGTCCTGGGCCCCCGTTATTCCGTCGGCTCCGGCCACGTCACCTGCGCAGCCATCGGCCCCCAGGGCGAACTCATGCTCGGCACCGAAGATGAAGGCGTCCTCATCTACGACACCAGCTCCGGCTGGCAGACCATCGGCAAAGCCCAGGGACTCGCCGACCCCGCCGTCTACGCCCTCGCCACCGACCTCCGCGGCCGCGTCTGGATCGGCCACGGCAGCGCCGGCGTCTCCGTCTGGAACGGCAACGACTGCCAGCACTACCCCATCGGCCTGGGCCCCCTCGGCGATCGCATCTTCTCCATCGCCGTCGCTCCCGACGGGTCCGTCTGGCTGGCCACCGCCGCCGGCCTGTCCCGCTACGACGATCACCACGCCACCTGGCGCCACTACACCACCGCCCAGGGCCTCCCCGGCCTCCAGGCCGCCAAACTCGCCTTCGCCCCCAACGGCAAACTCTACGCCGCCATGCAGTCCGCCGGCCTGGCCGTCGCCAGCCCCAACGACGACTACGCCCACTTCCAAGCCATCGAAGCCCTCGCCCCCGACAAAGTCACCGACAAGTCCGGACTGGGCCTCCCCTCCAATCTCTGCAACGACCTCGTCGTCACCCCCCAGGGCCACATCTACCTGGCCACCTGCTACGGCCTGGCCCGCTCCATCGACGATGGCAAAACCTTCTACTACTTCCGCGGCAACGGCTGGGCCGCCCAAAAGAACGACCAGGACGATGGCAAACCCCCTGCCGACAAGACCACCAGCCCCATCGTCGGCGGTGGCGACCTTGAAGAAGACTTCATCGCCACCCTCGCCACCGATGCCAACGGCCGCATCTACCTGGGCTATCGCGACCAGGGCGGCCAAATCCTCGAACCTGCCACCGCCGATCCAAAGGCCGCACTTCATCTGACCGCTGCCCTGGACTGTTCCGAACCTACGTCCATGCTGATCACCCCCGGCGGGTACCTGCTGGTGACCCAAACCAAGAACGGCGCCCGCCTGCTCGATCCCGGCAAGGTCCACGCCAACCCTTTCAAGCCCTCCGACCCCGTCGCAGCGCCGCTCCCGACCGCCGCCGGCACCCCGTCGCGCGAGGAGTTGGCAACTCTGTTGCAAACCGCCCGCGCCATCGAGCCCGACATCCAGCCCGGCCCCATGGTTATGGCGCTGGAAGACGACTGGGCCACCCAGGGGGCCTACATGGGTCGCCACGGCAAGTACCTCACGGCCCTGGCCGCGATGGTTTCGCCTCAGGACCTCGTCTGGGGTGTCGGCGCCGACCGCGCCCACTACGGCGTCACCGCCCCCAACGGCGCCATGCGATATTATGTCCACGCCAATCACACCGCCGACCCCTCCGCCCTCGAGCTGCCCATGCCCTATCTCGACACGCGCGTACGCATGAAACTCACCACCTGGCAAGTCGACCGCCGGGAAGCCGAGTGGAACGACTACGGCGGCGGCCCCGCCCGTGCCCAGGACGGCCCCCATGTCTACGTCGGCATGCACATCCCCCGCGGCCTGTTTGTCATGTCCCTGTATCTGCACAATAAAGACGGCCATTCCGGCCCCAACTCCCTCCGCGATTACGCCCTGTCCGTCCGCCCCGCCGGCAAATCCCTAACCGACACGGCCAATTTTGCCGACCGCCCGGAACTGGCCGGCTCGCGTGTCCGCCAGTTCTGGCACGGCGTCTACAAGCAGTTCCTGGTCAGCGGACCGGCCAACCTGCAGGTCCAGGTCGCACGCAACCATTCCCACATGGTCACCATCGCCGGCGCCATGCTCGATGAAGTCGACGAAAGAAGCACGGCCTATTTCGCCACCTACGATCAACGCCAGACCGCTCGCGCCAACGACAACTTCCTGCGGAGAGACTTCGCCCTCCAAAAGCGCCCGGCCCAGCCCAGTCCTGCCACCGCCGCCGAGACCGCCGACGCCCTCCTGGCCGAGATGGACACCGCCAAGGCCATTAGCCCACGCTGGTGGGGCCAAAACCACCGCACGATCTACGAAACGCTGCTGCGCTTTTACCAGCACCAGCCCGGTGCCGCCGGCCAACGCCAACAAACGACCTGCTGCTATTACCTCCAACTCTTTGAAGCCTGGGAGAAGGGCCTGGCGGCCGCCAGCGCGCCGGCCCCGCGCACCGTTGAAAAGGCCCTCCGCTGGAGCGGCAACAAAGACATCTACGACACCGAAAACTACGAGATGGTCCGAACTTACCTGGCTCGCTGAGCCTTGGAAGTGATCCACGCCGTCGACCCGATCGAACGCATACGGCCGTCTCCGCTGGGACTGGAGATTCGTGGGTCGCGCATTTTCAACGGGTTGATAACGCCTTGGCTACAATTGGTAAGACCTTTGCGACTTCGACGATCATGGATTTGATTAACGATCCGTCCATATCACCGGCATTGTGTGATGCGAAGATAAGAGGTGGTGCGTGCAGCTGAAGGTTCTGGTTTTTGGTCCGATCGCGACGGCAGCGGGCGGTCGCACACTGCAGGTTGTCGTGGCGGCGCCGCGGGAGCTTGATGCGGCGGAGGTCATGCGTTTGATCGCCGAAGCCTATCCGTCATTGCGACCCATGCTGGCCTCTTCGCGGCTTGCCATTAACTCCAAATATGCTTTGGCGAGTGATACGGTCGCACCATCGGATGAACTGGCGTTGATTGGAATGGTAAGCGGCGGATGAACATGACGGTTACTATTTGCGATGGGCCAGTGGTTCCTCGTGCCGCGGGGGCAGTCGAGGGGGCGGGGGCCGTGATTTGTTTTGAGGGCATCGTTCGCCCGATGGAAAATGGCAAGACCATAGAGGCCCTGGTTTACGAAACCTATGATCCCATGGCCCAGAACATGCTGGGGCAGCTGGCCAGGGAAGCGATGGAGACGTTTGCCCTGCTGGCGGTGCACGTGGCACATAGCCGGGGTCGGGTGCCGGCGGGGGCTTGCTCGTGTCGAATTGAGGTCGCATCGCGGCACCGGCAGGAAGGCATTGCAGCGATCACGGAGTTTATCGATGCCATGAAACGCGACGTTCCCATTTGGAAGCAGCCGGTTTTTTCGGGAGCTTCCGAGGAGTCCCCCCGATGAGCGAACGGGAGCCATGTTCATCCCGCGCGAAATTGAGCGATCCGGCAGAGGCGCTGGCGCGATTGTGCGAGCGGGTTGAGCCTGTGGGGACGGAGAGTATAGACACTTTCCAGGCGGCGGGGCGCGTGCTGGCGCAGGGGATTATATTGGATCGGCCCAGCCCGGCTTGCGATGTCAGTGCGATGGACGGGTATGCGGTGCGGGTTGCCGATATTGCCGGAGGTGGGGAGTTGGCGGTGGGGGGTGAGGTCAAAGCGGGAATGAGTGGGGTGCCGCTGGAACCAGGCAGGGCTGTGCGTATTTTTACCGGGGCCATGGTTCCATCGGGGGCCGAGGCAGTGATTCCGCGCGAGCTTTTGATTGAACGAGGCGAGACGGTGTCGGTTCCCGCGGGCCTTGGTGTGAAGATGGGCCAGTACATTCGCCGGGCTGGGGAGAACGGGATGCCGGGGCGACAATTGGCGGGTCCGGGCTGCGTGGTCACGCCGCCACTGCTGGCGGCGGCGGCGGCGTGCGGATTAACTGACGTGTGCGTCCGGCGGCGGGTTGGCGTGGCGATCATCGTCACGGGCGGGGAAGTCATGAGCGTGGCGGCGACGCCGAAGCCTTGGCAACTCCGAGATTGCAACGGGCCGGCGCTGTTGGGGCTGCTGGCGTCGGCGTGCTGGATCGACGCAATGCCGGTGGTCTATGTGCAGGACGATAGGGACGCCATCGCTGCGGCCATCACGTCGGCTTTAACCCGGTGCGATGCCTTGCTGATTACAGGCGGTGTTTCGGCCGGAGATTACGATTTTGTGCCCGGCGTCCTGGACGATCTGGGCGTCATGACGATCTTTCATAGGCTTGCAATTCGGCCTGGCGGGCCCGTGCTGGGCGCGGTGGATCGTGCCGGGCGGCCAATCCTGGCGCTTCCAGGAAACCCGGTCTCGGCGATGGTGACGGCCCGGCGACTGGCTGGGCCGGTTTTGCGGCGCTGCGGCGGCTTCACCGATATCTACGGACCGGCGGAAATCGTCGACGTGGAGGGCACGGCCGCTGCGCCTGGCACGTTCACATGGTTTCGACTAGTCGGTCTTACGGCTCCGGGCCGGGCCTCGCCGATCGGCGGCATGGGCTCGGGCGATTGGGTTTCCGCGGCGGGCAGTGATGGTTTTATCGAAGTTCCGCCCGGCGAGGCTGCATGCGGGAGAAGGCGATTGTATCGCTGGGCGATGTCTTGATGCTGCGATTTACTTGAAAGTTACGTTATGAATACACCTGATTTTACACACATTGACGCCCGTGGGGCCGCGAGCATGGTGCAGGTTGGGGACAAGCCGTCGACCGCCCGCCGCGCGGTGGCCGCGGGCTTTGTCACGTGCAGCGCCGCATTGCTGGAGCGCATCGGGCGCAATGATTTGATCAAGGGGAACCTGCTACAGATTGCCCAGCTGGCGGGCATTCAGGCGGCCAAGCGGACCGACGAACTGATTCCTTTGTGCCACAGTCTGCCGCTGGACGTGGTGCGGGTTGACCTGACTGTCGAGGGCCGGGGTATTGCGATCCGGGCGGAGGCTTGTGCGACGTGGCGGACGGGCGTGGAGATGGAAGCGCTCACGGCGGTGGCGGTGGCCGCGCTGACGGTCATCGACATGGGCAAGGCCATCGACAAGGCCATGGTGATTGAGAATATCCGGCTGCTGGAAAAGACCGGGGGGCGCAGCGGCGACTACCGTGCGCCGGGAGGGGGGCAATCATGACGCCCATTCGCGCAGCCATTCTCACGCTGAGTGATCGGTGCTCCAGGGGGCTGGCGGTAGACACGTCGGGCCCGGCGCTGGCGGATCTGATGCGCGAACGTCTGGGGGCGACGATCGTCGAGCAAGCGTGCATTCCCGATGATCGGGCCACCATTGCCCATCGGCTGCGTGAGTGGGCGGATGCTTCGCCGGCGCCTGATTTGATTCTCACGACCGGCGGCACCGGGCTGGCCCCCCGCGATGTGACGCCGGAGGCCACGCTCGATATTTTGGAACGCCGGCATGCCGGGCTCATGGAATTGGTTCGGCGACGCTGCGCCGAGAAGAGCCCGCGGGCGTATCTGTCGCGCGGGGAGGCAGGCACGCGCGGGCGAACGCTGATCATCAACTTCCCGGGTCGCACCGGGGGGCGACCGAATCGCTCGAGGCGCTGCTGGAGCTGCTGCCGCACGCCATTGAGACGCTGCGCGGCGATGGGGCGGACCATCTGCGCGAGTCGATCCAACCCTGAGGGCGGGATTCGTACGGTTCCCAAATTCGAGAAATCACGCATTACATGCCCTTATAACAGAGAAAGCAACTGGCACGTATTTTTTCGTTGCGATGAGCCGGGGACGTGGGTATAACTCTGGTCAACTGGACATGCACGTTCTTTTTGTCAGGTGACACATCGCGGTGGTTGTTGATTGACAGGGTGCTTGGGGGATTTATTCTTTTGGACACAAATCGACGTGATTTTCTGGGCAAGGGGCTCTTGGCGCTTGGTGCTGCGGCCAGCGGGGCGATTGTCGGCCGGACAATGGGTCAACCCACCACCGCTCCGACGGCCAAGGCTGATGGTCCGACCACTGCTGCGCTGACCGCCGATGGCCGGATCCTGCAGGTGCCCGCAGCCAGTGCGACCCATATGCCGCCGGCGGCGGATCCCACCGGTCGCGCCGGCATTCCCGGGCGGCGCTGGGTGATGGTCATAGATCTGGCCAAATGCGACGGCTGCGGCAAGTGCACCGAAGCGTGCGGGAAGATGCATTTTATTCCGCCGGATCGGTACTGGCTGCCGGTGCTGGTGCTGCGGGACGCGCAGAGCGAGGCGCCGTACTTTTTCCCGCGGCCGTGTTTTCACTGCGATGTGCCGCCATGCACGAAAGTCTGCCCCGTCAATGCGACCTACAAGACGCAGGACGGCACAGTGCTGATTGATAATGACCGGTGCATTGGCTGTCGGTTTTGCATGGCCGCATGTCCATATGGGGCTAGGTCGTTTAATTGGGGGCCGCCGCACGATCCGCCGCAAGCGCTGGAGCGCGGGTATTCGCCGGAGTGGGGGTTCCCGCGAAGAATTGGCACGGTGGAAAAGTGTGATTTTTGTCCGGATCATGCGGCCGCGGGGCACTTGCCGGCCTGCAGTTCGGGCTGTCCCATGAATGCCATCTACTTTGGCGACCAGAACGAAGATGCGGTGACGAGCTCTTCGGGTGAGACGCTGCAGCTTTCCAAACTGCTCCGCGACCGTGCGGGGTATCGTCACTTGGAATCGTTGGGGACTGAACCGCGAGTTTACTATCTGCCACCGGTCCATCGTCAGTACCCGGCCCCCGATGAACAGAAAGCCAAGGAGAAGGCCACTTGAGCAGCCCTGCCTTTGATAACCGCCCTGCGGAATCACAAAGCCCCGAGGCCCAGGCGCTGCGCGACCTGGTGGCGACCATGGGCTCGCCGAAGCTTCCGCACAAGATCGTGGTGATCTGCTTGAGCCTCCTGGCGGCCTGGGGCTTGAGCTGTTACGTCTACCAGCTATTTAATGGCTTGGCCGTAACGGCGATGAACAACTATTTTTCCTGGGGCATTTACATCGTCAACTTCGTGTTTTTCATCGGCATCTCAATGGCCGGCACGTTGATCTCAGCGATGTTGCGGCTTACGGGGGCGGAGTGGCGGCGGCCGATTACGCGGCTGGCCGAAGGCATCACGTTGTTTGCCCTGGTCATTGCCGGGCCCATGATCATCATTGATATGGGGCGTCCCGATCGCTTCCTTTACGTGCTGCTGCATGGAAGACTGCAGTCGCCGATTCTTTGGGACGTGCTATCGCTGAACACCTATCTGGCCGGCAGCATGCTGTATCTTTATCTGCCGATGATTCCGGATCTAGCATTGCTGCGTGATCAGCCGCACTTTTCCAAGTGGCGTCATATCCTTTATCGCACGCTGGCGTTGGGGTGGAAGAATACGCCCGCGCAGCATCACCGGTTGGAGCGAGCCATATCCGTGATGGCCGTGGTGATTATTCCGGTGGCGGTGTCGATTCATACGGTGACCGCGTGGATTTTCGGGATGACGCTGCGGCCGGGCTGGCATTCGAGCATCATCGGGCCGGACTTTGTGGTCGGCGCGCTGTATTCGGGTATTGCCGCGGTCATCATTGCCATGGCGCTGTTCCGGAAATTCTTCGGCCTCGGGGCGTACATTACGCTGGAGCACTTCCGCAAGCTGGGGCTGCTGCTGCTGGTCGTCGGGTTGGCTTACCTTTACTTCACGGTGAACAACTTCATCGGCTCGGTTTATGTGTCCTCAGTCGAGGAGAGCCCGCTGCTAGCCTCGCTTTTCACGGGCGATTTCGCCCGGCAGTTCTGGGTGATGATCGTCCTGGGGATGCTGATTCCCTGCCTCATGCTGGTGTTGCCGTGGACCCGCAATATCGGCGGCATTGTAACGGCTTCCGTGTTCGTAAATATCGGCATGTGGATCATGCGATTCATCATCGTGGTTCCGACGTTGTCGTCGCCTTTTGTTCCGCCGCCGTCCAAGGTTCATCTGGCGTATTTCCCGACCATCGTCGAATGGTCGATCACCGTGGGGGCGTTTGCGGGCTTTACGTTGCTGTACATTTTGTTTTCCAAGGTATTTCCGATTATTTCGATATGGGAAATCGCGCCGGCGGCGCCAACCCAGCCAATTCCTCCGGCAGGGAGGGAGCAGCCATGATCGTACATCGTCGGCACATCATCGGGCGGGCTGCTCTTGTGGTCGTTATGGGCATGACTATGGGTTGGGCCACCCCAGCGGGCGCCCACGATATGGATGGCATGTCCATGCCCGGCATGTCGGCGCCGACGCCGTCGACGCCGGCACCGGCTGACGTACAAATTACCTTGACGCAGACCACCGAGGAGGGTAAAAAGCAACTCGTTGCTACCGTGATGCACGGGGGCAAACCTGTCGAAAAAGCTACCGTCTCGTTTTATGTACACCGCACTTTCGGCCAATTGCTCTTAGGCTCTGACACCACGCTCGACGACGGCACCGCCGCTATCGCGTTTCCCACGGACATCCCCGGCGGTCCATCGGGCATTTTGGATCTAAGCGTTCGCGTTACCGCCCCCCTGGCGATGGTCGGCGCCGGCGGGCAAGCCGCGTTGCCCGGCGGTAAGATCGTGGCAGCTGTCAACACTCCATTCCCCCGCGCCCTGTGGTCGCCCCAGGCTCCGTATAGCCTCATCGCCATCATTATTTTCCTCGTGGGTGGTGCCTGGGGGGCCTATGCGTTTGTCGTATTCCAGTTGTTTGCCTTGCGTAAAGGAGATGCGTCTTGAGTATTCGCTGGCCTCGTCTAGCTCTTTCCGCGGCCGTGTTAACGGGTGCGTTGACCTTGGTCGTGTCGCTGGCCCCCTCCCGGGCTGCCGATGAGGAACCGTGGAAGGCGCCCGCCCGCGCCGCCAAGAAAGCCAACCCCATCCCCTCCGACGAAAAGTCCATTGCCGCCGGCAAGGTTCTGTATGGTCGCGAGTGCCTTTCCTGCCATGGCTCGCTTGGCAAGGGCGATGGCCCTGCCGCCAAGGACCTGGAAAAGAGCCCCGGCGACCTTTCGAAGCCCACCATGTGGGATCAAACGGACGGCGCGGTGTTCTGGAAACTCACCAACGGCAAAAAGCCCATGCCGTCATTTGAGAAGAACCTCACCGACGACGAACGGTGGCAAGTGGTTGACTACATCCGAACGCTGGCTCCCAAGCCGGCCGACAAGACCCCCTGAGTCACGTTCCAGTTCACCTTCCACTCAAGGAGGACAAGCATGAGATCAGCAGGACCCCCCTCCACCCCAGGCCAGGCTCCATGTCGGCACGCTGCGAGATACGTTGCGCCCGTGATGCTGCTGGCCTTGCTGAGCGCGAGCTCGGCCTTCGGCCAAGCGGCCCCGGCAGCGCCAGCCGACAACAACGCCCCGGTGACCCGGCAGGAATATGAGGCCCTGAAAAAAGAACTCGCTGAGATGCGCACCGAGCTCACGGCCGCCAAGAAGGAACGCGCCGACCAGCAGAGCGACAACGACGCCTATTTCAAAGACCTTGAAAAAATCGTCAAAGACGTGCAGGACAACGCCAAGGCCCATACGCCTGGCAGCACCAAGCTCATCATCACCGGCGATGCGGCGGTCGGCTTCACCGCGCAACGCGGCGCGCCCTCGAGCTTCAACGCCGGCGTCGCCCCACGATTCCTCTGGGAACTCAACGATCGCATCCTCTTCGATGCGGCGATGGATATCGGTCTCAACGGCAATGCTGACGGCTCCGGATCGACCTCCTTTAATTTGCAAATCTCCAACGTTTCCTATCTGGTCAACGACTACATCACCGTTGGCGCCGGTCTCTTCGTCGTGCCTTTCGGACAATACCACAACCATTTCGATCCACCCTGGATCAACCCCTTGCCCGATGACCCCCTGATCTTCTCCGATGGCGGGCTGGCCCCCGGCTCAGCGATCGGGGCGTTCGTCAGCGGCGTTATCCCCGTGGCCTCCACCAAGGTCAACTACGCCGTTTATGGCTCCAACGGCCCGAGCCTTGAAGTCACCGACCCCAATACCCTCGGCAGCCTTCATTTTGATAACTACGGTGACCTCAACAACAACAAGGCCTACGGCGGGCGCATCGGCTTCCTGCCGACGCCGGAGCTCGAAGTCGGCTACTCGATCCAGTATGGGCAGGCCGGACCGCAGGGCTTTGACCAGAACGTCAACGCCCTCCTTCAGGCGGTCGATGTCAGCTATCGCAAGCAATACGATCTCATCGGCGGCACCATCCACGCCCGCGCCGAGTGGGTCTGGTCCAACGTCGGCAACGCGACCTATACCACCTACGATAGCAGCGGCAATACCACTTATGGACCCAACACGTTCAACAACGACAGCAACGGCGGGTACTTCCTGATCTCTTATCGCCCCACGCTGGCCAGCTACAAGATCCTGCGCAACTTCGAGATCATTGGTCGATATGATCGCATGGACATCCCCGTAGATGCCCCCAATGGCAAGCATGATCAACGTTACACCGTTGGCCTGGACTATTGGTTCGACCCCCGCGTTGTGTTGAAGACGGCCTATGAGTGCGATGACATCGCCAACGCCCCCGGCGCCCCGGCCTTCATGGTCCAGATCGGCGTGGGTTTCTAAGAAGGAGAATGCAATGTCCCGCTTGCTTACTTCGAGCCTCATGGCTCTTTGCGTAATGACCGCTGCCGCGCTGCCCCTGACGCTCAGC